>OLRV01000143.1_pt1 | contig 67829 bp, 89 predicted proteins | sample 1672421 | NCBI WGS metagenome assembly OLRV01 (sample SAMEA3136684, study PRJEB25190) | human gut metagenome | biome: human gut; feature: human-associated habitat; material: faeces | place: Austria | collected 2013
TGCCGTCGCCAAGGACGCGAAGGACTGGACGCTGGATGAGCAGAAGGCCGTGGCCGAGGACATCGCCGCCAAGGGCGAGGCGTCCCCCGCCTACGCTAAAGCTAAGGCCGCGATGGACGCGGGGACGAAGTTCTCCGTCAAGTTGACCAATGGCAAGACGCTCGAGTACCGCATCGTCGGCATCGATCACGATGATCTGGCCGACGGCTCGGGCAAGGCGGGACTGACGTTCGAGGCGACCAACACTGTCTTGGGCGCCCAGAGAATGAATGCCACGAACACCAACGTCGGCGGCTGGGAGAAGTCCGAGCTGCGCGGCCGCCTCAACTCCGGCGACCTCTGGTCGCTTCTGCCGACCGAGATTCAGTCCAAGGTGAAGTCCGTCAAGAAGATTACCGACAACCAGGGCGGCAGCAGCGCCGGCACCCCCTCAGCCACGACCGATAAGGTCTTCCTCCTCAGCTCGACCGAAGTCTGGGGGGACATGCAGTCCGACGGCACCCAGTACGAGTACTACAAGTCCAAGGGCGTGACGACGTCGAACTACTCCGGAGCTTCGTCGAGTTACAATCACTGGTCTCGTTCCGTGAGTCCGAGCAACTCCCCGTACTTCCGCTCTGTCTATAGCTACGGCGACTGGTACGACGGCAACGCGACGGGCACCGACTACGTTTTCCCCGCTTTCTCCTTCTAATCTACGCCCTTGAACCCCTCTGGCATTCGCCGGAGGGGTTCCTTCCAAGCTGGAGGTCCCATGGTTCCAAAGAGCAAACAGACTGAATCGGTATCGACTGAATACCTTCGGCAGACGCGACATTCCATCTTTGGAAAGATGTTTGTTTAGGCCTAACAGCAATCATAATGAACTGGGGTCAGAATGACCCTACTTAAGTTTTACGTCCCGCTGGATTAAGTTTTGACTTGTGCAAAATTATGACTCAACGGGCGGCTGCTTATGAACACATACAAGGACGTGACCCGCAGGGAAACGATCGCGGGTCGCGATATCGAATCCGGAGATAAGGAACTTGGGGTCCGCATCTGGCGAATCATGCGGAAAAAGGGCATGAACCAGAGTTCGCTCTCGGAAGCCTCGGGTGTGTCGAAAAACATAATCACACGCCTGCTGACTGGACGAAGACTAACCTCGTTCACGAATATCGAGAGGATTGCCACGGCACTCGATGTCTCGCTCGATGAGTTCAGGCCGCTCGCGCATCGGCCGCGGAAAGATTGTCAGATAGCTACCCAGGCAACTGATATTGACGAAATTACCAACGTGGATGAAGACAGCGCCTACGGCGACGGCATCAACCTATATAGATAGGAAGCGATCTCGTGAAGAAGTATTTCGTACTGGTCAACAAGGAAGGCCTGCCGTTCATCTCTATTAAGCGCGAGCCGATAAATTGCCCGCTCGTCGGCATCTGCTCGGACCTGGCATCTGCCAAATCCCTGATGAAGGCATTCCTGGAGTCGAAAGAGACGGACGGGTCCGGCAAGCTCACTTAGAGCGACTTCCCGTACATATCTATGTTTAACGGCTGGCCAATACGGTCAGCCGTTTTTATTTAGTCGCAATTTAAGGCAAATGACTACAGAGCTTTGTTACCGATACCAAAATCCACTGCGGAATGAGCAGATGTGATTGCCGCAGCGGCACGACATAATTTTCCGCTTGACGGAGTCCGATTATGTTCGCCGAGGGAGCGCGCCCCTCGTTTCATACCGTTCTCAACTGAGAGGATTCATCCAATGGATTTCGTCAACTCCGCCTGCGCCCACGCCGTGGTCGCTAAGAACCAGCTCAAGAACAAGCTCGTGCGTGACTTCCGCGCCGCCAAGGCTGGCGAGCTGTCCGGTCAGGGTCTCATCGAGTACGTCCTGATCATCGCCGTGATCTCGCTCGTCGTCGTCTTCGCCGGCCCCGCCGTCGCAGGCGCCATCCGCAACCAGTTCAACAAGATTGCCACCACCCTGAACACCGGTACCACCTCCGGCTTCGGTGCCAAATAGCCGGGCTGCTTGCGTTTTCGGCACCGTCCGTTTCCCAAGACGGCCGGTGCCTTTTCTTTTATGAGGGGCATAAGCTGACAGGAGGCACCCGATGACTATCATCAACGGAGTAATTGGAGGCATCGGAGCGGTGCTGATTTCTTACGGTACCGTCCTCGCCCTCGCCGCTAAGAATCGGGATTCGCTCAAGGTCGATGCCGAGCAGGTTCGCGCCATCGACGAGGGCGGCGCCGCAGATGCCGAGTGGGTCGAGGAGATTCGCGATGGAGCCAACAAGGGGCTCGTCTCCCCCTCGGTTGCCAACGCAGCCTCCTCGACTTGCGGTTTCAGCGAGCAGGATCTCGCTGATATCGTTCGTTCCTTTAAGTTTTGGGGCGGGAATGAAACCGGGCGTCTAGATACGGGCTGTTCCGACTGGCTTCTCGCCACCTGTCTTGTCGGCGGCACCGCAGCCGGCGCAATCGGCGGCGCGACCGAAGGCGTTCTCTTCGGTTTCTGGGTCGCTACCTTCGTCGGTATCTGCGTGAACGATTTCCGTTACCGCCGAATCGACCTCGCCGCTATCGCCCTTCTCGCCCTGCTCGGGGTATTCATGGGCGGTCCCGCCGGTATCGGTTCAAGGCTCATCCAGGGTCTCGTCCTGAGTGCGGTCCTCTACCTCGCCTCCCTGGGAGCCGAGTTCTTCTGTGGCCGTGAGGCCTTCGGTCTCGGTGACGTATTGCTGCTCGGTGCGGTCGGTGCCTCCGCCGTCTACAGCACCGCCGCCCTGTCCGCCACCTGTCTGGCGCTATTCGCCGAATGCGCGGTCGCGCTCGCGATACTCAAAGCCAGGCACTCTGACACCGCCCTGCCCTTCGCGCCCCTCGCGCTCCTGCCCTCCCTCGCGTACGTCTTGGTTGCGTGATGACATGAATAGATTTGCAAAACATAATTCGGCACGGGGACAGTCTCTCGTGGAGTTCGTCCTGTGCGCACCGCTTCTCATCCTCATGCTGTTCGCCGTCCTCGATGGCTCGGCCTACTACCGCAGCGCGATGTGCGTCCGCACGGCCGCGACCGAGGCAGCCACTTACTACACGAAGCGTCCCGAGGCGGGCGATGCGGACGTGAAGGCGCATGTCCTTAACTGCGTCAAGGGAACGGAGGGCGTCGAGTTCTCATTCGAATCTCAGGCCAGGGGCACCGAGGAGAGCGACTACACCATGTATGTCAAGCAAGCCGACGGCTGGAAGAGTGCCGAGACGAAGACCGTCACGAAGGGTAAGGCGTTCACCTGCAAGAAGACCATCAAGACCTTCCTGCCGTCCCTTTTCGGGGGCGGGCATACCGCAACGGCATCTGCCACCGTCGTCGGCAACGCATCGGAAGAGGGTGTCCTGCGATGAGGTTCCGCTACCCGAAAGGCCAGACGACAGTCGAGTTCGCCTTCGCCGGAGTCTGGTTGATCCTGTTGATGATGGCCGTGCTCTGCTTCGGGTTCATCACCTTCCAGAAGTCATCCTTCGATTACCAGGTATCCCATATGGGCGACGAACTCCCGAGCGGCTGGGAAAGCATGGATGCCAAGCAGGTCGTGAAGAGCTGCGTCGCGAAGGCCTCAGGCCTTTCCGAGGACGATATCGAGGTCAATACCGCCGAGATCCACCTCGAGGACAAGGGGAACACGGACTTGGGCAACGACACGGCCGTGCAGCTCGGCAGCGAGCTCAAGACGACCACGGCATCATATCTGGACATCAGCGCGGACATCACGGTGCATCTCGGGCGCGGTCTCGGACTCGCCGGAAACGGCGGAATCCCCTACCGCCGCTCCGTGAAGCAGAGCTTCACCGTGGAGCGCCGCTGGGAGGTGGCCTAGATGATGAGATACGGAACCCGCCGCATGCGTGGACAAGCCCTCATCATGTTCGTCCTCGTCTCCGCCGCCCTCGTCATGGTATTGGGTCTCGCCATCGACGCCTCGGGCGGCTGGTGGAAATCCCAGAGGCAAAACGATGCCATCGAGATCGCGAAGGAGTCTGCGCTATCGCGCAGCAACGAAATCAAATTCGATGCCACCGACTCCACGCGTGCCATCGATGAGATCGTCTACGCCTCGCTCACGGAGAACCTCAAGGATATCGAGTCCTCCGAGGTATCCGTGACCTCTTGGGAGGTTCCCGAGACCAAGACGGGGAGCATGAACAGGCTAATCGGCGTCGAGGTCACCGTCACCGGTACATATAGGTGCGCATTCGCCCAGACGTTCGGCTTCAGCTCCATCCCCGTGAAGAACACCATCACGTTCACCATCAACCCGTACTCGTCGACCGAGGTCTGGCGGCAGGACGCGAACGGCCACGGCTGCCGTCTCGCGAAGCACGCCGGCAAGCCGGTCGGTCAGGAAACATACGAGACGCTCAGCGCCGCATCCGGTATCTCCGATGCGCTGAACGCCGCAATAGAAAAGGGACTCGCGGAGCTCTCTTAAGACCTGCGCTATAAGCGATGAGACAGGCGCAGATAGCGCCGGAAAGGAACATGACATGTTCAACAAGAAGGACAAGGATTTCTCCGAAATGCCCTTGGAGGGCGAAGAGCCTAAAAAGAAGGGCTTCGCCGTCTTCGGGGGCAAGAAGGAAAAGGACCCCGCCTCCAAGATCGTGACCCCTGAGAAGCGCCGCCGCCAGCTCTCATGGCTCTGCGGCGCGTGCGCCGCGGTCGCGGTCGGCTCGCTCGCATTCGCCGCGGTGGAGTTCACCGCCGCGCAGGATACCGTCGCGAAGACCCAGTCCAATATGGTCGAGATCGTGGTCCCGAAGGAGACCATCAAGGCCGGAACTCCCATCACGGCCGATATGCTCGAGGAGGCGCAGGTCCCGAAGCGCTACGTCCCCGCCGATGCGGCCGATGAATCCAGTAAGTCCGACCTGATCGGCAAGTCCCCGGTAGGCGACCTCTCCAAGGGCGTGCCCATCTCCATGGGTACCGTGCAGGGTTCCTCCAACCCCTCGTCCATCTCCCTCGCCCTCGCCTCGGGCCATGTGGCGCGAACCTTCTCGCTCGATGCCGCGGCGAGCATGTCCCCGCTGCTGAAGCCCGGCGACTACGTCACCGTCACCGCGACCTTCAAGTCCGGCAACGGCACCACCCAGCAGACCGTCAACTACCAGAACGTCAAGGTGCTCGCCACCGACGCGACGCTCCAGAGCACGGACGGCTCCTCCCAGAGCTCGGGCTATTCCACCATCACGCTCGAGTTGACTCCCGAGCAGCTCACCGAGATCGGAACCGCCGACTCCATCAGCCTCGCTGCGCAGCCGCTCAGCGAGAACCCCAAGGACGATGCGGAGACTGCGGAGACGGATGCCGCCGCGCAGGAGGACGCGCAATCCGACGATGGTACCGTTGACGCCCAGCAGGCCGATCAGCCCCAGGAGCCCGCTGCCGTCCAGCCCGAGGAGTAGCCATGCTCGATAGGAAATACGACAACGCCCTCTCCGAGGTCATGAGTCGATGCGCGAACGATCTTCAGAACCAGGTCGCGCTCGTCGGTCAGGTGTCCGACGGCATCGATACGCTCCGAGACCGCGCATTGGCGTACGTACACCGCTCCCCCGCTTTCTCCGAGGAGGACGAGAGCGTCCAGCGCCAGGCGGCCAAGTACGTAGTTGACGACCTCTTCCAGCTCGGCCCCATCGAGGAGCTGCTCTGGGACCCGGACGTGTCCGAAATCATGGTCAACTCGCCCGACCAGGTGATGGTCGAGCGCCGCGGCAAGATCGAGCCGTCGGGCGTGCACTTCTTCGATGAGGAACATGTCCAGAGGACCATCGCACGCATCGTCTCCTCGGACGGCCGCAGGTGCGACAACCAGAGCCCGCTGTGCGACTGCATGCTGCACCGCGAGGGCGCACCGTTCGACGGCAGCCGCGTCAACGCCGTGGCCTTCGGTATCGCGAAGCACTGGACACTCGACATCCGCAAGTTCCGCAACGACGTGTTCACCCCCGAATCGCTGATCGCCAACGGGTCCATGGATGAGAACATGGCGGATTTCCTGCAGGCACTCGTCCTCGCCCGCATGAACATCGTCATCGAGGGTGGCACGGGCTCGGGTAAGACAACGCTGCTCAACGCCCTGTCCAACTACATCCCCGACGGCCAGCGCATCATCACGGTCGAGGACACGGCCGAGCTGAACCTCGCGAAGAGCCATGTCCTGTCGCTGCAGTCTCGTCCCGCCAACAACGAGGGTAAGGGCGAGATCACGCTCCAGCAGCTCGTCATCAACACGCTGCGCCAGCGCCCCGACCGCATCGTCGTCGGCGAGTGCCGAGGACCCGAGGCGTTCGATATGCTGCAGGCCATGAACTCCGGCCATGACGGCTCTCTCACGACCACGCACGCGAACAACCCGCGTGCCGCCCTCGACCGCCTGCAGAACCTCGTGCAGATGAGCCGTGCAGGTGCGAACATGCCTCCCGATGCCATCATGAAGATCATCACCGAGGCCGTCGACTTCGTCGTCGAGATCAAGCGCCTTCCGGACGGAAGCCGCCGAGTCAACAACATCTGCGAGGTCTGCGGTATGCAGGGCAACGTCCCGACCATCGGATCCATCATGAAGTTCCAGAAGACCGGTGTCGACGGCAACGGGCGAATCAAGGGCGAGTTCCGCCCGACCGGCTCGCGCATCGTCTCCGAGGAGCATAAGGAGCGCTTCTATTCCAACGGAATCGACATTAAGCCCGAATGGTTCGACAACGGAGGGTTGTGGTAGACATGGACCAGGCGGTCGTCACCTATTTCTTCTACGGCGTCACCTACGCCCTCATCATCGCCGTGCTGACGCTTTGCGTCATGGCGCTGCTCGTCTCAAGGCAGCTGCGCGTCCTCTCCGAGCGCCGCGATATCTATAACGAGGACGAAGAGGGTTCAAAGAAGAAATCTATCAGTATCCTCGCCGACCTTCGCGAGGTCGCCCGCAAACATATCGAGGGCAGCGGAATCAAGCTGTCCCTGAACGAGTTCATGAGCATCTGGGCGGCAGCTACGGCGGTGCCCCCGCTCATCGGCATCGTCATGGGCATGGATGCCCTCATCGTCATGCTTCTCGCCGCCCTGGGTGCCTTCATCCCGCTTTTCACCCTATCCTTCAGGAAGAAGCACAGCGAGAAGCGCTTCGAGGAACTGCTGGGGCAGACCATGCCGCTGATTTCCTCGAACCTGCGCGGCGGAGCGATGCTCTCCCAGGCAATCCGCCCCGTCGCCGAGAACATGGACGAGCCCATCAAGGGAGAGTTCGAGCGGCTCCGCCGCGACATGGACCGCGGCATGCCCGTCGACAAGGCACTCGATAAGATGGCGGAGCGCAACAACTCCTCAGACCTCAAGCTGTTCGCCTCGGCGGTCCGCGCCCAGATGCGCACGGGCGGCTCGCTGGCCGACATCGTGGACTCGGTCGGAAACACCATCCAGCAGCGCTGCGAGCTGCGCCAGATGGTTCGCTCGCGCACCTCGCAGGCGCGTTTCACGGCCATCCTCATGGTCTGCGTCCCCCCTGCACTCGGCATCGTCTTCTACCTAGGTAACGACATGTACCGCGAGTTCTACTCCAGTTTCACCGGATTGCTCGTCATCCTGCTGTGCGCACTTCTGGAGATTCTGGGCTACGTCATCGCCAACAAGATGCTCGACATCAGGACCGATTAGGAGTGGTTCACATGTTTGTAGATTCGACAACTATCGGTCTTATCGGAGCCGGCTCTCTCGCCGCGGGTCTCGGAACCACCTTCGCCGTCCAGAAGAAATTCGGGATCTCCGTCCGCAACGTCAACCAGAAATCGCTCAAGCAGCGCAGCGAGGAGATGCAGGAGCGATTCAAATTCGGCCAGCCCTTCCAAGGCTCCGCTCTGTTCGGCGCCATGTCCCGTGAGCAGGAGGAGCGCCAGCGCGAATCCCTCATGCGCTCCGGCCTCAAGATCTCCGCGCTCATGTTCTGGGCCTCGAAGATCATCTGCGTCGCCGTGGGAATCATCGTCGGCGTCCTCGTCGGCACCAAGCTGACGGGGCTTGCCACCGTGGCCGCATCCGCCCTCGGCGGTATGGTCGGGTACATCCTGCCCGAGATCTACCTTCTCCAGAAGCGCCGCGAGTGGCGCGGTGATATCGAGCGTGAGCTGCCGAATGCCCTCGACCTCATGTCGATCACCATGGCCGCAGGCTCCACCTTCGACGATGCCGTCCGCACGGTCGCGGAGAACTCCGAGGGTGCGCTGGCCGAGGGATTCCGCGATGTGCTCGCGAACGCTCGCTTCATGGATATCACCGATGCCCTGAAGCAGTTCGCCGAGAATGCGGGCGTCCGCCCGCTGACCATCTTCGTCGCATCGCTCATCCAGGCACGCCAGACCGGAGCCCAGTTCGTCGACGTCCTCGAGAACCAGGCGCAGACGGTGCGTACCTACCGCCGCCAGAAGCTGGAGGAGGAGATCAACAAGATCGGCACCAAGATGCTCATCCCGATCATCTTCCTGATCTTCCCCGCACTGTTCGGCGTACTTCTGGCGCCTGCGGCGATGTCGGCCATCCAGGCTATGAGCAGCCTGTAGACCGACCGGTCAGCCGGTCGGCCCGGATGACGATGAGGCCGAATAGGCCGGAGTCGCCCTAGCGCGGTGTATTGCGGGCCCCTTTGGGGACCCGCTTTGGTTTGGAGGGGGCGGATGATGACGGCGGACCGTCTCTCTAAACGTCTCTCTAAATGCTTGAGCCGTCTACCTGCGATTTTGGGTTGTCTCTCTAAACGTCTCTCTAAGGTTGCGGAAACTGGTGAGCAGTTTAGAGAGACGAGGTGCGGGTCGAGGCGGCCGAGCGTAAGGGATAATAAGAATAAGGATAATAACAAGCCGCTTTACCGCGGGGCGCCTTTCGGGGGCGCCCCTTTTGTTTTACGGGGAGGTTTACGGAGGGTTAGCTAGTGAAACTACTTCTGTCCTGTGCGCGGCAAGGGTGTTGCGGGGGTTTGAGAATTGAGGGAAGGAAATGAAACTGCCAGTGAAAGGATTTTAATGAAAAGCTATGTCGAGCCGCTCAATGCCGAGGAAGCATTGGAAATTCTCAAAAGGTACGCCGTCCCGTGCGATAGTGCCCAATCGATCGGCGGCGGCGCGGTCAATGTGAGCCGTAACGATGGCATGGTCACTTGCATGACTCCCGACGAGCTCGCCGACGCGCTCGGACCCGCCGCGGCCACAGCATTGGAAACCCATAAGGCATTTCGCTTGGAGGCAATCCACAATTATCTCGGGCCAGCGTTGGAAAACAAGGATTGGATTTACAACCTCGAAAGCACTATGACCATAATCCCCTCCCTAAACGAGAAGGGGGAACTACAAGGGGTGCTTTCCTGTTATGGCGACTATCATGGCAACTATCCTAAGGCTTTTGCAGAATGCATTTCCAAAGGTAACCTGCCCGACTCTGCGACACTTCTCAAGGAATTTCTGGATTCGCCAATCAAGAGGATGTCTCTTTCCGAGGAGAACGTCGTCCAGCGACCACCGCGTGATCTGGCAGCTCCCGTCAACGATTCGGAGTTTCAAGAAACCATCGAGCAGGCTCTCAGCGATATGGAATGGTTTCAGGCTCTCAATAAATTTGAGTGCAACATTGACCTAAGCGATGACAGGCCTATAGGCTATCAGCTCGAACGCGACGGTTGGACCCTGGGCAACGAGCGGAGCATGACATATGCGCTTAGCGTCAGCGAAAATATCAAGAGCTACACTCGCCCCTTGACCGTTTTAGGGGCCGTTGAGGTTCTTAGAAGGTACGGCTTTCGGCAAGATTGGGCAAAATCACAAGAGAAGTTCGGCGCCGTTGATATTTACTTCGGTCATGAGGCCAAACGTGTCGAAACCCCGATGGAGCTCGCCCATCTGTTCGGCGAAAAGGCAGTCTCTGCGCTTGAAGCACATGAATCTTTCCGCAGCCGAATCCTCAATGAAGTCATAAACCCCTGTCTTAATGAGTGTCCTGAACATGCTATCTATAATGTAAAAACCGGTGAAACATTTATCGCCCAGCCCGCCGCCCTTAGTTTTTACGGTTTCAGGTCAGCCGTCATACCCCTTCAGGAACTTCTTGGTCGTTGCGGTTCAGGGCAACTGTTAAATGCACGTTTCGGCTATTTTGATAAATTCGGCGACGACCCTTCCGGGACAACTCTCATCGAAGATGGTCCGGCTGTTTTTCTTGACCGCGAAGGCTGTTCTGAGGTGGTTGCATCTGCAAACTATTTGCGTTCAGTGAATGCAGTTCTCGACAAGATGGAAATCGAGGCTATCGAGCGGTCTCCAGACGGACTGCCGGATTTCGATGCCGGCGGATGGTGTATCGGAGACAGTGAGCATATCGCCGAGGCTTGCGAACGAGTCGGGATTGATATCGATTCCTTCTTCCCACCAGAGCCGGAGGAATCTTTGGACGATATGGCGCAAGCGGTCGAATCTGCATTCGTTGATGCGGACGAGTATGAGTATGAGGATGGGCATGAAGAGGAAATTCCGCGGTAGCGAGAACCTAAGGAACATTTAGGGACAAGGACAATAACAAGCTGCCTTGCCGCGGGGCGCCTTTTTGGGGCGCCCCTTTTGTTTTGCGGCGTGTATTGCGGGGAGCTGGGTAGCTGTGTAGCGAGGTCGGTCGGGCTACTTATGTCCCGCGCAGTGCGCGGGCGTGATTGGAGTTTGAGAATCGAGGAAAGGAAATCAATTCTCTTGAGTCTGGAGATGATTCGAATGGGTTCTCAAATCACAAAAATCCCCTCCATCTGCGGTGACGGTTACCCCGGTGTCGGATTCCAAGTGGATAGCGGAGATTCAGTTCGCGTGGCCATGGCATGGCCGAGTGCCTCCGCCGAGGGGTGGCGCAGCCTCACGATGGAGGTGCCGAAGAATCTCAGCCTCGATACCGAGCTGAACGGCGTTTCGGTCGATTATCTCCTACAGAGGGCCGACGTGCTGTTTGGAGATGGAGACCGGGACGGATTCAAGCGCTACGAACGCGCACTCGGGGATAAAATGCCCAGCGCGGTTGTCCGTGCGTTCGCCCGCTACGCGCCTATCGATTTGACGCACGCGGGCAACGCGGAGGCGTGTCGAGCTGAAATCGTAAAGTTCCTCGGAGGAGAAATTCCCGAGCTTGGTTCAGGGGACACGGAGAAAGTCTCAGGTAAGACCCGTGCCGTGCTCGTTCCCGTGGGGCAAGACCCGGTCGCGATTGAAATTGGCTGCAGCCAAGACATCATGGATCAGGTGGGCGGCATCTTCGACAACGCCTCGAGTAGCCTTCCTCCCGATGCCCTTCCGTTCCATCTCTCCATGTATGAGAACGACGTCAGTAAATTCACCATGCAGCCAAACCGCGCCTTCTATGCAACTGAAGAGATGGAACGAGAAGGGTATCTATCCCCTTTCGACAACAAGCCGGCTATCGAAGGTCTGCCCACATCCGTGGTTTACGGAAACGTCGTCATCACGGGTTTCAATCCCGCCACCGGCGAAGACGTATCGCTTTCCGACGGCGAGATGATGGATGTCATGAATTACTTCCAGCGCGACAGCCCTCGCGGGAGTGGATACGATGTCGCGTCTATCGTTCAAAAACACCTATATGGCGAGTTGAGGGAGTATATCTCGCAGGAATCTTCAAGCCATGAAGATAAAACCCTTGATAATGCGGGCGAGTCGCTCGACGAGATGATGGAGCAGACGGTCGAACTCGCCGGGAATGCCGATATCGGTGATGAGCTCGATATGGACAGCGTGGGCAACGTAGACCGTTAATTCAAGTTGCATCGATGAGCGCTGCTTTCATCCCGATAAGACGAGGAGAACAATATGATCTCAGATAAAGAAAATAGCGCCGTTTCTTCCGTCAACGAAGAAATCAAAGACATCATCTCGTCCAGTTACACACAGGATGAACTTCTTCAGGCACTGCTCTTCTCGGATCTTCTGGAAGAGGTGCTTTCTCCAATCGATGTCCAGGCTATGGAAGACCGTTCCACAGAAATAAAAATCAGGGATGCATACGTCGATTATTGCAACGGTAGAACTGACATCGTCGATATGGACAAAAACAGCGCACACGAGCTCTTGGATAGATTTGGTGATGGCCTAATCGGTCCCGACGATGAAGGATTCTTCCTTATCGACGAGGAAGACGGCATGTTCACGGCAATCGACAATACGGCTGGAGAGTGCTGGACCGAAAATTTTCCGAGTAGAGAACTCGCTGTCGCATATCTTTCGGGCCTCGAGTTCGATTTCCTCGAAGACTATACCAAGAGGCATCCTGTTGCATCTGTTGGCACGCATCAAGGTAGCGGTTCGCTCGATGACCTCATGGAGCAGATGGTCGAGTGCTCGAACGGCAACGAACTCGGCGAGGAGCCGGGTGTCCTCAATGAGGTTCGCTAAGGTATAACAATAATAACAAGCTGCCTTACAGCGGGACGTCTTTCAGACACGCCGCCCTCGTCACGAAACGCGGTATCTCAAGCGCCTGCATCCTCCTTCTCGGCAAGCTGCGAAAGGACCGCGTTATCCATTACGGGCCCAAGGGCGAGAACAAGGGATAGGTCCTCGGATAACTCGCGTCGGATCTATCCGAACTAGACGGCCATTCTCTGCATCTTCAGGCCATCTGAAGGAAGGAACCGCAGGCAAGGGTGCGGATACGCATTGTCAGATTCATCCGGACTGGAGGCGCTGAGGGATCAGAATAATAACAAGTTGATTTGCCGCGGGACGTCTTTCAGGGCGTCCCGCTTGCCTTTCTGGGTGTCTGGCGTGTAACGGTGTATGTCGATAGTCGCGTTGCTGCATAGGTATGCGGAGGAGGCTACTTGTGTCCCTCTCGACTCCATGGATTTCAATTCCAATAGCCTTATCTCAAGCAAACTTACTTAAACATTTGGAGTGTCAAGCAATGCCGAATTCCATCAAGCATATGTATCGCGAATATCTTGAGGGACACACCGATATCATAAAAGTCGATGAAGATCTGACATTGGCTCCAGGGGGCAGCGGCAAGCTATTTATCCAAAAGGATAGATATTCCAATAAATGGAACGCGCAGAATACATGCATCGGCCATCAAGGCAGGTGGACATTCTGTCACGAGGCCCTTGCCGCCGCCTATCTGCAGGGTGCCGATATAGCTCAGTTAGTTATGTTGGACGATTTATTGGATAGAGCCAAACAAAAAGGGCTCTATAACGGGTGGAAAATCCCTGACGCCCTGCTGTCTTATGCGCCCGCGGGCAGAAGCGAATCGCTTGCGGCAGATCCCATGATGCATTTCATCGAACTTTCCAAGTCCTTTTCGGAAAACGGGGGCATCTACGATCCCGTTCACGGCATCTATATCGATTCTGAAATCGGTGAAGGGGAAGATGCCACGCATGTGACGCTTTACAATCTGTCAGTCGAAGAAATCGAGAAATGCATTGCCGCGGGCATAGAGCACTTCAACGAAATGCCAAGTTACCTCGATGCCTTTTACGGTTTATCGGATTTTACGACAATCTGCGATGTCACTCTGGATGACTATATGATCGATTCGCTTATTGTGGCGCTATGCGATGATGGGCGTTGGTGCGAGATGTCGGAGCTTAACGAGGAAACACTCGCCAGGTTCAAGGACGTTATCGCAAAAGCCAATCGCATCGATGCCGAAACCGTCAAAGATGACGAGTGGCGCGATGGGATGGTCCAGCAAGTCTCAGGGTCCATGGGCGCAATCAAAGACATGGACGCGCAGGAAGCTAAAGGTGCCGATACGATTCTTGCCGAGATGTTCGACTCGCTTGCCGAAAACTCGACCGATGCCGTAATGGATATGCTGGAAGTCTATTCCCGTTCCGACACCTCAGGACGAGCAGCTGTCGCCGAGGTATTTCAGGCACTAACGGGCGAGACCTTCGACAGCTTCCTTATGCAGGCATCGGACGCTTGTGAGCAGACTCTCGGGCGGTTTGATGGCGAGTCGCTCGACGAGATGATGGAGCAGAAGGTTGAGGTCGCTGGGGATAGCGAGCTCGGCGATGAGATGAGCGTATCCAACGGGGAGCGCTGAGGGACGAGAATAATAACAAACTGCTTTACTGCGGGACGTCTTTCGGGGACGTCCCGTTTGCTTTGCTTGGTGTTTGGCGGGTAGCTATGTAGGCGTGCAGCTCGATAGGTGGGTAGCGATGCCCTTGGCTGGGATGTGATTGCGTGGGTGTGAGGATGAGGCTACTTGTGTCCCCCAGTATGCCGATGACACGTCAGGCGTTTATGTTCGAGATGGATTGTCCGAGCGTGAACGGGAGTTACCTATGGCTAAGCGTACTTATGGCAAATATTCTGGAAAGAGTCCGACCGAGAAGCTGACGGATGCCCGCCAGGCGCTTTTCGATGCGCTTCTCGCGGACATGGAGCGCGAAGGCTCCCGATGGGTCAAGGAGTGGTCTTTCCCCCACCCGCCCATGAACGGCGTTACGGGCGAGGGCTACAGTCCGCGAAATACCGCCATGCTCATGTATGCCATGAGGGACGGCGGCTTCAGGGACCCGCGATTCGCCACGTTCAAAATGGCCACGGACAAAGGCTGCCATATCATCAAGGGGTCGCACGGCTACCCCATCGAGCGCTGGAAGCGCATGCTCGTCAGCAGGACAGACCCAACGGCCAGACTCAAGCAGCCCAAGACCAAAGAGGAATGGGATATCGCGCTCGCAAATCCCGAGTACAAGGCCGAGCCGCGTTGCGTGGGAACGTTCGCGGTGTTCAATGCCGAGCAGATGGAGAATACGGAAAACCTCGTTCCCGTCGAGGGCTTCAAACCTATCGAGCCCGATCGCGTGGCCGACGGCATCGTCAAGGCATCGCCCTGCCCCGTAATCGAGACGCCGAACGCCGAGGCGTTCTACCTGCCCGGCGCAGATAAGATCTACGTCCCGCAGCGCAACCAGTTCACGAACGTCGAATCGTTCTGCCGAACGCTGCTCCATGAGATGGGGCACGCCACGGGCCATCCGAGCAGAAACAACCGCGAGCAATGCGGACTGAAACAGGATCGGCAGAAATACGCCTTCGAGGAACTCATTGCCGAGCTCTCGAGCGTGTTCACCGCGAACGCCATCGGTCTCGACCTCCGCAAGGTCGATGACGATAAGCCCCTTGCCGCCAACGAGGTCGATGCAATGGCGAACTCTGCCGCCTACCTCAAGAGCTGGTCCCAGGAGTTCAAGGACCCAGGCGGCGAGCTGCTGAAGGCCGCATCGAGGGCAAGCAAGGCGACCGATTACCTCGTGGAAGACTGCTTCATCCCGAAGCTCGGCAAGGACTACTTCAAGTCCTCGGAACCCGCTTGCGAGGCGGTATCCGATGTCGATATGGAGCGCGGCGGCGAGGTCGAGAACGAACAGGGCGATGAGCCGTTCAGCCTCGATGAGCTGTGCGAATCGAAATGCGACGAAGCGGAAATAGCAAACGGCGATGAGCGGAACGATGCGGTAGCCGCCCATTATGAGGAAGGTCGATAGCCGTGCCTGAGGATCTGGAAATCAATTCGTTCGATGACTTGAAAACCGCGCTGAACGAGGCCCTGCACAATGGCGGAACCTCACCCGACACGGCGGATTACCTGATGGAACGATTCGACGTCCTCTGCGTCGATATCGATAACGTCTTCCTCTCCATATCCGCCAATGACATTCAGGAATACTTTCCAAGCCTGTCGCTCGATTAAGCACGCGATGTCCGCGACAACGCCAACGAGAACCTTTGGAACTCGGGTGGATATGATGTTCTCGATGCCACAGCTTGGGGCCAAATCAAGGCCGAGGTCGAGAACATCCAGGGTGATTGTCACGATTCTAGAGGCGAAGATGTGTGTCTCGAGGAGCTCGCCGAAACGTATGGCGAGAACGGCGGCACCCGCCAAACAGAGGAAGACCCGCACAATACGGACAGCATCCCAAGGTAGACGCTACTTCTGTCCCCTAGCGTGCGGCTGCTCGCCGGTACTTCATGCTAGTCGGTAAGTTATCAATTCGCGTGTTGGAGGAACCATGAGCGAGCAGAACAACCAGAACAAGGACAAGGTCCGCATCGACTTCCCGCCGAAGTGGGTGACCGCCGAGAAGGCAAACGGCGAGCCGTACACCATCTCCAACGGCAAGGGCGACTCTTGGCCTGCCGTGAAGTGTACCCTGCCCACCGGTACCAAGGTCGATGGCAAGGACCTCTCCGGCTTCAGCTTCACCACGTTCCAGAAGCCGTGGAACAAGGCCGATATCGAGGCCGGCAAGGGTACGGGCGTGTTCGTCAACGCCGACCGCAACATCAGCCTCTTCAAGTACGACAAAGACGGTCAGCGCCACGATGAGTCCGTGGAGCCGCAGAAGCTCTCCGATGCCGTCGAGGCCGCCCGCGCCGAGTACCGCGCACAGCATCAGGACCATGACCGCTCCCAGGAGCAGGAGACCAGTCTCGATGACCTGTGCGAGCAGAAGACTGCCGAGGCAAGTGAGCGCGACGGCGGCTCCCAGGACCGCAGCGCCCAGAACGTCCAGCGTTAAGCTCCAGCAGCCATTGGATGCGGGGAGGGATGGATTTCCATCCCTCCCCTTTTCTTTTGGGGCGAAGGCTACTTTCGTCCCCCCTTCGAAGGGCGCAACGCCTCGAAAGTACGCTGAAAGAGACCAGATAGCAAGAGAGATGGAGCAGCTATGGCAGAGGACAAACCGTGCATTTCCGAGTTGTATAAGTCCGGCGGGCTGAATATGGAGCTCGTCAGTAAAATCGCCCATAACGAGCTGGATAAACGCAAAGGGTTCCTTTGCAATTCAGAACATGCGCTTGCCTCGGAATATATCGATGCCTATATCGATGATTATCCTGAAGTCATTGAAAACTATGCCGATGAGCTCGATTCCAAGCTGTCTGTCGAGGACTACCGTAACGGCAAAATCTCCCCCGAATTCGTACTAGGCGTGGCCCTTTCCCACGGTGCAGCATCGCACGCATGTTGCGATATCGAGTACTTCAACGATGAATTCTCGTCGCGAGCCATTAACGAAGTATACGAGGTTCTCGCCGTTCATGGCCGAGTCCAGTTTGCTTGCCGAAACGCCGATGATTTCTCGCTCGCAGGAGTCAATCCCGATAGGAAATTCCCCATCGGATTCGTTTCCGTCAAGGATGTCGCGGACACGATCGACGAGCTTGGGAACGACCATATGAAAGAGGTGCTCAAGCCTGCCGATATGGAGCGGGTCGCCTCCAGCCTTGCTGATGCAGAACAGTGCATCGAGCGGTATGAGCTCGCCGACGGCATCACGTTCAATGCGGAGCTCGAGGTGGAGAATATCGACCTCAAACAGGGTGGGCAGGGTCTCGATGATCTCTGCGATGCGAAAAGCGAAGAGGCCGAACTTGTCGCGGATAGCGCGACGGACGAACGCGAAGCCCCCGACAACGAACAAGACAAGTAGCCAAGGAGGCTGAATATGAGCAACGGATCTTGCAATCTATTTATCGAAGGTAAGGGAAAGGTATCCGTCAGCATCGACGAGCATCCGAGCATGCCTTCGATGAGCTTCACCGGTCTTCAGGGTCGCAGTGTCGGTCGCGCGGTCGAGGAGAAAGCGGCCATCCGCTGCGCCCTGCGCCAGGCGGGCTTCGATATCCCGATGGCAAACGTGCGTATCGATGTCGACCAGTCCGCGCATGAGTTCGGCCATAAGTGCATCGAGAACGCCTGCGCACAGGGTATCGCCATCGCAAGCGGTCAGGCGGAGATGCCCGCCGGCGGGCGTGTCAGCGCCGTGGAAATCGAGATTGACGGCTCGACGCTCAGCTTGGAGCCGACTAAAGATGTCTCCGAGCGAGGCCTCGATGACCTCTGCGACGAGAAGCAGGCCGAGGCGGATTTGATTTCGGAATCGGCAGATCGTAGCGATAAACCCGAGCGTAAGGAGGCCGGACGATGAAAGACATCGGATGCATCAAAGTCGATGTCGCGATGAGCGATGCGGCCTATTACGACCATGCCCCGCATGACAGCATCACCCTGCCGATGGCGCTAGACGATTTGCAAAAGGTAATCGATAAGGTGACACGCTACGGCATCCACGGCTACGTCGTCGAAGACATCCAGGCTACCGGCGAGTTCGGCAAGCTGCACTTCGCCGAGGACGAGAACGTGAACTTGCGCAGCCTGAACGCCATGGCGGAGTGCGTCAAAAGGAATCCCGACATCGACTACGATGCCGTCCGCGATTACTGCGACAACTTCGATGTGCCGGTCGACCCGCTCATGGTCGGCAACGTCATCATGCAGGCCGATGAGATGCCGTATACGAGTTATTCGGTTGATATCGATAACGAGCATCCAACTCCCGTCGACCTGCAACGGGCATACGGACATACGCTTATCGACCAGGCGGTCGAGAACCTCCGCGCCTGCATAGGAGATGTCCGACTTCCCGATGCCGCCAAGGGGAGTCTCGCCGGAACCGTCGAGCTGCTCGCTAATGTACCCGCCGAGGCGCTGGGCGCGAAGATGGAGTCGGGTGGAGAAGTCTGCCTCACCCCCAGCGGCATCTTCGACCGCAATGCCGATGGCATCGACTTAATGAAATTCGATCTGGATGAGCTCGAGCAGGCGGCATTCGATGGCGACCGCGATTTTGCCCCCGACCGTATCGTCATCTATGCCGAGAAGCACGACTTGACCGATACGGGCTCCAGTCTCGTCTATCGGTTGACGCTGCCGATGGATGCGGGAGAGCTCGATAGCGCCCTTCAGTCTATAGCGGATATGGAGGGGGCCGCCGCGGGCGATATCGTCATGTCTGACTATGAGCTCCACGGGAGGTTCAGCGAGTACTCCTGGCACGACTTCGACACGGGCGAAACCGTCGCCGACATGAACCGTTTCGCCCAGGTTGTAGTTGATCACCCCGAGCTCAGCGTCGGTGAACTCTTCTACTACAACGATGACCACGAAATCTACGACATCGAGGACATTATCGATGTGGCCGAACATTTCGATGAGAGGCTCGAGGAAGAGAGCCATGAGGTCGGCCTCGACGAGCTCGGGGAGTCGAAATGCGACGAGGCCGAGTTGGTCAATTCGGGCAGCGAAACGGTGGAGGGCAATACGCTTTCGGGCGGTGAGCGGTGATGGATGCGCTGCGTGCGGTCCTGGTGCCCGTAAACGCCGAATGCCGCGAGATCGAGTTGCCAATCGATGAGGACGGAAGCTGCGGCGAGGCGTTGAAGGAACTCCTCGGCGAGAGGGTTGCCAATGTGTCGGAGGAGCTGCCGGATAAAACTCTCGGCGATGCGGCATGCGTCTACGTCAATGCGGCCGGACGCGCCGCCTGCCCGGCAAACCGCGCCATCTGGGGCACCCAGGAGATGACGGACGAGGGGCGAGAGTCTCCCCTGACCGGCCAGACCGTGGTAGCCGGCGAGCCGGCCGATGTGCTATACGGGGATATCGTCATCGTGGGCTACGACCCCTACGAGGGAGCCGAGTGCTCCCTTTCCGATGCCGAATGCGAGGAAGCCAAAGACCTGTTCAGCGGTCGCGGCGGCCCGTATTCGGGTGTGTCCGCGCTCGGATATATCGAAAGCACGATACAGAGCTCGAAACGCAGGGAACAGGACGAATGGAACAACGAGTCCTCGCAATTCGATGAGATCATCTGCTATAAGAAAGACGAGGCGGCGCTCTACAACCAGTGCCTCGAAGAGGAACGCAACGACCTATACGACGACTACTGGCAGAACTCATACGACGATACGGAGTGGTAGCCATGGGTCTCGTGAGTTACGGGCAGGGCGGATACGTCGGGGCATCCATGAGTGTCCGCGCCAAGGCTGCATATGAATCGGGCGAGATGCCGATGTCCAAGTGGACGCGCGGCGCGATTATCTCTGCCATCAAGGACTACTGTGCCGACTTCGACCTCGCCTACAATCCGGAAATCGAGACGATGAGCAGGGCGAAGCTCGCCGAGGCCTATCTCGAATATAAGTCATGGCACCATACGGGGCGGTTTGCACGCGAGACCGAGTTCTTCGGATTGAACGAGGATGCGGTCTGCGCGGACTTCCCCGAGATGACGCCGGACCAAATTGCCGAGCGAGATGAAAAGGCGGCGGAAGTGCAGGCCGCTGCGGCAGAGTGGAATGGTTTCATGACGGCGCGTGAAAATGCATTCGCGGAGCGTTTCGGGTGCAATGCAAGCAGCGTTCTCGCCTATGAGGCGTTTCACTCGGAGAGATGCACGCGCTTTCTGGCGAAGCGCAGCAAGCGCGAGATAATCGGCTATGAGCTGCCCGATAAGGCGATGGACTGGGGAATGAAGCCCGAACAGACATGTCCGGTGGAGCTGGCCGCGCGGTCGCATGTGGTCGGCTTCAATGCGTTTCGCGACGGCATCGGTGGGGACACCGAGTGGCACGATCTAGATTTTGATCGCGTGGCCGAGCTGTTCGATGAGCGGGGGCTGGATGGCTTGCTCGAAGCAAAGCGTGACGAGGCGGAGCTGTCCGGCGAGCTCGACCCTGTGAGGGACGAGGGGTGCCGGTAGGCAGATTAGCCGGACACGCCCCCTATATCATCCCCTGCATCCTGAGCAAATCTTCCATTGCCTTGGCGAGCCTCTCGGCCTTTTCCTGCTCCTCCCTATCGGTAGAGCTGCTCTCCACCCGAACGTAGGGCGAATGCCTTCGATAGTACTGCTCGAGGTCGGGTTCCCAAGCGCTGTAGCTCTGGGCGAACTTCCTGCGGGCCATCAGGTCGAGGATGCGATAGACGATGTAGGCGATGGCCAAGAGGACGACCGCCGCCATAAGGATATAAATCACCGAGTTCCTCCAAATGGATATCATTTCGAGCACATTCTAGCAGCTTCGACGGTGCCGTTGCCGCTGCGGCAAGTCGGGGCATCTCTATCGCGTAATGAGTATCCTCGGAAACATCACAAGAGAAAGCGGAGGATGATATGAAATCCAATCCTTACGAACATCTTCTGAACCCCGATGTCCTCAAGGGAGGGCTCGTGGCAAGCCTTTTCGGCCTGTTGCCGTCCATCGGCACCGGTGCCTTCTACCTTATCGAGAATATCGCTCACGGCATCGATCTCGCCACCGGCGGCCGCATGGGCGAAAATCGAGTCTCCGCGATGATTTCCATTTTCAATATCAATACCCTTTGGCTTCCACTCATGGGTTTTCTCCTGCTAATCCCGGCTGTGAGAAACAATAGGCTTTCCGCGCTTGCGATCGTGCTGATTCAAGCCTTGGGAGCCGTCATCAACTTCTCGCGCGGTCTATACACGGAAGCGGCACTCGAACTGGTTATCGGCGCGGTCGCGTTGCTCTGCAGCCCGATCGTCGCCTCTCTTTCTAACGGTCTGGGGGATACAGATGAGTAAAGACAACAAGACGGAACTCGCTAAAGACCCGTTTCGGGACTATGCCTTCTCTCGCCGAGGATTGTTCGCGGCACTGGCGGTGATAGCCGGACTCGGTGCCGTTCCCGCGCGATCGGCGCTGGCAAATGAGTTGGTGTTCCGCGGCGACCACATAACACCCGGCAGAGGGGCTTTCGGGCAATCCTTCACCTCCGGCGACTATATCCACTGCATCACCCATCCAGACCGCACTACCAATGCCAACAACTATGGTCTCGGATATGCCTGTGGATGGGTCTCCTGGGTCGCCGCCGACATGTTCACATACCAAGGATGGAACTCCAGTTACCTGCAGGCGATTCGATATTCGCTCTGCCTGCTCGTCCAGTGCGATTACTCCAACGAACTCTACGACCATATCAAGGCCCATCCCTATATGGCTTGCGGTGACATCAACCGCCAAAACCCTCGCCGCCTTTGGAAAAACATCAATATGGACGATAACCACGGCGTCCTCTTCCTCAATAACGCTCAGCTCTCGACCTTCTCGGGCGATATGCTCAACTTGTCGGCGGGAGAGCGACAGAGTGTAAATAATTCGGATTGGATTGATGTGGGCTACGACGATTATGCCTACACCAAGCCCGAGTTCTTCTTGCGCCGCGCGGCAACTCCCGCCGTGAACACGTTTCGAGCCGAAGTCGATATCAACAACGTGATGAGGGACAACAAGGACGGCCAGGCGCCGTATGAGAAGGACCTCAGGAGCGTCACGGGCAACATCGATATCGATACCGAGCCAATCTACATCGACAACGACGTGACGCTGTACGGCGGCATCTTCTCGCTTGCGCCGCTCGTCATGCCCTATGCCCGAGTCGACCTCGTCCAAGGTGTCTACGATGCCAGCGGAAATCCAATCACCAGTTATGACAACGAGCGCGCCCTGACCTTCTGGGAGGATTACGACGGCATCAACCAGCTGTTCATGTTCAAGCCCTATCTCGAGGACGGCGTGGGGACGTTCACCTTCGCCCTGGCGAATCTCGCCGGACCAAAGTTGGTCCATACCCTCAACAACCGCTGGCATGCCGACGTCAACCAGGCATGGAAGAGTGGCAATATGGAAGCCGGTACCGCCGTCATATACGACATCCGCCAGTCTTCCGGCAGGGAGAACTCCTGGTGGGTGTGCCATGAGCCGGCCGAGACCAGCGAAACCAACCATAAATGCTATTTCATCACATCCGATGCCGACGGCCAGCGCCTCGATACGGCGGGAGCAACCAGGAACCGCGGTGCGGTCCGAGTCTGCAGCTATGCCAAGCCAGGCGAATGGGGTTCCCAGAAGAACGCCCAGTGGAAGCTCATCGAGGGTCGGTGCGGCGGCTATGTGAAGAATAGCAAGAAGACCGCCCGAATCGGCGACGAGGTCGAATGCGTCGGCTTTATGCCGGATTCGGATGAGACCCCCACCCTCAAGCCCTCCACATGGCTCCATAACGTCACGAACCGAAATGAGCTCCCGCCGCAGCCAATGTACCGCTGGTACGTGACGCGCGAGGTAGTCGATGTCCCCGACGACGGCGACGCCGTCATCATGGCACACTGCTCCGTCTCCACGTGGGGCAAGCAGACCGAGGCCCCGGCACACCGCCATATCGGCTACCCGCACGGCGGGCAATCGGTCTACGGCCTCGCCCTGCATGTGGTAGGGTCGCAGTTCGCCGGCTCGATCTGCTATGCCGCGAGGGCCTGCGGCTCCTCGACTTGGGAGACGGGCCGCGACGGCGCCGAGGTATGCGGCTCCCCCATCGCCGAGGTCAAGATTTGGCTCACCGGCGAGCTCGCGGAGAACTATGACCTGTGCTACCGTTCCATTCCGCTCGGCGGCAGGTGGACTAATACCGTCTATTCCTGCGGTCATGCGGACAATGACGGCTCCGCCGCGCCAGCCTGCGGCAGCCACGGATCGGCGCAGATGTGCGGCCTCAATGTCCATCTTATTCGCAAGCCGCGCGGGTCCCGCCTCGTCAAGGAGTTCTCGTTCGATGATACGATCGAGGTCTCAGAGAAAATCGCCAGCGGTGACGATGCCGTATGGCTGTGGTCTGCGGCCATGATGGGCATCACGACCGTGAATGCGGACGAGACGCGCGTCTGGACCGACCGTATGCTCGGCACCGTAGTCGTCGGCGAGGGCATCGACCAGCACCACAACCCGCCAACGAGGCTCCAGTCGGTCGTCCACTTCATGGTCGTCGACACGCTCGGCGATACGCAGGAGGTGCATACCGTCTACATCACCCTCAACAGCACGTATGCGGCAAGCGAGCACGCGAAGGACTACTCCGATGCGCACGCCGCCATCGAGCAGGTCATGCGCGATGAGGGACAGGACCTGAGCCTGCTCGACAAGTGCCTGGACGGCTGGTACGAGGGCGATGCCGATTGCTCGGATCCGAGCATCTTCAAGGGCGGGAAGTTCGTCAGCAAGAAGGTCAATGGGGACCTGTATCTGTGGACCCGCGTGAGGATGGGCAAGTTTTATTTCTACAAGGACGGCACCGACAAGAACCACCTTCTGTATAAGTCCCAACGCTATCTTACTGGCACTAATTTTGTTTTTCCGGCAGAGCTTGCCAAAGGCGAGCTTGAACCGACCTGCAACCTCAACGACCGTTTCGGAACCGACCCATCGACTGGCTTCACTGGCTGGCATCTGGATATGAAGCTGAGTGATGAGGCGATATCTAATTGCATGGCAGGCAGCGGAATCACCGCATTGTACGGCCGCAACCGCTGTACACTGCGCACGGAGTACGCCCCCGGCTCGGTCGCGCTCGATCCAAGCTGGGACATGAGGGTGCTACCCGAGGAGGGTGCCGAGGCGCATCCCGGTTTCATCCCCACCTTCACCGAACCCAAGCACAGGGGCTACGACGCCAAGGGAAAGGAGTTCGAGCTGGCGGCGATCGGCGACTCCGGTAATGGTCACACGGCATACTACTGGGACGAGCTCGCCCACATCACGGTTCCCGCGACCGCATACCGCAATATCGGCGGCGGGCAGTGGCGCACCTACAAGTGCGAGGCGTGGCTCGATGCGGACGAGGCAAATGCGGCGGCAGAAGCCTCCGAGACAGGCGTGACGGGACGTTCGCGCTCCCGTGCGCGCGCCGCGAGCGCGGTCAAGATGACCGCCGATACCGTGCGCTACATCCGCTGGACCGAGGTCGTCTCGGACGGCGTGGTTGGCGTCAGGAGGAAGTAACTATTCTATGCACATAAAAGGTCGTGGAACTTTTGGTTTTAAAGCTCCACGACCTTTTTTAGCTGGCTATATGGCAATCATTGTATCTACTATCGATTCTCGACATCCCTTGCGCTGCAGCTGCATTGGCTAAGTGCGTTTGGATGCTGACTGAGATAATTCTCATATAGGTCATCCAAACTATTCTCGAGAATCTCCGAATCAGATTGATAGCGCTCGCGTACTATTTCGTTTGTCAGCAGCGTTTCTCGCAATTCGGGTATATCGGAATTTATGTATTCCCAAATCCTCTCGTAATCGACGTCAACATATGCATGGACGATGATATTGCGTAGCGCCTTTACCTGTTTCCAAGGGATATTTGGGAACAGGTCACGACAAATTCCGGCTGTGGTGTGGGCATATAATTCACCAATCTGCGATACAGACACCAGAAAGGAATCGCGAACATATGGATTTGCTATCCAGCCTTTATGATCGAGCTTGAAGAAGTCGAGCTTATCCGCCACGTCATCGCATCTTTTAAGCATCTCGCAGAGGGTATCCAAATCACTTTCTAACATAGATTAACCTTCCATCGCGGTTGATGTTGTCTAGAAAACGCGCTGTCGTTCGTCCAATATGCGTCACGACATCAACGTCTCGACCCAAGCTGGTCGCTAGGGCGTCCTCAATTTCGGTCATCTTGCCATGAGTACGTTCGCCCTCCACCTTGACAATGAGATCAACGTCAGACAATTCGTTCTGCTCTCCCCTTGCGAATGAACCGAACATAATTGCCCATGTAACTGCCGGAAAATTAGACAGAACCGATGCCGCCCTTGCCGCTGCGTCCTCAGTGGTAACAACCGGTTCGCGCGGCGCATCGCAGTCTTCGACGAACCACTTCATTAGGGCACCTCCTTGGGCAATTCTCGTACTTTGGTTCTATTCTACTTGTTCACCCAGCCGTAGACGGCCTCGTGGTGGACGGTCTCGGTCCATGCCGCCTGGTCGGTCACGGTTACGATGACCTCTTGGTATTTGGGCAGACAACTATACTGTAGTCCGTTATCCCAGCAATATTCAGAGCAGGCATCTTCGCTATCGAATAGTGTTCCGTCATCCGCCATATATTGCACGCCGACCTTCTGCTTCTGTGTCTCGGTGTGGGTGACGGCGGGGTGGTAGATCTGCTCGTCCCAAGCGGGGGTTACGATGCCCCAGACCTTCTCGGGCTCGGCGGGCTTGGAGCTGTCGGAATCTGATCCGGAGTTGCTGCCGGAGTTGCCCGAGTTCGATGGCTTGGATGCGGGCTTGTCGTCCTTGCTCGAGCTCGAGGAGCCGGAGGGTTTGGAATCGCCCTTGTTGGAGCCGGAAGACGGCTTCGAGTCGTTCTTGTTCGAGCCCGAGCCGGAGGGTTTGGACGCGGGCTTGGAGTCGTTCTTGTTCGAGTTGGATCCGGAGGGCTTCGATGCGGCGGCCTGCTGGACGGTAGAGCTGCTGGGCTTGGACACGGGGACGGAAACGGTGCTGGCATCCGGATTCTCGCGCTTCGCCTCGATGAGCTTCCTGGCGGCGGTACGCTCCTCCTCGGGGAGCTTCTCGAGCGCCGCGTCAACGGCCGCCTGGTCGGTCATGTCGACCTTGGCGAGGCTCACCTTGACGGATGCCCCCTTGCCCTCGACCACGAAATCGACGGCATCGGGCACCAGCCAGGTGGTCTTGCCGTCCTTGGCGGTCGGGATGGAGGTGACGTTCAGCGCGTAGGCGCCCTTGGGCAGGTCGACGGACGCGTCCTTTCCGGGGACGATGTCGCCCCTCGCGGCCGATTTGCCGTCCGCGTCAACGATCTCGTAGGAGAACTCGCCATCCCCCTCGTTCCAGCCGTCCGCCTCGAGCGTGACGGACGCGGGATAGGCCTTCGCGTCCTTCTTGCCGCCGATGATGGATGCGACGGGGGCGTTGTCGGGAATGTTCACCGCCTCGTGGTTCAGCGACAGGCCGATGCCGAGCGCCGCCACGATGGCGAGGGCCACGCCGCCGGCGACGAGCTTGCGCTTCAGGCCGCGGGGTCCCTTCGGCGCCTGAGCCCCCTCGGCATCGGCATCTGGCGAGTCGGGCGCCGCGGCGCCCGCCAGGTCGCGGGCGATCGGGAGCTCGGCGGTGACGTCGGGAGTATCCATGGGCTGGGCCTCCTTAGGCATATGGTCGAGGCCCTCGGAATCTTCGGGGTTTACGTTCTCGGGATTCATGTCGGTATTCATGTCAGTTTCCTATCTGGATCGGATATCGGATGATTATAGAAGCGTGTGCGGACAGAACCTAGATGATGGCCATGTCATGGCTGATGGGGCTGTACTGGTAATGGGGCAGAAAGTACTTGAGCGGCAGGCAGCGGCCGTAGGCCAGGCGATACGACAGGGCGGCACGCTTGTAATGGCGGATGATGAAGGCATGGTCCTCCTTCAGGCGCTCGACGCGTGCCTTCACGACCTCGTCCTCCATGAACAGCTCCTGCGGCATCTGAATCATCTCGTAGTGGTACAGGGAGACGTACTCGCAGGGCTTGCCGCCGGCGCGGGAGCTTCCCGCAAGTGTCTCGACGGCACTGACGTATGCGTGTTTCTCCGTGAGGAATGCGAAGCCGCGCTTATCGGGCGAGCTGACGGGGACGCACTTGATCGTCTTGGTCAGGCGCTCCTTCCTAGTCAGGTCGGATCTCTTCATCCAGACGGTGGGCATGTGGAGGTCGTTGCCGTCTTCCCCGTAGAGCTTCACCAGAATCTCGCGGCGGTACATCACGCGGTTCACCATGATGCAGAAGTCCTCGATCTTCTTGGGGACATGGCGGCGGGCGTGCCTGTAGGCGTACTTGATGGAGCTGCGGTCGAAACGCCACCAGGCGTTAGGGTTGGTCTTGATGTTCCAGACGTTGAACGCGCGGAAGTGCAGCATCCGCTTGCAGACCATGAAATAGATGTAGGTGAACAGAAGAATACCGGCCACGTTATAGGGGCCGGAAAGGAAGAGAACGATGGCTTGCATGATGCACTCCTTGAAATTAGCAACTGAGCGGTCGCTCCGCGTCGGACGCCGCCTCGGTCGCTACCTTGGCGATGCTGTCCAGGCTGGGCTCAGCATGACGTTTCGTATACTGGGAATCATAACCCTGGGGATAGGCGGTGTCGAAGAGATCTGCATAGGCATCGAGCGGATCTGCGAGTTTCTGCCCATTCTTGGCTGTCCTTTCGATTTCGGATCGAATGGCGTCCAACGTTCTCTGGTCACGGACAAGTTCCAAGGAGAGCGTCACATAGCCCTCCTTCAGGCCCTTACCGTACATTGCAAACGTGATCTCGTAGAAGCGATAATGTAGTGCATCGCGCTCGCCATCCGTGGTCATGGAGAACTGGACATCCGAGGACTGCATCGGCAGCACGCTGAAGCGAAGGTAGTCCCCCGCATTATAGCCTCGTCCGTTCAGGCGCGTTATGGCCTTGAGCCTGCCGTCCATCAGCGGCGCCACGAACTGCTCGCGAATGTTGACCGTATGCAAGCGGATTTTCGGCTTAGTGAAATCTGGCATCGTCAAACTCCCGTCCGATGCGCCTTGGGGAAGCGCATCTGTCTATTGGTTACGACCTAATGATAACAAAAGTATATCACGCCGTCAAGTCTATTAAGGATTATCGCCCCGCCGAATCGCTTCTTTCGTCCCGTTCCCGCATGCCGCGCCACCGATAGATAACCTCATCGGTGAATATGAGAAACGAGGAGACAACATGCCTAATAACAGTAACCAGAAAGCCACCCCGCTCAGCGGGTTCGATTTCCTGAAGAAACTCGGGATCGGCCGCGTGAAGCAAGTCGACCCCGTCGATTCCGATCTTCAGCCCGTGCAGAGGGGGCAGGTCATCGGTATCGCCTCCAAAGATCGACCTGAAAAAGTCGAGAAGACCGTCATCGACATCCCCTACTCGAGCGTCATCTCCTCTGAGGCCGCGACGCGGCGAGACGGAACTGCCGTTAAGAGTCGTTACGGGCAGGATATGTCGCGTATCGTCATCCGACTCCCGCGAAAGATGGAGCTGGACGGCTACAGCATGGACGGCTTGCGAGTCGAGATCATCAACCCCGATAAATACCTCGAACGTGCGGAGAAGACGGGTATCCTGCAGGCGGCGTTCAACGACTCGCGACCCTTGAAGCTGAGCGGATTCAAGGACGGCCGCGCCATCGAGCTGACCGTGGGCCAGGATAAAATCGGGGAATTCCTCGATAATTTGGAGAAGTGCTGCGAGGGGCTCATCAACATCCCCAGGGGCAGGGACGTACAGACAGTCGAGCGCGGCAACCATGTGAAACCGATGGACAAAAGCCCCGAAAGCACCCCTCAACCGGCCGATAAGAAGGCACAGCTCAGCCCTGCATCTGACAAGAAGGGTGTCTCCGATGAAAAGAGACCCCTCGATGGGCAGTTCATCGGCACCAAGAATCTGGCGAAGGATGTCAAGTTCGATAACCCGAAAGTTGTCATCCCCTTTGAAAACATCCTCGCAAGTGAACCCATGTCAGATAAGGACGGCAAGGTAAAAACCAACCGGTACGGGCAGGTGCTCAATTCGGTCACCATATCGCTGCCAGATGGCGTAGAAGTCGGGGGATACAGCCTCGAAGGGTTCACGACCAAAGTGGTCGTGGTGGATAAGTATCTCGACGGCGCAGCGGACAAGGGATCGCTCCAGATTATGTTCAACAGCAGGTTCGACCTCAAGCTATCCCGTGTTGACGGCGATGACAGGACCTATGTAACAATCGGTCGAGATAAGGTCGGTGAGTTCGCCAAATCGCTCCGCGAAAAGTCCGGCTCGATCCTCGAAAATGATGAGAAGGAAAATAATAAGAATGATAAGAAATATGAGGAATCTCTGGATGAGATGATGAGTGACAAGAAAGAGGAGGCCTCCCTCGTGGCGGCGAGGACCGCGGAGAGGAAGACCTCCGATAGGGGGACTGTCGATAGATAGCGCGATTGGTCTATCGATTCAGCGATGGGTAGAACCTCCCGAGTGTGGAGATGAGTTCTTTCACGGCCGCGACCGCATCGCGCGGCGATGCGTAGACCGACCAGATCCCAGAAAGGAATACGGCTCGTTCGGTCGCCAGCTTCAGGGCGGCCGACTCCTGATCCGTCTCCATCTCGATGCCGTCGGGTCCTGATATAGCGAGCGCCACGGCGACCTCCTGATCGTTGGGACCTGTGCAGATTGGCAGAGCATGTACGACCAGCGTACGCATCGTCTCGCGATCGAGCGTCGCGGTTGCGAGATAGTCCTCGTCAGAGATATTGGGACTCAGCATGCCATCCAGACCATTCTCGATGAATGTGATGTCCCTGTCCCTCTGTGCCTTTCGGCCAAGGATTCCGTCTGCATGCCTCTTGGCTGCATCCATGGTGTCGAAGCGCTGGGCGAACAATTCACAGGCGGTGTCGCCCTCCAGGATTCCCAATTCGAGTGTCCCGTCCTCTGCCGGTACGATGCGGGCAACCAACGAGCAGTCATCTGCCGTCCGCCATGCCACATCGCCCTCGGTCGTCCAAATAGATTCGTTCATATCCGATTCCTTTCGTTTCAGTCCCAAAAGCCAATCCGCCGAGACATCCAATTCGCTGCAAATCTTGAAGAGGGTCGTCGCTCCGGGCAGTTGCCTTCCGTTCACATAATGTGAGACGCTCGCCTGCGTCGCACCGATCCTCCTGCCCAGCTCGCGCTGGGAGATGTTCTTGGCCGTCAAGGCACGTTTCAGGCGCCTGTGCAGCCGATCGATCACGCTCTCGTCCATCAGTCGCCCCAAAGAACCTCCTGCGCCTCATCGATAAGGACCGCCATCGCATCCTCTTCCGATTTGTACCCGTCGACAAACTGCTTCATCGGCCCGGCGTTCCAGTATCCGGATTGCGTCGATGAGCGGATATACGGACGCCAGATCAAGGTATTGTCGTCCCCATCGCTCCTCTCGACAAAGCCCGTAATCGCATGCTCGGCATCAATCGAGAATTTGAAAACGGTATGCCCTTGGGCAGTCCTGGTTGAATCGACGAGGACTACTCGGGAACAACGCGGGCTATTCATTTCTTTCTCCATAGGTTTTCTCCTCTATTTCCTCAGGGGGTGTCTGTTCTGCTCCAGGTACGCCGTCTGGCTCCATGGCTCTTTCTCCGCGGCGGCACGGCAACGCTCTTTGCAATCCTGCCATTCTGAGTTATTCACGAACGTGAAACCGACCTGTTCCCCCCGTTTCGACAGGTAGATCAGGTAGCCATCTTTGACCACCTTTCTGGGTACCTCGCGAATCCGACTCCCCTTCTTGCCGCTTATACCGAACATGAGGCGCGAGGAAAGGATTGACCATTCGCCCACACCGTGGCGGCGCATCCCCTTCGGCCCGTCATAGATCCTGTCCTCGGCAAGGAAGACGACGCGGTCGCCTAGCGCGACCCCGAATCCCTCCCCCTCTTTTCGGTTCTCCCACCCCTCTTTCGGACGCGCGACGAGCTTGTCCATGAACAGCCAGATGTGGGAATCGACTGGACGCCAACAATTCCCCCGCTCGTCGAAGACCTTCACGAACGACATCATGATGCGGTCGATTTCCGCTTCGGGGTCATCGGAGGCGAACCTGATATCGGTTGCGATGCCGCACAGGATATGCGCCTTCACCCTTATCGACCCTTCGGAGTAATAGCTCGTGCCCATATCGATTGCCTCGCGCGTGCTCTCCGACTTAAACCGCATATTGTCAAGCGCAAGGTTTCGCAGGGCCCACTGGTAAGCAAGCGCCTCGCGCGGGTTGATTATCGGTCGGTCGAGAAAGGCGAAGCCCTCATCAATCGTCTGGGCGTGAGCATCCGATTCAAGGCATCGACCGACGACCTTGTTTGTGTTTCGGCGACGCTTCCTCTTAGTCATCACAGTTCTCCTTCCTAGGTCCGACCTCGTAGAATTTCGTGCTTGTCGGGACGAACAGCATGTCGATATCGCCCGTGGGGCCACTCCGGTTCTTCGCGACCGACAGGATGACCTGCCTTGCGCCCGACTTCTCGTCGCCTGTCTCGTTCGGATCGCGTGACAGGAACAGGACGGTATCGGCGTCCTGTTCGATTGATCCGGACTCGCGCAAGTCCGACAGGCGAGGCGCTCCCGGATGGAATTCGGCCTGGCGGCTCAGCTGCGCCAACGTCACGACGGGGACGCCGAGCTCCTTGGCGAGCACCTTGAGCCGACGGCTTATCTCGCCGACCTCGACCGCCCGGTTCTGAAACCCGGCGCCGTCGGACGTGGATGAAATCAGCTGGAGGTAGTCGATGACGATCAGGCCGCGTTCGGCGCCGCGCATCATGCGGGCGGCGGTCGTTCGGATATCCCCTATCGTCACGCTCGCCCTGTCCTCGATCTCGATGTCGTTGCCGGGGATATCGCAGCTGGCCGCCGCGATGGCGTCCCATGAGGTCTTGGGGATGGTCCCCATGCGGAAATGGGAGATCGAGACGCCCGACTCCGCGCAGATAATCCTCTGGGCGAGTTCCCTGCCGGACATCTCCAGCGAGAATATGCCGACCTTCACGCCCTGACGGGCCGCATTCAACGCGAGCGTGAGGGCGAAGGAGGTCTTGCCGACCGCCGGTCTCGCCCCCACCACGATGAGCTGGCCGGCACGGAGACCGGCCAGCATCTCGTCCAGGGTCGCGAAGCCCGTGTTCACGACGGTGGACTCGAGGGGAACTTCATCGAGGCGGCGGACCTCGTCCACTGCCGCGCCGAGAAACGACGAGATATGGCGGTAGGGCCGCATGTCGCGGCGCTCGGTCACCTGCGCGACCGAGTTCTCGATCTTCGAGACGAACGCCTTCATGTCGGGCGGGGTCCCGTAGGCCTTCGCCTCGATCTCGTTCATGGCCATGACGAGCGACCTGCGCCTCGAGGCATCGATGAGCCCGTCATATGCGGCCTGCCAGGACAGCAAGGGCATATCGGACTCGAACATGCGCAGGACGGCCTTCTCTCCCCCAGCGGCATCCAGCATGCGGCTGGATTTCAGGTAGTCGAGCAGGGAGACCTCATCAATCGGATAGTCCGCCTCGTGCATGGCACGGATGGCGCGGAACAGCGTTCGATGGTCGGACTTGACGAAATCGTCCTCGATCAGCATCGGGAGGACATCCTCGCGAACGTCCTTCGATCGCATACAGGCCGTAAGGACTATCGTCTCCTGCTGCGGGGCGATGATGGGGCTTGGCGTTTGGGCTTCTGTTGCTTCGGTTTCAGTCGGCATGACGCGCACCATTTTGGAAACGGTATGCACGCGAACCGTATAGATTCTGGGGCATGTTGTCATCTTCCTGTTTTGCAAGGCGCTTGGGGTACGCCTTATTGATAACTTAAGTATAACACAAAGATAACGCGCCGTTACTCCAAAAAAGGAATAACGGCGCAACGATAGGAGGTAATCGGCTATTGTAAGGCAAATGAAAGGCGCTTTCACTGAAAGCGCCTGGGGATTTTATTTCAAGATTGCGTACTAAAAAGGAGATCACCTCTCGGCTGGTTTAAAACCAACCGAGAGGATATACTCCGCGAGTGATTCATCCTACGGGATGAATCCTCTTACCCAAACAGAGTGCCATTCATTGGTGTGCTAGATCCCCTACCCGTTTGGTGTCTTCCATAATAGGCTAGATTCCACATATGCGTAATGGGAATCTACGATTCATAAAGTAGCGACAATTCGCGACCCGAGTGGTAAGCGTGGTAGATGTCGCAGTCTGTCGTAGTCGCACAGCAGGAGTCGGGCAATCTGCGGTCAATGCCAGCTTTTAGCTGTGTCTGCTGCGACATGAACGTTGGGTTTGGGGCGATATTCCTCAAAACTGAAAAAATATCGATTTTGAGGAATGGCTTGGGCGGATTCCCGTACCTGCCCTACGCTCGGTGGTGTATCAACAAACCCTGAGCGAAGGGAGCCGCATATGCATGCAGCGGCAATTTCGCCGCGAAGGGCGAGGCGTCGCCGGCCTACGCCAAGGCGAAGGCCGCCATGGACGCCGGTACGACCTGGTCGGTCAAACTCGCGAACGGCAAGACGCTGACCTACCGCATCATCGGCATCGGCCACGACGACTTGCCCGAACGCCCTAGCGGAGTGCCATTCATTGAGATGCTAGAATAAGGAGGCATACACATGGCCCGAAGCCTGCCCTAGCGGAGTGCCATTCATTGAGATGCTAGAATTCTCGACATGAGGGCAACGTCCACGGTTTGGCCCTAGCGGAGTGCCATTCATTGAGATGCTAGAATCTCATCTTCTCAGATAAAGCGGCTGAGTTTGCCCTAGCGGAGTGCCATTCATTGAGATGCTAGAATAGCGCGAGCCTTGGGAAGATGAGCTCATCAGCCCTAGCGGAGTGCCATTCATTGAGATGCTAGAATTCGCCTGCATCGGGACGCTAATTGTGACGGGCCCTAGCGGAGTGCCATTCATTGAGATGCTAGAATGCATTGACACCCCATGTGTTCACCGGCATGGCCCTAGCGGAGTGCCATTCATTGAGATGCTAGAATACCCTCCGCTGAAAAAGCCCCTCTATCAGGGGCTTTTTCAATTTCAAATTATGAAAAACGGATTTTTGTACTCTCAATTGCCTTTCAAGAGAGCTGGTTTTCAGGAAAAGATCAGCGGAATACAGCTTCGAAATATTGTAATTTTGGATAAAAATCGCCATCTCGCTTCGGCCTCCTTTCCCCGTTTTTCATAAAATGCTTCATCAAATATGGTGCATTGGTGAATATAATTTGCCGGTTCGGCAATAACATTATCGATTAGTTGTCTACATACGTAAAGACCCCGTCCATATCTCACAAGATACCGGGAAATGGAGCCACCTATGTTATTGACGGTCACGATTGGCACACCTAAGTACCTCTGCGTTCAGGACAATTGTCTTGTTATCAAGGATCGCCATGAGAATAAAGTTCTTGACAAAATACCCCTATCCGATATCTGGATCATCATAATCGACAACCCCCAAGTCTCGATTACTGCATCGCTTATGGGGCAAGTCAATGATGCAGGGATAGGCGTTCTTTTCTGCGGCTCCAACCATATGCCTAACGGCCTGGCTCTCCCGATAGGCGCACATTCAAGACATGCGGAAATCGTGGAGCATCAGTTGGCTATCTCGAAACCGCTCAGAAACCAACTCTGGGCGAAAATAGTTCGCAGAAAAATTAAGAATCAAGCACGTGCCTTGGAGCTTTGCGGTGGCAAGCCTGGCGACGTCGAGAAAATTCTCAGCTATGCCAGGGATGTCCAGAGCAATGACAAGACGCATCGGGAGGGCGCAGCAGCCGGCGAATACTTCCCTAAACTGCTCCCTTACGGGTCGCGATGGATGGGTCCCATGACCGCGCCGCTGAATTTCGGGTACGCAATTTTGAGATCTGGCATCGCTCAATGCGCCGTCTCGCACGGATGGCTCGTATCGCGCGGCATCCATCACCACAGCGCCGAGAATGCATTCAACTTGATCGATGACCTCATCGAGCCATTTCGGGCCATCGTAGACCTCATGGTGGTCAAGGAGAACATCTTGTCCCCGCTATCGAGAATGAATAAGGAAACGCTAACGAAGGTCACATCGGTCCTCGTCCTGTTGGATAACAAGGAAATGCCCGTCCAGACGGCTATCGATGTCTATTGCGAATCCCTGAGAAGGGTGATTGAGCTTAAAGATTCAGATCAGCTCCTGCTGCCTAAGCTCATCGGTTTGGAAATGGCTACACCAGACAGCTTGAGAACGAAAGGAAGGCTATGAGAATTATGAGACTCTTGGTGATGTTCGACCTCCCCACGAAGACGAAATCCAACAAAGACGCCTATACCAAGTTCAGGCGGTTCCTGGAAGACGACGGATACATCAGGGAGCAGAACAGCATCTACTCCCGCAATCTCCTCAGCAGGGCGTCTGCTGAAGCCCATGCGGAGCAGCTCAGGAAAAACCTCCCGCCGGCAGGACATGTCGTGGCGATGCAGTTCACCGAAAAGCAGTACGTTGACAGGGAAATCCTCGTCAACACTGGAACCTCGGGCTCTGGAGGACATGAGACACCGGGAACACAGCTCTTCCTGAGTTTTTAACACGAAAAGGGGAAGGCATTGCGCCTTCCCCTTTCACATAGTTCTCGGTATCTACTAACAGCGATCCGCCCGTTCAGTGAGGAACTCAAGCCAGCAGAGACTCAAGCAGTCCTCCTGCATGACCTTCAAATCTCTCGTCCACTTCGAAAGTGTTGGAAATTTCTCGGCTGCGAGCGGGCCGGTTTTCTGGAAGGAAACTTTCCCAGAGGATGACAGCTTTACGTTATTGTGTGCTATGTCATAACCATAATAACGCCCAACAATACCGTCTTGAATCAGTACAACGCCGCGCTTCAACAAAAGGCTCGGCTCGTTTCCGGTCAGCGGAATCTTCTCCCAGTAGTCGATTGAAAGATCCTTGGAGAACTTTCGAATGAACGGTTCCTCGGTCTTTCGCTTCTGCACGTCGATGTAATAGAGGGGGTCCAAAAGCCAACGCGCGGCAGAGTTATCATATACGGCAAGCAGACCGTACTGCTCGTCATAAGCCTTGGCAGTTCCTTTGCCGTCTTTCCACGCAGTAGTACAAGGCCCAGCTTCGCCCTTCATCTTCTTGATGAGATCCTTTCCCCTCTCGTCGACTCCCTTGTAGGAGAAGGAGTTCTCTTTGAAAAGAGCCCCCGTTGCGGTGCGGGTCGGTGAATAGGTCGGCACGACATGTCGTGCAGGCGGTTGAGTAGAGCCGGGTTCAGGTCATGGAGCGTCGAGCAGAGGACATTCCATGCGGGAACTTTGACGCAAACATCCTTCGCCTCGTCCGATTGGCGGACTCCCGCGAACGTGTCGGTATCGGCAAGGGCGAGTTTCTTGCGCAGCTGGGACCATTTCAGCGGCTTCGGGTTCTTGGAGACCTTGAACAGGTCGTGAACGATCTGGTTGTGCACCGAAGGTGCAATCCGCGTAGCGCCGCCGCCAATGTGTTCAATCTTGACGTTCGCGAGCGTCTGGTAGGCACGGACCATTTCGGATGAGATGGATGATTTCGGCCCGCGTTTAACCGGCTCGCCGAGATAGGTGCAGTAGCCTACTTTGGAGTAGATGGTTCTGTCCCTCATGGTCGTATCTGTGAGCCAGCGCAGGGCGGCGAGGTATTCCCCCTCGAGAGATTCAGTAGCTAGGGTGTTTCCAAGTTCCCGCTGATGGCGGAAAATCGCGTGGACCTCGTCCACAACCATGTCGATATCCACGCAATGGATGTAGTCATCTTGACGGTTGCGGATTCTCGGCTGCGTCACGAGGTATTGGGCGAATGTCTCGTAGCCGTTAGCATCCATAATCTCGGCGTTTTCCTTCAGGGCCTTCTTCACCTTGCCGGCATCCTTGTCGTTGTCGGCCTTGCCGTGGTCGATGTAGCCGCGGCGGCTGGCGAAGCCGTAGAGGACGCGGGCGAGCTCGCGGCTGGAAAGGATCTCGCTCAGGCCCTTCACGCGCAGCTGGATGTTGTCCTGTTCGCCCTTGCGTACGGAGAACCACTCGGAAGACGCGCCCTCGGGAATGACGCCGTGAGCCATCAGAATCTTACGGATGTGCTTCTTCCTCGCCGCGCGGCGGGCGATATTGCGGCGCTGCGACCTCGCCTGGCGTCTTGCCGACGCCAGGCTCGTCTTGTTTTTCGGATTCCACGGGCAATCGAACAGATGGGTCGCCATGAGGACGATCTCTTGGTTCAGCTTGTCCATGAGGCAGATTCCGATGCCGGCGATTCCCATGTTGATGCCGAGAACCAATTTGCGGGGCTTGGAGCTGAACTGCTCGCGCGACATCAGCGCCGTCTTCACGAGCTCGGGGTCGAATCCGCAATCGCGCGGATTTTCATAAGCTGCCATATTCACTTCCTGTCTTTCTAAGGCGCTTGGGGTACGCCTGCTGATACATTAACAATAGTATAGCCTCCCGCATCGGCGGAAGGCTATATCAAGGTCAGGATTTACGGTCCGATATCAATTGAAGTCGACGATGTGGACGTTCACGGCAGCGCCCGCGTTTGCAGATGTGATGGCAGCGATACCGAGTAAGAACGTCGCGCATGCGACCAGAACCGCCTTAAAGTGCCTTTGGAAGAAGGTCGGGTGCCCTCGCGGGAAACCTTTTCCCTCCGAGTATCTCCAGACCTCGAACTCCACTACCCTACCCTGCGTTCTCGAGCAGAACGAGCGTATCTGTGGCGCTGACGACCTTCAGATCCAGGTTCACCTTATACCAGTGCGCCGTATCCTTCGAGACGATGTAGTAGTCGAAGTGACTGGAGGTGAGGCAGGACAGCTTTGCCTTTTCCGATTGCATGGCGTCCACGTAGTCGCGGTAGAGGGAAGTTACTCCCATGACGCCCTTCTCATCCCAGAGTTCGGGGCGCAAGTCAAAGGGAACTTTCATCCCCTTCCATTCCAGGTAGTTGTAGATGACGGGGTCCTCGGCGTATACGATGGGGTCGTAGAAGCCACCTTCGTCAATCTCTTTCACCAAGGACCCCGCAGAGTGTTCGGAGGATATCCAGCAGGACTGCCCGCTGTTTGTGGCACAGACATAGCAGTTCGCGGCTATCGGGCCGATTGCAGCAAGGAGGGCAATCAGGGCGATGGATTTCGCCGTCTCCGGCGATTTCAAGGGTGACGGGTCCCCCGTCTTTGGAAGTATGCTCGCAAACGCGAGGGCGCATGCGATCGAGAAGGTCCAGACGTTTCGCCAATGGAGTATCGTCGCGATGAAGGTGGCGAGGACGATTACGAGCATAGGCAAGTCGATGCGCTTGCGGCAGAAAACTGCCGCAAGCGCCGTGGGGATAAAGCCCACCGCGAAAAAGATCACGCAGAAGCCCCTGGTCGCCTCGAAGGCGGGCTTCATCTCGGAAATAACGTTTCCGTACGATGCCGCCCCCATAGAGGTTATCACGTAGCGTGCGCCATCGACACCGTAGGGATTCGCGAAGGATGCGACAAGCATCGCGACTAGGGCGATGCTGAGGGGGAAGATCTCGCTGAGCATCTCCTCGTGGGTGACTGTTTTGAATTTGGTGAGATCGTCGGGCAGCAGGAAGCAGCCAGCAAGGAAAACATCGAGGAGCCACATGGCAGACTGCATGTTGACGTGCAGCACCGTGATTGCGGGCAGGGCGATAAGGCAGCGCCAGTCGCCGGTTCGCCGCCAGCGGGTGCAGACGCCGACGGTCAGGCACATGCATGCCATCGACCATGCCGTAGGACGGACTGAGATGTAGATTCCCGCCCCGAAAAAGGCGAGGCCTATACAGAAGAGCAGGCGGGGCAAAGTCAGGCTTCTATCGTCAAATCCTCGGATTGCGAAGGCTATAGAGAGTGCGACGATGGCAGCCAGGAGAGCCTGATAGACTATCGTGCCGGCGTAGCCCGCTAGGATATACGAACCGTAGAGCAGGACATCGTGCAGCCACTGCTGGACGACAATCGGCTTGTAGGACGAGAAGGACCACGGGTTCGCGTACGGGATGCCATGTTCTACGATTTGCTTTCCCGTGGCAAGCAGGAACCAGCCGTCGCTGTCATACGATCCGTTCCCCTGCATGAGGAAGCCTGCCGTCGACATGATGCAGGCAAGCAGGATAAGCAGCAGGCGGTCACGCTTCCTGGTTTGCACGAACGGCAGCAGGAAGACGCGCAGAACGGGGATGCGGAACGGCCAAGCGAGCGGGGCTTCACTTTCAGTTGTCATTCTGCTCCTCCTCCAGGGGCATTCGGACAATCTGGACGCCCGAGCCGCGGCGACAGCGGATGGAGGAGCCATCCTCGAAGTGAACGATCGGGGCGTGACCGGTCGCGGTGGATTCGATTTCGATTGAGTTGACATAGAGCTTCGCACCGTCGTGCAGGCGCAGCTTCATGTCGGGGATGATGACGATGCCGTCATCGGTCTGGGGTAGCTCGATCAGGCCGCGATCGATGGCCTCGAGAAGCGTCGAGGCCGCCTTGGCGTTCGCCTGCGCCTCCTGATCTTCGTAATGGAACTGGCTGCGAAGCTCTCCATAGGCTGCGAGGAAATCGTCGATAGCCTCCTCGAGCTCTGCCGTGTCACCATGCTTGCGAAGTCTGGCTACGGCTTCGCTCACCTTGACCGCCGACTTCATCGGAACCACTCCGATTCGATTCCGGCAACCTCTTGCATTCGTGTCTCTTCGCGCTTTTGCAAAACCTGTCATCTCCTGTCAGGACGAGCGGAGAGACGAGCATACGTAATCAAGTTGGGAATAGCTGGCCGCGTTTCGCGCGGTCGGGGGTATATTCGTCTCTCCTGTTTCATGGCGCTTGGGGTTACGCCAGTTCGCTCAAAATATCATGAATGAGGTCGCCGTGGCAAATGTCAGTCGTCGAACAAAGAGTTCTCACCATCATCGAAGGGATCATCATCGTCTTCCACGGCGAAATGCTTCCCGAGGGACGAGTCGGCGGTCGAGTCGGAAGGGTCGACATCTGCCGGATTTGTTTGATAGTCCGAGTCATCCCCATCGTCATCTTCAACGAGTTCCGCGCCGACAGCGTTCTTATCGTTTTTCGCCTCTTCAAGTTGAATTTCCTTGTAGGCATCGAGCGGGTAGCCGATCAGGCCGCAAATCTCGTCTTCGTCCATAAGTGGGTGAGCATTCTTCATATACCTGTAAACGGACACCGCTTGGCGGTTCGTTGAGGAGACGTTGCTGTCCGTATAGGAAAGAACCCGCTGTGCCTCGAACCTCGCACCGTTGATAAGCCAATCGCCCGAGCCCTGTCTCCAAAGAACATCAACCGTCCCGTTCGCACGCTGAACGATGACGCGGGAAATTTGCCCGATACCTCTCTGCGAGCATAGAAGTACAGATGTGCCAAGGCGCCTCGATGCAGCCGTCAGGCCGACGGGATTTCCCATCGAATCCGTTAGACCGCCGATCTCGATACGATCGCCCTGGGGGGTCGCATCGTACCAATAGAAATCCAACCTCAGGCCGACCTCGTCCACGAGGTCCAGACGCAAGTCGAGTTCGGTCAAGACGTTACGGGCCGTCCTGTCACCCGCACTCATCGCATTGGTGGTGGTGAAGGCGCTCGTGTCAAACTCCTTCATTCGGCCGTTTTTGTACTCGATGGCAATAATCATGTCTGCTCCTTAGTGATGTTTGGATTTCAGGATTTCGGCTGCATCCTCCTGTTGATGGGAGCTAGCGGGTTTTGAAGGATTGCTCGTAGGATTTCTTGCGGCAAGACCGCCATGACCCTTCTCGTCGCGAATGTCCGCCATGGCCTCAAGAATCTCGTCCTCGGTCATCCTCTTGCGGCGGCCGTCGCCTGATGTGGATGTCTTGGGATACTCTATGCCAAGCGAGTTGGCAAGAGAAGACGGGTATTCGACGTTGGAGGCATGGCTCATTTGGTCGCGCGGGACAGAGTCATTCTGTGCGATGGTCGATTTCAGTCGGCCCATAAGTTCCGCGCCCTCGCGCGTGCAAGGTACGGCCGCCTTGGCAATCGCCAAAGCGGCGGAGCGCTCGTCCTCGTCCATCCAGCGTTCGCGACCCGGTAGGTTATGGGCTCTTTGGCGGCGATCGCCGTATTTTTCGGCCATAGTCTGCTCTATCGATTCCGCGGCATATCGCCTACCGAGTGTCGAACCCTTGACTTTCCTGGTGGTGGGGTCACTCGGATGGTGGTAGACGATATCGCCCTCGCGGTTGTAATTGACTAGGATGCCGAGTTCGCCCAACTTCGATGCGAAATCGGCAGGACCCTTAGAGATACGCATCGCTATATCCACGCGGTCGCGGATGTCATCCTTCCAAGACCAGCCTTCTCGGTTCTCAATCTGCCGCTCCGCCATGGTGTCGGAATCTCCGAATCCACGAGGAACGACAAGGCGCATGACACGACCATCATCGGTTCTCATGGTCGTATATGAGAGGCCGGCGACCTCGTCGGAAGCGGTCGGGGCAGCCTTACCGGTCTTAGTCTGCAGACTTGGAGCGCTGCCATTCGCAAATGTCTCGGGAATCATCTTCTCGACAGAATGGCACTCATCCATTTTGTCTTGCATGGCCTGCCCATAGTCCTCGATCCGTGCGCCCTTCGCTTCGTTTGCGAGAACCCTGTCGAGCGCCGCCATGGCGCGATCGAGTCTCTTGCCGCGGGAGACCTTTAACCCCTTTGCGTCCATCTCGGCCTGAGTGTAGGACTTGCCGTCAGTTGCAAACGCATGCCAGCCTCGTTCGAGCGACATGGTTTGCAAGTCGGCTCGCATTGCCTGGACGACCTTGGTGGTGCGCAGACCAGAGATGCGTCGTTTCGTCTCGAGCTCAGTGTTGTTGATGACGAGATGGGCATGCAGGATTCCTTGTTTGCCCTCGGCTTCGCGGGCAGTGTTGTCATCGTGGTAGGCAATCGCCACTTCGAAGCGGCCGATGCCCTGTCCTTCTGGACCGCGCGAGTCAAACCACTTGGATGCCCACTCGTTCACGAAGTCGCGGAAGTCATCGAGTTCAACGCCGCCGTCCTTTTCGTCCAACGAAATGATGAAGTGCTCGTAGGTGCGGACCTTGGTGTCCTTTTTGACGGGTACTTCGTTGCCGAAAATTTCTCGGGTCCTGTCCATGACCTTCGCCCAGTCCCTCCCCTTCCAGTCGCGATCAGTCAGGTTGAGGAAGTCTTTGTCGATGGCTCGGTCGTTTTTGAAGAGGTAGTAGCGAATCCACTTGGCAGAACTATGTCCAGAGAGGATCTTCATATAGGTCATGCGTTGCCTTCTTCCTCACTTTGGTCAGGACACGGTGAGCCATGCTTTTTACCTCGGACACGGAGGCGGCGCTCGGGTTCGTATTTATTGATAGGGGCTCCAGATTGGGATAGACCGATAGCGGTCAGGTTGACGGACGGTTTGCCGGACAGGGACTCGACATCCGATGCGAGGGTCTTGAGGCGGTTGTAAATCGCCTTGTTCTGCTTGGAGAGGCGCTCGTAGAGCCCAACGATTTCCGTGCGCTCATCTTGCGAGAGGGCGCGATGGTTGCCGTACTTCTTGAGGATGCGGTTGAGGGCGCGGACCGCCTGGTTGTAGTTCACGCCGATGGAGCGGACTTCGTTTGAGATGGATTCGAGCATACTGTCGGTGATGGCTTGCACTGCCAAACTATTCGTTTGGCTGGTGGGCTGCGTGAGGGCGAGGTCTGGGCCGAGGGGGCGGGTGAGCGATTCGGCGCCCGGCGTGGCGCGACGGATGGATGTCAGATCGAGCGTCACCGGGAGGGCAACTAGGGTGCGGAGGTAGTCGCTTCGACTGGCGTTAAGGGCGTCGGCTCGGGCGTCGAGGGCGGTCAGGTCTGCGGTCGGCAGGCGGACGGTGATGCGGCGAGTGGCGGGCTGGGAGGCATTTGGGGGAGGCAAAATGTCTGACAGGCTGGCTGGCGGCGTTTCGCGCGACTGGTTGGGCTGCGCCTGGGGCGACATGGGGGTCGGCGTTTGGGGCTGCAAAATGTCAGACATTTGGAATGCGTCTGGGCTAATGTCTGATAAATTGGGTGTGGCGGTCTGGGGTTCATTTTCATCTGGCGAAATGTCTGACATTTCGTATCTCCTTACATACGGCCGATGGTGAGCTTCGCGAGCAGGCCGTCCGTCAAGCGGATCTAAATGTCTGACAGCCTGTCGGACATTTCGCCTTGCGGGAGCGAGCGGAGCGAAGCGATTACAGGCCGCTAGCGGCCCCAGCTGCGGCTTTGCCGCAGGTTCAATGTCTGACATTTCTAATGTCTGACATTGAACGCAGCTGGCGTGCAAAACGGCCTTATGGGTAGTTTGGGGCACGTTTTTCGGTGGGTCCGAGTGTTGCCGCAGCGGCATCCACAATTGGCAAGGCCGTTTTGCACCTGCCGCCTGTCCACAGGACAGGCGGCCGCGCCGCAGGGTGATTCGACTCTGCTCGGGGTGATTTTTGCCGGATGATCCATTTTTGTGGGACCGAATAATCAAAAATAGGGTTGCTGGTAAATGTCTGACAAAACGGTATTGACTGACAATTCAATGTCTGACAACGCCACAACTGTGGAGCGGAAATGTCTGACAGACTATAGGGGCCCTTCTGAATGTCCGACAAAGCAACAGATGGGAAATAGCGTTTATGATGGGGATTAGCGAAATGAATTAGAGCGTGCCTTAGGAGTGCGATCGACGGACAGGTTTGGTGATTCACAACCCTGCTCGACTATGCCTTTTCCCTATCCGATGGACAATTTCGGGTTTGTTGAATAGATTATTAAAGTGTTTGAAGCGAACCCTCTGACTCAAAATCACAAGCGGCACGGTATCGAAACAGTCTTGGCGGCTAACTATTTGTTAGGGAAAACTGATTGCGGCGGTCCAATCTGAGCGATGATTCGGTTGTCCTTCGGATGCGAATTATAAAAGCGCAAACGTTTCGCGATGTAATTGGAAAGCCGTTAACCGTTTTCCGTGCAACCTGAAATGGAAGTGCAGGCTGCTTTTGATGACTGCCGATTGGCAATCCGAAAACCTGTTTCGGCATTTTACAAAGTACAATCGGCCGAAAAATTAGTTAGAGAACGACAAAATTGAAAAGAAAATAACCTTTGCAGATTGGACGGCTTGTATTCAAATAGGTATCGGTCGGAAGTCTTGGCGGTGGATACACAGTCAGATGAAAGGGAAATCGAACACGCTAAATTCTTTTTATTGCACGGCATTAAAGATAATTTCAGTCGGTCGTAACGGCATACGTGGACCTTGGCAATAAGAATAAGAACAAATAGCGATACAGCACAGTGCCAATAAAGGCGCTGTGCAAGTTGTACCAATTGCTTGAAATGCCCTCGTGACAATAGTCCGTAGCTATAAATTGACTACCGAAAAGAGCGTACAATAAGCATTGAGGTCTCCCCGAACCGTAAAATCAGTCGTAAAAAAGCGGACGGATCTGAATTGCCATGTTCCTATCTATGTTTTCAGATATGGTTCGCCTTTACGTTACGCCCGAAATTAGCAATAGCAAATGACACCTCAGACAGATGAATAGATAGATTCCGTTTGATTCATAAAAATCAAACGGGAAGAATTACTGAATTACCTTTTCTAAATCGGTGTCTTGATTCAGTTGAGACTGTCTTTCTAATTGAATGACAATTGAAAATAATAACAAGCAGTAATACTACGGAGTGCCATTAAAGGCACTCCGCATGCTATTCGATTAGCTTTTCAGTTGGATATCTAATTTGATTTTGAGTATTGCCTAGACGATGATTTGGAGCAGTAACTCATTTCGATTTATAAGTGACTTGGTATAAAAAATGAAACGCACTGCGAGTATGAACATGCAAATCCAAATTGAGAATGCTGAAAATGCTTTTGAGTATGGAGTGACGTTTTATTTCAAAGTTCCTCAGTTCAACAGTAAAGTCCACTAGTTCCCTAGTAGAGTTCCTAAGTTCCCGCCTTACCGACATGTACATGCTTGGGTGTACGGAGCACCCCTTCGATATGGCGAATAACGCCTGTCCAAATGTCTCGATCTGTAACAGGTACCGCCCATACTGCATCTTAGGGTTACAGATTTAAATCTTTGATTGAGAGGCTGAGAATTAAGCACAAAGGTTGCTGAGCTTAATTGAAATCTGTTTGGAAGGTAGATTAAGCGAACTAACATCGGTAAAACCATTTACGTGGCAATCGGTAGCCCTTAATCGATTGTTGGAAATCAGGCAATCGCAGCGATGATAAACGCTGTCGAAGTGCGATTAGGAAGAGCCGAGCTATCTTTTGACGGAATGCTCGGCACGGAAATGAGTCGCTCCTCTGTCGCAGTAGTGTCGCACCTCAAACGCGTTAGCATCATGGAAATGACTTGTTAAATAGAACTATGCACCTTTTTGAGTCATAGTAAACGACTTCGGCTTTCGAATTCGTTACTGAAATCAAGTAACGAAAAGGACCAATCCGATTCGGATTGGTCCTTTAACATGGCACTGAAAACATTTCGGAAACAAGAGTTACCGAAGATTTATAGGAAAAACCGGTCGTCCTCTTCTTCTATTTCAGCCTGTTGGTCAAGCTCATAATCTGCCCTGTAATCGCCGCGTATAACGCGGATGGCAATCAGCGCGATTGTAAACGTAACGATAACGAAAACATAAATAGCCTCGAACATAAACAGCTTCTGGAATAGATAGACTGCCGCCAACGCTTCAGCCTTTGCCGCAGATGCCATCCATTCGTTCTTGATAATCTCGAAGAAAATAATCGATGCAACCGAAAAGACGAGAGATCCAACCGAAACGCCACTGAGAAGTTTGCACAGAATACTCGTACGCACCGCGCCTGAAATCTCTGCGATTAACTTTTCAAAACGTGCGCGGATATTCTCGACGAATTGCTTTCGCTTCTCAAGGCGCTCTTGCTTCTTTTTGAGGGCGTTCTCGTCCTTGATTCGCTTGGCATCGAGTCGTTCGGCCTTCTTCTTTGTTGCCGCCTCGAGACGGCGTTTCTCCTCGAGACGCCTATGTTCAGCTTCGATTCGGTCGGCAATCTCGCAATATTCATCGTATGAGACGATCTCCAGATCACTTGTACCGGGATGTTGCAGACCAGGGCGGCAATCCGCACGCGCTTCGCCGCACGAGAAAAGTTCCGTACGGGAGCACCCATGTTCACAATGGCAGCACGGGGAATAAAGCCCGTCGCAGTTACGTTTCTCAAGTTCGGATTCAACAATTGCTCTGAGGTTCAAGTTTTCCGTCTTCATGCGCTTCATCAGTATCTACTCCGCCTTGCCGTGGTCTATGCAATACGGAGCGATTCGGTAACCATTGGGTGCCTCTTTGGATCCAACCTTGTCCTTGTATTTGAAAATAAGGACGCGATGTCCGACCAAATCTCGCCCCCAGATCTTTTTTACAGCGGCCTTATGACTGGAGTCCACACGCTCAGAACGAACCCACTCCTCCTCTTCCCCGTTATCTGCCGAGAACTTAATCAGATAGCGTTTCGAAGATTCCTCGAATTCAATCGAGTTAATAGTCGCCGCGATTCGCACTGAATTACCGATCAAGTTCGGCAATGATCGCTCGGCAGTGAGGCGATTCATTTTCAGCATCTCCTGAGCGACGGCAAGCTCCAAGTTGTCGTACTTTCGACCGCTCAAGAGCAAGGTAAAATACGCCATGCGAATAGTTGCCGGGTCGAATTGGGTGTCGTTATCCATCTGTCCTCCTAATGTGGGAATTGACTCCTACATCTTGGGACAGTCTGCATATATTCAAAATGACTTGCCGCATCGGCAATGGAGGTGGCGATCCGATCGCAATTGTGCTGCAATTCAGCGCTGTTTGCCGCACGAGATTACTTCGTCGCATCTAGAATATTTCCAGATTGGCTATAATCGAAATAGACTATCGTATATCTGAAAGAGGTTTTCAGTGCTTGAACGGATTGGTTCGTCCGACGCTATTCGCTATATGGTGCAAGACTGCGGCATGACGCTTGCGGATGCATCTATTAAAACCGGCAAGCAGAAGGGCAGTCTGTCGACGCGCCTGCACAACAATACGCGATTCACCATTGATGAGTTCGTCAAGATCTGCGATGCGTGCGGCTGGAAGCTCGTACTTAAACGCGGAAACAGACAGTTCGATCTGCGCGGGATCGATGAAAACAAACCGCATGAGGATGTTAAAACGCAGCGCTAGGATTAGTCGTCGATCCGCTTCTTCCAGTAATTGCATCGGTTCGAATGGGCAGTCTCGAATTCATGGCCATCCCTGCGGCGGCATAGATACTCGACTGTAGTGTCTTCAGGACGGCGCAAATCGTCCCGGACGTTACCGTCGCAAGTGCAGTAGAGACAGTTCGCGCACTTGCGTTTTGCCTTTTCAGATTGCTCCATTGAGCGTTGCTCCGCGCGGATCATTCCATCACTTATCGGCATGGCCATACCACTTTCCATTCATCTGTTAACCCTGGTCTATCGGCATGCTTCGCCTGCGCCCAATTCCCTGCGATTCAACTACCAGTCCCGTTGGAACGGCTCTAGACGTATGCGAAATCGACAACGGTTTTACCGTCGCTCATGATTTTCTTTGAAGCCGCCAAGGCTGCAAGGTTATCGATTCGGTCTTGCTTGGGCAACGATCCCAAACGGGTCATGGGATGGTATGGCATCGGATCGGGTTTACTTGCCAGCAACTCGGAGGTGCGAGCCTCGATCTCGTCGGCGCAATCATCTAGGAAGTCCCACGCATCGTCTACCGGCAGCATCCTCTCGCGCTTCGGGTTCTTCCAGTCTTTGACAGAACGGCTCGTAATGCCCAAAGCCGTTGCGATATCGGACGTCGGCACTCCCAAAATATCAGCCTGGGCGGTAAACTCGGCCTTCGGATCGATATCGGGAAAGTCGTCTAGGTGTTGCTCGATCCACTCATCATCACGGCAAGCATAGACAAACGAACACTCCATGTCCTTCGCCTCGAGTTGGTCGGCAACGAGGTGGCTTGCGAGATTGTAAAGACCTACCGGCTCGGTATCGGGCAGGTCTTCATCACGATACCAGCGAAGGATGTGTCGACCGAACTTCTCGTGAGACTCGTTTGCATCGTTCAGGCATTGCATCGTGAGATTACCGAGTTTTTCGGTCTGGTCGTATACCCAGTCAAAGGCATCCTTGACCGGAACGCAGTCGAGTTCGGGGTCAAGCCATTTGCGGACGCTGGACACGCGGATACCAAGGGCACGGGCAAGATCTTCTGCCTTGAGCCATAAGTTATCGAGCTGAGATTGCATTGAACATTTGAAGTCGAACATGATTGTTCCTTCCTGTAGCGGGGTCGCATGACTCTTTGCAGCCATGCATCTTGTTTAATTCTACCAGTGCCGTAGAGAACCAACTCCACTCAAATAAGCGCTAATAACCGATAGCCATATAAAAGAAATGGATGGGGAGGGCGGCGCCCTCCCCTATTCAGTGTCGGTATCTATGCACAGGATGCGATACGGTCACCCTGACCGAAACCGTAACCGTCCTGCCTGCCGGCATCGCCAATCGACTTGTCGGAGGAAACGGTAATGGGTTGGCGCTTCATCTTCTTGAGGTTCAGCTCCTCATCCATGTAACGGGTAACGCTCTCGGGTACCACGATTGCCAGGGCCATGGTCTCGTCCTGCTCGAGCTGCTCACGGTAGGAGTTCTCGAGACCCTCGATGAAACCGAGGCAATAGCTGTTCTTCACGCCGGCACGGCGACCGATTTTGGTTCCATACTCCTCGGCACGCCTGTCGCAGAACTTCTTGAAACAGTTCTCAATCGCGTGCTTGGTGGCGCGGAAGCAGCCGGATGCGACCACGGCATCCTGGCTTTCACCAACGAAGACGAAGCGGGTGCCGGTCACGGGACGGCGACCGATCCAATAGTCATAGGCGCCATGGCCTGTCTGCATGTAGTAGCGGCAACGGTAATTCTTCGCGATAACGTACGCGAGAACCTTGATCCACTCGGAGACGCGCTTGCCGAGTTCCTCGGCAGACTCGGTAACCTCGGGGGCATCATCGGTAAGATCGATATTTTCGAGAGTCATGTTGTTCGCAGCGAGGAGGCGCTGGAGGGCAAGGGATGCCGCCTTGGCTTCTCCCTCGGAGGTCGCGCCGTCAATCATGGCGATGATCTTCTTGAGCTTGGAATCGATGGGATTCATGGGGTATCTCCCTTCCGGTTTGCGGAACGCCATTCGTTCCGCTTGATTGCATATAGTATAGTTGAATATGGAACAGGATGCAAGATCTAGCTTGGAGAACGACATGAAAAAAGGCGATCTCGCGAACGCCTATGGACTAACTTCGATCTGGCATATTGGATATAGGCTGTAGGTCTAATTTCCCGTTAGCGGTAAAACGAACTTAGACAGCTCGGTCAATTTGATGTAGGCGTAGGGATCCCAATCGTCTTTTCCGTCCCTGCATGCAAGCAGTCTCTTGAGCCTGGTCTGGGCCTTTGCCTGCACCTCACGCCAATCGTATCCATAGGCATGGCAAAGGTTCCCGACAATATCGAGGATCTCGCGTCTCTCGGTCGCGCGATTCTCGAGATCTTGAAGCATTTCGTTCTCCAATTCGATCCCGTAGAGCTCATCACCGAGAAGTTTTACCAGCGCGTCCTTCTTGAGAACTAACATCAGCCTAGAACCACCTTTCTTGACATGCAAGGTCTCCCGCATGCACGCCTATATCGTTCAATTCACGCTTGATTGAAGCTGTCGACGAGAAGAGGCGCCTGCCAGGTCGATATGGCGGCGCCTCCCCTGCAATGAGACCTAGTACAGGTCCGCCGCTCGGAATTGCGACTCGGCGAGCCAATAGCCAGCCGATTGACCCAGCTCCTCGGCGGCCTGCTTTGCGATTCGCATGGCGCTCTGCTTGGCCGCTTTACTTGCCGCCTGGTCGCCGGCATCTGCGGCGTTCCAGTCCTCGACAATGTAGGCCGCAATCTTCTCGATATATTCCTGTTTCAGCATCGGAAGTATCTCCTTAACGGGCTTACGGAACGCCTCTCGTTCCGCTTGCTGCATATAACATAGTTGGATATGGGGCAAGACGCAAGACCTGGCCCAAGAAGATAGCGGCTACGGGAGCCGCTATCCGCATCAAAGCTAGTATTTCAGAATCGCCTGGCACTCACGACCGCAGGAGTCCCCATGACCATCAAGGGCGTTGTAGTAGTCCGCCATAACACGTACCATACAGCGCTCACAATACTTTGCATCAGAGCTGTCGTAAGCGGAGAAAGCGGAATCGGAATCGTCCCACCTTTCGTCACAGTCGGAAATCCGCGGACAACAAGAGCATACATAATCGATCGCATCGCTCAGCTTCTTATCCTTCATGAGGTGCCTCCTAATTGGCCTGCGGAACGCCATTCGTTCCGCTTGATGGCATATAGTATAGTTGAATATGGGATGGGATGCAAGACTGTGCTGGGAAAATGGCATGAAAAGATGCGATCTCTCAACCGCTCTTTCATACTATAACGCCTGACCCACCAGGGAAGACAACACTACCTTTCGAGCCTCGCCCTTCAACTCCCTTTGGGCTATAGCTCGGAAGTCCTCGGTATAGTCGGGGTCACCCTCCCCTCGCCACTCGTCCGGCACCTCATGCCAAGCGCTTTCGTATTCATCCGATGTGCAATCATCCATGTAGGAATAGAAGCCATTGGTATCCTTCAATGCACGCATGGTCTCATTGAGATCTGCATCTTCTGCCAGATTCAGTTCAAAGAACCACGTCCTGGTCTCGGTGTACATCACGGTCTTCTTCATTTTCGATTCCTCCCAGTCGGCTGTATAGTTCTTTACGTTTGAGGTGTGTCCTCAACTAATGCAATTGCATTAGTTTCGGTGAGTATGGCGATTAGAAAGGAATACTCAAGCTAGCTTAACTCAGCAATCACGTTTCATGCGATTACACCATATCGCGTCTAGCAGTCTTAGATGACCCCTTGTTGCCGCTGCCGCCAAATAGCTTTACCTGACCATACAAGTACCTCTAAAAGGGCCTGAGGAACGCCTTTCGTTCCGCTTGACAGCATATAGTATAGTTGAATATGGGACGGGATGCAAGATCTAGCTGGGAAAAGCCGCCAGAAACGCGGGTATATAAGCGCCCTTAGCGGCCATTCCTCTTCAAAATCAAATGCCTCGGCAAAGTCCCTATCAAGCAAGACGGCTTCCTCCTCGAGCGCAGGATGGAGATCTGCCTTACGCAGAGCAGGATTGACTCCACACAGCGCCATCATCTCCGCATCGGCTGGAATCGAGGTAGAACCGAACCTTTCACGCAAATCGAACTCCCCGGTCACTATCGCCTGAAAGACCATCGCCGCCTTACGTCCCTCGCCAGATAAATACCTCGCGCTGCAGCAAATAACCGAGTCTCGAGCATCGAAAGGATAAATTGCCACGCTGATGTGAATGCTCCCATCCAGTGCCTTATAAGCGGCAACGTTTGCGCGGCTATAGACATTCGCGTACTTAAAATCAAACATTTAAATCGCCAATCTTTGATTTGCCGAATACCGAACCTAGCATGAAAATCGGGGCGGCATCCTCACCGCCCCGAGCGCCCTAGAAATACACGGGCTTGACGTGCCATTTCCAGGAAACGGCACCGCCGTAATAGCAGTCCTTCCCTCCTAAATAAACGTCAACATCCTGCCCGCAATCATCGATATAGGACGCAAGACCCGATTCATCGACTAGGGTATGAATCCTGCAAAGCATGGACTCACGGGCATCCTCGTACTCCTCAAAGAGCTCGATCGGCGTGAGTTTGGCATCCTCGACATGAACGCCGACTACCACCCAGTTGTATGCAGTCATAGGATATCTCCTTTCGGGTTTGCGGGACGCCTATCGTTCCGCTTGTTGACATATAGTATAGTTGAATGGCGAGCAGGATGCAAGATCTACCATGGAAAATAACTGAAAACGGACGGCCTTTCAGCCGTCCGTCTACTGGTTCCTACTGATCTCGGCAACGAGCCATGAGCTCGATATCCTCGACAATCACCTCGAGTTTGGTACGGTGCTGACCGTCCTTCTCCCACTGGCTGAAGCGGAGCTTGCCGTCTACGGCAATCTTGTCGCCCTTCGCCATGTGCTTGGAGATGCCTTCGCCTCGAGTACCGAACATGGTGCAGTCAATGAAGTTCGGGCAATCCTCCCACTCGCCGGTCGCGGAATTGCGGCGGCGATCGTTGACGGCAAGACCGAACGAAAGGACAGGAGTGCCGCTCGCGGTCATGCGAACCTCGGGGTCACGGGTGATGTTGCCAGAAAGCATAACGCGATTGATAGACATAAGATGTTCCTTCCTCTAGGGGCCTGCGGGATGCCCTTCATCCCGTTTGTTAGCATATAGTATAGTTGAATGGCGAGCAGGATGCAAGATCAGCCATGGAAAATAGCATGAGAAAAGGCGACCTCTCGACTGTCTTTTGTTCTATCTAGTTGTTATTCTTGAGAACCTTTACTGCCGCATAGATGACACGAGCTGGATAATTGCCGTAGCCGGACATCTGATAGCCGCAGAAACCGTGCATCGGAAGACGCTCGAGCAGCGTGGCGAGACCTTCAAGGTTCTCAATTGCATCAACGCGATTCATGCGCCTCTCGATTTCAAATTCAGTCTCCATGGCATCAAGTTGAGTCTCCGTGGATTCAAGGCGCTTCTCCCTGATAAGCGTGTCGAGGTCTCTGCTGTTGTCGGACTGATTTGCCAAAGCGGTTGCAGCCTCCTCGCATTCCTTCTTGATATTCTCAAAGCTCATGTTCAGATCGGACATTGTTGATTCCCTTCTCTGTAAGGATTGGTGAAATGGGGGGTTCGCGTCCATGTACCCCCACCAAAGTGGCTAAAGCGAGTAACGGTATGCTTTTACCACCTGGCGTGCGCATTGGATTCCGTGGCTGGCAAGAAGGCAAGCGGTCGGCACCACGATGCAGTTCAGATACAGGTAGTAGAACTGACAGAACCAGGCGGCGAAAATGAATGCCGACAATCCGATGAGTGCCATGACGATTCTCGGAAAGTAAAAGAAGAACGTATCAAGTTTGCGATTCATGGGGTATCTCCCTTCGGGTTTGCGGAACGCCATTCGTTCCGCTTGTTGAAATATAGTATAGTTGATTTGAGTTGTGTAAGCAAGATCAAACTGAGAATAATAACAAAGAGATTTACAAAAAGGGCATCCATTAAAGGATGCCCTTTTGAGTAAGGCTGGAAGTAAAACTACATGCCTTAGAGTAAGTCGATGCGGTTCACGGGCAGATAGCGCATGACGCAGATGCCGATCACGCTGTCCTCGGGAATCGATCCGAAATAGCGTGAATCGGCGGAGTTCTCCCTGTTGTCACCCATGACCCAGATTTCACCTTCGGGGACCTTATAGGGATAGAATATCCGCTTCGCTTTCCCGATGTACAGGGGATAGGAATCGCCCTTCGCGTAATCCTCTGCGATTTTCCTTCCGTCGATATAGACCGATCCGTCCCTCATATCGACCGTCTGCCCGCCCCGTGCGACGACGCGCTTGCACAGCACGTCTTTCTCGGGGTCCTTCTCAGGGTTCTCGAAGACGATGATATCGCCCTGCGATACGGTTCCCCCGAGCTTCAAGGTGATCTTCTCCGCAAGAACGCTATCCCCGACCTCAATCGTGTCGCACATCGATTCGGTGGGAATACTGAACGGCTCAATCACGAACGCCCTTACCAAAAGAACGGTTCCGATTGCCGCCAGGATTATCGCGGCGTAGATAATAGCGCCCCACGGAAGGAATGACCATGGCTTGTTTTCAGGATCTTCCGTCATTTAACCTTCGCCGCCTTTCCCGTGGCGTAGTCAATCCTGTAGCCGGGCTGGACGTTATAGCAGTACACATCGAAATTGATGCTATTTCCCTTGTCCGCAAGGGAATACGCCTGGATGCGCACGCCGCGGGCAACCAACTCGTCCGAGCGGAAATCGGGCGTCACCTTGTAGTAGACGCGACCGCCGCCGGCGAAAATGAAATCACTCACCTTGGTCTCATAGGGCAGCATGCCCTCGACATTCATATAGCGGCTTCCGGTAATCAAATTACGCTTCTCGGCGTTCATGCCAGACAGGCACCAAGCGATTAGGTGACAACGGTTATAAAGGTATTTACCATCGAGAGAATCATCACGGATCGTATGCCAGCCGGAAGGTTTTACCATGCCGATTGAACCGCGCTTCTCCCCGCGCGAGGGAGCTGTCTCAAGGGACACGACCATCTCAACCGCGCCGCAACGCCCAGATGAATCGAGCTTGGTTAGAATCGGCTCCTTGGGCGCCGATTTGGCAGACAATCCGCTCGTGTCCGAAAGCGTTACGGAGGCGGCGCCGGTGTATTCGGGAATCGAAATTGGATGACTTGAAGTCGAGGTTCCATCGGGTGTCTGAGTCGACGTCACGAACTGATCGGCAACGGAGTTACTGAAGTACTCGATACTGACATGCGTTAAAAACGGAGTACCGACGGCAATGGTAAGGGCGATGCCGATTTCCAGAAGGCGTCCGGTCTTTTGACTAGAGATTTTCATCGGTGTAGCCCTTTTCGTTATGTAGGGTCATTCGCTTCGCATCCTTTCCCGTTAATGCTCGGATGCGTCTCCCCTACCGATTGGGCAACTCTTCGGCAGCACAGCTATGTCTATGGTTCCGACACAGCCTAAAAGGTTCTCTAGGAACCGCGTCGATTCATCTCCTGTCTTCGGCGCCTTGGGGAAGCGCATTAACTGCCGTTAATTTTATCACAGGAATACGCTACACCGACAGTGCTTGAGCTATATAACGACGTGCCGATTGTAATCATTCACGGGCTTATGAGGCCGATGAACCATGACTTAAATCGACCCGAACTATCCTGAGCGGATTATCGAACTCTTTCGATAGGGCGAAGCTCTGAGCGGTTCCCCTGCTCGCGCCGTCCCAAAAGGCGATCACGCCTCGGTCGGCAAAGGCGGAAATGTAGGAGTACATTTCGCGATTCCTGACGTATCCTGCTCGTTTCCCATATCGTGACCACTCGGCTGGGAAAACTTGAAGGGAATAGCCATGCTCATGCGCGTAGCGCTCGGCAAAGGCATCGGTACCGGATGCACCGCCCGAGACAATCTCGATATCGGTCCTGTCGGCGAGCAGGGCATCGCACTTCGCCTTGAATGAGACGTAATCGGTATAGCCCCTGCTCCCGACAAACAGGCAATGGAATGTCATTTGGAGAACGTCCTCTCATATAGGATTGCGAGCCGCTATCCGTCCCGCTGACAGCACATAGTATAATTGAATATATAGCGGTATACAAGATCTAATCGGCGAAAGGACATCAGAAAAGGCGGTCTCGTGACCGCCTTTTCTGGGAACTTTGCAGGTGGGAGGGTCTATTCGAAGTCGTATTCGCCCTGCACGATACTTCCTGCGGGAACATGGATGCGTATCTCACGCTTTGAGAACTCTCGTCGATCGCGTGTCCACTCACCTACTATAGGAAACTCGTGGGTTTCACGTAAGACCACATATTGATTGACTACTTCGACCCTCGCAGCATCGGTATCTGCGTCCTCGTACACCACTGTACCGTCGGCTGGGTATCTTTTTCTACGATAGCCTCCATCGCTCTGTCTCACCATCACGGCATACTCGCCCTGTTCCGTGAGGTATCCAAAAGATAGCGCCGCTTTGCCGTCAAGGCGCGAATCGGTCTTGAGCGAAGCCAGGGAATGGGTCTCGACGACCTCGGCATCTTCATCTACAGCTTCGAGATCCGTCGGAACGTCCGCCTGCACTAAAGCCAAGAAGGCCAAGAATGCGGCGACAATCACGGCAATAGACAGACCGAATCGCCTTGAAGACAATTTCAATTCCGGGACAAGACTGATCAACCAGAAGACCATTAAAGCAAATACCGGCGCGAACACTATGATTCTAGGCAAACCGTCCATTTTTCGTCCCCACCTATCAATCTATTGTCTCAGGTTCCAGCGGCGTATCAGCAACTTCCGTGCGTCATCCTCGGCATCGTCCATCGAGTCGGCAACCCCGTCGGGACCAATCATATGCATGTTGCACTCACCGCAGTTCATTATCATGCGGACGCCATAAAGGGTGTTTCCGTCCCTATCGTCCCAGACATCGACGTCATTACGGGTCGGCTCCATGTCAGCGCCGCCGCAAAAGGGGCATGGAAGTATATCCAAAACAGTATCCTCTCAGCAGGGTTTTGATTGGCAGACTATCTCCCGCAAGCGCTTGGAAATGTCGTTTCCAGCGCCGCAGACAGTCTTGCCCTCCCAGCACACCGTACTCGTTATCGATTCGAGGTATTCGGCAAGACCCAGGAGGTCGGCGGGATCGACGATAACGGCATTTCCATGCATGCCGTGGATTCCGTCCCTATCGGCGGCATCAAGCATTCTCATTCCATTCACATTATCAAGACAATCGGATCTTCGAGCTTGTAAGTCATATAGTTGCAGCACCATGCGCGCCAGGCGCGGTAGATCGGCTGGCTGTTCTGCTCGTCGGCCCAGCCGCAGAAGCCGATGAAACCGTCCGAGTTGAAACTTACCGCCTCGCGGCCGTTCCACTGACCGGGACAGTCGATTTTGAGATATGCCTTTGCTATGCCGCCGTCGGCGTCCATCTTGCAGCAGAGGCTGTCGTCCTTGCGGCGGGGAATCGTATAGCGCGGGGTCTCGCCCTTGCGACACGATTCGGCGCACTCGATTGCGATATAGCCCTGCAGGGCATCGAGATCATATGGCTCGATATCCGCATATCGCAATTTAAGAGCCTGCCATAAGGCGCGACATTCCTTCGACGTCATGGCACAAGAGCTATCCAACTTCATCACCCAACCGTCTTCTCGATCTTGCGGCCGCAGACAGGGCAATGGCGGTAGAAATAGGCGCCGTACTCCCCCTCATCGTGGCCGCATTTGTTGCAAAACCAGACAGGTCCCGCGAAGTTATGCGATTCGTTATCTTTGCCGCGGACATAAATGCATGTCTGCACGTCGATTTTGTCGGCCAAGCCTCTTGCCTCGGATTGAGCTACTGCAGGATATTCCTCGTTGTAGTACTTCACGTCCACGCCGAGCGCCTCGGCAAAATCGCAGAGGTCGAGCAGGCCGCGCCGGGCACAAATATCGCCGTCGCGCAAAAGCTCCCTTTCAGCAGCAACGGACTCGGAGACGGCTTCTCGCAGGGACATGGCCATATCGAGCCGGGAGCGCTCCGCATCGTCGGCGTTGCCAGAGGAGCGATCGATATAGTCTGCGAGGGCAAGCGTATCGCGATTCCCGATGAAGAGCGCTCCGCCTAGGGGCTGGCATTTGATGCCGAGCTTAGCCAATGCGGTGACAACATCGACGCGGTCAGCCATCGGGCCATGGTCGGCGACGGCTAGGGCGCGGAGTGCGTTCGCCATCTCGCGGTTTATGTTAATCGGGTTTTCCATAGAGCGTCCAGTCCTTGTGGCTTAGTCTCGTGGGGCTTTGGAGCCGCCCTGAATTACCTCCAAGGGCGACCTTTTCGGGATTACGACCCTGCGCCCGCAATAGGGGCAGTTGTTTATGGACTCGATTCTCCACCCGCCCTCGTAGTTACCGTCAGGCAGGCGAACCTTGCCGAGCGGCGCGTCCGCCCCGCAGGCGGAGCAAGTGAAGTGTCCCGAGCTTGGGCCGTTCTCGTTTTCGCACGTGCCCGGATCAATCAAATCTGCAAGCAAATCCGCCGTTTCCTCATCGGTAAAGGGAATCTCGTCTGCGATCGTCTCCTCGATGATGCCGGCGATGGATGCGGAGCCCAAGAGAATGCCCGCCGCACCATGGCAGCGATAGTCGATCGGGATATTCAGGATGCGCCAGCGATGGTCGACGGCATGTGTCGAGAGCTCGGTCTCAATCTGGAAGCCCTCGGAAAGGACGGGGAACGTCTTGATGAAGGGCTTGGACATGGCCCGATACCCCGTCATGACATCGGAATAGCCGTAGCCGTAGATCCATTTAATCATGATGCGGACCAGGTCGTTGCCGAAGCCGTGGAACGCCCGCCCGTTCGCCTTGGCATATGTCCCGTTTGAAAGCCTATCGCCGACTACCATATCGGCCTTACCGCTGAGGATCGGCTCGCATAGGGCTTTAGCCGCCTCGGCTGGATAGGTGTCGTCGCCGTCCACCATGAGGAAGCAGGCGGCATCGATGTCTCGGAACATCTGACGGCAGACATTCCCTTTGCCTCGACGCGGCTCATAGCGGACGGTCGCCCCGTGCTTCATCGCAATCGCTGCGGTCGCATCGGTCGAATCGTTGTCATATACATAGACTGTCGCCTCGGGCAGTTCGCGATGAAAATCATCGACCACTTTGCCAATGGTCAGCGCCTCGTTATAGCAGGGAATGATGACTGCAATCTCGCCTTGACTCACCGGTCGCTTCCCCCTACTAGATATCGAGATAGATGCACGGAGCGTCGCATGCGCCGCCCGACCGGTTCGCGAGGCGAATCCGGCCGCACTCTTCGCCAACAACCTCGGCCTTGGCTATAGAGGGCGGCAGGCGAAATAGATCCTCGTGGTCGATAAAGGCCGCACACGTCACCCACCCACCCTCACGGATAATCACGAGTTCGCGAACATTGGTCTTTTCACGGCAATACTGGATAACGGTCATCTATCTATCCTTCCGTAGGTTCCGCCCGCATATCGGGCAATAGTTGATAGGGATCCAAGCGCGGTCGATATCGTTATCGTGGGACATTGTCAAATGCACCCCGTGCTGGTCGCTGACATCGAGCGCAAGGTCTACCCCCTCGATCAGGGCCATATCGCCGCAGGCGGTGTCGATATCGTTGAGGAGTTTTGGGTGGTACGGGGAACACCATGGGCAATAACCGTGGGAAAAGACCTCACGCGACGTGCGCCAGGAGCCGGCGCTATGGCAGACCATCCGAAACAACAGCTCGGAAGCCGGTACCGTGCGCTTGCTTCCCGCACCGATCCCGAGGTCATATTTTTTCTGAAGCCGTCCCCCGCCGTCTGGGCAGAATACCGCCGCGCTTTTCGGTAGTTGGCGGGTCTCATAGAGCGACTGCGCGAGATCTGGAGGGCAGACGAGCCAATTCGCATCGCCCCAGAAGGTCAAGCCGTGTCCGCTCTTGAAATCGGCCATGCACGATTTGACCTCGACGAAAACGAATTCACCGCGCTCGATAGACGACGGGAACATAGAAAGCCGTTCGGGTCTGAATCCGACGAAATCGACGCGGTGGTCATCGTCCACCCAGACCTCAGATGCCACCAGAGAGTATTCGCGACGAAGGCGAGCCAAAACGCGTTCGGATAGCTCGCTCGTCGTCTTATCACGCTGCCCCAATTCATGCCTCCCGATTCTGATGGGATTCAGCGAAGTCGGCTATCTGTCCGACTCCATGCGAAGAGCCTTCTTGATTTTCTTCAAGACGTCGAGCTTCTCCTTCTCGATTTCGTTGCGCTGCTTCAGCACGTCAACCATTTCACGCAACTCATCTTCGATATCAATTAAATCAACTCCGCTAATACTCATGACGTAATCCCTTCCTTTATTCGCTATAGCGGGTATTCTAGGTATTGAGGGCGGCGATACAGGCGTTGTATTCGTCCTCGCCCTCGATAATCGATTTGCGTTGGGGACCGTCTATCTCGGCGGTACAGCCTCGGCATCTGCAGGTGGCAGATGACAGATAGAGCGTTGGCACACCCTCGACATACGAGGTGGCTCCCTGTGCGAAAGGGTAAATCGTCACCTGCCTGCTGCCACAAAACGGGCACGGCTCGGCATCGTCGACATCCATGTAGGAGGTGTTCCGGCATCCGATGAAGTCCGTCCGCTCCAACTTGTATCTATGCTTTGACAATTTTCTGATTCCCTCGGTCAGGTTCGAAGAGCAATATCCACGGGCCTGCAGTCGATTCACCTCGATACTTCTTTCAGCGGCGACGGGTCGCCGCCGTGCCGAAGCAAATTAGATGCCGAAAACGGCACCGCATGTAGGACAGTACGCGGCGAACCGGACGTGATATGGGATGCCCGTCCCGCAATTCGAGCAGGCGGAATGACCGTTCCTCGACACAACCGTCGCAATCGGTCGCGCAATATATGCCGCCAGCAGCTCATAGCAGCTGCGCTGGCTCATCGGGTCGAAATCGTCATCGCAAGTTTCCTGCAGAATATCCTCTAGGGCACGAGGCGCCGAACTCGATTCGGACTCTTCCTTCAGGACATCGGCAAGTTCGAATCGATCGCTATCGGAAATATCGACAGCAGTCAGCTGGCTCATATTAGACCACCAATCTAGTAGGGGTAACTTAGTTCGCCGACACGCTCGGCGCGATGGACTCTATGGCGTGTCGAGAAACCACTGTTTGTAGGGATAAATGGGGAGAACAGTGAAGTTCGAACAGAGTCCACCGCGCTGGGCGTGTCAACCCATCTCTAATGAAGGGGCTGCGGTGCCGTCTCTCGCTCAATACGTGAATCACACACAGAAAGGAGGAAAAATAAAAAGGAGTCAAGGAAGGTCGGGAAAGACGGAAAAACCCGATGGAAAAGGAGAATCAATATCCAAGATGATCGGGACGGCACCGCGGCCCCTTCACCAGCCAAGGGCAAAGAAGCAGGGCAATAGCGGCGGCGTAGCAGGTTATAACCGCCGCCAAAAAGAGAAGCAACCCTAGCAGAGACATGGTTTAGACTCCGCGATTCGGGAGGTTCTCGATAATGTATTCGCGCTGGCGGCAACCGAGTCCCTTGACTCGACGGGTCGGGGAAACGCCGGCTTCCGTCATGAGCTGGGCCGCCTTTGCCTTGCCGACGCCAGGGACGGCAATCAGCAGGCGAACTACGGGAATACGCCAGTATTTCGGGTCGGCAGATGCCTTCTCGAAGCTGACGGTCCCCTCGCGGACAAGGTCGAGCAACGCCTTGCGTTCCTTGCGGGCGGCCGCAGCCTTCTCCAAGTTCTTACGGCGCTGCTCATCGGTCATAACAGGCAAGGTGTTAACGGAATCAGCCATAGAGTCACTCACTTTCATTGTCGAATAGGTCTTCATATTGATCGGGGGTCAACTCGCAGATAACCGTCTTGATCTCAGAGCGGTTCTTGCGGGAGACCGTGATAAAGGCCCGAAACGGCTCGTAAGGGTCATCGGGATTCGGGCTGGAGGCAACTGCGAGCAGTTGCCCCGCATGGCGGAGCGTCTTGGCAATCGTCTTCATGCCCTTCGGAATAAGGAGGTCTTTCGGCTCCAAAACGCGCTCGACATGCCATTCGCGCCCGAACGCCTCTTCCGAATCCTGGTTCTCGTTCATCTAGATACCTTCCCTATCGAGTTCATCGAGCGCCTGAATGACGATATCGGTCGCAATCGCCCAAAGGTCGCGCATGCGGATGTGGTGGGTGACGGCCGCGACCTTCATGCGGTCCACAGCCTTCGAGTCGATCTTGAAGGAGACCTGGGTCTGCCGCGGGAAATCAGCCGCCGCGTACTCCTTCGAGTAGGCGGCCTTGATCGCGGCCGCCATCCCCTTCACGCACTCATCGCCGAAGGGATAGGGGCCTGTCGGCTTCGCCGTGTCAGACTGGCGCCGACCCGATCGACCGGAACGGCGGTTCAACATGGCTCGTCTTGCATCGGCGGTGAGGTCCATGCGGTTCTTCGCTGGTGCGGCCATGGCTACTCGCCACCCAGATACTCGTCCACGAACTTGCGGAACTCGGCCACGGCGGCATCGTTGGGACGGAAGCCGAACAGCGGCTCCTTGTTGTTCGCTGCGTCCTCGATTGCCTTGTGCTTCATCGGGCGTGCCGCATAGAGCTTCGTATGGCCGAGTTCGGCGATAGTGGGGAGCTGTTCGTCGGCGGCACGGGAAGCGACCTCGTCCTTGCTGTACTTGTTGAGCAGGATGCCGTCGATTTTGAGATCGGGATTAAATGCGTAATCGACCTTGATGGACTCGACGAGGTCATAGACGTTGCCGAAACCGTTAATCGAGAACATGGACGGCTCGGTGACGATAATCACATCGTCAGCCGCCACGAGCGCGTTCAGAGTAGAAAGGCCGAGAGACGGAGGGCAGTCGATGACGATATAGTCGTAGACATCCATCGCAGGCTCGAGGGCTCGCTTCAAGCGAAGCTCGCGACCGAGACCCTGGGAGAGTACCGAGTCGAGGTCCTTCATCGCGATATCGCCCGCGATGATGTCGCAGCCGTCCATGAACTGGACGCAATCCGAGAGAGGGGTCTTCGGCTTCTCGAGCAAGTTGAAAACCGTAAGCGCATCGGGTGCGGCCTCGGCCTTCATCCACGTCGTGATGTTCGCCTGCGCATCCATGTCGATCAGGAGGACGTTGTAGCCCCGCTCGGCCATGCCCTCGCAGAGGGCCTTGCTCGCGGTGGTCTTGCCGACCCCGCCCTTGTTGTTGATCACTGCAATAGTCCTTGCGACCTGCGCCACGCCATCGGCACCCATCATCGGACTCCCTTCGTTTCCATGCGGCCCCGAACGAAATCACAGACAAGGGATAGCCCGAGTAGCGGCCAGAATGCTGCCCGCTACCATGCGAAATTTATAGATGTCGCCAAGTCATCTTCCTGTCCGCCATCCAGCGCTTGGGGTACGCCTTTGACTTAGCTATATGATAGCAGCCTGTCGGCATAATGCAAGCATTATCTTATGTTTGTCGGCGCGTCGATATTGATAGCCTGATTTAGCCAATCCTGAAAGATAAGTCCCCCGCGGTCACAACGATCGCAGGGGACAGATAAGGGATCGCGGATTTTAACCGACCGCGAAGTCAGAAGAAGATGAGCCAGACCGTACCCAGAAGCAGGGAGATATATCCCGCTGCGGTCACGAAAAGTTCTATGAGGGCGAGGATGGCTACCGTATTGGCCTTCGCGTTGCCATATGGCGTCATATTCGATGTGAATCCATGCACGGGATAGATCGCGCAGGAAAGGCAGATGGATTCGAGACCCACTTTCTGCAAGGGGTTCACACCTACCAACTCCCGCGGATACAACGACCCCATCAGGATGGAAATGCCCATAAGCGCCATCCAAAGCAGAAATACGCCGACCTTGAAGGCCCTAGCGTCCTCCATCCATGTCAGAGGAACCGCGCAGCCAAAAATATCGAGCAGCAGGGCCGAGGCTATCAAAGAGACAGCCATCAGTCTGCCAGACTCTCGGCGGAACCGGCATCCATATCGGATTTTGCCAGCAGGCCGCTCAAAAGCGACGGCAGGTCGACCCCAGTACTGTCCTTCAGACCGGATGCGACCTGGTCGACAATCGCGGTGGTCTCCTTCACGAGTTTCTGGGCGTTGCCCGATCCGTACATCTTGATGGAGTCGACTGCGGTCAACGGCTTCGCGACCTCCTCTGCGACCTTGGGCATGATATCGATATAGCGGTTTGCGAGAAGGTAGGGGTTCTCCATGCCGTTGTAGGCCTCGGCCTGGGCCTTCACGCCAGCGGCGATACCCTCTCCCCTGCTCTTCTCGGACGCACCGTCGGCCTCGCCCTTCAGGCGCGTAGCCTCGGCCTCGGCCGTGGCCTTAGCCTTGATGCCCTCGGCATCCTTCTGGGCGGAATACAGCTCGGCATCGGACTGGTTCTGGCGCTCGATGCGGGCGGCCTCGGCCTGCTTCGTGCGCTTGTAGAGGTCGGCCTCGGCCGCCTGCTCGGCTGCATAGCGGTCGGCCTCGGCCTGCTTCTTCACAGTCGCGTTCAGCTCGCGCTCCCTCACGTCCGCCTGGCGCTCGGCGAGCTCGACCTTCTTGGTCTCCGCAGCGATCTCTGCCTCCTGCTGGGCAATGTAGAGCTCGCGTTGCTTCTCGGCCGTCACGGTGGCCTTCACCATATCGGCCTCGGCTGCGGCCTTATCGGCGAGCTTCTTTAGCTCGGCCTTCTTCAGGTCGAGCTGGTTCTGGCGCTCTGCCACTTCCTGATCGGCCTGAATCTGGGCGAGCTCGGCCTCCTTCTTGATTTCCGCCGCCTGGTCGGCGCCCATGGAGCGGATGATGCCCTGGGAGTCTGAGAAGTCCTGGACGTTGAATGTGCGCAGCTCGAGACCGAGGTTGGCGAGATCGTCCTTGGAGCCATCGAACACCTTGGCATTGAAGCTCTCGCGGTCACGCATGAGCTCCTTCAGGTCCATCTGACCGATGACCTCGCGCATCTTGCCGAGCATGACCTCGGTTACCTGACGGGTCATCTCCTCCTTGTCCATGTTCAGGTAGTTCTTGGAAGCAGTCTCGATCAGTTCGGAGGTCTGCCCGATCTGAAAATTCGCCACGGCGCAGGCGTGAATCAGGATGGCGTCTTGGGTCGGGATGTCGTTCTCGGTCGCGAGCTGGACCTGCACGGCACCGAGGGCGAGCATATCGACACGCTGGAAGCCGGGGATGACAAAGGTTCCCTTGCCGGAGACACTGCGCATCTTGCCCGCGCCCGAAACTATCATCAACTTATCGGGCGGACACTTTCGCCAGCAAGACTCGAACACGCAGACCACGATCACCACAATCAGGGCAATCGGCAGTAAATCACTCAGCATATTATCTCCTGTCTCTTTCGGGCGTTCGGGTGCGCCCTTATGAAAATAGCCGCGGACACGAAGTTGCGTCCACGGCTATAAGGATAGCGTATTATCGGCAAGGCGATATATATCAGTCGGTATTATCGGCGGGATGTACAGACAGTTCACCACGGGACAGATTATGTCAGGAACTCGACCAGCCGAGCAACCGTCACATATTAGCGTCCCGATGCAGGCGAGGATACCGCATACGGCCGCGAAGACCCACGCACGCCATAGAATCTCGACCTGTTCGCAGGGGGCGAGGCTATTGAACCCGCCGCCGTATCTCTCCCAAATATCGCGAATTTTTTCGATTACAGACATCTAGCGCTCCTGTGAAACTAGAAGGTTCTTCAGGTTAAGGTTGCTCAGAATCACTTGCCGGATGTACCCATGTTCCTGAGCATCTGGTTGTTCATGAACCACCACCACATTGATCGCCCTTGCTGCTCCTCGGCCTGCTGCTTGGCCGCCTGGGATTTGGCCGCATCGGCGTCGTCGGACTGCTCTTGGGCCTCGTCCGATTTGACGGAATCGGAGCCGGTCAAGACAATCGGGAAATCGGCACCGACCTGCGCCGCGTTGTACTCGGCCAGGGAGACCTCGTGGTCCGCCTCGTAACCATTGTTCCTGACGGTGACGTAGTAGTGCTTGCCGTAGCCCGCCGAGTCGATATATTTGCCCTCGACGGTCCCCGTCCGCGTCTGCTCGAACTCAACCGATCCCTTTTCGTTCTCGGGAGACCGCGCATCGGAACCCAGAACCTCCATAGTTATGCAAATCAACGCAACAACAATCACGATGCCCAATGTAACGAATTCGATTGCCGCCTGCCCGCTTGCCGAGCCCCTGCCGAACCGCATCTTCCCCGCCCCCTAGAACGGGATATCTTCGTCGAAGGTATCGACTACGGGGGGCATCGGGGCCTGAGGGGAGGCGGGCACCGGTGCAGGCTGAGCTGCATTCTGTCGCTGTGCCATGAAATCAATCTCGTCGACAATCAAGTCCAGTTTGGAATGGCGCTGACCGTCCTTGTCCCATGTCGCGTAGCGGAGCTTGCCCGCGATAGCGACCTTCTGCCCCTTCGCGAGAAAATTCAAGAGAGCCTCTGCTCGCTTCCCGAACATGGTGCAGTCGATGAAGTTGCAGCGCTCATCCCACTCGCCCGTCTGCCTGTTGCGCACCGAGGTGTTGAAGGCCAAGGTGAATGAGAGGAGCTGTGTGCCCCCCGCCGTGACTCGCAATTCGGGATCGCGCGTCAGGCGACCCGTCAGGGAAACGTTGTTGATGTCAGACATGTCGGTTCCTTTCTAGAAACGTTAATCGATGAGGCTGGCCACGCGGTTCGCGTGCCTGTCTCGGTTCGCCTGCTTCAACGCCTTGTTTCGCGCTGCCTCGACACGACGCACTGCAGTGGAAATCTGATCCGAGATACATGCACCGCTCGAGATATCGGCATAGAGGATGCTCACAACGAGGTTGCGCTTGTTGCCGTTCACGCGCCGCCCGATGAAAAATGCGGGGTACGCTTGGACTATCATCATGCGTACCGTCTCCAAGCCGCGGGCCTTGACCGGGGACGGCATCGCCACGTCCACGATTTCGCCCACCATCGACTCGACTGCCTCGTGTACACAGGTGCCATCGTCGTGCGGCTCGTCCTCAAAGCGGAACATGCGGCTTCCTATTGGTTTTTCGCTTCGTAAAAGGGAGGAGGCGGATGTAGCTCCGCCTCCTGCAAACAGAGTGTTCAAATCGTCATCCTATCTGTCCAGCAGGTCGTTTGGGGTGCGACCTGACAGCTAAGATATTAGCATAGTTATCGGCATACCGTTATATATTTCTAGAGTTATCGGTTGACGGTATGTGTTTGCGGACATCTGAGGGCACTTTCGGGGCGTTTGCGAACATTGCCCGAGGATGTCCGGAAATGCAAAGCCCGCGCTGGGTGGCGCGGGTTTTGCATTAGGCAAGCTAGAAGCACCAAGCGGGGCAGACGCAATTCGAGACCGTCGCATAGTCGGTGCCAAACGGATCGCCGTAGACGGTGACAAAGAGGAAGCGGTTGGAGTGGAACGGAGACGCCGAGCGCTCCCACCAACTGTCGCCAATGGCAATGGCGGAGTTGGGATTATAGCTCTCCGTCACCTAGCCCTTGAGGGCCTCGTACTGGGTGCCCTCGAGGGAAGTCCAGGGATGGGATGCCAAATAGGGGGTGGGGGCAATCTCGGAGTAGCTGAGCAGGAACAGCTTGTCCGAGGTAGCCGTCACGGCGGCATTATTATTTGCATCTCCACCACCGACGTTGTTCGTGAGCTTCCTGACGGTCTTCACCTTGGACTGGAAGTCGGATGGCATGAGGCTCCAGACCTCGCCGGAGTTCATCTTCTGGCGCAGCTCCGACCTCTCCCAGCCGCCGGCATTGGTGTCCGTGGCGTTCATGCGGGAATAAATGGTCGTCGAGGTGGTGAGGAACGTCAGACCCGCCTTGCCGGAGCCGTCCGCGAGGTCGTCGTGGTCGATGCCGATGATGCGGTACTCGAGCGTCTTGCCGTCGGTCAACTTGACGGAGAACTTCGTCCCCGCGTCCATCGCGGCCTTCGCCTTGGCGTAGGCGGGCGACGCCTCGCCCTTGGCGGTGATGTCCTCGGCGACGGCCTTCTGCTCGTCGAGCGTCCAGTCCTTCGCGTCCTTGGCTATAGCC
>OLRV01000154.1_pt1 | contig 65909 bp, 45 predicted proteins | sample 1672421 | NCBI WGS metagenome assembly OLRV01 (sample SAMEA3136684, study PRJEB25190) | human gut metagenome | biome: human gut; feature: human-associated habitat; material: faeces | place: Austria | collected 2013
ACCATATGAGGTCTATTTCTCAAAGGTGTTGCACTTAGCTTGACAATTCGCCGGCTTATTGAGCCCCATATTTACTTTTGCTTTGACAGGAGACAGGCCGTCTCAACGTGCGAAGTCATCGGGAACATGTCGACGGGCTGGACTTTTTCGGCCTTGTAGCCGAGGGGCTCGAGGATGGCGATATCGCGGGCGAGGCTGGCGGGATTGCAGGAGACGTAGACGATGCGGTCGGGGTGCATGTTGGCGAAGGTCTTGAGGACGGTCTCGGTGCAGCCGGCGCGCGGCGGGTCGACGACGACGACATCGGCGCGCACGCCCTGTTTGTAGAGGCGCGGCATGACTTCTGTCGCATCGCCGACGATAAACTCGGCGTTGCGGACGTTGTTGTCGCGCGCGTTCTTCTGTGCGTCGAGGATGGCCGGCTTGACGATCTCGATGCCGTAGACCTCGCGGGCCTTCTGCGCGAGGAACAGCGTGATCGTGCCAGTGCCGCAGTAGGCATCGATGACGGTCTCCTCGCCCTTGAGGTTCGCGAATTCCAGCGCCTTGTTGTAGAGGACTTCGGCCTGCTTCGTGTTGACCTGGAAGAAGGACCGCGGTGAGATGTGGAAGGTCAGGCGGCCGATGCGGTCGAGGATGGTCGGCTTGCCCCAGAGCAGATTCGTCTCGCGGCCCATGATGACGTTGTTGCGATACGTCTGGATGTTCTGGTGGATGCTGACGACGTGCGGCAGGCGCTTGCGCAGGGCCTTGACGAACTCCTTCTCGCGCGGCAGCTGCTTGGTGGCAGTGACGATGACGACCATGAGCTCGCCGTTCTCGCCGACACGGCCGACGACATGGCGCAGGACGCCGGTGTGGCGGTCCTCATTGTAGACCGGGATGCGCAGTTCGGTGATGATCTCGCGCACGGCGTTGACAATCTCATTGTTGCCTTCCTTCTGGATGTGGCAGTCATGCGTGTCGATGATCTCATGTGAGCCCTGCGCAAAGCAGCCGATGACGGTCTTCCCCTTGACGCGCCCAATCGGGAACTGCATCTTGTTGCGGTAGTTCCACGGGCTCTCTGCGCCGATGGTCGGCTCGACGAAGAGGTCTTTCTGGCCGCCGATGCGCGTGACGGCGTCGATGACCTGCTGACGCTTGGCCTTGAGCTGTGCCATGTAGTCGAGGTGCTGGAGCTGGCAGCCGCCGCACTGCTCGTAGATTGGGCAGACCGGCACAACACGGTCACGGCTGGCGCGCAGGACCTTGATGAGGTGGGCCTTGGCATACGTCTTCTTGACCTCATCAATAGCGGCCTGCACAGATTCTCCCGGCAGGGCTCCCGGCACAAAGACTGTAAAGTCTTCGTAGCGCCCTACTCCTTCGCCGCTCGTGCCGAGCGTGCGGATCGCAATCTCATATGATTTTCCTTTTTCGACGGGAACTTTGTGTTTCATGATATTATCCTTTTGCAAATGTCAATTTCTCGAAGAGTTCCGCTGGGTTAGCGAGGATGACCTTGGCGCCGTGCTCGAGAAGCTCTTTCTCGGGACGGAAGCCCCAGAGGACACCGACCGGCAGGAAGCCGGCGTTGACCGCCGTGTCCATGTCGACACTCGTGTCGCCGAAATAAGCGACTTCTTCAGGCCTTACGCCGTACTCCTTGGCCATCATGAGGACCTTCTTCGGATCCGGCTTGATGGGAAGGCCGGGGCGGTCACCCATGACGGTCGTGAACGTTCCCGTGGGGAACATGCCGCCGATGATCTCGTCGGCCGCCTGCTGGTGCTTGTTTGTGCAGACCCCCATCGGGATGCCCTTGGCCTTGAGCGCGTCGAGCATCGCCTGGATGCCCGGGAACGGGCCGGTGTGATCGCGGTGATGTTCGTAGATGGCCTGATAGCGCTTCATCGCCTCGATGACGAAGGCTTCATCGGCGGCCTTCTCCTTCGGCAGGGTGCGCTCAATGAGCTTCTTGGAGCCGTTGCCGAGGTAATAGCGGTATTCATCAAGAGGATGCGTCGGGAATCCGTAGGACTCGAGCATCTCGTTGACGCTGATGGCCAGGTCCTCGAGCGTGTCGACGAGCGTGCCGTCGAGGTCGAAGATGGCTGCTCTGTACTGCATGGGAAATCTCCTTTCATTTTGTCAAAAACCTTCCCCAGAGGGGAAGGCTTTTCGTGCAGGTATCCTGTTTTAGTCCGCAAGCTTCTCGGCGAGCATCTTGTTGACCATTTGCGGGTTGGCTTTGCCGCGCGTGGCCTTCATGACCTGGCCGACGAGGGCTCCGATGGCCTTCTTCTTGCCGCCCTTGTACTCTTCGACAGCTTTCGGATTCGCGGCAATGGCCGCATCGACAGCTGCCTCGATGGCACCCGTGTCCGTGATCTGGACGAGGCCCTTGTCCTTGACGATCTTCTCCGGCTCGTCCTCATTCGTCCACATCTCCTTGAAGACCTTCTTGGCAATCTTGCCGGAGATCGTGTCCTTCATGATGAGGCCGATCATCTTGCCGAGGCGCTCTGCGCTGACCGGGGACTTCGTGATGTCGATGCCGTCCTCGTTGAGGTTCTTGGCAAGGTCGCCCATGATCCAGTTGGCCGCGAGCTTCGGGTCAGCGCCCGTCGCGACGACGGCGTCAAAGTACTCGGCCATGGCGCGCGAGCTCGTGATGATGCCGGCGTCGTAGTCGGACAGGCCGTACTCTTTCTCGAGACGGGCGCGGCGTGCATCCGGCAGTTCCGGCAGCTCGCTGCGGTACTTCTCGATCGTCTCCTCACTCGTGACGATTGGTGGCAGGTCCGGCTCCGGCATGTAGCGGTAGTCGTGGGCGTTCTCTTTGCTGCGCATCGAGAGCGTGATGCCGCGGGCCGGGTCGAACGTGCGCGTCTCCTGGACGATGTGGCCGCCGTCCTCGAGCACCTCTTCCTGGCGCTCGATCTCGTAGTTGATGGCGTCCTCGAGGTTCTTGAAGGAATTGATGTTCTTCATCTCCGTGCGGGTGCCGAGCTCTTTCGTGCCGACCGGGCGCAGGGAGACGTTGATGTCGGCGCGCAGGTTGCCCTCTTCCATGCGGCAGTTCGAGACGTCGATGTACTCCATGATGGCCTTGATCTTCTCCATGTAGGCGCGAGCCTCTTCCGCAGAACGCAGGTCTGGCTCGGAGACGATCTCGAGGAGTGGCACACCCGTGCGGTTGTAGTCGACGTTGCTCGTCGCGGAGTCCTTGATGGTCGTGCCGGAGTGGACGAGCTTGCCGGCGTCTTCCTCCATGTGGATGCGCGTCAGGCGGATGCGCTTCTTCTCACCGTCGACGTCGATGTCGACCCAGCCGTGCTCAGCGATCGGCAGGTCGTACTGGGACGTCTGCCAGTTCTTCGGCAGGTCCGGGTAATAGTAGTTCTTGCGGTCGAACTTGCTGTACTTGTTAATCGTACAGTTCGTCGCGAGGCCGGCCTTGATGCCGAACTCGACGACGCGCTTGTTGACCGTCGGCAGAACGCCCGGCAGGCCGAGGCAGACCGGGCAGACATGCGTGTTCTGCTCTGCGCCGAAGCCCGTGGCGCAGCCGCAGAAGATCTTCGTTTTCGTCTTGAGCTCGCAGTGGATCTCAAGGCCAATGACTGCTTCGTATTTCATCAGTGGTTCCCTCCCAGCTCAGGCATCTGCTTGTGGTAGTCCTGGCTCTGCTCATACGTGTAGGCCGTGCGGATCAGTGTCTCCTCCGCGAGCGGCTTGCCGATGATCTGCAGGCCGATGGGCAGGCCCTTGCTGCTCTTGCCGCACGGGATGGAGATGCCCGGCAGGCCGGCGAGGTTCAAGGGGACGGTGCAGACATCCTGCAGGTACATCTGCAGCGGGTCTGCAATCATCTCGCCGATCTTGAAGGCCGGCGTCGGAGCCGTCGGCGCCATGATGACATCGACTTTCTTGAAGGCTTCCGTGTAGTCCTGCTGGACGAGCGTGCGGACCTTGAGTGCCTTGAGGTAGTAGGCGTCATAGTAGCCGGCGGAGAGCGCGTAGTTGCCGATCATGATGCGGCGCTTGACTTCCTCGCCGAACTTCTCGTCGCGCGTGTTCGTCATCATCTGGACGAGGTCCTCGCCGTCGACGCGCTCGCCGTAGCTGACACCATCGTAGCGCTCGAGGTTCGTCGCGGCCTCAGCCGGCGCGATGAGGTAGTACGTGGAGATCGCGTACTCCGTGTGCGGCAGGGAGATCTCGACGACTTCTGCGCCGAGTTCCTCGTACTTCTTGATGGCCGTGCGGACAGCCTGCTCGACCTCTGGATCCATACCCTCGACGAAGTACTCCTTCGGCAGGCCGATCTTGAGGCCCTTGACATCTTCGACGAGCGCCTTCGTGTAATCGGGCACCTCTGCTGCGCTCGATGTGGAGTCCATCTCGTCGTGGCCGGCGATGATATTGAGGATGTTCGCGCAGTCCGTGACATCGCGCGTCAGCGGGCCGATCTGATCGAGCGAGGACGCATAGGCGACGAGACCGTAGCGCGAGACGCGGCCATACGTCGGCTTCATGCCGACGACGCCGCAGAAGGAAGCCGGCTGACGGATGGATCCGCCCGTATCGGAGCCGAGTGCCCAGATGGCCGTGCCAGCGGCGACGGCTGCGGCACTGCCGCCCGAAGAGCCGCCCGGCACGCAGTCGAGGTTCCACGGGTTGTGCGTCACATGGTAGGCGGAGTTCTCTGTCGAGCCGCCCATGGCGAACTCATCCATGTTAACCTTGCCGAGGATGACAGGATTCTCGGCCTTGATTTTCGTCATGACCGTCGCATCGTACGGCGGCACGAAGTGCTCGAGGATCTTCGAGGCGCAAGTCGTCTTGACGCCCTTCGTGCAGATGTTGTCCTTGATGGCACCCGGGATGCCCTCGAGGAAGGAGATCTTCTCCCCTGCCGCGATTTTCTTGTCGACGGCCTCTGCCTGTGCAAGAGCCTCCTCGCGCGTGATCGTCAGGTACGCCTCGACATCGCCCTCGACCTCATCGATGCGGCTGAGCACGTCCTGCGTCAGCTCGACCGAAGTGATTTCCTTGTTGACGAGCATGTCGTGCAGGACATGCGCCGGTTTATCGTATAATCTCACAATCGTTCCCTCCGTCAGTCCTCAAGTACCTTCGGTACCTTGAAATAGCCGTCTTCCTGCAGCGGCGCATTCGCGAGCGCTTCCTCGCGCGGCAGCGACGGCTTGACGACATCCTCGCGGAAGACGTTCTGCATCGGCAGCGCATACGTCGTCGGCTTGACATTGTCCGTATCGACTTTGGAAAGATTGTCCATGTACGTCAGGATTGAGTCCATCTGCTGGATGTAGGTCTCAGCCTTGCCCTCCGGCACCGAGAGGCGGGAGAGGACCGCGACGTTCTCCAGGTCTTCTTTCGTTACTTTCATATTTTCACCATCCAAATCAAATTGCATGTTCATGCTCGTGCTGAAAAACACCTTTTTATTATAGCACATTCTGGGGCAGCAAAAAAGAGAACCGCCTGCGTAGGGCGGCTCAAAACATCGTGATGGGGTCGATGTCGATGGCGACATCGGCGCGCAGGTGGAGCCCCTGCTCCTTGAGGAAGTCGTGCACGGCTGAAAGATTGGCCGTCTTGATGAGCACGACGAAGCGGTAGACGCCGCGGAAGCAGGCGATGAGCGCGGGCGCAGGGCCGATGACCTGATGGCCCTCGCGTCCTGCGAAAGCGAGCTCGAACGCCTTGACGAGCGCGGTGGCATTCGCCCTCGCCTTCTCCTCCGACGCGTCCTGGTAGAGCAGCTTGACGAGGCGGCTGTATGGCGGGTAGAAGAGTTCCTGACGGAGGGCAATCTCCTTGTGAAAGAAGCCCTCGTAGTCCTGCCGAATGCCGCAGGTCACGGCGTAGTGCGTGGGATTGTAGGTCTGAATGACGACCTGGCCGCGCGTCTCGTGACGCCCGGCGCGCCCCGCCGTCTGCGTGATCAGCATGAAGCAGCGCTCTGCCGCGCGGAAGTCGGGCATGTTGAGGCTTGAGTCGGCGCTGATGATGCCGACGGCCGTGACATTTGGGATATCGTGCCCTTTGGCGACCATCTGTGTGCCGAGCAGGATGTCGTACTCGCCGCGCCGGAAGCTCTCGAGGATCTCCTGATGGGCGAATTTCGTCGTCGTCGTATCGCGGTCCATGCGGATGACGCGCGCGGACGGCACGAGCTGCCGCAGTTCCTGCTCGAGCTTCTCCGTGCCCGAGCCGAAGTACTTGATGTAGCGGCTGCCACACTTCGGACAGACATCGGGCACTGGCTCCTGCACATCGCAGTGATGGCACTTGAGCTGGCCGCTGCGGTGGTAGACGAGCGGCAGGCCGCAGTGGCGGCAGCGGATGACCTCACCACACGAGCGGCACATGACAAACGTCGAGAAGCCGCGCCGGTTGAGCATGATGATGACCTGCTGGTGCTGCGCGATGGTGTGCTCGATGAGCTCCTGCAGCGAGCGCGAGATGATGTGGCGGTTGCCCATGCGCAGCTCCTCGCGCATGTCGACGCAATGGATGATGGGCAGCGGGATGTCGCCGATGCGCCGCGGCATGACGAGCAGCGTGAGCTCCCCCTGTGCCGCGCGGAAGTACGACTCGAGCGACGGCGTCGCACTGCCCAGGAGCAGCACGGCCCCGTGGACGCGCGCAATCTTCTCGGCGACGACGCGCGCGTGGTAGCGCGGCGACTCGTCCTGCTTGTAGCTCATGTCTTGTTCCTCGTCGAGGATGACGAGGCCGATGTCATCGGCCGGCGTGAAGAGCGCCGAGCGCGCACCGATGATGATGCCCGCCTCATTGCGGCGCACGCGCAGGATGGCGTCGTTGCGCTCCGCGAGGCTCAGGCGGCTGTGCATGACGACGAGATCATCGGGAAAGTACGCCTTGAAGGCCATGACGACCTGCCCCGTCAGAGCGATTTCCGGCACGAGCACGATGACGCGGCGCCCGGCCGCGCGCACGCGCTCCGCGAGCTCGATGTAGACCTGTGTCTTGCCGCTGCCCGTGACGCCCTTCAAGAGGAATCCCTGATAGCGCGCCGCATCGATGGCCGGATAGACACGTGCGACGACCTGGCGCTGGTCATCCGTCAGCTCAATCGCGCTGCGCGTCGCCTTGGCGTCGCGATAGCTGTCGCGCAACACGCGGCGGCGGCGGATGGCGGCGAGACCAGCCGCCTCCAGATTGTGGACAGTCGCCAGACTGACGTGCTGCGCCTTCAATGACGCGAGCGGTATCTCCGGCGTCTCCTGCAAGAGTTTCAGGAGATGTGCCTGCGCCTTCTTGCGCCGATAGCCTTCCAGGAGCTGCGGCGTGACCTCACCGCAGAGCGCGACGAATTTCTCGTACTGGGCCGCGTCACGCTTCTGCGCCTCGTAGACCTTGCGGACGATGTGGTACTTCTGCATCTTCTCGAGAAAGTCAGCCACATCCGCTTGCCACTCCGGCAGCGCCTTGGCAATCGCTGCCTTCTTCTGCGGCCCCTCGCGGCGCAAATAGTCGTAGATAGCGCGGCAGCCCGGCATCGCGAGCAACATGTGGTCCTGCTGGCTCTCGTCCACTTCGTAAAGCACCGTGATGCGCAGGCCGCTCTTGCCCGGCATGAAGAGCCGCATGATCTCGGCCAGCGAGCAGAGATAGAACTCCGAGAGCCATCGCGCGATCTCGATCATCTGCGGCGAGAACCAGCACTCCTCATCGACGGCGGCGATGATGTCCTTGAGCTTGATCTTCTCCGGCGCTTCTGCGAGCTCATGCGTCTCGACGACGAAGCCCTCGACCTTGCGGCTGCCGAACGGCACGAACACGCGCCAGCCCGCCTCGATCTTGGCGAGTTCCTGCGGCACGCGGTACGTATAGGCCCGCGCAATGCTCTTGACGGGGATATTCACAAAAACATCGGCTGTCTTCATCCGTCTCTTTTCTTCCTTTCTGGATCTTGTCTTCTGGATTGTGTCTGAATCGTGATGCCTTCCATTATATCCTGTCGCCTGCCATCTGGTCAAAGGAGCTACCTCGCTATCGCCCTGCCGTTCACTCCACTGAAAGGCCGATGTCGCTGCGCAACTGGACGGCCTCGGCGATGTGCTTGGCTGCAATCTCCTCCGGTGCCCCGTCGAGGTCCGCAATCGTGCGCGCGACCTTGATGATCCTGTCGTAAGAGCGGGCCGATAAGTTCATGCGGCGGAAGGCCAGCTCTAAAAGCGACTGTGCCTCGTCCGTGAGCGGACACACACGCTGCAGGATGGTGTGGTTCATCTGGGCATTGCAGAAGCGGCCAAACGGATGCAGGCGCGCGAGCTGGCGCTGCCTTGCCTGCTCCACGCGGCCTCGTATCGTCTCAGACGACTCAGCGCGCCGCTTCGAGGTCAGTTCCTGATAGGCGACGCGCGGCACGCGGATGTGGATGTCGATGCGGTCGAGCAGCGGCCCTGATATCTTGCGCGTGTAGCGGCGAATCTCGCTCGGCGTGCACTCACACGTCCGGCCGCCCGACTCATCGCCGTAGTAGCCGCACGGACAGGGATTCATCGCGCAGATCAGGATCATGCTCGACGGGAACGTCAGCGTCGCGTGGACGCGCGAGATTGTCACAGCCCGGTCCTCCAACGGCTGCCGCAGGACCTCAAGCGTCGCCTTCGAGAATTCCGGCAGCTCGTCGAGGAACAAGACACCGTGATGCGCGAGCGTGACCTCGCCGGGACGCGGCACACTGCCGCCGCCGATCATCGCGACCATCGACGTCGTGTGGTGCGGGCTGCGGAACGGGCGCTCCTGCACAAGGCCGCCGCCCTGCGGCAAAAGACCCGCGATGCTGTAGATCTTCGTGACCTCGAGCGCCTCCTCGCGCGAGAGGCGCGGCAGGATGGAACTCAAACGGCGTGCGAGCATCGTCTTGCCGGAGCCCGGCACGCCAATCATCAGCAGGTTGTGACCGCCCGCCGCCGCGATCTCGAGCGCCCTTTTTGCCTGGAACTGCCCCTGCACATCGGCGAAGTCATCGCAGAGTACAGGCCGCTCCTCTGCCTCCGACGGCACAGCCGGCGCAAGCGCTTCCTGCCCATTGAGGAACTGCACGACCTCATTGAGCCGGTCGAGCACATAGACCGTGATGCCCTCGACGAGCAGCGCCTCGTTGGCATTGCCGCGCGCAACAAAGACAGACGTCAGCCCCTTCTCTCGAGCGGCAATGACCATCGGCAGGATGCCGTGCACCGCGCGGCACTCCCCTTCCAAGGAGAGCTCTGCTGCAAAGAACGACGTCTTGATTGAGTCCTGCGGCACAACGCCGTACGCTGCGAGGAGGCCGATGGCGATTGGCAGGTCGAGGCCGGGACTGTCCTTGCGGATGCCGGCCGGCGCGAGATTTATCGTGACCTTCTCCTGACGCAGCTGGATGCCGGAGTTGCGGATGGCCGTGCGCACGCGCTCCTTCGACTCACGCACCGCCGTGTCCGGCAGCCCGACGATATCAAAGGCAGGCAGTCCCGCCGCCGAATCGACTTCCACAGCGATGATGAGCCCGTCGACGCCCATCGTCGTGCCGCCAAATGATCTTGCAAACAATCGCAATCCCCCCAATCTCTACGACTCGCCTGCCGTTCTGCTTTTCCGCTCGAGAAGGCAGGCAGCCTGTAAAATGCTCACGTCTCAAACGCGCCGGGCAGATGATGGATTTCCCAGCGCTCCCCTGCGACGCAGACCTCAATGACATCAAAACGACAGAGACAACCGTCGAGATGTCTCTGCCGCAAGAACCAGCGCGCAGACTGGATGATTTTCTGTTGTTTCCGGTAATCGACAGCGGCCGCTGGCCGACCGAAGCGCCTCGTGCGCCGCGTCTTGACTTCAATGAAGGCCACGGTCTGCCCAGTGCCGGCCACGATGTCGATTTCCCCGCGCGGCGTGCGAAAATTGCGCGCAAGAATCTCGTAGCCAGCCTCCTTGAGAAAGACGGCCGCGGCCTCTTCGCCCTGACGGCCAAGTTTCGTCGTGTCCATGATTCTCTCCACATTCCTTGTAATTTTCAAACGATTCGTATAGTTTCATTATAGGGGCTGAGCGAGAAAGAGTCAAGCATCCTGCAAAGCAGTCCGATACCTGCAGTCAGATTCCGTCGAAGTCGTAGGAGAGCGAACGCACTGGCTCGAAGGAGCGGCGGTGAATCGGGCACGGACCGTACTTCTTGAGCGCCTCGATGTGCTGCGCCGTGCCGTATCCCTTGTGCTGCGCGAAGCCGTACTCCGGATAGACCTTGTCGTACTCGTCCATGAGGCGGTCACGCGTGACCTTGGCGATGATTGAGGCCGCCGCAATCGAAGCGGACTTCGCGTCGCCCTTGATGATGGACTCTGAGGGCATCGGCAGCCTGTCGAGCGGCACGGCATCGATGAGGACTTCCTGCGGCTCCGGCCGCAGCGAGAAGATAGCCTCGTACATGCCGTTGATCGTCGCCTGGTAGATGTTGACGCGGTCGATTGTCTGCGCGTCAATAAGCGCTGTGCCGACGGCGATAGCCTTCTCCTGGATCTCATCGAAGAGCTCCTCGCGGACCTTGGCCGAGATCTTCTTTGAGTCATTGAGCTTCGGCAAGCAGAGGTCGTGCGGCAGGATGACGGCCGCCACCGAGACAGGACCGGCGAGCGGACCGCGGCCCGCCTCGTCGACGCCCGCCACGATCTCGTGGCCGCGCGCCCAAGCCGCATGCTCGTAGGCGTAGAGCTTCAGCAATCGTTCGTGCTCCGCCTGTGCCTTCTCGTAGCGGCGCACGAGGCGGGCCGCAGCCTTGCGCGTATCCGCGCGGCAGGCGGCGAGGAATTCCTCGCTGACCGCGCCAGCGGCAAAGGCCGCCTCGAGTTCCTTTATCGTGCAGTCTGCGACGGCCTTCATGCCTCATCCCCCCGCTTCTCATCAGCAGCTTCCGTCGAGGCAGATTGGGGGACCTCATCGAGCGTGACGAGACCGAGCTTGCCGCTGCGGAACTCTGTCAGGACGATGTTCTGCGCCTTCTCGAGGTCGACGACGCCGCCCTTGACGAGGCAGCCGCGCTTGCGGCCGATGGCCTCTAAAAGCTCGATGCCATCTTCCGGCATATCCCCCTTGAACTTGAAGCGCTCCTGCAGGCGCTCCGGATAATCGCGGCGCATGACTGCGAGCAAGAGCGCCGTGACCTGCTCGCGGTCGTAGATATCGTCGTTGATGGCACCCGTGAACGCAAGCTTCAGTCCGACTGTCTGGTCCTCAAACTTCGGCCAGAGGATGCCCGGCGTGTCGAGCAGGTCGAGCGCAGCGCCGATCTTGATCCACTGCTTCGCGCGCGTGACCCCCGGCTTATCGGCTGCCTTCGCCTTGACCGCGCCGGCCAGGCGGTTGATGAGGGACGACTTGCCGACGTTCGGGATGCCGAGGATCATGCAGCGCGCCGCGCGCGGCCGACCGCCGTTCTTGACGAAGCGGTCCGTCTTCGGTCGCGCGAGTTCCTCCGCCTTCGCGACAAGCTGCTTCATGCCGCGTCCCTTGACCGAGTCAATGGCGACAGCCGGGATGCCCTGCGCACGGAAATACGCGAGCCAGCGCTTCGTGCTCGCCGAATCCGCGAGGTCCGACTTGTTGAGCGCGATAAGGCGCGGCTTCTCCTTGATGATCTCCGCCAGCATCGGGTTGGCGCTGCTCGCCGGGATGCGCGCATCGAGAAGCTCGATGACGACATCGACGAGCTTCAGGTTCTCCTCGATTAGCCGCTGTGCCTTCTTCATGTGGCCAGGGAACCACTGGATTCCCGGCAGGTCGTTTCTTGTTTCTTTTTCCATGTGTTTCGATTCCTCCGAACAAAAAAATCTCATATTCATTATAGCATATCATGGTACAATAGAACTAATGATACCAGATTTAAAACGACAGAATCAGGAGTGATCATCATGAAGAAATATACCCTCATCCCCGCGCTCGCCCTTGCAGTCGGCGCCATCTCCCTTTCCTCCATACCGGTGGCCTCGGCATCCTTTGGCACAGGCATCGGCGTCTCGTTCCCGACCTCGGGCTCGCACAGCAGCGAGATTGTGCCGTCATATGCCGCCTTCAGCTTCGATAAGATTGTCGAGGAGCTGACGGTCGAGGAAAAGCACGGCCGCCTCATCATGGAGTTCAAGGTCACGAATGACGGTGACAGCGACTATTCCATCGCGCATCGCGACGGCCAGGTCTACGACTTCGCCATCCTCGACAAGAACGGCAAGACGCTCTACAAGTGGTCGGACGGCATGGCCTTCACGCAAGCCCTGACGAGCTCCACCGTCGCCGCCCACAAGAGCGAAGTCTACAAAGCAGAGCTCGACCGCAAGGCTTACCGCAAGATCAAGGACGACGGTGTGCTCGTCACGGCCTGGCTCGTCGACACGCCCTACAAGATCACGACGCGCATGCCGACAAAAGTCGGCAGCTCCACGCCCGTGACCCTGCACGGTGGCATCATCATCGGCAATGGCCCTTGGTATGATGACTGAGTCTTCTGCTCCTGCTCCGCCAGATGTGACAAAGCACCATAGTTATGCTATATTATAAAGAACACAGTTTACACTATATTTCATGCAGATAAAAGGATGTGTATCATTTTTGGACAATACTGACGCGGGCCTACTGCTCGTCTTACTCTTGTTACTGCTGTTTGCCAATGCCTTCTTCTCCCTGATCGAGACGGCGCTGACGGAAAGCCACCGCGGCCGCCTCGAGAAGCTCGCTGAAGATGGCAACCGTGACGCAGAGGCGGCACTCGGTTTGCTCGAGAACGCAGAAGCGCCGCTTTCCCTCGTCCAGGTCGGCATCACGCTGACGGGTATCCTCATGGGAATCTGTACGGGTGCGTTCATCGCGCCGTACCTCGCCACCTTCATCTCGTTTCTGCCGCATGCCACGCTCATCGCGATGATTCTGAGCATCGTCGTCGTGACGTACATCGCCCTGCTCTTCAGCGAATTCCTGCCGAAGAAGAAAGCCGCACAGAATCCTGAGCGCATACTCATGAAGTATCACCGCATCGTCGCAAGGCTCACGCATCTCGCACGGCCGTTCATCCGCTTCCTGTCCAGCTCCGCGAGCGGCGTCCTGCTGCTGCTCGGCATCAACCCGAACATCGAGGACACCGTCACAGAGGACGAGGTCAAGGACCTCATCGAACAAGGCACAGAAGACGGCACCTTCGAGAAGTCCGAGCAGGCCATGGTCGACCGCATCTTCCACATGAGCGACCAGACGGCCTATTCCCTGATGACGCCGCGCACGCAGATGCTCTGGCTCGATCTGACAGATTCCCTGCGCCACAACCTGCGCATCATCCGCGAGCATCCGCAGAATGTCTTCCCCGTTGGCCGCGAGAACCTCGACGATTTCTGCGGCGTGCTCTACGCCAAGGACCTCTTGAATGCCTCGCTCGAGCGCAAATCGCTTGACCTCGCGCAGTACATCCGCAAGCCCATGTTCGTGCCGCGTTCGATGGAGACCTTCCGCGTCCTCGCAAAATTCCGCGACACGGGCATCCACGAAGCCATGGTCCTCGACGAATACGGCGGCGTCATCGGCTTCATCACCATGAACGACATCCTGCAGGAGATCATTGGCGACTCCATGTCAAATGTCGAGCCCGACCCCATCCAGTTCACGCCGCGCGATGAGCACTCATGGTACGTCGACGGCCTCTGCTCCATCGATGACTTCAAAGAGCGCTTCGACATCGCCGAACTTCCCGACGAAGACCACGACCACTACCAGACGATGGGCGGCTTCTTGACCTCCTACTTCGGCTACATCCCGAAAGTCGCCGAAAAATGCGAGTGGAACGGCTTCACCTTTGAAGTCGTCGACATGGACCGCGCCCGCATCGACAAGATCCTCGTGACGCTCGAAGAAAAAAGCGGCGACGCCACCGCAGTGCCGTCCGATGCAAAAAAAGAGAGCGACAAATAAATCATCGCAAAGCGAAAAAACGAGACTGTAACCAGATGCAACACCATCTGGTTACAGTCTCGTTTTTGATTCAGCGATTCAGGGAATCCGCAGGCTCGTGCCGTCGTGGAGCAGGAAGAGGATGCTCTCTTTGACGGGCTTGCCGAGGATGGATTCGACGGCTTCGCGGTAGAGCTCGATCTGCTTGGCGTAGCGGCGGCGGATCTTGTCGGGGGCGGTGTCGCGGTCGGTCTTGTAATCGAGCAGGACGAGGCTGCCGTCGTTTTCTTCAAAGAGGACGTCGATGACGCCTTGGATGAAGATTTTCTCCGCGCTCTCGCTGTAGGCGGGATTGACTTTGCCGACGGGAATCATGCGGCTGAAGGGCAGTTCGCGCCAGACGCGCGCAGCACTTTTCATGCGCTTGCCGATGGCGGATGAGCAGAAGCGCTCGATGCTCGTGTAGTTGACGGCTGACTCGTGGCCCGCGGCAATCAGGCCCTTTTTCTCCATCAAGGCGACCTGAGCGCGCAGGCCCTCGCGCGTCAGGTCGCCTTGCAGCTCGAGGTTCTGCATGATGCTGTGCATGAGCGTGCCGCGCTCGGCGCCTGACAGGCGTCCTTTCTGCTGCAGGAACTGCGGACGACGCCAGATGGCGGGCTCAGCGGGCTGCACAGCAGGCAACGAGGCCGGTTCTTCCTCGCGTTGCGCCTCGGCAAAGCGCTGCTTGATCTCGGAGACGGTCATCTTGGCCGTGATGCCTGGCAATACTTCTTCACCGTAATGCCAGCCGAGGCGATGCTCGACCATCTCGCGCTCTGGCGATGCGGGCAACTCCTTTCCAGCGCGCACGGCCTGCAGGAGCGCGTCGAGCTCTTCTTCCTCTTCATGTGGCTGGATCTTGTCGGCAGCGAGCAGATGGACGGCAAAATGGGCATCGGGCTCGACAGCGTCGAGCATCTCGCCCCAGTCTGCCCCTGCGGCCTCGCGTATCGCCGCACCATCTGTATGGCGCGCCACGGCAGGCGCAATCCAGTCGAGATAGCTGCCTGCCTCGCGTATCATGTCATCAGGCAGGGCGAGCTCGCGGCTGCTGAGGCTGCGCGCATAGCGCTCGGCCTGCTTCTCCCACTTCGCGGCGGCCATCGTGCCCGTCAGGATGAGCTTTTCGCGCGCGCGCGTCATGGCGACGTAGAGCACGCGCATCTCCTCGGCCTTCGTCTCTGCGACAATGCGCGCGGCGATGGCCTGGTACGGCAGCGTGTCGTACATCTGCCGCCCGACGTCGGAGCGCTCGACGAGACGCGGGCCGATGCCGAGTGCCTTGTGCATCAGGAAGGTTCCCCTGGCATCGAGCTGGTTGAAGCCCTTGGCGATGTCGGCAACGATGACGACGGGGAACTCGAGGCCCTTGCTCTTGTGGATGCTCATGATGCGCACGACGTCCTCGCTCGCGCCGAGCGTACGCGCGACGGAGAGGTCCGTATCGCGCTTGCGCAGGTCCTCAAGGAAGCGCAGGAAGCGGAAGAGGCCTCGGTAATTCGTCTTCTCATACTCTGCCGCGCGGTCGGCGAGCATGCGCAGATTGGCCTGGCGCAACAGGCCGCCCTTGAGCCCGCCGACGTAGTCGTAGTAGCCCGTCTCGCGGTAGAGTGTCCAGATGAGCTCCGGCACGCTGTGGCTCACGGCATAGCTACGCCAGCGGTTGAGCGCGGCACAGAAGTCGGCCGCGCGGTCGGCGAGTCCTTCCTCGAGTGGCGTCTCCGGTGAGTGGCTGCGCAGCAGGGCGCCGAAGAGGTCCTCGTCAGGGACGGACATGCGCAGTCGCGCGAGTTCCTCCATCGTGAAGCCACCGATTGGCGAGACAAGCACGGCTGCCAGCGGGATCTCCTGACGCGCGTTGTCGATGGTCTTCAAGAGGGCGAGCACGAGCCGCACCTCATTGGCCTCAAAGTAGCCGCCGTCGACGTCGGCGTAGGCAGGGATGCTGTTCTTGCGCAGCAGTTCGAGCAACGTGTTGGCCTTGCCCTTGACGGCGCGCAGCAGCACAGCGATGTCGCGGTACGCCAAGGGGCGGTATCCACCGGCATCCTTGTCGAAGACGCGAACGCCCGACTCCATGAGCGCTGCGATGCGGTCAGCGATGTGCTGCGCCTCGAGTTCAAAGCCCTCAAGCCCGCTGCCATCTGATGCATCATCGGCCGTCTGGCTGAGGCCCGCGACGGGCTGCTCCGGCTCACCGCGCAGGATGATGTCAATCTCCATCGGCCCCTTGAGTGTATGCTCGGCCTCGGGATACGAGGCCCCCGGGTAGAGGCGGCTTTTCTCGTCGTACTCGATTTCCATGGCCTCGCGCGTCATGACCTGGTCGAAGATGAAGTTGATCGGCGCAAGGACTTCAGCGCGGCTGCGGAAGTTCTGCTTCATCGTGATGAGCTGTTCCATGTCATCGGGTCCCGGCTTCTCGGGATAGGCATCGTACTTCGCCTGGAACAGGTACGGGTCGGCGAGGCGGAAGCGGTAGATGCTCTGCTTGACATCGCCGACGGTGAAGCGGTTGTCATCGCGCGCGATGAGGTTCAGGATGGCCTCCTGGACACCGTTCGTATCCTGGTACTCGTCGACCATGATGACAGCATACTTCTCGCGCAGGTCCTCCGCCGCATCCGTGCGCAGCGTCCTGCCCTTCTCACCGCGGAAATCTGCTTCTTCCACTCCAGCAAGTGCCACAGGATTGCGGCAGAGCACGTCAAGCGCGAAATGCTCGAGGTCGTTGAAGTCGAGGACATTGCGCTCTTTCTTGGCCGCCTGCAGTGCATCGATGAAAGCGGCCGTCAGGTCTGCATAGCGCCGCACCGTCGCGCTGCACGCTCGGATGTCCCCCAGTACATCCTCCTCGGTCTGTGCCATGTAGCGGTCCCTGGCATCCGTGAAGATCTTCTTGGCCTCGTCGCGGTTCTTCTCAAACGACTTGCGGACCTCAGGGAACGCCGTGCGCAGCGCATCGTATTTCTTGCCGCGCAGCACGGGCTGCTTCCACTGCCTGGCCGCAGCGCAGAAATTGTCCCAGCCGCCCGCCTTCTTCTCGGCCAGGGCCGCTCGATAAGCGGACTGCACCTCTTCCAGCTTCTCGATGCAGCCCTGCAGATATTCGGCATAGGGCTGCCAAGCCGCGAGCAAGGCTGCCTCCGCTTCCTCAGAACGGCCGCCCGTGCGGACAAGCGCACACACCTCTTCATAGGCGCGGACGCTGCGCTCAATCTCGCGGCCCACGGCCGAGACAATCGTATCCGTCCAGGGCGTCTGCCAGAAGTCCGCAGACTCCGCTTCATAGCGCTCCTTCTGCTGGCGCAGCCACGCCTTTGGGAAGGGTTGGCTCTGGCAGAAGCTGTAGAGCTTCAGCACGGCATTGTAGACAGCCTCATCGCCGTGGTCGTCGCCGTAGTCGTCGACGAACTCGAGAAAATCCTGCCACCTGGCCTTCCCATCCTCATCCTCTGGCATCTTGTAGGAGGTCTCGAGCAATTCCTCCAGGACATCGCGGCACATCAGGACCATCTCCTGGTCGCTGGCCAGACGAAACTGCGGGTCTACGTCGATGGCATCGATGTTCTGACGGATGACCTTCTGGCAGAAGGCATGGAACGTGCAGATCGAGGCGCCGGACAACAGGACAATCTGGCGCTCGAGCCATTCGGCTGTCGCGCGGTCATCCGTCTCTAAGAGCTTCTGCTGCAGAGCTTTGTCGATGCGCTCACGCATCTCTGTCGCCGCTGCATTCGTGAACGTCACGACGAGCATCTCGTCGACACTGCACTCGCGCGCGAGAAGCTGCGCGATGATGCGGTCGACGAGCACGCGCGTCTTGCCCGAGCCTGCTGCCGCTGCGACAAGGATGTTGCGGTGGCGCGCCTCAATCGCTTTCTTCTGATCCTCTGTGTATTGCATCGAGCAAATCTTCCTTTCCTGTGCACTCGGCCATCTTCTCCTCCAGCACATCATCGTCCTCCGGGCCGATGTCGCGGTACGCGTAGCCTTCGATGTCGGGGTCGAAACCGCAGACGTCGTGGTATTCGCAGTACGTGCAAGCCGTCTGTTCTTTCTTTGCCTTGAGGCGGTACGGGCTCGCACTGATGTCGCCGCCGAGGATGGCCCGCCCCGTATCGCGCAGGATGTAGTCGACATACGCGAGCATGAGCTCGAATTCCTCCGGCTTGCGGATGTAGCCGTACTTCCTGCTATTAGCGTCAAAGTCCATGACGGGCTCGCCGTCCGGGCCGATGACATCCTTCTTCTTCTCGTCTTTGACCTTGCTTAGTCCCGGCTTGATGAAGCCGAAGCTCGCATCAATCGCCTTGGCGACGTCGAGATCAGCCAGCACCCAGCCCGGCATGCGCAGCTCGGCATTGACGCGCTTCTCGAGCTCTGCCTGCGTGTACTTCTTGCGCGTCTGCAACAGTGGATTCTGCAGGAATGCGTAGAGGATGCCCGCGGGCAGGCGCTTCTCGCCCTTCTCTCTGAGCAGCTCGCGCCCGACCATCATGTAGACGAGCAACTGCAGGCGCAAGCCGTAGTATACCTCGAAGAGGTTGATGGCGACATGGCCCGTCTTGTAGTCGAGGATCAGATAGTACGGCGCGCACTCGTGCAGGTCAAGGCGGTCAATCTGGCCTTTGAACGAGAGCGCATAGCCATCGCCGAGCGGCAGTGGCCTCAGGTGGACTTCGTCGTCTGAATGGCCGAATGCCTCCTCGAAAAAGGCTGGCTGGAAGGCCGAGACGGCCGCCCAGGCTGACAGGTGGCCGACGGCCTGCTCCGCCGTCTTCTCGATGCGCTTCTTGAGGTGGCGGTAGTTGTCGCGGCTCAGCAGGATCTCACTCTGCAGGCGCGGGGCGAGCGTGTTGACGAGCTCCTCGCAGAGCTCGGCGCGCTTCTCCTCCGGCACATCCTGCCAGCGGTTCGCGTAGTCGCGCTTGACGATGCTGCCGTACTCCTTGAGCACGGCGTGCAATAGCTGGCCGAGGTCCATCGAGCGGAACTGGTACTCCCTGCGCTCCTGGAGCTTCAAGCCGTAGGCCGCGAAGTGCGCGAACGGGCACTGTCGGAATTTCTCGAACTGCGTCACGCTGCCGCGCAGGACCGTGCCTTTGGCGAAGATCTGCTCCGCCAGCTCCTTCGGTATCCTGCCATCGCCCGCATGTGCAAAAAGACCCGAGAGTGCGAGACGAAGCGGCCGCTGCCATTCCTTCTGCCGCATGGCCCAGTTGTAGACATCGCGCCAGCAGGGCTGCATCTCCTGATGCTCGCGCTCGCCGCGCAGGGCATTGGCGAGGCCCGAGAGAGCCGGGCGCGGCGCCGCTAGCAACAGGTCGTCGTCGCGCCGCACCGTCTCCAGCGGAATGGAGAGGAACGCCGCCTTCGGGAAGAGCTCGCGCAGCTTCTTGACAAGCGGTGACGGCTGCAGGCCATTGCCCTCCGCATCAGCCAGCGCATAGGAAATCCAGAGGTACTCGCGCGCCTCTGTAAAGCCGCGGTAGAGCAAGAACTTCTCGCCGAAGCTCTTCTCGTGGCCGCCGCGCGAGATCGTGTGCTCCTCTTCGCCCTCTTTCTGGCAGGCAGCCAGCGTCTCCGCGATGTGCAGGCGGTCGGCATCGGAGAAGATGCCCTGCTCGCGCACGCGGCGCGGCATTGTCGCGGCGTCGGCACCGAGGATGTAGAGACCGCGCATGTTGTCGAGGCTGTTCTGGTCAAACGACGCCAGCGTCACATAGTCGAGCCCCGGTGGGATCAGGGAGATCTGCAGCGCATCGAGGCCGTCGCTCAGGACAGCCTCATAGTCTGATAGCGTCATCTTCTCCGCACCGCTGACTTCAACGAGCTGGTCAAAGAGCGCCATGCTATCGTCCCAGAGCTGGCGGTGCTCGGCTGCATCGGCCAGGCGTCCCTCGCGCTCAGCGATCTCCGCCCACTCCTGCAGGCGCACGGGCACCTCGAGGCGCACGAGGAAGTCGTAGAGCGCCTTCGTGTAGCCGCGGACGTCATCGGCCGCGCGCAGGTCGCGCTCCAGCTCGGTCAACGCCTCGACAGACTGGCGGCGCAGGGAGTCGATGAGCGCCAGCGTCGAAGCTGTGTCCTCGTCGACCTGCTCGCCGTCCTCTAAGCTGTAGCGGCGGTGCCAGTCCCACGGCTTTTCCTGCTGCCAGCGCTTGCGGCCGCGGATGCCGAACTCGAGCACGTAGTTCTCGAGCCGGTCGATGTCCTCGCGCACCGGCGGGAAAAAGCCCGTGCGCAGGCAGCGGAAGACCGTCTCATAGCGCCAGTCACGCGAGACGACCTCGATGGCCGAGCGCATGAGCTCCGCGAGCGGATGGTGGATGCTCGGCCGCTTCGAGTCCTCGAAGAACGGGATGCCGTAATCCTCGAAGACGAGGCGCACGAGGTCACCGTACGCTTCGCTATCGCGCACGAGGATGCCGAGCTCGCGGTAATGCCAGCCCTCGTCGCGCACGAGGCGCAGGATGTCCGCAGCCGCACTCTCGACCTCGAGCCTCCTGTTGGCCGCCTCGACGAGCTGCATGCCCTCATCCTCTGGCCGGGCCGAGCCGCCGTAACGGAAGAGATCCTGCTCCATCCCGCGCAGGATACTTGCCGGCGCGAAGCGATGCTGCTCCGCGAGCAGGTGGATGGGGATTGCACCGCGATAGCCGAGTTCCTCGCGCGCCATGCGACGGATGGCCTGCAAGGTCCGGTACGGGCGGTTGAAGAGCGCCGTCTCCTGCAGATTCTCCGGCAGGTCGAGACGCACGCGCTCCTCTCCCTCTGATATGCCTGCCATCGGCAGGGCGACGTGCACCTTGGCTGCCGTCATGAGCAGAGCCCGCAGCACGGCCATCTCTTGCGGATTGAAGAAGATGAAACCGTCGAGCCAGACCTCTGCCCCGTTGAGCAGCGGCGCTTCGAGGATGGCCTCAGCAAGCTGGTTCATCATGTCCTCGGCATCGTTGGCCTTGCCCTGCATCTCCGCCGCGAATTCATCCGTCAAGAGCGCCATCTCCTGCAGCTTACCCGCAAGGCGCTCGTTGCCCTTGGCGAGCTCTTCGGCAGCTTCGCGCAGCACATCCGTCGTCAGGCGGTAGCTCTTGAACTCCTGGATGGCGTCCGAGAGGCTCTCCGTGAAGCCGCGCTGGCGCACGGCGCGCGCAAAGACATCGAGGTCCTTCTCCTTCTGATGCTTCACGAGGATCTTGCGCAGGAGCAGGCGGCGTCCGACGTCGCTGATGCGCGGCACCTTCATATGGCCCGTCTCCAAGAGCACGTGGCGCGCAAAGCGGCGGAAGCCGAAGACGTAGCTACGCAGGAAGCCGCTGCCCTTCGGGATGCTCGCGGCGAGCTCGCGCTCCACCTTGAACGTCATGTGTTCCGGCAGGAGCAGGATGAGCGCGGGGCCCATCGGTGCTTCTGCCATGCGCTGCCGCATGGCATCAAGGCAGGCATGCGTCTTGCCTGTCCCCGCTCTGCCTATGATGAAATCGAGTGTTGCTGTCATATCGTCCTCAACTTTCTGCCGTGCCGAGCTCAAAGTGAGCCGTGCTGCCGCCGCTCTTCGTCTTCGTGACCTCGAGCCTTGCCGGGATGCGGCTCCGGAGCTCCTCGACATGCGAGATGATGCCGATGAGCCGGCCGCTCTTCTGCAATTCAAACAGGGCCTTGAGCGCGACGTCGAGCGTCTCGCTGTCGAGCGTGCCGAAGCCCTCATCGATGAACATCGTGTCGAGCCGCACACCACCCGCACAAGCCTGCACGACATCAGCGAGGCCGAGCGCCAGCGAAAGTGACGCGAGGAACGACTCACCGCCCGACAGCGTCGCCAGAGGGCGCGCATACCCAGAATAATGGTCGAAAATCTCCATATCGAGGCCGCCCTGCTGATTGGCCCTTTGACGCTGCCCGGCGTGCAGCTCATACTGGCCACGGCTCATGATGAGCAGGCGCTGGTTGGCCATCTCCATGACATCGTCCAAGAGAGAGTGCAACACGTACGTCTGGAAGGAGACGCGGCTGCCCGTCTTGCCGCCCGCGAGCTCCGAAAGGCCCGTGATGCGCGCGTATGCCTCTGTGAGCGCGCCGCTCTGCTCGCGCAGGGCAGCGAGTTCCTTCTTGCGCTTCTGCCATGAGCGCAGCACCGTCTCAGCCGCAGACGACTCGCGCAGAGCCCTCTGCCAGGCCTGCTGCGACGCACGCGCATCATCTTCAGCCGCCGCGAGGTCCGGCTTCTTCAAGTTCTCGATCGTCTTCTGGCAGGCAGAAAAATTCGTCTGCGCCGTGTGCAAGGCCTGCTCGTGCGCAAGGAGTTCTTGGCGCACCTCGTCGCGGTAGCGGGCATCGCGCCAGCTGCCCTGCAGTGCCTCCTCATAAGCCGCCTCATCCGCAAAGCCCGCCTGCGCCAGGCGCTCAGCAAAGCCCTGCTGCAGGTCTGCGGCCTGCGCCTGACTGCGCAGGAGTTCTTCGCGCTTCGTCTTCCACGCCGACTGCGCCGCATGGTAGCGCGTGTCGAGGTCGTGATAGTCCCGTTCAGCCGCCGCAGCCGCCTCTTCTGCGGCCTGCCATGCCTTCTCGCGCTGCTGGTACTGACGCATGAGCGCCTGAGGCTCTGCTGGCAGTTCCCTGCCCGCAAGCTGCTCCTGCTTATCTTGCACGAGCGCTGCGGCAGCCGCGGCCGCGGCAGCGCTGTCGGCAGCCTTCCGCTCGAGCTCAGCGCTCTTTCCCTTCAGCAGGGCCTCGCTCTGCTGCCCACGCTCGATTGACTTCAGCAGGCTGTCATGCGCTCGAGCGGCCTCTTGCGCATCCCGCAGGGCGGCTCGGACCTTGGCCAGTTCTTCAGCCAGCCCGGCTGGGTCTTCCCCATCGAGCTGCTTCACCAAGGCTTCTGCCTTGGCCTCGGCAGCGGCGAGCTGGCCGGCCTTCTCCTGCGCTTTGGCCGCAGCAGCCTGATACTGCTGCTCCAGTATGCTGACGTCTCTTTCCTTCTCCTCGAGCATCCCATCCGTGACAACTTCAGTCACGGATTTTGCAAGATCTGGATGGTGCGTCGCGCCGCAGACTGGGCAGGGTTCGCCCTCCTCGAGGTTCTCGGCCAGCAGCACGGCACGCGCCTCCCTGGCCAGTTCGCGCAGGTGCGCGAGCGCAGCGCGGGCTGCCTGCCAGGATTTCTCTGCTGTCTCAGCCGCTCTCGCTGCCTGTCCATGGCTGGCCGCGGCTTCCCGGACGAGTGATTTGCTCGTTGCGGCGGCGGCGGCTTTTTCCTGCTCGGCCAGGAGATTCTGCTCCCTGAGCTTCAGCGAGTCGATGGCCAGCGCCTCTTTCTGCAAGGCTTCAGCCTGCTGCTCCTGCGCCTTGAGCTGCTGCTCCATCTCCGCGAGCCTCTGCTTGGCCGCGGCGGCTTCCTGCTTTCCCTTTTCGCCCGCGGCCTGTTTGGCGGCAGCGTCTCTCTTCGCTTCTTCGAGCTCCTTGGCGACCTCCAGCAATCCCTGCAATACGATGAGCGTTTCGCGCTCGGCATCATGGGCCGGTTTCTGTTGCTGGACCGTGTCAAAGCGTTCCTTCGCCCTGCTGCGTGAAGCTGCGAGCTTCATCCCCTGCTGCCTGAGCGCTTCGAGGTCCTGCCCGCGCGTTGCAGCATCCTGTCTGGCCGCCTGCAGCTGCTTGGCGAGGTCTAAAAGCGCCGCGGCGCGGTCCGCCCTGTCGAGCAGAGCCTTCGCCTCCGCATCCTTTGGCACAGTATCCTCCCATCTCTTGAGCTCATCTGCCGCCCTGTCGGCCTGCGTAAACTTCGCCATCGTCTCGCGCGCCGCATCACGCTCTTTCTCGCTCGCCTCCTTGCGGGACTGCAGAGCCGCCGTCCGGTCGGCAAGAATTGACGCCTGCTGCTCTCGTTCTTTGAGCAAGGCCGTGAACTCGGCCTCATCCTTGGCATCAGCCTCGGCGAGGTACAATCTCTGCTTCTCGGCGATGCCTTCGTATGACTTGCTGACTTCCGCCGCCTTCGCCTTGAGCTTGTCCTCGAGCTTCTGGTAGATCTCCGTGTTAAACAGGACCTTCATGATCTCCTTGCGTGCGCTCGTGTCGGCCATGAGGAAGCGGCGGAACTCGCCCTGCGGCAGCAGGACGACCTGGCGGAACTGCTTGCACTGGAAGCCGAGCAGGCGCACGATGCGCGCCTGCACCTCGCCATCGCGCGTCCACGACTCCGCCGCGCGTCCATTCTCCAGGCGCTCTAAAAGGACCTCCGGCGCCTGCCGCGCCAGTCCCTTGCCGCGCTTCGCCTTGCGCATGTACTCTGGATTGCGGCGGATGTGCCAGTGCGTGTCACGCACGCAGAATGTCAGGTCGACGTAGGTGTCATCCTCCGGCCCCGCTTCGCGGTTGCGCAGCATGCGAGGCGTCCGCGCCTCCGTCGCTGCCTCGCCGTAGAGCGCATAGCAGATGGCATCGAAGATGCTCGTCTTGCCCGCGCCCGTCGCTCCGTGGATCAGGAAGAACGGCTGCTCAGAAAGAACGGAGAAGTCGAGGCAGACTTTCTTCTGGTACGGCCCGAAGGCACAGATGGTCAGGACTTCTGGCTTCATTTTTCATCCCTCTCTTCCCGGTAAATCTCCTGCAGGCAGCCGTGCACGATTGCCTGCTGCTCTTCTGCGAGCGGCTCTCCCGTCATATCTTCGTAATACTGGGAGAACAGCGTCTCCTCCGTGAGCTTCAGCACGGCCTGCCCCTCCTGCTCGCGCATCGTGCCCTCGCGCTGCAAGTTCGGGTAGAGCACGTGCATGAGGTTCGGGTAAATGGCCTTGAGCTTGTTGAACACATCGAGGATGATGCCGCGGTCCAAGAGCTCAACCTCGATGTAATCGTCCGACTGCGGATACGCCGCGCGGTCACCCTCGATGTCCGCGAAGAGACCGCGCACGCGCCGGACGTCGTGCGGCGGCACGAGCGGCACAAACTGCTGTGTTGCCTGGCCCGTGCCATCGAGGTCCACGAGGATACAGCCCTTTTTCTGCTCGGCTTCATCAAACGAGTACTTCATGAGCGAGCCGCTGTAGCGGATGTGGTCGGCCCCGGCCCGCTGCGGATTGTGCAGGTGGCCGAGCGCCGTGTAGCAGAATGGCCGGAAGATACTAGGACGCACATTTGACGAGCCGCCGACAGCGAGCGGGCGCTCCGAATCCGAGCTCAGGCCGCCCGCCAGGAAAGCGTGTGCCACGGCGATCGAGCGCATATTCCCCGCCCGCTTCGCCAGGCTCCTTTCAATCACCAGCTCATGTGCCTGCTCAAAGTCCAGGGCTTTCTCCACGCCAAGAGCCGCTCGCACCGAAGCCGGCTCCATATACGGATAGAGGTAAACGGCAACCGGGCCGAAGTCATCTTCAACGACAACCGGAGCCATCTCGTCATCCAGCCGCCCGCGCGCAAAGATCCCCGATGCCCGCATGAGCTGGCTGCCGAAGTTCAGACGCGACTCACTGTCGTGATTGCCAGCGATGTAGAAGACCTTGATGTGCATCTCTGCCATCTTCATGAGGAATTCGTCAAAGAGGTCGACCGCCTCGACAGGCGGCACGCCGCGGTCGTAGATATCCCCCGCAATGACGACAGCATCCACCTTTTCCTCCTGCACGAGCGGCACCAGCTGCCCCATGATGATCTCCTGCTGATCCGCCGTCAGGTGCATCCCATGGAAATACCGCCCGAGATGCCAGTCAGCCGTGTGAATAAAGCGCACATGAATCCCTCCTGCTCTATGATTGATTCTCTATTCTCTTGCCGGCACTGTGCCTCACATATTCTTGTGCATGACGTACTTGTCCGTCGCTGTGTCGAGCATCTCCTGCCACGATGAGAATTTCGTGGCCTTGCGGACCCATGCGTCCATCTTCTCCTCCGGCAGCGCCTCAAAGTCTCTCTGGTTCTCGATCTTGAAGCGGCTGCCCTGCAAGAATTTCTCGAAAGTCCGGAAGCGCGTATACTTGCGCATGAACGAAGTGTCGAACACCTCATTGAAGTCGACGAGCTCCGGCATCGTCTGATGCGGCAGCTGATAGAACCCAGTGATCTTGATGGCCATATGAACTCCTCCTGATTATCCTGTATGTAGCATTGACTCCATTGTACCAGAAACATCACTGAGAAAAAAGTTTCGGCAAGGGCTGCAAAAATCTGCAAAAAAATGCTTGACAGATACATGCAGCGTCTATTATAATAATATCTGTCGTTAGCGGTAACGCGAAGACGGGGGCATAGCTCAGCTGGGAGAGCGCTTGCATGGCATGCAAGAGGTCAGGAGTTCGATCCTCCTTGTCTCCACCATTCAGAAGTCAGAGGTCAGCAGGAATCTAAATGATTCGGCTGGCCTTTTTTGTATCTACAGGTTTATCGATATCTCTATTCCCCCTATGTCTAAACAGCACAAAAGCCTTCTGCGCCGTTTTCTTTTTAAATATTATAAGATACGACACAAAAGGCTTTTTTCCTTTATTTTCTTGCTCTATTTAGTAATTTTTTATAAATTTCTGGTTTATTATAGTAGATATCGAGGATTTGTTCCTGCCATCGATACGCAGGTCCCCAGCCGGTCTCTCCATCTGTCAGACCGTATTCAAGATGTGCCATCTGCAAACTTATGCCATTCTCATTGCGGAACTTCTCATCGATATCATAATGACGTCTTGCTGCGCGGGCACGCAATTCTTCTGAGACAGACGCAATTGCATCAGTACGCGAGATTTTACCAAACTGTACTTGAAGCAGCCCATCCAAAAGCACCGCTGCCTCTTCCATGTCCCAGAGTATCCTCTTCATGACTTCCGCCTTCTTCCTCAACACACGAATAACCTAACAGAGTAAGTTTATTGTCGATGGATTTACAATCTAAGTGCAACAGCTCCTAGACAACCAAATTAAAACGACACATAGACTTCTTTGCTATAATGGTGTTTGAAAAGAACTACCTATAACAAAAGGAGAGCCTATGTGCCACTACACACATCTTACACTATTTGAGCGAGATAAAGATACTTTTTTCTTGCTGAGGGCAAATCTATCACGGAGATTGCCCGTCTGCTGAACCGGAGCAAGTCGACCATCTCGCGTGAGTTTCGCCGCAATGCGGCTCCCGCATACCAGCCTATGTCGTACTGCCCGTTGACCGCGCAAACGCTCTACAAGTAGCGCAGGAAAGCCTGTCGCCCGCATAAGCGCCTTGAGCATGCACCTCTGCACTCCTACATCCAAATCTGCATCTTGGAGTACCACTGGTCGCCAGAGGAGATTGTCGGACGGATCCAGTTGGAGCATGGCTGCCATCTCGTCAGCGTTCCGACGATCTACTGCGCTATCCACGCAGGACTGCTGAACCCGCCAGGAGCTTCAGCGAGTATGAGACATTATCCTCAATATTATCAACGATAATGCATCATTGTAGAGCAAATACTTGCCTCTATCGAGCCTCCTGGCACTTCATAAAATCGAACGCCATTCAATGTTGATTTGATAATCCCATGTCCTACTTCAAACCAATATAATTTCTTTGTAACAAGTTGACCATCTTGAACTAATTTTACATAGCCTCGAAGACTATATTCCCCCGTATTCGAAAAGGTCTGTACACTCTCACTAATAACATAATAATCATACTGATCATCACTGCAAGAATAAACGTCTTGTGCAAATGTCGTAGCAGAGAATCCCAAATTTGTAACAACTACAATCATTATACCAAAAAGAAAACCTAAGACTTTTTTCATAATACACCTCTCAAAAATAATGATGAATTTACAATCTAACTCAAAATTCGACCACCTGAACCCCTTTATAAGATAAGGCTCTGGCGGCTTTCAGGTATGCATCAACATCACATCATGCACACTATTTTAGGCATGTCCCCCATAGATTTGGCAGTTTTGCCAGGAACCAATCGAGCAGCTGGTTAATCTGCTCTTCGTCAAGAATCCCTTCCTCTTTTACCCAATTTTGGACTTAATATACATGGTATAAGCTCTCCATTTTTGTTGTGATTTGTTTAACGCTTTCATTATACAAAACGGAACGAGCTTATGCTGTTTTTATTTTGCAGGTTGCCGCTAAAGATAAATCAGCGGTTCAGCAACTACGAAGTTTGAGTAAGTTAATAATTGGCTTCAAACCAATTATAGAGAGAAAGTAGTTCTGGGCGATTCATGACAGGCTCGTTGCCAGCATGAATGGGATCAGCGTAAATTGCAAAGCCATTGCGGGAACCTGCTCGTCTTGCCCATATATACCCCTCATCTTTGCCAAAGATCCAAGTAGTCTTGTCAATGCAGCGATTATTACGGACGGTTTTTAGAGTTCCCTGATATGGCGAGGCGGAATGCTTGAATACTTTTGCCGTTTCATCCATAACGTAATACTCTGTACCGTCATTGGCTGAATACACCCAGACATCCTGTGCCGAAGCCTGTGAAGAACTTATTGTTTGTGCACCGAAAAACATGGCCATCATAAGCGTCATCGTGATTAAACAACGTTTTATCATACTAAAACCTCCCACAGAAAAGAACTTAATTTAAAATAATGTAAAGAATATCATTTGATAGCTGGTTATCGGATACTTTGTACCACTTTGTAAAGCCATTATACCCGCCTTTCCCGCTCCATGATTCATAACGGTATTTCCAAATACCATTTTTTTGTGTGAAGTAGTATATACGTGTTCCCCAACTAGCATTTTCATCATCTTTTTCAACAGTAACATTCCAAACTGGATGCTCTATTGAACCTTTTTGTGCAATGGAGCCTTTGTCGACACACCAAAAAACATGTGTATGTCCTACCATTTCACCATAATCTAAGCGTATACAAGGCGAAGCAAACACTATGCTGCTTCCGCCTATAACTTGTGCTCCGATAAGCACGAGTCCTGTCAGTAGACATATGACTAGATTTTTCATAATATCCTCCTCGCTTTTTATGAGATGGAGATACAACCTAAGCACAACAGATCCTAAACAGCCAGATTAAAATGGCACAGAAATCTCTCTGCTACAATGGTAGTTGAAAATAATTCCCTCCGTGGCTGCCGGGGAAGCAGATACTGTGGTAGGCAAGCAAAGAAAACTGGGCCTCGTTATGCTGGTGGACTACTTACCTGATGCCTAGAGGAATCAATAAGATTTTTTCATATTCATTTAATTCTACATTACGGCGTATACTCCTCCTAATAAAATAAAAAATCTCATAAACACCACCGTACAAGAAAAGCCGGTCGAATGAACGTATCTGTCATTCGACCGGCTTTCTCTTATATTCAAACTATTTATAGCTATCACATAATGTGTCGTCAGATCTTTGCGTACTCGAGGATGGCGCGCTTGTCGTACATACGCTCGTAATAGGTCTGATAGTCGCCGCTGATGATTCCCATCCACCAGTCACGGTGCTCGAGGTACCACTTGACCGTCTTCTTGATGCCGTCCTCGAATTTCGTCTCCGGCTCCCAGCCGAGCTCTGTGTGGATCTTCGTCGGGTCGATGGCGTAGCGGCGATCGTGGCCCTTGCGGTCGGTGACGTGCTCGATGAGGTCTTCGGGCTTGCCGAGCTCCTTGAGGATGGTCTTGACGACGTCGATGTTGGCGCGCTCATTGTGGCCGCCGATGTTGTAGACCTCGCCGACGCGTCCCTTCTGCAGGATGAGGTCGATGGCACGGCAGTGGTCCTCGACATAGAGCCAGTCGCGGACGTTCTTGCCGTCGCCGTAGACCGGCAGCTTCTTGTCGGACAGCGCGTTGATGATCATCAGCGGGATGAGCTTCTCCGGGAAGTGATACGGGCCGTAGTTGTTCGAGCAGCGCGAGATCGTCGTCGGGATCTTGTAGGTGCGGTGATACGCCATGACCAGGAGGTCCGCACCGGCCTTCGAAGCCGAATACGGGCTCGACGTCTTGAGGTTCGTCTCCTCCGTAAAGAACAGGTCCGGACGGTCGAGCGGCAGGTCGCCGTAGACCTCATCCGTCGAGACCTGATGGTAGCGGTCGATGCCGTACTTGCGGCAGGCGTCGAGCAGCACGCTCGTGCCGATGACATTCGTCTGCAGGAAGATCTCCGGATTCTCGATGGAGCGGTCGACATGCGACTCCGCCGCAAAGTTGACGACAATGTCCGGCTTCTCCTGCTCAAAGATGCGGTAGACAGCCTGGCGGTCCGCGATGTCCGCGCGGATGAACTTGAAGTTCTTCTTCTCCATCGCCGCCTCGAGCGTCTCAAGATTGCCCGCATACGTCAGCTTGTCGACGCAGATGATGCGGTCAGCCGGATGCTTCTTGAGCATGTAGTAGATGAAGTTCGAACCGATGAAGCCGGCACCGCCGGTCACGATGATATTCATATATAGTCCCCCTGTATTTCAATTTATGTTATGGCAGGACAAAAGCCCCGCACTCCTTTTATTATACCGTAAATCCTAAAAGTGCGCGGGGTTTTTTGTTTCCTTTTATCGATTTTTCGTTTATTTTGTCACTTGAACTCGACAAACTCGTCGATGCGAGCGCCGCCCTTGATCATGGGTTCGACGAAGCTGCGCCAGACGTTGAGGACGATGACGCGCGGATGGTCGCTGTCTTCGAGGGCTTTCTTGAGGGCTTCGGCAAATTCATCCTGTGTAGAGACGGACTCCGCCTGGATGCCGAAACACTCGGCGTACTTGACGTAATCCATCGGGTAGTCGAGCTCGCAGGCAATGTAGCGCTCTTTGTACATGACCTTCTGGAGCTGACGGATCATGCCGAGACTCCTGTTGTTGACGATTAGGGAGACGACGGGCAGATTCAGGCGAGCGATTGTGTAGAACTCATTGCCCGTCATCTTGATGCCGCCGTCACCGGCTACATGGATGACACGCCTGTCCTTGCCGTAGTAGAGCTGTGCTCCCATGGCGGCCGGCAGGCCGAATCCCATCGTGCCGAGGCCGCCGGAGGTCAGCCACGTCCGCGGCTCTTCGATGCGCAGGTGGAGCGCAGCCCACATCTGATGCTGCCCGACATCCGTCACAAAGGCGTACGGCTTGCCCTTCGTGCGCTGCATGACCTGATGCATCGCCCAAGGGACAGTCAGGCGGTTCTGGTGATAGTCGTAGGCATAGGAATCCTCCCACTTCTCGATCTGCTGCCACCAGTCCGTCAGGGCGGAATTCGGCTCATGCCGCATGAGCAGGGCAAGTATGGTCTTCATATCGCCGGCGAGGCCGAGCGAGTTGCCGACGTTCTTGTCGATCTCGGCCGGGTCGATGTCGATGTGGATGAACTTCGTGTTCTCCGTGTACTTGTCGAGATTGCCCGTCTGGCGGTCGCCGAAGCGGCTGCCGATAGCGATGACAAGGTCCGCCGCGGCAATCGCGTGATTGGCGGCCTTCTCGCCGTGCATGCCGGCAAAACCGAGTGACTGCGGGTGCGAGCGCGGTATCGCGCCGAGGCCCATGAGCGTGTGCACGACGGGCAGATGATACTTCTCGACAAAGGCGATGACTTCTTTCGTCGCTCCGGCAGAGATAACGCCGCCGCCGACGATGGCCACGGGTTTCTTGGCCCGGACGATCTCGTCGGCCGCTTCTGCCGCGCAGATCAGGAAGTCGGCATCTGGCCTCCCATGATGCTCGGGCTCCACGCCCTGCGGCGCGTAGTCGACGTCCATCTGGAAGAGATCGCGCGGCACGTCGACGAGCACGGGGCCGGGACGGCCGTGGCGCGCGAGCGCGAAGGCCTTGCGCACCGTCGGCACGAGCTGGTCGGCCTTCTTGACCTTGAAGTTGTGCTTCGTGACGGGCATCGTGACGTCGAGGATGTCCGTCTCCTGGAACGCATCGCGCCCCAGGAGAGATGTGTCGACCTGCCCTGTGATGGCGACGACCGGAACGGAGTCCATGAAGGCCGTCGCGAGCCCCGTGACGAGATTCGTCGCACCGGGGCCCGATGTCGCGATGCAGACGCCGACCTTGCCCGATGCACGCGCGTAGCCGTCGGCCGCATGCGCGGCATTCTGCTCATGTGTCACGAGGATTTCCCGGATGTCCGGGTTCTCATAGAATGCGTCGTAAAGCGGCAGGATCATGCCGCCCGGATAACCGAAAACCGTGTCGACTCCCTGCTCCTTGAGACAGAGAGCGACTGCCTGTGCTCCCTTCATCTGCCTTCCTCCTTCTGCCAGCGAGACTCCTTTTGCGGCAAGCGTCAGATGCGCTCGCAGATGACCTTCGTGATCTCTTCCGTATTGGCCTTCTTGAAGCCTTCCTTCCAGAGGTCCGGCGTGCGGTAGCCGTCAGCGAGTGCCTTGTCGACAGCTGCCTCGATGGCCTTGGCTGCCTCTTCTTCGTGCAGCGAGTAGCGCAGCAGCATGGCGGCCGAGAGGATTGTGCCCATCGGGTTGGCAATGCCCTTGCCTGCGATGTCCGGTGCGCTGCCGTGGATTGGCTCATAGAGACTCGTGCTCGTGCCAATGGAGGCCGACGGCATCATGCCGATCGAGCCGCCGACGACGGCCGCCTCATCGGAGAGGATGTCGCCGAAGAGGTTGCCCGTGACGATGACATCGAACTGCGTCGGACGGATGGCCAGCTGCATCGCGCAGTTGTCGACGTAGAGGTTGTTGAGCTCGACATCGGGGTACGACTCGGCGAGCTTGGCCACCGTGCGGCGCCAGAGGCGCGACGTCGCGAGGACATTGGCCTTGTCGACTGACGTGACCTTGCCACGGCGCAGCTTGGCCGTCTCGAAGGCGAGCTTCGCGATGCGGTCGACCTCGGGGACCGAGTAGTTCTCAAGGTCCCAGGCGCGCTCTGCACCATTGTGCTGCTCAGACTCGCATTTATCGCCAAAGTAGATGCCGCCGATGAGCTCGCGCACGATGACGAGGTCGACGCCCTTGACAAGTTCCGGCTTCAGCGGAGAGTACTCGACGAGCGCATCGGCCACCTTGACAGGGCGCAGGTTGGCATAGAGACCGAGGTTCTTGCGCAGGCCGAGGATGGCCTTCTCGGGGCGCAGGGCCGGGTCGACATTGTCCCACTTGTCGCCGCCGACAGCACCGAAGAGAACGCCGTCCGACGCCTTGCACGCCTCGATCGTATCCTCCGGCAGCGGCGTGCCGAACTTGTCGTAGGCCGTGCCGCCGGCATCTTTGTAGGTGTAGGAAAGGCCCAGGCCGAATTTCGCATCGACTTTCTTGAGCACTTCCACGGCAGAATCCGTGATTTCTTTGCCGATACCGTCGCCCGGTATCACTGTAATCTTATATGACATAGCTGATTCCCTCTTTACTCTGACAAAACATCTTGGACGATCAGTTCTTCTGGGCCTTGATGTAGTTGATCAGGCCGCCCGCTTTGGCGATATCCTGCACGAAGCCCGGCAGCGGATGTGCATGGAAGACGTCGCCCGTCGTCAGGTCCTCGATCGTGCCGGTCGCCGTGTCGACGCGCAGCTGATCGCCGGCCTTGATCTTCTCGACGTCCTCGCCGATCTCCAGGAGCGGCAGGCCGATGTTGATGCCATTGCGGTAGAAGATGCGCGCGAAGCTCGCGGCGATGACGACCGGGACGCCCGATGCCTTGATGGCAACCGGCGCATGCTCGCGCGAAGAGCCGCAGCCAAAGTTGCGGCCGCCGACCATGATGTCGCCTTCCTTGACATTCGATGCGAAGCTCTCATCGATGTCGACCATGCAGTGCTTGGCGAGCTCTTTCGGGTCAAACGTGTTGAGGTAACGGGCCGGGATGATGACATCCGTATCGATATTGTCGCCGTAGCGCCATACTTTTCCTTCTAATTTCATATCACTTGACCTCCTCCGGTGTTGCGATGCGTCCTAAGATTGCACTCGCGGCTGCGACTTGCGGGCCGGCGAGGTAGACTTCACTGTCGACATGGCCCATGCGGCCACGGAAATTGCGGTTCGTCGTCGAGACGCAGCGCTCGCCGGCAGCCATGATGCCCATGTAGCCGCCGAGGCACGGGCCACAGGTCGGCGTCGAGACGGCACAGCCTGCATCGATGAAGGCATCGATGTAGCCGCGCTTCATCGACTCCTTGTAGATGGCAGGGCTGCCCGGGATGACGATGCAGCGCACGCGGTCTGCGACCTTGCGGCCCTTGAGGATGGACGCTGCGATCTCCATGTCCTCGAGGCGGCCATTCGTGCAGGAACCGATGATGACCTGGTCGATCTCGATGGGCTCCTCGATGTCCTCGACGCGCTTCGTATTGCCCGGCAAGTGCGGGAAGGCAACGACCGGCTTGAGCTCGGAGAGGTTGATGTCGACTTCGCGGCAGTATTCTGCATCCTCGTCGGCAGCGACCGGCTCATACGGCTTCTTGACGCGACCGTCGACATACGCCTTCGTGATCTCGTCGAACGGGAAGATGCCGGCCTTGCCGCCTGCCTCGATGGCCATGTTGGAGATAGTCAGGCGGTCCGTCATCGTCAGCGCCTTGACGCCCGGGCCGGCGAATTCCAGGGACTTGTAGAGCGCGCCGTCAACGCCGATCATGCCGATAATCGTCAGGATGACGTCCTTGCCGGTGATGTCAGCCGGCTTCTCGCCCGTCAGGTTGACCTTGATGGCCTCCGGAACCTTGAACCAAGCCTTGCCCGTCGCCATGGCCGCGCCGAGGTCGGTCGAGCCGACGCCCGTCGAGAAGCCGTTGACAGCACCGTACGTGCACGTATGCGAGTCGGCGCCGATCGTCAGCATGCCCGGTGCGACGATGCCCTTCTCCGGCAGGATGACGTGCTCGATGCCCACACGGCCCTGCTCGAAGTAATTGACGATCTTGTACTTGCGCGCAAAGTCACGGACGATCTTCGCGAGCTCTGCCGACTTAATATCCTTGGCCGGCTGGAAGTGATCCGGGACGAGCGCGATCTTCGTGTTGTCAAAGACAGGACGTCCGATCTCCTCAAACTTGGCGATGGACGGCGGTGCCGTGATGTCGTTGGCCAGTACCATATCGAGCTCGCAGGTCACGAGCTGACCGGCTTTTACAGAATCGAGGCCGGCGTGTTTCGCGAGGATCTTCTCGCTCATAGTCATACCCATAGTATGCCCTCCTAATCTCTTACTATGCATAACGAGTATAGTCCTGTTATTTGGAAAAAACTTCCCCGACGCATGATTCGCCGGGGAAGCGTTAAATTCCTGTTCAGTTAACGGAGTGATCAGTCCTTGGAGAGATCTGCACCGTCTTTGAGCCACGGCATCATAGCGCGCAGTTCCTTGCCGACCTTCTCGATCGGATGCTCAGCATGCAGGCGGCGCTCCATGAGGAAGTTGACGCGGCCAGCAGCCTTGTTCTCAAGCAGCCAGTTGCGAGCGAACGTGCCGTCCTGGATCTCTTTGAGGACTTTCTTCATTTCCTTCTTCGTGTCTTCCGTGATGATGCGCGGGCCTACCATGTAGTCGCCGTACTCAGCCGTATCGGAGCAGGACTGACGCATCTTCGTGAAGCCGCCCTCGTAGCAGAGGTCAACGATGAGCTTCATCTCATGGAAGCACTCGAAGTATGCCATCTCCGGCGGATAACCTGCCTCGACGAGTACTTCGAAGCCCGTCTGCATCAGCTGGCAAACGCCGCCCATGAGGACAGCCTGCTCGCCGAAGAGGTCTTCCTCAGTCTCATCGCGGAACGTCGTCTGCAGTGCGCCGGCACGCAGAGCGCCGAGGCCCTTTGCATAAGCAAGAGCGAGGTCGAAGCACTTGCCCGTTGCATCCTGATGAACAGCGAAGACAACCGGTACACCGGAACCTTCCGTGTACGTGCGGCGAACGAGATGGCCCGGGCCTTTCGGAGCGACCATGAATACATCAACATCTGCCGGCGGAACGATCTGCTGGTAATGGATGTTGAAGCCATGTGCGAAGACGAGAGCACTGCCCGGCTTGAGGTTCGGAGCGATTTCCGTCTTGTAGACGTCGGCCTGCTTCTCATCCGGAATCAGGACCGTCGTGATGTCAGCCTGCTTGACTGCTTCAGCGACCGTGTAGACCTTCAGGCCGTGCTCTTCAGCGACCTTCTTGGACTTGGAACCCTCATAGAGGCCGACGATGACGTTTGCACCGCTGTCCTTGAGGTTCAGGGCATGAGCATGGCCCTGGCTGCCATAGCCGATGATGGCAATCGTCTTGCCGTTCATGAGTTCCCAATTTGCATCCTGATCATAGTAAGTTTTTGCCATAATACTCTCTCTCCTCACAATGTTCATAGATTGTATGCTCTCCGCGCTCTAGCGCGATGAGGCCGGTGCGTATGACTTCTGCGATCCCATAAGGCTTCACGAGTCTCAGGAAAGCCGTGACTTTGTCGTCACTGCCCGTGATCTCGAAGACCAGCGTGTTGGATTCGACATCCACCACATGAGCCCGGAAGAGCTCTGCCATCTTCAAGACATCGAGCCGGTTGTCGTCATCCGCCTTGACCTTTATCAGCGTCATCCCGCGGCACACAGCATTCTTCTCGTCCAGGCGCTGCACCGCACGGACTACCGGCATCTTCTCGAGCTGCTTGATCATCTGCTCGATGAGGTTCTCATCACCGTGCACGACGACTGTGATGCGCGAGAAATCCGGTGTTTCCGTGACGCCCACCGACAGGCTGTCGATGTTGAACTCGCGTCTGGAAAACATGCTCACAACACGCACGAGGACACCAGTCTGATTCTCGACGAATACCGACAAGACGTGTTTCATGGACCCATCTCCTCTTAGAATTGCTGATACCATGCATATTATACCACGGCGCTCCAACAGATTCAAACTGTAATGCTGTAAACATGTATACATTATTACTCGATGTACACGATTTGTCAACACGTTCCTGTAACTTTTTTTCATTTCACTGAGATTTTTTTATATGATAATCCCCTTACAGCAGACATATTTCTGGTTTTATATTGTTCGATAATTATTTATGTCCATTCTAAACGGATTTTCAATAAAAACATAAAGCAAAGGTCGGACAATCCAGCAGGAATGTCCACGTTCCTGTTGCAGACTGGTAGGGCATAGCCCTCCCTGTCAGTCTATGCTACAATGAAATGCACCAGGAATTAGCCCACCAGAAAGGACAGATGCCACGATGAGAAAACAACACACGCCGCTCCAGCTGCCGCACACCGATATCCTGCCCGAAATTGTCGAGCCGCTGCTGACCTGGTATCGCGGCCAGTCCACGCTGCGCTGCCTGCCGTGGCGCGAAGAGGTCACGCCGTACCACACCTGGATTTCCGAGATCATGCTGCAACAGACGCGCGCCTCGGCCGTCATCCCGTACTACACGCGCTTCCTCGAAGTGCTGCCTGACATCGCGAGCCTCGCGCGCTGCGACGACGAGCTCCTCATGAAACTCTGGCAAGGGCTCGGCTACTACAGCCGCGCGCGCAATCTCAAGAAGGCTGCCTGCCAGATTGTTGAAGACTTCGGCGGACAGATGCCTGCCGACTTTGCAGCGCTCCTGGCGCTACCGGGCATCGGGCGCTACACCGCCAGCGCCATCGGCTCGATTGCCTTCGGCCTGCCGCTGCCAGCCGTCGACGGCAACATCCTGCGCGTCACCATGCGCGTCCTGCAGTGCGGTGAGGACATCGCGCAGCTGTCCGTCCGCCGTGCCGTCGAGGATGCGCTCGCCCCGCATTATCCGAGCGGAGAGGATGCCGGCGCCCTCAATCAGGCCTTCATGGACCTCGGCGCGACCGTCTGCCTGCCGCACGGTGCTCCACACTGCGCTCTCTGCCCTCTCGGCCGCCTCTGCCTCGCATACGCGGCAGGCTCGGCGGAGCAGCTGCCCATCAAGGTCAAGAAATCGAAGCGCCGCATCGAGCAGAAGACCGTGCTCGTCCTGCGCCAGGGCAGAGCACTGGCCCTCATGAAGCGCCCGGAGAAGGGGCTGCTGGCCGGCCTCTGGGAGCTGCCGAACCTTGCGGGGCACATCACAGGAGAAGAGCTGCGCGAGTGGCTAGCGGCGCATGGGCTATGCGCCTGCACGATCACGCGCCTGCCCGACGCCCGCCATATCTTCTCCCATGTCGAATGGCAGATGCAGGGCTGGGAAGTCGAGCTCGGCTCCCCGGAAGCCGTTGTCGCAGAAGATGACAGCCCGCTTGTCTGGGCCTCTCCCGAAGAGCTCGCCGACACCTACAGCATCCCGTCTGCCTTCCAGTATTTCCTGCACCAGAAGTCCTGAATCACAAAAAAAGACGCCCGGAAAGGCGTCTTTTTTATTGGCATATCGCGCTTCGAGATTACGGCAAGATCTGCAGTGCAATGAAGATGAGAAGGCCGATACCCGAGCCGACGATGGAACCGTTCATGCGTATCCAGAGCAGGTCAGGCTCTACCTTATCGTAGACGAGGTGGTTGAGCTGCTCGTCCGTCAGGCGCTCGAGGACACTCTCGACGACGACGCCGACGAGCGTCTGCGCGTGGAGCGCCGAGCGCGCGATGAGATCGTAGAGGAAGCGGCCGACGGTATGGCGCAGCTCATCGTCCTGCTGCAGCAAATGCAGGCCGCGGTCGTACTCTTCTTCAATGATGGTGGCCAGACGGCTGCGCAAGAGCGGCAGATGCTCTTCAACGGCATCCACTTGGCGCGCTGCATCGGCGTCGAGGTGCTCGCGCATGTGCGCTGCCGCCCGGCGCACGACCTCCTCGATGGGAAGGTCGGCCACCAAGCTGTCGCGCAGTTCATGGACGAGCTGATGGAACCCCGGCTCCGCATTGAGCACGGCTGCTTTCTCGTAGAAGAGCTCCAGCATATCCCGTTGCAGCTGGGAGTCGCGCGTGCCAAGCTCGCGGAGCATCGCCACGAGCTGCTTCTGCATGATGCTTGCCGCCTCCTCCAGGTTGACGAGATCCATGGCTTCAGCCAGCCCTGTGAGGAAGAGCGCCAGTGTGCCCTTGGCCTTCTCCTTCTCGTACTGCTCGAGCATCGCTTCGATGGCCCGGGCCGTCTCCGGGCGCTCAGCGCGCACGCACAAGTAGGCGGAGATGTGCTCGAGGAAGTCCTTGTCGCGACCGCTCTGCTGCAGCCAGCGCCCGATGCTCATGAAGAGCTCCTCCGGCTCCATCGTGCTCAGGTGCGTGCGGATGCGCCGCGCAAACTCAGCGGCCTTCTGCTCGCTGTCCTTCTTGAGCAGGAAGCCGCGCGCATAGTGGCAGAGATGGTGCGAGATCTTCGCGCGCGTGTCTGCCTCGCCGAGCCACTTCATGAGCATCGGCATGAGGTGCAGGCGCTCTAAGTGGCGGAATACCTTGCGCCGCGAGAAGAACTCCTTCTGGACCATCGTGACCGATGCCTTGATGAAGGACTGGCGGCGGCGCGGCAGGATGGCCGTGTGGTACGGGAAGCCGAGCGGCTTGCGGAAGAGCGCCGTGACGGCAAACCAGTCCGCGATGCCGCCGACAAGCGCTGCTTCCGCGCAGAAGAGGAAGCCCTCGGCGAACACCGAATGCGGCAGCTGCAGGTGCACAAATAAGGCGAGCAGGAATACGAGAAACGCGAGGAAGAGCACGCGGTCTGCCTTGTTCCATGTCTTCATAGGCCCCACATCCTTTCTGCCGCCCAGACGAGGAGATAGAGCCCCATGCCGACGAGCGAGCCGACAATCGAGCCGTTGATGCGGATCATCTGCAGGTCGTCCTGGACTTTCTCTTCCACGAAGGCGACGAGCGCATCGTCGCTGAACTCGTCGAGGCGCTCGTGGATGAGTCCCGGGATGAGCTCATGATGCTTTGTGAGCTCGCTCTCGATGAGGTCCTTGAGCATCTTGTCGAAGCGGCGCTGCCAGGCTTCCGAATGCACGAAGTCATCGATGCGCTGCTCGACAAAGGCGTTCAGGTGCGGCAGCCAGAAGGGCTCCTCCCCCTTGAGCACATTCTCGATCCAGGAGGCGATCATGCCCTCGATGTCCATCTGCGCGAGCCAGCGCTCTTTCCACTCCCCGAGCGCATGGCGCAACGATGCGTCGTTGCTGAAAGAGAGGACCATGCCTTCAAAGCCGGCCTTGAGGCGAGCATACCCCTCCGTCTGCTCGCTCAGGAGATCTTCGAGTCCCTTCTGCGCCTTCTCGTTGAAGATTGCGAGGAGCTCCTTGTCGTCGAGGCCGAGAGCCGACAGCACGAAAGCGCGCCCGGCTGACTCGCCTTCGTATTCCTTGCGCAGCACCTTGATGTTGTCAAACAGGACCTGCTGCATGGCCGGCGACTGCAGGACCTGCTCGCCGATGGTCAAGACGCTGTGCAGGATGCGCTTGGAATGCTGCTCTTCGCCAAGCGTGCGCACGAGCTCCAGCAGGACGTTCTCGAGTGCGAGTCCCCGCAGGCCCTCGCGCACAGCGGGAGCCAATTCCCTTGCCAGGCTCTCGCTGTCGAGGTCGTTGACGACCTTGAGGACGACAGTATCGACGACCTCGATGACGCCCTCGCGGCCGCCGCGGTGCTCGAGGTAGTCGACGAGCAGTCCCGCCGTGTCCTGTTCGCGGATGACGCGCATGATGTTCTCGGTACTCAAGAGGTCATCGCTCGCGAACGTCACGATGGCGTCCATGATGCGCTTCCTGTTGCGGCGCAGGACATCCGTGCGGTACGAGATGCCCAGCGGCTTGCGGAAGAGCGCCGTGACGGCAAACCAATCCGCCAGGCCGCCGATCGTCGCGGCCAGGAAGCCGTGATGGAAGAGCCCCATCACGAAGCCGGAGCCACCCGCCGCCATCGTGCCGAGGAAACCGGCCGCGCTGATGCCGAGTGCCAGATTCGCCTTATTTTTCTTCTGCAACCTTCACACCTCAAATTCTCGCGACGAGATCCTTGAGATACTTCTTGAACGGCGTGCCGAGATCCTCGCGGCGCAGTGCGAATTCCACCGTCGCCTTGAGGAAGCCGAGCTTGTCGCCGAGGTCGTAGCGCTTGCCCTCAAAATCGTAAGCGTAGACGGCCTGCTGGCGCGCCAGTTCAAGGAGTGCATCCGTGAGCTGGATCTCGCCGCCCTTGCCGGGTGCCGTATGCTCCAGGATGCCAAAGATTTCCGGACGGATGATGTAGCGGCCGAGGACGGCCATGCGGCTCGGCGCCTCTTCGAGGCTCGGCTTCTCGATCATGTCGCGCACGCGCATGAGGCGCGGATCCTCCGTCGCATCGCCCGCGACGATGCCGTAGGACGAGACTTTGTCGTCGGGCACCATCTGGCAGCCGAGCACAGAGCCGCCCGTCTTGTCGTAAACATCGATGAGCTGGCGCAGCGCCGGCTTCGCGGGATTGTAGACGACATCGTCGCCCAAGAGCACGGCAAACGGCTCATCGCCCATGAAGGCCTTGGCACAGAGAATGGCGTCGCCGAGGCCGCGCATGTAGCGCTGGCGGATGTAGTGGATGCGGATGTTGGCCGTATCCTGCACCATCTTCAGGAGGTCGAGCTTGCCCTTCTTCTTGAGCTCTGCCTCGAGCGTCGGCGCCGAGTCAAAGTGGTCCTCGATGGCACGCTTGCCGTGGCCACTGACGATGAGTATCTCCTCGATGCCGCTCGCGAGCGCCTCCTCGACGATGTACTGGATGGTCGGCTTATCGACGATTGGCAGCATCTCCTTCGGCGTCGCCTTCGTCGCCGGCAGGAAGCGCGTGCCGTAGCCGGCCGCCGGAATGACTGCTTTTCTGATTTTCTGCATATTGAATTCCCCTAACATTTTACATTTTGCTTGTCGCTTGTAGACGGTGGCAGTTCCCCACCTGCCACGTACACGCATGTAATACGATAACAATATATTATTATACACGATGTCGGCCTTTTCCTGCCACAAGAAAAAAGCTGCCACAGCAATGTGACAGCTTTTGCTAGAAAAACGTGAGAATCTCGCTTATTTCTTGTGGAAGACCCACATGTAGGCGGCGAAGTCCGTGTCGATCTTCGGCACCTCGATGCCGCTGTACATGAGTTCATCGCCGTAGAAGGATTTGCCTGCAAGGCTCAGGCTCTTGCTGCCCGCACCGTCATGCGACAGTCCCTGAGCCGGGTAGTAAGCGGCGACATCATACTCTGCGGCCGCATCGAGTGCCTGGAGCTTCAGCGTGCGCAGTTCCGTTGCCGGCGTCGCGAGCGTCTTGAAGTAGAGGAGCACGACCTCCTGACCGTCTCTCGATACAAACTCCCAAGCCGTCTCGTTGCCCTTGCCCGCAAACGGCGTGAGCAGGCGGTAGAAACGGCCGAGCTGCATCGTCGGGCGGATCTTCTTGTAGAGCGCGATGTGGCTGCGGACCTCTGCCTTCTCCGCCTCGCTCATGCGCGTGATGTCCATCTCGTAGCCGTAGCAGCCCATCATCGCGGCGAAGGCGCGCGTCTGCATCGGCGTCACGCGGCCAACCTGATGGTTCGGCGTCACGGAGACATGGGCACCCATCGTGATGGGCGGGAAGACCATGCTCGTGCCACTCTGGATGGAGAGTCGGCAGATGGCATCTGTGTCATCGCTCGTCCAGGTCTGCGGCATGTAGTACAGGATGCCTGCATCGAAGCGGCCGCCGCCGCCCGAGCAGCTCTCGAACAGGATGTCCGGATGCGTCTGCGTGATGCGCTCGAGAATGTCGTAGAGGCCGAGCACGAAGCGCGTGCGCACCTCACCCTGGCGTTCTGGCGGCAATTTTCCCGAGAAGGCATCCGTCAGATGGCGGTTGAAGTCCCACTTGACATAGTCAATCGGTGCCGTATCGAGGATCTTGCAGACGGAGTCGACGAGGTAGTCGCGCACGTCCGCGCGCGAGAGGTCGAGCACGAGCTGATGGCGGCCGAAGCTCACCGGATACGACGGCGCCCTGAGCACCCAGTCAGGATGCGCGCGGTAGAGGTCAGAGTCGACCGACACCATCTCCGGCTCAAACCAGAGACCGAACTTGAGGCCGCGCTTGTGCGCGCTTTCCGCGACGCCCTGCAGGCCGCCCTTTAGTTTCTCCATGTTGACGCCCCAGTCGCCGAGCGAGCTGTTGTCGTCCTCGCGCTTGCCGAACCAGCCGTCATCGAGCACCATGAGCTCGATGCCGAGGTCCTTGGCGCAGGCGGCGAGGTTGTCCATCTTCGCATCGTCGAAATCGAAGTACGTCGCCTCCCAGTTATTGACGAGAATCGGGCGCACGGCATCGCGGTACTTGCCGCGCACGATATGATGGCGCACGATCTCGTGGAAGGACTGGCTCATGCCATTGAGTCCTTCTGTGCTGTAGACGAGGATGGCCTCCGGCGTCTGGAAGGCTTCCCCCGGCTCCAGGTGCCAGCAGAACTCGAACGGGTTGATGCCACCGACGACGCGCGTCGTGCCGAACTGTTCGACCTCTGTCTTGAGCGAGAACTCACCGCTCCAGATGAGACTGAAACCGTATACCTCCCCATGCTGCTCGCCCGCGTCCTTGCGCACGAGCGCGAGGAACGGCGATGCCTGATGCGAGCTCGCACCGCGGCGGCTCGCACTCTCCTCGATGCCGTGCATCAGTGGCACGCGCTCTGCCGTGCGCTCGGATGCATGACCGCCCCAGAGGTTCATGCGCTCAAAGTCGTGATCCGGGAAGTCGAGCGCAAAGCTCGCCGCATTGAGCAGGTCCAGAGGCTCCTCGCCGCTATTCTTCAGGCGCACGCTGCGCGCGATGGCGTCCGCGCCCGCAAATACCGTGTAGAGGAGCTCTGCCTCGAGATTGCCCTGCGAGTCCGCCAGCGTGATCTTGAGTGTCTCCGCCTCATCTTCTGCGGCATACGAAGCCGGAAGGCCTGGAAGTGCCGGCTTGCCCTTCACGATCTCATAGCCCTTGTAGAAAAGCTCCGTCGTCGTCGTGCCGTCTTGGAGACGCACCTCGTAGGCTGGGATGCGGTAGTCGACGTGGCCGTAGCTCGGATATTCCTGCGGCAGCACATCGAGCGAGAACGTGCGCTCATTCTCATAGGCAGCCGGCTGCGGCGAGAACGCGCGGTCGATCTCCTGGAACGGGCGGCTATCGCGGAAGGTCCGCAGCTTCCTGCCCCAGTAGCGATGCATGAGGTAGCGGCCGCGGACGACCTGCATGACATAGCTCATCTTCGCATTGCTCAGATGGAAGATGCCTGTCTTTTCATCAAACTGGATCATTGCTCATCCTATCCTTTCACTCAGATACCCTTGAAGTAGAAGGCAAAGTGCTTTGCCGTGTTCTTGACGGTGTATTCCGGCAGGACCGGAGCACCCCAGGTGTTGTCGCCGCCGACGCCGCACTGGCCGAGCGATGCGCGCAGGAAGGTGTGATGGACCTCCGGCAGATCGTAGGCATGGCGCGCGTTCTCGAGCTCGTGGGCGCTGTACGGCAGAGCCGATGCTTCAAACGGCTCCTCGTCCATGGCAATGCGCACGCCGCGGCCGCGGTGATCCGTGACCTCAATCCAGCGGACGCCGCAGTGGTTGCCCGTCTCCTGTGGCAGCAGGTACGGCTCGACCTCATCCTTGGCCTGCGTCTCGAAGATGCCGAGCTTTGCGCCGCGCTGGCGGTCTGCGTAGTTGTCGAGCGGACCGTAACCGTAGAAGCGCACCTGGCCGTAGTCAGCAGGCATCGTGAAGATCATCGCGAAATCCGGGATTTCCGGCAGGCCCTCGACTGCGTCGTAGTCGAGCTCAACCTTGATAGAACCATCCGGGACGACCGTGTACGTCATGCGGCAGGACGAGAGCGGCTGTGTGGCCAGCTCATACGTGAAGCGGACGGAGATAGAGCTTGCCTCGTACTCCTTCTGGCCGAGCTGGCCGAACCAGTCGAACTCCTGCCAGTTGCCCGCATCATCGAGCAGCTCTTTCTTGACGCAGCGGCGGTAGAGGCTCGCGAGCTTCCACTGAGCCGTCATGAAGTCGCGGCGGCTGCCGTAGTCGTTGTCGACCGGCGCGCGCCAGAACGACGGCTTCGGTGCCTCCTCGATGAGCTCCACGCCGTTGCACTTGTAGGACGTGAGGTTGCCCGAAGCGCCCGAGAACATGATCTCGAAGCCCGTGCCGCGCACGCCGAGGTCGATGTCACCGTGGACGATGTGCAGCGGTTTCTCTGGCTTCGTCTCAAGCTCCATGTTCGGCGTGTAGTGGAAGCAGCGCGCGCTCTTTACAAAGTCCGTCGCGCAGACAGCTTCGTGCGGCTCCGGCACCTCGACCTCATCGACATGCCACGTGCCCTGGCCGAAGGCAATCTCAAAGCCTCTCTTGGCCCAGAGCGTGTCTTCCTTGAGGCACAGCGACGCCGTGACCGTCTCCTCACCCGCATTCGTCAGAGGCAGATTCTCAAGAGAGACGGTGCCCGACTCGCCCGGCAGGATGTGCGGCGCGTCCGCAGTCGTCTCCCAGATGGTCTTGCCGTCGAGCATGAGCTCCAGGTGCAGCTCATATGACGCCGTATCGGTGAACAGGCTCTTGTTGTGGATGGTGACCTGCTCAGCTGTGACATCGAGGTCGAAATTCTGGTAGTTGAACTTGACATCCTGCATCTTCGTCGTCAGCTTGCGGTCAGCGAACAGGATGCCGTCGCCGCTGAAGTTGCCGTCATTCGGGCGGTCGCCGAAGTCACCGCCGTACGCGAGCGCATCCTTGCCATAGCGATCCTTGTGCCAGATGGCCTGATCGACAAAGTCCCAGATGAAGCCGCCCTGGTAAAGCGGTTCCTCATCCGTGAGGTCCGTGTACTTGTGCATGCCGCCGATGCTGTTGCCCATCGCGTGCGTGTACTCGCAGCAGATGAACGGCTTGTCGCGGTGCTCGGCGAGGAACTTCTTGATGTCCGCGACCGTCGGGTACATCTGGCTCTCCATGTCGCTCGTACCGTTATAGCGGCGGTCCCAGAAGATGTTCTCGTAGTGGACGAGGCGCGTCGGGTCAGCCTGGCGGAAGTACTCACTCATCACGTAGAGGTCCTTGCCGCCGCAGGACTCGTTGCCGCAGGACCAGATCAGGATGGCAGCGTGGTTCTTGTCGCGCTCAAGCATGGATTTCGCGCGATCGAGGATGATATCCTGCCACTCCTCGTGGTCATTCGGCAGCGTCTCCTCGACGATGTCGCACTTGCCGTTGCGCATCCAGGAGCCGTGCGTCTCGAGGTTCGTCTCATCGATGACGTAAAGGCCGTAGCGGTCGCAGAGCTCGTAGATGTAGCTCGAGTTCGGGTAATGCGAGCAGCGCAGCGCATTGATGTTGTGCTGCTTCATGATGATGATGTCCTTCTCGATCTCCGCAGGATCTGCCGCGCGACCGCTGTAGCAGTCAAACTCGTGGCGGTTCGTGCCCTTGAAGACGATGCGCTTGCCGTTGAGCTTCATGAGCCCATCGTCCATGCGGAACTCGCGGAAGCCGATGTTCTGCGGGATGACCTCGAGCAGATGGCCCGCTTCATCCTCGACCGAGATGACGGCGCGGTAGAGATTCGGAGCTTCTGCGCTCCAGAGCTTGACGCCCGTGAGCTCCGCCTCGAAAGAGGACGTGAGTCCCTCGGCCTGCTGCTCTTCCTTGAGGCAGCACTCACCCGTCTCAGCATCGAAGAGCTCGATCTGCACCTTGTGTGCCTCGCCGCTGTTCCACTTCATGTCGAGGTGGAACTTGCCGTCCTGGTAGCCATGAATTGGCGCTGCCGTGACGCGCAGGTCATCGAGGTGGATGGCCGGCTTCGTATAGAGGATGACCTCGCGGAAGATGCCCGAGAAGCGCCAGAAATCCTGGTCCTCGATCCAGCTGCCCGAGCTGAAGCGGAAGACCTGCAGCGCCAGGCGGTTCACGCCAGCCTTGAGATACGGCGTGAGGTCGAAGTCGGACGGCGTGAAGGAATCCTCACTGTAGCCGACGTACTGGCCGTTGAGGTAAATAGCGACAGCCGACTCGACGCCCTGCAGCGAGAGCACGGCATTGTCCCAGCCTTCCGGCAGGACGAAGTCCTTAACGTAGGAGCCGACAGGGTTGTCGCGCTGCGGCACCTGGCCCGGATGGACGACTTCATGGCCGTCCCACGGATACGTCTGGTTCGTGTACTGCGGTACGCCGTGGCCTTCCATCTGCCAGTGTGCCGGCACACGGATGGTCTCCCAGCCGCTGACATCGTAATCCGGCTGCTCGAAGCCCTGCGGACGCGCGGCGAGATTGCGCGCGTAATGGAACGACCAGATGCCGTTTAGGCTGCGACGCAGCGAGGAGACGCCTTCCGCCATCTCCATCGCATCGGCGAAGGCCACGTGGTCACTGTGGGCCGGCAGGCGGTTCTCTGCAAAGAACGTGGGGTCTGCAAGACGATCGACTGTAAACATCAGATATTTCCTCCTTTTTTCACGAAGAAAGGCCGCTGTATCAATCTGGTACAACGGCCCCCTCCTAAGGTCACATGTCATGCGATGGCATGGATGCCATCGACGACGCTGTTCATTTTTAACACATTATTTGCTGAGGTCTTCCCATTTCTCCTCGAGCTCGCGGACGATGCGCGCATGCTCTGCCTCCGTCAGCGTTACCTTTGCACGATAGATGAAGGAAGCGATGACCATGAGGACGATCGGAGCTGCGAACATGACGATCTGGAAATGGAAGAGCGCGTCCGGCTTGATGTCAGCAGCGGAAGCACCGCCCGTCATGCCGACCCAGACAGCGACGAGGCCGATGATGCCGCTCGAGGCAGCACCAGCGAATTTATCGACGAGAGGACGTACGCAGAGGCAGACAGCTTCATCGCGATGGCCGATCTTGAGCTGGCCATACTCGACGGAGTCCGTAATCGTCATGAGGACGACGAGGAAGACGAGCGGCTGCGGCAGAGCGAAGAGGCCTGCGCCGATGAGTGCCATCGTGACATTCGTGCCGGAACCAGCATAGATGAGGAGCGCAACGAGCATGATGGCAATGGAAGCGAAGAAGAGCTTGCGGCGGCTGAACTTAGCCGTCAGAGCTGGGAACAGGGCAACAGCGATAAGGCCGATGACTGTGTTGATGACACCGAGGATGGAGAATTTCGTAGCATCACCGATGACGTAGATGAAGTAGTAGAGGTTGAAGTTGTTGACGATGTTGATGCCGATACCATAGACGAGGTAAGCGATAGCCGTCCACATGAGCTGATCGTTCTGCGTCAGGACCTTGAATACGTCTTTTGCAGAAGTCTCCGTCTTGTTCTCACGCAGTGCAGAGTCCTGCTCGTGCGTGCCGAGGCCGAGGATGATGGCGCCGAGCGTTGCGATACCGCCGCCGACGCAGGCAAATGCGAACCAACCAGTCGGGTCACCAGCACCGCCGTTCTGGTTCAGCGAGAAGTAGAGGACGACCGGCATGACGATGACCGTGACGAGGTTGGCACCGAAGACGGAACCGATACGGGCAATCGTAGCCGTGATATCGCGTTCATGCGAATCGAAGGAGAGCGCCGGGATCATGGACCAGATAGCAACGTCTTTCGCGCTGTAGAAGATATCCATGATGAAGTATACGATGGCGAAGAGAATCAGGTAGAGCGTCGGGTTCGTGACCGTCAGGCCGCCGAAGTCCGTGAACAGGAAAGCCAGCGTGATGGCTGCGACAAAGGCGCCGACGATGACCCATGGTTTGAAGCGGCCCCAACGCGTCTTCGTCTTATCGATCAAGTTGCCGATGAACGGATCGACGAAGAGCTCGAGGATACGGAGCACGAGGATAATCGTCGTGACAATGCCGATCATGTAAGCATCATGACTCGGGTTGTCCGAATGGAACAAGTTACTCGTGACAAAAATCATGAAGTAGGTGCCGATCATAGCGTAGAAGACGTCATGACCGAACGTGCCGCACGCATAGCAGATGCGCTGCAGTAATTTGCTATTCATTATGAATGCCTCCCCTAATGAATCCCCAGTGATGATAGGTTATGCTTTGACCTTGTTGATGTAAGCAATGATGCCGTCGGCAACCTCTTCGAGCGAAGCGCCCTTGCTCGTGTTGACGACGAGGTCGTAATTTGCGCCGTCGCCCCACGTGCGGCCCGTGTAGTAGTTGTAGTAGCGGGCGCGCTTCTCGTTCTCGCGGTTGAGCTCCTTGAGGCTCTTGCCTTCGTAGATCGTCTGGCCGCGCTTCTCGCGGAACTCATCATCTGCGCAGACGAAGATATCGAAGTGGTTGTCGTTGTTGCGCAGTGCGTAGTCAGCGCAGCGGCCGAGGAAGATGCACGAGCCATCCTCTGCAATCTTGCGGATGACGGCGGACTCGCTCATGAACATGCCCTGGCTCGATTCGCCCATGTGCGTACCGAACGAATGGAACGGGATGAAACTCATCGAGAGCGGCTTGACCGTGTTCTCCATCTCGAGCAGCTCGTCTTCGCTAAGGTCGTGGATGCCGAGCTTTGCCGCTGCCAGATGTACGAGCTGGCGATCGTAGAGCTTGATGCCGAGCTTCTCGGCGAGGATGCCGGCCAGCTCACGTCCGCCCGCGCCATACTGACGGCTGATCGTGATGACGAGATTCTCTTTCATAGTAGATTTCCCCTTTCAAAGTGTAAACGTTTTCTCTTTCGATAAGACAGCTTTCCCCAACAAGGGCAGGATCCGAAATGATTGAGATGAGTTCTCTTGGTAACCTTGTTGTCTTTTCTTTCGCAAGTAGCAAACGTTTTCTTTTGTTTACAGTTAGTATTATACGCTATTAAATAATAAAAAGCAAGAGGATTTTCAGGGATTTTTACTTTTTTATCTGTTTTCTAAATTGTAGTTGCAATTCGTCGTTTTTGGGGGGCAAAAAAGGAGAGATAGGGTAAACGTATACCCTATCTCTCCTATCAAGAATGACAATTTATTTTGCCATGAGTTTGGCCACTTTATTGGCAAAATCGACCGGATTCTCCGGCAGGATGCCCTCGATCAGCAAGGCCTGCGTGTAGAGGAGATTGCAGTAATCCTTGAAGTCCTGGCTGTCCTTGCCTGCCTCGTGGATCTCCTTGAGGCGGCTGAAGAGCTCGTGATGCGGGTTGATCTCAAGGATGCGCTGTGCCTTGAACATCGGGTTCTTCATCTGAGAGAACGCCTGCTCCATCGCGAGCGACGGACCCGCTTCGTCAGCGACGAGGCAGACAGCGCTGGACTTGAGCCTCGAGGATACCTTGACGTCCTCGACCTTGTCGCCGAGCGCTTCCTTGATATCCTTCATGAGGTCGCTGTTGTCCTTCTGGATCTCCTCCGTCTCCTTCTTGACCTCCTGGCTCTCCGCATCGTCGAGGCCGAGGTCACCGCGGCTGATGGAGTGGAACGGCTTCTCCTCGTACTGGTGGATCGTCTCGATGGCAAATTCATCGACCGGGTCGAGCAGGTAGAGCACCTCGATGCCCTTGTCGCGCAGCGTCTCCATCTGCGGCAGCTGCTCGATTGTCTCCTTGTCCTTGGCCGTCGCGTAGTAGATCTTCTTCTGGCTCTCCGGCATGCGCTCGACGTATTCCTTGAGCGTGACGAGCTTGCCCTCCTTCGAGCTCAGGAAGAGGATGAGGTCCTTGAGCTTGTCGACCGTATCCGAGCCGCTGTAGATGCTGTTGTAGATGCCAATCTTGAGCGACTTGCCGTACTCGTTCCAGAATTTCTCGTACCACTCGCGGTCATTCTTGAGCTTGCGCGCCAGCGTCTTGAGGATGTTCTTCTCGAGAGCGCGGCCGATGGCCTTGAGCTCGCGGCTCTGCTGCAGGAGCTCACGCGAGATGTTCAGCGAGAGATCCGGCGAGTCGACAAGGCCCTTCATGAAGCGCAGGTAGTCCGGCAGCAGGTCCTTGCACTTGTCCATGATGAAGACATGGCGACTGTAGAGCTGCAAGCCCGGCTCGTAGTCCGTCTGGTAGAGGTTGAACGGCGCATGCGCCGGGATGGCCAAGAGTGCCGTATACTCGACCGTGCCCTCTGCCTTCGTGTGAAAGACCTCCATCGGGTCCTCCCACTCGTGGAACTGGTGCTTGAAGAACTCGTTGTACTCTTCCTTCTTGATCTCCGACTTGTTCTTCGTCCAGAGCGGCTGCATGGAGTTCAGCGTGCGCGTCTCGACTTTCTTGATCTTGTCGGCACCCTCGATCTCCTTGCCGTCCTTGTCCTTCGGTGTCTCCTCGAAGGTGAAGTCCATCTTGATCGGGTAGCGGACGTAGTCGCTGTACTTCTTGACGAGGCGCTCGAGCTCGTAGTTGTCCGTGAAGTCCTGCTCGGCTTCCTTGCCGCAGAACGCATCCTTGAGGTGCAGCGTGATGGCCGTGCCGCGCTCCGCCTTCTCGCACTCCTCAATGGTGTAGGAGCCGTCTGCATTCGACTCCCACTTCCAGGCCTGCTTCTCGCCTGCCTTGCGCGTCACGATCGTCACATGGTCCGCGACCATGAAGGCCGAGTAGAAGCCGACGCCGAACTGGCCGATCATCTCTTTGTCCGTCAGGTCCTTGTTCTCCTCTTTCGCCTTCTTGAGCTGCTCAAGGAAAGCCTTCGTGCCGGACTTCGCGATCGTGCCGATGTTCTCGATGAGCTCATCACGGTTCATGCCGATGCCGTTGTCGGCGATTGTCAGCGTGTGCTGCTCTGCATCCGGCGTCAGGAAGATCTGGAAGGCCTCATCGCCTTCGAGCAGGCTGCGGTCTGTCAGGCTCTCGAAATGCGCTTTATCGATTGCATCCGATGCATTGGAGATGAGCTCGCGCAGGAAGATCTCGTGATTCGTGTAGATGGAATGGATCATGAGGTCGAGCAGCTGCTTTGTCTCCGCTTGGAATTCATGTGTTTCTTTTGCCATGGAAATCTGCCTCTCTTTATCTAGGATTGTTATATGCACAGATAGGTGTTAGCACTCATAGTCTCCGAGTGCTAACGTACAGGTATTAATATACACCATAAACAACAAAAAGTCAAAGATATTCCATAAAAAAAGAGCCACTGCTCTAGCAATGGCTCCTGACAATCCACTCAGCAGGCAGCTGCCATCTTTGCACGATCGGCCTGGCGCATCCTCTGCACAAAGGAATCCGTCAAGTGGACTTCAAAGTCTTCCTTGACCTTGGCGAGTGCTGCATAATCGCTTTCCTGCATCTCCTGCTCCTCCCCGTCTGCCGTGAAGGCCTTGAACGAGGGAATCTCCTCGCTGCCCGTGAAGACGAGAACGCGGTCAGCACCGACGCCGAAGCGGCGATGTGCGAGCAGCCGGATGGCTGCTGCTCCCGGCATGAATCCCATCGTGCCATCCATTACCATATATTCCTGTTTCTCTACCTGATAGATTCGAACGATCATCATACCGGTCACCCTTTCTTTCTTGCTTGCGATGGCTCTATTATAGCAGTCATCGATATGCAAGAAAATCACAAAATATGCTTTATATATTGCAAAAAGTGTCCTATGATAGAAGCAGGAGGTGTTTTGATGCAAACGTATCCCAAAAAGGGCTATCTGAGCAGCGACTTCCGCGTCTTCCACCTGCACGACAGGAAGCTGCGCGATATCCCCTTTCACTACCACGATTTCCATAAGATCATCCTGTTTCTCGGCGGCCATGTCGACTACATCATCGAGGGCAAGACATATCACCTGCGGCCAAACGACATTGTCTTTGTCACAGCTGGCGAGATCCATCGGCCGGTCTTCCTCGACGATGAAGCGGCATACGAGCGCATCGTCATCTACATCGCGCCGGACTTCCTGCGGCGCCTCGACACACGCGCGAAGCTCTCCCAGTGCTTCACGGAGGCCAGGGAACACGGCAGCGTCATGCATCAGCTGCCGAACCGCAGCCATGACCTGCTCTTCCACATGGACAAGCTCGAAAAAACAGCCCATGGCGAGGGTTTCGCCAATGGGCTGTACACAGAGATCCTCTTTATTGAATTCTTGATCCTGCTCAACCGCAGCCTCGGGGACCACGAGCTCAAGACCTTGGACGCCGTCTCATACGACCCCAAGATCCAGGAAGTGCTCACCTATATCAACGAGCATCTCGCGGACGATCTCTCGATCGCGGTGCTCGCGGGCCACGTCTTCCTGAGCCGCTATTACCTCATGAAGAAGTTCAAAGCCGATACAGGTTACAGCTTGCATGCCTACATCCGCAACAAGCGTCTGCTCTTCGCGCGCGACCAGCTCCGCACAGGAAAGTCCGTCACCGAGATCAGCCATCTTGCAGGCTTCCGCGATTACTCGACATTCTCACGAGCCTTCCATGCGCTCTTCCACTGCTCGCCCAAGGAATGGCGTGCCAGTCACGAGCCTGCCGGATATCACTCCGATGCTTTCTCCTCGCGGTCGAGCAGCTTCTGAACGGCGTCTTGCATGTGCGTGTCGGCGACCGTCTCGATCTGGCCAGCATCACACTTAGCGGCGAGCTGCGGCTCGATGGGGATGCGCGCGAGCACATCGAGGCCGTACGACTTCGCGATCTCTTCGATGTGGCTGTGGCCGAAAATCTCGTGGCGCTTGCCGCAGTCGGAGCACTCGAAGTAGCTCATGTTCTCGACGAGGCCGAGAATTGGCACCTTCATGCCCTCGGCCATCTTGACGGCCTTCTCGACGATCATCGAGACGAGCTCCTGCGGGCTCGTGACGATGATGATGCCATCGAGCTTGATGGACTGCATGACTGTCAGCGGCACATCGCCCGTTCCCGGCGGCATGTCAACAAACAGGTAATCGATGTCCTCCCAGATGAAGTCGTGCCAGAACTGCTTGACGACACCACTGATGATCGGGCCACGCCAGACGACGGGGTCCGTCGAGTTCTCGAGCAGGAGATTCATGCTGACGACCTCGATGCCGCCGGCCGTGCGCACCGGATAGGCACCAGCCTGGTTGCCGCGCACTTCGCCCTTCGTGCCGAACATCTTCGGGATGGACGGGCCCGTGATATCGGCATCGAGGATGCCCGTGTGCTTTCCCTTGCGGCTCATGGCCACCGACATCAGCCCTGTGACGAGCGATTTGCCGACGCCGCCCTTGCCGCTGACGACAGCGATGACGTGGCGGATTGTGCTGAGCTCGTTCGGCGCTTCGTGGAAGTCCTTCTTGCGTGTGTCCTGGCCACAGGTTGTCCCGCAGGAGCCGCAGTCATGGTTGCATGTTTCTGACATAGTGATACCTCCAGACTATATCGCTTAGTATTTCTCAATCCTATCATTGATAATGCAAAAACCCTCCCCGCAAGAGCGGGGAAGGTTTTATTTTTGTTGTTGGGGTTCTTGGATTATGCGCCCGTGTTTTCCGTCGTAGCTTCCGTCTCAACCGTCTCAACTGTCTCAGCTGATTCAGCGGACTCTTCTGGAGCAGCGACAGGAGCTTCTTCCACCGGCTTCGGGTCGTTATCGATGACCTTGAGGTTGCGATAACGGCTCATGCCCGTACCAGCCGGGATGAGCTTGCCGATGATGACGTTCTCCTTGAGGCCAATGAGCGGATCGACCTTGCCCTTGATGGCAGCATCCGTCAGGACACGCGTCGTCTCCTGGAACGATGCAGCCGAGAGGAAGGAATCCGTGGCCAGAGAAGCCTTCGTGATGCCGAGCAGGATCGGCTTGGCGACAGCCGGCTCGCCATCTTCCTCGATGGCCTTGGTATTGGCCGTCTCGAAGGCATTGATGTCGATGTACTCGCCCGGCAGGAAATCCGTCGTACCGGACTCCTCGATCTTCACCTTGTGGAGCATCTGGCGGACCATGACCTCGATGTGCTTGTCGTTGATCTCAACACCCTGGGATTTGTATACCTTCTGTACTTCGTACACGAGGTAGCGCTGCGTAGCCTGCAGGCCGCAGACGCGCAGAATGTCGTGCGGGTTGACCGAACCCTCAGTGAGCTTGTCACCCGGCATGAGGTGCATGCCCTGCTTGACGTGCATGCGTGCGCCGTACGGGATGGCATACTCGCGCGCCTGGCCCTCGCTCGGATGGATCGTGACCTTGCGCATGCCCTTGCCCGTATCCTCGACCTCGGCATCGCCTTCAATCTCTGCGATGATGGCGTGATGCTTCGGCTTGCGTGCCTCGAAGAGCTCTTCGACACGCGGAAGACCCTGGGTGATATCGTCACCAGCGACACCGCCGGAATGGAACGTACGCATCGTGAGCTGCGTGCCCGGCTCGCCGATGGACTGTGCGGCAATCGTACCGACAGCCTCGCCGATCTCGACCTCTGCCTGGTTGGCGAGGTCGCGGCCGTAGCACTTGACGCAGACGCCGAACTGCGATTTGCAGGTCAGGACGCTGCGGATGGAAACGCGGTCGCGCACCTTCTCGATGCGCTTTGCAAGGGCCTCGTCGACCATGTCGTTGATGGAAGCGATGCGTTCGCCCGTCTCCGGATCGTCGATGTTCTCGGCGAGGAAGCGGCCGACAATGCGCTCTGCCAGCGACTCGATGATGCCGTCGCCTTCCTTGATGGCTTCGACTTCGATGCCGCGGACATTGTTGTTGCGGATGTGGATCTCCTTGGCATCGCTGTCCAGGATATCCTGGATGCTCTGCTGCGTGAGTTTCTCGCCCGCCTCAAAGACAACCGTGCCGTCGAGAGCGACGACGTCGTGCGTGACTTCCTTGCCATTCATCTCCTGGAAGATGGCCTGACGCGTCTTCTCACGCTCCTTCTCATCCGGTTCGCCGAGCGTGACGACTTCCGTGATCATCGCATTGGAGAGCGAAGCCTCCGATGCGAGCGAGGAGCCGCGGACCATGATCTCGTGGACATTCTTCTCGCCGATCGTCGTGAGTTTCTCTTCGTCGAGGATCGTGTCTCTCGGGAAGAGGACTTCCTTCGTCTCCGGATCGAGCACGTCGGCGCCGAGCAGACGGCCCATGAGGCTGTCGTTGAGCAGCTCGAGGGCATCGAATGTCGAGGCCGTCAGGCGTGCGCGCGCCTGGACGAGGTTCAGCGTCGAGACATCGCAGTCCTCTTCGCGGACGATGACATCCTGCGCGACATCGACGAGACGGCGCGTGAGGTAACCCGAGTCAGCCGTACGCAGTGCCGTATCGGCCAGACCCTTGCGGGCACCGTGCGAAGAAATGAAGTAATCGGATACCGACAGGCCCTCGCGGAAGTTTGCCGTGATCGGCAGGTCGATGATCTTACCAGACGGATCAGCCATGAGGCCGCGCATGCCGGCGAGCTGACGCATCTGCTGCTTGTTACCGCGGGCACCGGAGTCCGCCATCATGAAGATCGGGTTGAAGGCGTCCATGTTGTCCATCATGGCGTCTGCGACATCGTCCGTAGCCTTCGACCAGAGAGCGACGACCTTGTGGTAGCGCTCGTCCTCGGTGATAAGACCGCGGTCGTACTGGCGCTCGACCTTGTTGACGATCTTCTGCGTATCGCCGATGATGACTTTCTTCTTCGGCGGCACGATGACGTCGGAGATGGCGACCGTCATGCCGGCGATGCAGGCATAATGGTAACCGAGGTTCTTGACGCCGTCGATGACTTCTGCCGTCTTCGTCGCGCCAAAGTGGTTATAGCAGTTGGCAACGAGTTTGCCAAGCTCTTTCTTGTTCATGAGGATGCCGAGCTTCCACTCGTCACTGCCCTTGTCCTGATGGTAGTAACGGAGCTCCGGCGGCAGGATCTCGTTGAAGATCATGCGGCCGAGAGATGTGCGCACGAGGCCATAGCCTTCGATGCGGCAGCGGATCTCCGCCTGCAGCTCGAGGTCGTGCTGCTGATAAGCGAGCAGTGCCTCAGCGATACCCGTGACGACCATGCCCTCGCCCTTGGCGCCTGGCTTGAGGATCGTCAGGTAGTAGGAACCGAGAACCATATCCTGCGTCGGGACGATGATTGGCTTGCCGTCCTTCGGTGCGAGGATGTGGTTGGCTGCGAGCATCAGGATGCGCGCCTCAGCCTGTGCCTCGGCCGACAGCGGCAGATGGATAGCCATCTGGTCACCATCGAAGTCGGCGTTGTAGGCCGTGCAGGCCAGCGGATGGAGCTTCAGTGCATGACCTTCCGTCAGGACCGGCTCGAAGGCCTGGATGCCGAGACGATGCAGCGTCGGAGCACGGTTCAGGAGAACCGGATGCTCCTTGATAACGTCTTCGAGGACGTCCCAGACCTCTGGACGCGCGCGCTCGACCATGCGCTTTGCACTCTTGATGTTGTGCGCAGCACCCGAAGCGACGAGCTTCTTCATGACAAACGGCTTGAAGAGCTCGAGTGCCATGACTTTCGGCAGGCCGCACTGATGCAGCTTGAGTTCCGGGCCGACGACGATAACGGAACGGCCCGAATAGTCGACGCGCTTGCCGAGCAGGTTCTGGCGGAAACGGCCCTGTTTGCCCTTGAGCATGTCCGAAAGGGACTTCAGGGGGCGGTTGCCCGGGCCCGTGACCGGACGGCCACGGCGGCCGTTATCGATCAGGGCGTCGACAGCCTCCTGCAGCATGCGCTTCTCGTTGCGCACGATGATGTCCGGCGCACCGAGGTCCAAGAGGCGCTTGAGGCGGTTGTTGCGGTTGATGACGCGGCGGTAGAGATCGTTGAGATCGGACGTCGCGAAGCGGCCACCGTCGAGCTGTACCATCGGGCGCAGGTCTGGCGGGATGACTGGGACGACGTCGAGGATCATCCACGACGGCTTGTTGCCCGACTTGCGGAATGCCTCGACAACTTCGAGGCGGCGGATAGCGCGGACCTTCTTCTGGCCGGAAGCCGTGCGGACTTCCTTGCGCAGGACCTCGCTCATGCGGTCGAGGTCGAGCTCCTCGAGGAGCTCCTTGATGGCCTCGGCGCCCATGCCGACGCGGAAGGTATTGCCGTATTTCTCGAGCGCTTCATGGTAGTCCTTCTCGGAGAGCAGGCTCTTCTTCGTCAGTTCCGTCTCGCCCGGGTCGAGCACGATGTAGTAGGCAAAGTAGAGGACTTTCTCGAGGGCGCGCGGCGAGATGTCGAGGATCAGGCCCATGCGGCTCGGGATGCCCTTGAAGTACCAGATATGGGAGACCGGAGCGGCGAGCTCGATATGACCCATGCGCTCACGGCGGACTTTTGCCCGCGTCACCTCGACGCCGCAGCGATCGCAGATGATGCCCTTATAACGGATGCGCTTGTACTTGCCGCAATGACATTCCCAGTCACGCGTCGGTCCGAAAATGCGCTCGCAGAACAGGCCGTCACGCTCTGGCTTGAGCGTGCGGTAGTTGATCGTCTCCGGCTTCTTGACTTCGCCGTAGGACCACTCCCGGATCTTGTCCGGGGATGCAAGCCCGATGCGCATCGAATCAAAATTATTTACATCCAGCAAAGAGATGACACTCCCTTCTTATTTCTCATCTTCTCCATCATCGGACGGATCTACGATCGAACCGAGGCTGCCGATATCGGCGATGATGTCATCCGGCTTCTCGTCGTCGGACGGAGCACCCTCGTCGTAGTGGTCAGCGGCATCAGCCTTCGCAGCGGCGTCCTCGCCCTTCGTCGGGTCAACGCCTGCTACATCGAGATCGAGGTTCTTTGCTTTTTCGTTGATGTTCTCATCATCGTCATCGTCGTCCTGGATCGTGATTTCCTTAGCATCCTCATTGAGGACCTTGATGTCAAGACCGATGGACTGGAGCTCTTTGATGAGGACCTTGAAGGATTCCGGAACGCCCGGCTCTGGGATATTCTCGCCCTTGACGATGGCCTCGTACGCCTTAACACGGCCGACGACATCGTCAGACTTGACCGTCAGGATCTCCTGCAGCGTATAAGCGGCGCCGTATGCCTCGAGTGCCCAGACCTCCATCTCGCCGAAGCGCTGGCCGCCGAACTGTGCTTTACCACCGAGCGGCTGCTGCGTGACGAGGGAGTACGGACCTGTGGAACGAGCGTGGATCTTATCGTCGACGAGGTGATGCAGCTTGAGGAAGTACGTGCAGCCGACGGTTACGCGGTTCTCAAACGGCTCACCCGTGCGGCCATCGTAGAGGACGGTCTTGCCGTCGACCGGCAGGCCAGCAGCCTTGATGGTGCCGAATACCTCTTCATCGCTCGCACCGTCGAAGACAGGCGTCGCGATGTGCAGGCCGGCGACATCCGGCTTCGGCATGCCGAGGCGGTCGACGTCGTAGCCGAGGTCGCGCAGGCGCTGCTCGATCGTCGGATTGTGCTCCTTGATCTGCTTGCCGATCTCGAGGACAGCACGGCCGAGGTGTGCCTCGAGGATCTGACCGATATTCATGCGGGACGGGACGCCCAGCGGGTTCAGGACGATGTCGACCGGCGTGCCGTCCGGCAGGAACGGCATGTCTTCCTGGCGCATGATGCGCGAGACGACACCCTTGTTGCCGTGACGGCCTGCCATCTTATCGCCGACCGAGATCTTGCGCTTCTGGGCGATGTAGACGCGGACGAGGCGGTTGACGCCTGGCGGCAGCTCATCGTTGTTCTCGCGGCTGAAGATCTTGACATCGACGATCTTGCCCTGCTCACCGTGCGGGACGCGCAGCGACGTGTCACGGACCTCGCGTGCCTTCTCGCCGAAGATGGCACGCAGCAGGCGCTCCTCTGCCGTGAGCTCCGTCTCGCCTTTCGGCGTGACCTTGCCGACGAGGATATCGCCAGGACGGACGTCGGCACCGATCGAGATAATGCCTTCTTCATCGAGGTCCTTGAGGGCTTCTTCAGCGACATTCGGGATGTCGCGCGTGATCTCCTCAGGGCCGAGTTTCGTATCACGCGCATCGCACTCGTATTCCTCGATGTGGATGGACGTGTAGATATCGCGCTTGACGAGGTTCTCGGAGAGCAGGACAGCATCCTCGTAGTTGTAGCCTTCCCAAGGCATGTACGCAACGATGATGTTGTAGCCGAGTGCAAGTTCGCCGTGGTCCGTTGCCGGGCCGTCAGCGATTGGTTGTTTCTCCTCTACTTCGTCGCCTTTATAGACAATCGGGACCTGGTTGATGCAGGTGCCCTGGTTGGAGCGCAGGAATTTCTGCAGTTTGTAGTGGTCGAGTTCACCACTCTCCGTGCGGACGTCGATGTAATCCGCCGTGACTTCCTCGACGACGCCGGCGCGCTTAGCGAGTACCATGACGCCCGAGTCGCAGGCAGCCTTGTACTCCATGCCCGTGCCGACGAGCGGAGCCTGCGTGCGCAGAAGAGGAACGGCCTGGCGCTGCATGTTCGCACCCATGAGGGCACGGTTCGCATCGTCGTTCTCGAGGAATGGGATCATCGTCGTCGCGATCGAGAAAACCTGGCGCGGGCTGACGTCCATGTAGTCGACCGTCTCGCGCGTGTGCAGGCCCGTCTCTTCGTTGAAACGCGCCGTGACGCGCTCGTTGACGAACCACTCGTTCTCGTCGAGCGGCTCGTTGGCCTGTGCGATGACGAGCTCGTCCTCTTCATCGGCCGTCAGGTAGCGGACTTCGTCCGTCACGCGGTGGTTCTCCTTGTCGACGCGACGGTACGGCGTCTCCATGAAGCCGAACTGGTTGACGCGCGCGTACGTGGCCAGAGAACCGATGAGGCCGATATTCGGGCCTTCTGGGGACTCAACTGGGCACATGCGGCCGTAGTGGGAGTTGTGGACATCGCGGACTTCGAAGCCTGCGCGCTCACGGGAAAGACCGCCCGGGCCGAGAGCCGAGAGACGGCGCTTATGCGTGAGCTCGGACAGCGGGTTGTGCTGGTCCATGAACTGCGAGAGCTGGGAGGAACCAAAGAATTCCTTGACAGCAGCAACGACAGGACGGATGTTGATGAGTGCCTGCGGCGTGATGACATCGACATCCTGGATCGTCATGCGTTCGCGGACGACGCGCTCCATGCGCGAGAGGCCGATGCGGAACTGATTCTGCAGCAGTTCACCGACGGCGCGGACGCGGCGGTTGCCGAGGTGGTCGATATCATCCGTCGTGCCGAAGCCATCCATGAGGTTGAGCAGATAGCTGATCGAAGCGAGGATATCGTTCTTCGTGATTGTGCGGTCGTGGATGTCAAGCGTCGGCGAGCAGAGCAGGCGGACCTTCGTGCCATCCTTCTTGAGCAGGAACAGCGTGATGAGGTTGCCCTCACCGAAGAGCTGCTTCTCGCGCTCGACATCGACAGCATCGAGCATGTCTTCCGTGACGACTTCGCCCTGCGGGATGACGATCTCGCCCGTCTCGTGGTCGACAATCGGCTCTGCGAGGACCTTGCCGAGGATGCGGCGCTTCCAGCCGAGCTTCTTCGTCAGCTTGTAGCGGCCGACCGTAGCGAGGTCGTAGCGCTTCGGATCGAAGAACAGCGAATTGAGGAGCTGCGTCGCATTGTCCTCATTCGCCGGCTCGCCCGGACGCAGGCGCTTGTAGATCTCGATGACAGCCTTGCCCTGCGACTTGACATCCTCGCCATCACGCTCGATCGTGTTGAGCATGCGAGGATCGTCGCCGAAGAGCTCGATGATCTTCTCATCCGTATCGAAACCGAGTGCGCGGATGAAATACGTTACGGGCATCTTGCGCGTGCGGTCGATGCGGACCGAGACAACATCATTCGTATCCGTCTCGAGCTCGATCCACGCACCGCGGTTCGGGATCACCGTTGCATTGTAGAGGTGCTTGCCGGTCGGATCGATCTCCTCGCCGTAGTAGGCGCCCGGAGAGCGAACGAGCTGGCTGACGATGACACGCTCTGCACCATTGATGATGAACGTACCCGTATCGGTCATAAGCGGGAAATCGCCCATGAAGACTTCCTGCTCTTTGATTTCGCCTGTCTCGCGATTGATGAGGCGGACATTCACCCGAAGAGGTGCTGCCAGCGTCACATCGCGTTCCTTGCACTCGTCGAGATCGTACTTCGGCTCGCCGAGCGAGAAGCTCTCGAAGGACAAGACCAGATTTCCGGAGAAATCCTGGATTGGTGAGATATCATGGAAAATCTCCTGCAGTCCTTTATCGAGGAACCACTGGTAACTGTTCCGCTGGATGTCCAGCAGATGCGGCATCTCCATGACCTCTTTGATTCTGGCATAGCTATACCTGGTTCGTTTGCCCACCGGCACAGGATTAAACATTAAATCCTTCACCCCTTAGCCTGATTTTACTAGAATGTTTTTTGAAAGATAGAGAAATAACACAAATAGATGCGGAATCATAGAACAAGAAAAAAACAAGGTCAGCTTATTTTTTTGCACCTTGCTTCCGTTCCTTTCCACATACGCATAGTTATCCCTATTCAATTTCCTGTAGTTTAACACTATACCATAGCTTGACTTGACTGTCAAGTCAGGTGCATAAAAAAAAGACCGTCCTTGCGGACGGTCCCATATTCAGCAAACTGAATTACTTCAGCTCAACCGTAGCGCCAGCCTCTTCGAGCTTAGCCTTGAGGGCATCAGCATCAGCCTTGGAGACGTTCTCCTTGACCGGAGCCGGAGCGCCATCAACGAGAGCCTTAGCTTCCTTCAGGCCGAGGCCCGTAGCTTCACGGACAGCCTTGATGACGTTGATCTTCTTGTCGCCAACAGCGGAGAGAACGACCGTGAACTCAGTCTTCTCTTCAGCAGCAGCGCCAGCAGCAGCGCCAGCAGCAGCAACTGCAACCGGAGCAGCAGCGCTAACGCCGAACTTGTCTTCCATAGCCTTTACGAGCTCGGACAGCTCGAGGACAGTCATGTTTTCAATGGCTTCCATGATTTCTTCTTTAGTCATTTGATTTTCCTCCAATGTTTTGTTATTTTCGATTTGAATTCTTCGTGTTTATTTCTTAACCCCTCAGGCGGCCTGAGCCTCCTGAATGGAATTAAGCGGACTCTTTCTGCGAGCGGATTGCGTCAAGCACATAGACCGCATTGCGGATAACGCCCTGCAGAACGTTGACCGTGTTGGAAATCGGTGCGTTCATGCTGCCAAGCAGCTTGGCAATGAGTTCCTCGCGGGACGGCAGAGCTGCGAGAGCTTTGACCTCGTCGACGCCGATGACCTTGCCTTCGACCATACCGACTTTGACCGTCAGTACCTCAGCATCCTCGAGCTTGTTCTTCTTGATGAAGCCGCAGATGACCTTTGCCGGAGCAACAGCATCCTCCGTGGAGAATGCGAAAGCCGTCGTGCCCTCGAGGTGCTCTTCGATGCCCTCGATACCTGCCTCTTTGGCAGCGATGCGGAGCATCGTGTTCTTTACGACATGATAGGAAACGCCAGCCTCGCGGAGTTCGCGACGGAGTTCCGTATCCTGTGCAACCGTAAGACCCTTGTAGCTCGTGAGCACGACGCCCTTAGCGGACTCGAGCTGCTCCTTGAGCTGAGCGACAACAGCCTGTTTAGCGGAAGTAACACCCATTCTATTACACCTCCTGTCTTCTTGGATTTTAAAACAGATCAAAAAACCTCCGGCTGTCCGCCGGAGGTCACATTTTCTAAGTTAGGTGACTCCGGCCTCGGCAGGCGACATGATCGTCGTTAGATGATGAAATATCAAACCTGCTGTCTACAGCCTTCGATATGCGATTGGAGACCGGAGTCTCGCCTGATCCTCAGAGCGGCTTAGAGCTGAACCGGTACGCCCGGGCCCATCGTGGCGCTAACCGTGATGGAGCGGATGTACTGGCCCTTTGCAGCAGCCGGCTTAACGCGGATCAGTGTATCAATCAGGGCCTGGAAGTTCTGCTGAAGCTTCTCAGCGTCGAAAGATGCCTTGCCAATCGGGCAATGGACATTACCGGCCTTATCGGTGCGGTATTCGACTTTACCTGCTTTAATCTCGCTGATTGCCTTCGTGAGATCCATCGTTACCGTACCGAGTTTCGGGTTCGGCATGAGGCCGCGAGGGCCGAGGATCTTACCGAGACGACCAACCGTACCCATCATATCCGGCGTAGCAACAGCGACATCGAAGTCGAGCCAGCCACCCTGGATCTTCTGGACGATTTCATCGGAGCCAACGAAGTCTGCACCTGCAGCCTCTGCCTCCTTGACTTTCTCGCCTTTTGCAAAGACGAGGACGCGCTTGGATTTACCCGTGCCATGCGGCAGGACCATAGCGCCGCGAACCTGCTGATCAGCATACTTCGGATCAACGCCGAGGCGGACGTGCAGCTCGATCGTCTCATCGAACTTCTTCGTAGCCGTCTTCTTGACGAGTTCCATTGCTTCAGCGGCCGTGTAAAGCTTGCCAGCCTCTACGAGCTTGGCAGCTTCCTGATATTTCTTACCAGCTTTAGCCATTTGTGTTGTTCTCCTTTTTGTGGTTATAACGGTATTGCCTCCCACAGGAGGAAGGGATCAGGATCAGTCTACGATCTCGATGCCCATGCTGCGAGCCGTACCCTCGATCATGCGGGTAGCAGCCTCGATATCGCCAGCGTTCAGATCTTTCATCTTGCTCTCAGCGATTTCCTGTGCTTTTGCACGCGGCAGCTTTGCTACTTTGTTCTTGTTCGGCTCACCAGAAGCCTTCTCAAGACCAGCGGCCTTCTTCAGAAGGACAGCAGCCGGCGGAGTCTTCGTGATGAACGTGAAGGATCTATCCTCAAAAACCGTGATCACGACCGGGATCGTAAGACCAGCCTGTGCCTTGGTTCTCTCGTTGAACTCCTTGCAGAAGCCCATGATGTTGACGCCAGCCTGGCCCAGTGCAGGACCTACCGGAGGAGCCGGATTAGCTTTGCCAGCCATAACCTGAAGCTTTACAATCTTAGAAACTTTCTTAGCCATTGTTTGTTTCACCTCCTAAAAATGATGGAATGATGGTTCCGCTCAAAGCGTTTCGACCTGATCGAAACCAAGCTCAATCGGCGTCTCTTCGACGATGACCTTGAGGCGTGCTTTTTCCGTATCGATCTCGGAAACCGTACCCGTGTAGTTCTCGAAGACACCCGAGTTGATGCGAACGACATCCCCGACTGCAACATTGAGTTCAGGTTTGTGTTCCTCTTCTTCTCCCATGGATTTCAGAATACGTTTTGCCTCAGCATCGGTAAGCGGTATCGGATGCTTCTCAGAACCGACGAAACCAGTAACACCGGTGGTGTTGCGCACAACGTACCAGGAATGTTCATCGACGATCATGTCGACGAGGACATATCCAGGGAAGACCTTACGCGGGACGACCTTTTTCTTGCCGTCCTTGATCTCGACCTCATCTTCAACCGGTACGACCACATTGAAGATCATGTTGCCCATGTTGGCCGTGTGGATCAGGCGCTCAAGATTGGCCTTGACCTTATTCTCATAGCCCGAATACGTGTGGATGACGTACCAGGCTCTGCCAGGGTTATCCTGACGGAGATCCATCTCGTCTTTTTCTGCCATGCTTATCTCACCCAGCTCACCTTAAAATGATGTGGAACAATCTCGCGAAGAACGTGTCGCAGATCCAAATCAGGGCGCATACGACAGCAACAGCAATGCCGACAACAGCCGTATAATTGACGAGCTCCTTCTTGGTGGACCAGGACACTTTTTTCATCTCTGCGACTACTTCGTCCAGGAACTTCTTCACAATCACTTCACATCCCCGTTCGTACTGACAACGCGTCCTTACTTCGTTTCCTTATGCACCGTGTGCTTCTTGCAGAACTTGCAGTACTTATTGAACTCCAGACGATCCGGGTTGTTCTTCTTATTCTTGTTCGTGCGGTAGTTGCGGCTGTGGCACTCCGTGCACTCCAACGTGATATTGTTGCGCATCCTTTATTACACCCCTTACGTTGCGAAAGTTGACTTTTTCATAATGTCACTAATACAATTTAGCACAGTTGGCAGGCGCTGTCAACACAAAATCCTTGACAAAAAGAAATCTTTTTGCCCGGACCTGTCAAAGCAGCTGCCTGCCAGATGGCATAAATAAAACCCCTGCATCAGGGGTTCAGTTGATGGATTGGTGGCGGCACAGAGATTTGAACTCCGGACACTGCGGGTATGAACCGCATGCTCTAGCCAACTGAGCTATGCCGCCATAAATGGTGGGCAGGGATGGATTCGAACCATCGTAATCCGAAGATGACAGATTTACAGT
>OLRV01000160.1_pt1 | contig 65512 bp, 61 predicted proteins | sample 1672421 | NCBI WGS metagenome assembly OLRV01 (sample SAMEA3136684, study PRJEB25190) | human gut metagenome | biome: human gut; feature: human-associated habitat; material: faeces | place: Austria | collected 2013
AGCCGTCGTCCAGGAGCCGCAGGGAGTCGGCGGCGATGTCCGCGCCCTGATTCACGAAGGCCGCCCCGGCGAGACGGTTCTCACCCACAAGATCGGTCTGACCCGATCTTTGAGCGCTGTCTATCCTCAGCACTACATCCTGTTGGCCTCCCGTTTTCTGAGACAACGTCCCTGCGAGTTCTGTCGTGACCCCGGCGGTCAACTGAATCTGTTTTCCTTCCCGCAAATCGGCAATAACGTCCAGACCGCCTTCCCGATGGATCAAAGTCATGGATTCTCCGCGCTCAAAAGTCTGCCCGCCTGCCACATCTTCCACCGCGATCGTTGTTCCAGTCAGGTCAGGACTATCGCCGCCGGTGATCGTGAGCACAGGCTCCTTCTGCCATGATAAATGCTGAAATTGAATTTCATTAAAATTTTTCACCGACTGCGTGTTGCCGCTCCAGCCGTCGATAAGGAGCGTGTTCCCGGAGCCTGCCTTGTTACTCCCATACAGACTGGCTGCCGTCACATCCGCCGAGCCGGAGAGGGCCACCGTATTGCCGGATACCTCGCCGCCCCCGTAGCTGCAGTCGCCGTATACTGTGCCGCCGGATACATCATCGCCCACTTTGCCGCCGGTGATCGTCACCGTATTGCCAGACGCATTGCCCTTCTCCATGCGTCCGCCGTATACATTCCCTTTCACTGTGCCGCCGGTGATCGTCACCCTGTTGTTGGTAGCGTCCGTGTAGCCCCAGCCGCCGTATATACCGTTATTCACTGTACCGTCGGTGATCGTCACCGTATTGCCGGTGGCCGCGCCCGCGTTGCTGCAGCCGCCGTGTACATACCCAGTCACTGTGCCGCCGGTGATCGTCACCGTATTGCCGGTCGCCTCGCCCCCGTTGCTGCTGCAGCCGCCGTATACACCTGCAATCACTGTGTCGCCGTATACATACCCAGTCACTGTGCCGCCGGTGATCGTCACCCTGTTGCCGGTGGCCGCGCCCACGTTGATGCGGCCGCCGTATACACCTGCAATCACTGTGTCGCCGTATACATACCCAGTCACTGTGCCGCCGGTGATCGTCACCGTATTGCCGGATACCTCGCCCCCGTAGTCGCTCGAGGAGCTGTAGCCGCCGTTGATCCTACCATTGACAGTGCCTCCTGTCATTTCCACATGGCCCGTCACTGCGCCGATCGTCGTATCCGGATGGTCCTGATTTCCATATACATCTCCCGTATAATCGCTGTCTATCACGTAATCGCTGTCTATCACGGTATGCCATCCGTTGTCCTCTGTGCCAAATATGTTAGCCGCCATGGACGGCGCGCCGTTTCCGCAGAGCACCGCCGTGGTGAGAAGAGCGGCGAGGCGGGCATATTTTTTCTCCATCATAAAAACCTCCCGTACACGAATACGGGAGGAGGTACGGAGAAGGTCGTCCCTGACCCCCCCGTGAAATTTTTATCATTTCATGACCTGCGGTCATCTTCAATACAAGTATATCACATGCCCGGCCAAAGGCCTGTCACAGGCTCTGCAGCACGCCTGCCGCCGCGCCGAGGTCTTCCATCTGCGCCAGCCCGGACACCGCCGCGAAGAGGCCGAGGAAGAAGAAGCACGCCGCCGCCAGGATGAAAAGCGCCGCCGGGATCAGCGCCACGGCCAGCGCTTTCCCCGTGGAGAAGCGGTAGTTCTCACTCACCGCCAGGACGTCGAGGGCAAAGCTCCAGAGAAAGACGGCATAACCCAGAAGGCTTTCTCCCATCCCGCCGAAAGCGGACAGGAGCCCGCTGAAGACGAGGAAGGCATAGGGGAAAGACGCCGCCATGAATCCCGCGGTGATGCCCTTCGCCGTGCCGCTCCCGCCGAGGAGTCCCGCGCAGTAGTCGATGACCGCGCTGTGCAGGAAAAGCAGAATGCCCATGCCGAGGAGGCACAGGAAGAACGCCGTGCCGAGCCCCGCTCCGTCCGCCAGCGAGGTGAGGGACAGCAGAAAGACCACGAAGAGCCAGAGCGCGCCGGCCTGGCGGAGCCGTTCTCCCCGCGTGAGCACCCGGAACGCCTGCCGGGGACTCGTCAGCAGCTGATACATCAGGTCAAGAAAAAGATTCATGCCATCCTCCTCATTTCACCGCGGGCGTCTCCCGCTTCGCGGCGGAAAGCAGACGGTCCGCCATGGTGTCCGCAAAACGATCGGCCGCGCTGTCCATTTCCGCCGAGAAAATGCCCGCCAGCGGCGCGGAACCGCCGTAGGTGTGCACGGGCACCTCTCCTTCGCCGAACCCGGACAGGCTCGCCGCGTAATTCAGGGCATCGTAATAATTGCCCAGCGCGTCGATGAGATCCGCATCCAGCGCCTGGCTGCCCGTATAGATGCGCCCATCGGCGAGGGCCCGCACCTCCGCCTCATCCATGCGCCGTCCGTCGGCCACAGCATGAATGAACTGGCCGTAGATCTCGTCCACCATCTGCTGGAGCATGGCCCGTTCGTCTTCCGTCATGGGACGGGACATGGAGAGGATGTCCTTGTAGGCGCCGCTCTTGATCTTCTCATTGTACACGCCGAACATCTTCATCAGGCCTTCCACATTGTTGTAGTCGATATACACGCCGATGCTCCCCGTCATCGTACCGGGGCTGGCGAAGAGATAATTGCCGCGGCTCGCGATCCAGTAGCCCGCGGACGCGCACAGGTCGCCCATGGAGACGACCACCGGTTTGCCCGCGCTCCGCACCTTGTCCACCTCTTCGGCGATCTCCTGCGCCGCCGCCGCGGAGCCTCCCGGCGAATTGATGCGGAGCAGCACCGATTTCGCCTTCGGGTCCGTCCGCGCCGCGCGGAGCTCCTTCATGACCCGCTCGCTCGCCGCGCCTGATGAAGAAGCGAGGAGATTTCCTCCCTCCGCGCCGCCGTAGATCTCTCCGTCGATGCGGACCACCGCCACATAGCCTTCCGCCTGCGCCGCCGGAACGGCCTGCCTGAAAGCGGCGAAACATGCCGCCGCCAGAAGAACCGCCGCCAGGAAAAGGATCGCCGCCTGTTTCTTTGTCAGTTCTTTCATAGGATATCCTTTCTTATTCCCACCGAAAAATTCCGGAAAATCTCTGATGCCCTTCATTATACTACAGCCGCGGCGGAAGAGATATTCCCGCGCCCCTTTCCCTTGACGGCCGTTTCCTGTATAATATTTGAGAATAAATCTCACTTTTAAGAAAGGAGACTCATCGAAATGAATCTCATGCAATACTGGCGGGACAAAGAGGAGCCGAAGCTCTCCGCCTATCTGGATATCTTCCGTTCTCTCGGCCCGGGGCTCATCGTCGCCGTGGGTTTCGTCGATCCAGGCAACTGGGCGTCGAATGTCGCCGCCGGTTCGGAATACGGCTACCAGCTCCTCTGGGTGGTGACGCTCTCCACGATCATGCTCATCATCCTTCAGCACAACGCGGCGCACCTGGGCATCGTCTCGGGAAAATGCCTGTCCGAAGCGTCCACGGCCTACATGGACCGGCGGCTGAAAAATTTCATCCTCACCACGGCCATGCTCGCCGCCGTCTCCACGGGGCTGGCGGAGCTCCTCGGCGGGGCCATCGCGCTGGAAATGCTCTTCGGCCTTCCCCTCCGGGTCGGCGCGTTTCTCATGCTCTGTCTGACGCTGTACCTCCAGTTCAGCCATTCCTACGCGCGGGTCGAAAAGATCATCGTCTTCTTCGTCTCCGTCATCGGCATCGCCTTCATGGCGGAAGCGGGCCTCGTGCCGGTGGACTGGGGCGCCGCTTCCCGCGGCTGGGTCACGCCGTCCATCCCGGAAGGCGCCATGCCCGTCATCATGAGCGTCCTCGGCTCCGTCATCATGCCGCACAATCTCTTCCTCCACTCGGAAGTCGTGCAGAGCCAGCAGTTCCACCTGAAAGGGCCAGTCACCATCGAGAAGAAGCTGAAGACCGAATACATTGACACCATCTTCTCCATGGGCGTCGGCTGGGCCATCAACAGCGCCATCATCTTCGTCGCCGCGTCGGCTTTCTTTGCGAACGGCATCGCCGTGGACGATCTGTCGCAGGCCGGCGTCCTTCTCACGCCGCTCATCGGTCCGCTCTCGGCGGACATTTTCGGCGTCGCCCTTCTCTTCGCGGGCATCGCGGCGAGCCTCACCTCTTCCATGGCTGGAGGATGCATCTTTGCAGGCATGCTCGGCGAGCCTTACGATTCCGCGGACCGTCACACCCGGCTGGGCTCTCTCCTCACCATGATCCCCGCCTTCCTCATCATTCTCTTCATCAGCTCCCCCTTTGAAGGGCTCATCTGGTCGCAGACCTTCCTCAGCATTCAGCTCCCCTTCACCGTTTTCACCCTGCTCTACCTCACCTCCTCCCGAAAAGTCATGGGCCGCTACGCCAACAAAGGCTATACGAAGATCCTCCTCTGGTCCATCGGCATCCTCGTGACCTTCTTCAATCTGCTTCTCCTCCGGGACATCTTCTTCGGATGAAACGGGTATAAGAAAAGCGCCTCCTCTGAAAAGGAAGCGCTTTTTTCATGGGAAAACGACCTGTATGAGAAGCATGTAACAAAATGTGCCCGCCGTCATGGAGAGCATCATGTTCCGCCGCCGCAGATGGACGGCTGCCGTCACGGCGGACGCGGCCAGTTCCGGCACGCCGCGCGTCCCCGAGAGGAAGCTCACATTTTTCAGGCAGTACACGATGAGCAGCGCAAAGACCGCCGCGGGAAGCGCCCGGCCCAGGTACCGCACGGCAGGAGGCATTTCCTTCCCCCGCCGGAAAAGAAGAAAAGGCAGAAAGCGGGTGGTCATCGTGGCGAGCGCGCATATCCCGATGACGAGGGCCTGCTCGGAGATCGTCAGCTCCGTCATTCCACGCACCCCGCTTTCTCAATGGGCCGGCGGAACGCGAAGAGCACCGCCGCGATCAGGCAGAGCGCGGGCAGCATGAAATCCTCCGCGCCGAAGAGGCAGAGGCACAGCAGGGACGCGCCGAATCCGGCCGCTGCGGGCCAGGGCGTCTTCTCCCGGAGAAACTGCTCCAGAAAAATGACGATGAACATGGCGGTCATGACAAATTCCAGCCCGTCCAGCGGGAAATCCGCCAGCGCCTGCCCCATGAGACCGCCGAAAAGGGAGCCCGTCACCCAGTAGAGATAATTCAAAAAGCTCACGAAGAAATAGAACCAGCTCCGCTCCGCGCCCGGCGGGATCGACGCGGTGTAATTCATCGCGAAGGTCTCGTCGCAGAGCCAGAAAATGAGAAAGGGCATTTTCCATCCTGTGCCCTTGTATTTCTCCGCCATGGACAGACCGTAAAAGAAGTGGCGCGCCTGCACGATGAGCGCCACCACCGCCGTCTGCACCGGCGCGAAAGGCGAGACCAGCATGGCCACGGTGATAAATTCCAGAGAGCCGCCGAAAATAATCATAGCCATGACCATAGGATACCAGAAATCAAATCCCATGGAATGCATGTACAGGCCATAACTCACGCCGACGAACCAGAAGCCCGCAAAAATGGGCAGCGTGTACAGCACCGCTTCCTGAAACGATGTTTTTATGCACGATGGCTCTTTCATTCTGTTCTGCTCCTCATAATAAAATACGGAAATGCTTTCCCAGTATACTGAAAGGAAAACATTCCCGCAAGAAACAAAGAGCGGCCTTGGGGCCGCCTTTGATTTTCATTTTTCCGCCTGATGCACCACGAGCTGCGGGAACGGAATATCGATGCCCGCCTGGTCGAGCGCTTCTTTCAGGCGGATATTGAGCTCGTTCATCGCCTGGAAATACTCGCTCCGCTTCACTTCCGCCCGCGCGTAGATATTGATGCTGGAATCGGCAAATTCTTTCACATAGATCGGCAGGTCCTCCTTGTTCAGCACATATTCGCTGCCCGTGAGCGTTTCCCTCATGAGAGAGACGCACTGCCGCAGATCGGTGCCGTATCCCACGCCGATGGTAAATTCAATGTTCCGCGTATCCAGGTAGGAATAATTGACGATCACATTTGACGTCATGGTCAGATTCGGCACGATGACCATCTGATTGCCCGTGGTGCGGACTTCCGTATGCATGATGCGTATATTCGCCACGGTGCCGCTGTATCCGCCCGCGTCAATGTAGTCGCCCACGCGGAAGGGCTGGAAGATCAGAATGAAAATGCCCGACGCCACATTGCTGATCTTATCCTTGAGCGCCAGCCCGATGCCGAGGCCGATGCCGCCGAGCGCCGCCGAGATGGACGTGGTGGAAAATCCCAGCGTCCCCAGCGCCATCACCGCCACGATGGTGAGACAGAAGAAATAGAGGAGCTCCGTAATGAATGTCACCGCCGAGCTCTCTACGCTGCTCTGGGTGAGCACATTAAAGACGACCCGCCGTATCCACCGGCAGATCATGTAGCCGACGGCGGCGATGATCAGGGCCGCCGCCACTTCCGGACCTTTCGTGAGCGCAAAATCTATCAGGCGGTCCCACACGCGGGCCGTCCAGTCTGCCGTTTTCTCTCCCACCTGTTCTACGATCTGCTCTTCCATATCTTTCTCCTTCGCCGCTTTTCCGTTTTCCTTTTATCTTAACAAATCGGCGCGCGCAAAAAAAGAGGCGCTTCCGCAGCGGCGCCGCTCCGGAAACAGCGCCGGCCGGTTTCCCGCCGCGCAAAAAAAGAGGAGAAATTTCTCCTCTTTTCTTTTTCCGCTTTATGCTCTTCCGCGCTGTATTTCCGCCGCCCGGATGACCGCTTCGATCACCATGGCCGTCGTGACGGAACCGACGCCGCCCGGCACGGGCGTGATGGCCCCCGCGACGGCTTCCGCTTCTTCATAAGCGACATCGCCCACGGTCTTCCCTCCGGCGCGGTTGATGCCCACGTCGATCACGACCGCTCCCGGCCGGATCATATCGGCGGTGACGCTCTCCGCGCGGCCCAGCGCCGCCACGAGGATGTCCGCCTGTCTCGTGATCTCCGCCATATCTCTGGTGTGAGAATGGCACACCGTAACAGTGGCGTTCTCCCGCTGAAGGAGCTGCGCAGCCGGGCCGCCCACCACATTGCTGCGGCCGATGACCACGGCCCGCTTCCCGTCGACGGGGATGCCGTAATGGCGGAGGATCTCCATGCAGGCCCTTGGAGTGCACGGGAAAAGGCCGTCCTTTCCCGCCGCGAGCCGCCCCATATTGGCCGTCGTCAGCCCATCGATGTCTTTATCGGGATCCATCGCCTCGATGACCGCTTCCGCGCGGATGTGCTTCGGGAGGGGCATCATCATGAGGATGCCCGACACTGCCGGGTCTCCGTTCAGCTCGTCCATGAGGGCGATCATTTCTTCTTCCGTGACCGTTTCATCCTTCTTCACGAGCCGCACGGGGATCCCGTAAGCCGCCGCCTCCTTTTCCATAAAGGACGCGTACATGACGGAAGGACGGCTGTCCCCCGCCAGCACGATGGCCAGCCCCGGTTCCGCGCCTTCCGCGCGGAGCGCCGCGAGCCGTTCTCTCAGCTTCGGCGCGAGCGCCGCCGCCGTTTCTTTTCCGTCAAGGATCAGAGCCATATTTCCCCGCTTTCTCTCAGAAGAGTCCTGTAATGTGGCCGTCATCGTCCACGTCGATATTTTCCGCCGCCGGATGTTTCGGCAGGCCCGGCATGGTCATGATCTTGCCCGTCAGCACGACCACGAATCCCGCGCCGGCCGATACGCGCGCTTCTCTCACATGAAGGGTAAAGCCGCTGGGCGCGCCCAGTTTCGAGGGATCGTCGGTGAAAGACATCTGCGTCTTCGCCATGCACACCGGCATGCGGCCGAAGCCCATCTCTTCGATGTGTTTCAGTTCTTTTTCCGCCGCCGCGTCATACTGCACGCTGCCCGCGCCGTAGATCTCCTTCGCGATGGTCTCGATCTTTTCTTTCAGCGTCATCTCATCGGTGTAGATCGGCGCGTAACGGGAACCGCTCTCGATGGCGGCGAGCACGTCTTCCGCGAGATCAATGCCGCCTTCGCCGCCGTCAGTGAAGACGCGGGATTCCGCCACGGCGACGCCCGCCGCGCGGCATGCTTCTTCCACCGCTTCTTTTTCTTCCGCCGTATCGGAGGGGAACATATTGAGCGCCACCACCACGGGAAGGCCGAATTTCTTCAGGTTTTCGATGTGGCGGAGCATATTCGGCAGACCTCTCTTCACCGCTTCCGGATCGGATTCGGTCAGTTCGTTTTTCGGACGGCCGCCGTGCATTTTGAGCGCCCGGATGGTCGCCACGAGCACCGCCGCCGCCGGTTTGAGCCCGCCGAAGCGGCACTTGATGTCGAGGAATTTTTCCGCTCCCAGATCGGCGCCGAAGCCCGCTTCCGTCACGACATAATCCGCCAGGTGGAGCGCCGTCTTCGTGGCGAGCATGGTATTGCAGCCGTGGGCGATATTCGCGAAAGGCCCGCCGTGAATGAATGCCGGCACGTGTTCGAGGGTCTGCACCAGGTTCGGCTTGAGCGCGTCTTTCATGAGCGCCGCCATGGCGCCCTGCGCGTGGATATCTCCGGCGGTGACGGGCCGGTTGTCATAGGTATAGGCCACGATGATCCTGGACAGGCGCTCTTTCAGATCGGAAATATCTTTGGCCAGGCACAGGATCGCCATGACTTCCGACGCCACGGAGATCTGGAATCCGTCTTCCCTGGGCACGCCGTTCGGACGGCCGCCGAGGCCCACCACGATCTGGCGGAGCACGCGGTCATTCATATCGAGCACGCGGCCCCACACCACGCGGCGGGGATCGATGCCGAGGGCATTCCCCTGCTGGATGTGATTGTCCACCATGGCGGAAAGCAGATTGTGCGCCGTCGTTACCGCGTGGATATCGCCGGTGAAATGGAGATTGATGTCCTCCATGGGAACGACCTGCGAATATCCGCCGCCGGCGGCTCCGCCCTTGACGCCCATGCACGGGCCGAGGGAAGGCTCGCGCAGACAGATCATGACTTTTTTCCCAAGCTTCGCGAGCGCCTGCCCGAGGCCGACGGTCGTAGTCGTCTTCCCCTCGCCGGCAGGCGTCGGAGAAATGGCCGTCACGAGGATGAGCTTCCCTTCGGGCTGATCTTTCACGCGCTTCGTCAGCGCCAGGGACACCTTCGCTTTATAGGGACCGTAATTTTCCAGTTCTTCCGCGCGGATGCCGATTTTTTCGGCGATCTCTCCGATGGGTCTCATTTCCGCGTGCTGCGCGATCTCAATATCACTCTGCATAGTCTGCCTCCTGTAAAAAATGCGGACTCCCTTCCGCACTGATATTTATTTTTTATTATATCATGACTTTTTCCGCCGAAGGAACGGCACGGAAAAAGGGCATAAAAAAAGCGGGCTCCCGCCCGCCGCTTCATGAGACCGGCACCGCTTCATCCAGCGCCGCCAGGTCGTCCGCCAGATGCCGCCGGATCAGCTGATCCAGATGTTCCGCGCTGTCCGCGTCATACTGATGGATAATGATGGGGATATTTTCCGCGCTCATTTCCGCGTAGTATTCGTTGCGGAACATATTGTAGAAAAAGACGATGCCCCGCGCCCGTTCCCTGCACTCGTACACCGCGATGATGTAGGAGCCGTTCAGCCCGAGCAGGGGCCGGGACGGCTCGATCATCCGCCGGTAATGCCCCACCGTCTCCGGCAGGGCGCCCTGCCAGTCCCATGCCGTGAAAGCGCGGCCCCGCACGACGACGGACACCTGATCCCGTTCGATCAGCTCGCGGCGCATGTTTTTCACCAGCAGCGTCTCCACCGCTTTTTTATAGTCTTCAAAATTCCCCGTGAGGATCTCGATGTCCGTCATGACGAAAAGGCGGAAATCCGTCTTCACCATGTAGTCCATGGTCTCCTCGTCAAAGAGCGCTTTCACTTCCCAGCCTGTGGCTTCATTCACATAGGAAAAGGCGTAATAGATGCGCCCTTCCTGCCGATCGACGCGGCGGAACCGGTAATCTCCCACCGTCTCCGGCAGGACGCTCTCCACATTCCAGTCGAGAAAGGCCTGCCGCCTTTTTGCCTGCTCTTCCGTCAGCTCCATAATCCTTCCTCTCTTTCTTCGGCCAGTTCGCTCCGCACCTTGCAGACCATCTTCACAAATTCCCGCGTCTCCGGGAAGGGAATGCCGTCGGCGTCAGCGTAATCCGCGGGCCACTCCCGCTCTTCCATCCACGAATCCACATTGCCGCGCCCCGCATTGTACGCCGCCAGGGCCAGCACGAGATTTCCTTCATATTTTTTCAGCAGATAATCCAGGTACCACGAGCCGAGAGGGATATTTTTCTTCGGGTCTGTCAGGTCGCCGCCGGGGAGCCCGCTCTCTTCCGCGATCCATTCCGCCGTATCCGGCATGAGCTGCATCATGCCAACCGCGCCGGTCTCCGACACGGCGTCTTCATCAAAATGGCTCTCCGTCAAAATGACGGCCTGCAGCAGATCTTTATCCAGGGAAAAACGCTCCGCATTGGCGTCAATGAGATGCTGCACGCCGTCCGGCGGACGATGCAGCCACGTAATGGGGATCAGCTCATGGACCCCGGCCAGCCGGAAAGCGCACAGCAAAGCGAGAAGCGCCGCAAATACGCGGGCCCCCCGCTTCGCCCTCCCGGGCATGTGCTCTCTTTTCCGCCAGCCTTTTCTCATAAACCCTTCCTTTACTTTTTCAGTGCTCCGCCGCCCGGCACGGCCGCGAGGGCCGCCCGCACCTGCGCTTCCGTCGCGCTGATGGTGCGGCTGTTGTCGATCACTACGTCGGCGTAATTCAATTTATTCCCCGTGGGCATCTGCTTGCGTATCCGCGCGAGCGCTTCTTCTCTCGTCGCGCCGTCCCGGGCGCAGACCCGCCGGATCTGCTCTTCCTCGGGCACTTTCACGACCCACACCGCTTCCGACCGGAGCTGCCAGCCGATCTCCAGGAGCAGCGGCATATCCAGCACCGCCAGCCTGTGGCCGTCCGCCTGCGCCGCAAGAAGCCCCGCTTCCGTGCGCCGCCACACGTAGGGATGAATGATGCTCTCCAGAGCATGACGCTTGTCCTCGTCGGAAAAAACGATCTTCGCCGTCTTCTCCCGGTCCAGATTCCCGTCGGGCAGAAAGATCTCCGGGCCGAAGACCTTCCTGATCTGCTCCATCGCCTCGCTGCCGGGCGTCACCGCTTCTCTGGACAATTTATCCCCGTCGATCACGGGAATGCCCAGCCGCGCCATGTAAGAGGAGACGGTGCTCTTGCCGCACCCCACGCCTCCTGTCAGTCCGATCCGATACATAATGCTCCTTCCGCGGATCACTTGGCTTCCGCCCAGTTCGCTCCGATATGGATATCCGCCTTGAGCGGCGCCGCCAGATCCGCCGCGCCTTCCATCGCTTCCCGCAGGAGCGCGGACACGGCGTCTTTCTCTTCATTCACCGCTTCCACCACCAGTTCGTCGTGAACCTGCAGCAGGATGCGGCTCCGGAACCGCCCTTCCGCCAGACGCGCCGCCACGCGGATCATGGCGAGCTTCATGATGTCCGCCGCCGTTCCCTGAATGGGCGTATTCATGGCGGTGCGCTCCGCAAAGGACCGGCGGTTGAAATTCGTGCTCCGAATGTCCGGCAGCACCCTGACCCGCCCGAAGAGTGTCGATGCCTGGCCGGTCTCCCTGGCTCTTTCCACCATTTCATTCATAAATTCATGAATGCGGGGATATCTTTCAAAATACGTTTTTATATAGTCCGCCGCCGCCTGCCGCGTGATGCCGAGCTGCCGGGCGAGGCCGAAATCGCTGATCCCGTAAATGATGCCGAAATTGACGGCTTTCGCGTGAGACCGCTGCTCCGGCGTGACTTCTTCCATGGGAATGCCCAGCACTTCCGCCGCGGTGCGCCGGTGGATGTCTTCATTTTCCCGGAACGCCCGGATCAGGCTCCCGTCGCCGGACATGTGCGCCAGCACGCGGAGCTCTACCTGGGAATAGTCGGAGGAAATGAAGCAGTCGTACCCCTCGCCGGGCACGAAGAGCGAGCGGATCTTCCGGCCCTCTTCCGTGCGGACGGGGATGTTCTGTAAATTCGGCTCCGAGCTGGAGAGCCGCCCCGTGGCCGTCACGGTCTGATTGAACGACGTGTGGATGCGTCCCGTTTCCCTTCGGATGAGCTGCGGCAGCGCGTCGAGATAGGTGGAAATGAGCTTGGACACCGTCCGATACTCCAGGATCTGTCCCACGAAGGGATAGTCCGCCGCGAGCGTCTCCAGCACATCCGCCGCGGTGGAATAGCCGGTCTTTGTCTTTTTCCCCGCGGGCATGCCCATTTTCTCAAAGAGGATATATCCCAGCTGTTTCGGGGAATTGACATTGAAGCTTTCCCCCGCCGCCTCATAGATGGACCGCAGCAGCGCGCCCTGCCGGCGCTCCATATCCGCCCGGACTTCCTGCCACCGCACCTGATCGGTGGCGATGCCCGCCCTTTCCATGGCCGCCAGCACCGGCACAAGAGGCTGCTCGATATCGCGGAAAAGCTTCGTCAGCCCCCGCTCTTCCAGCTTCTTTTCCGCCGCGGGAAGCGCTTTCAGCAGAAATCCCGCCGACTCCGCGCAGGCCCCGGAATCGTCCCCCGCTTCGTCAGGATAGATCTGAGGAATGCCGAAGGCCTCCGCCAAGTACGACAGCGGATAAGTGACCCGCGTCGGGTCGAGGAGGTACGCCGCGATGGTCATATCGAAGAAGGGGATCCCGCCGCAGGGGAAATCCGTTTCCCTGATCGCTTTCGTATCCTCCGCCGCGACGGTCTTCGCGCGGGCCAGCGCCGCCGCGGCGCTCTCCGCCATGGACGGCTCCACTTTCCACGCGGAGCCGCCGCAGGCGATGACCGCCGCGTCCCACGAAAGGAAGGGCGCTTTCCCCGTCAAATGAAACGACACGGCGCAGGCCTTCCCGGACAGATCCGCCGTCCCGTCCCATACGGCGAGGGGCGCGGCTTTCTCCGCGGCTTCCTCCTTTTTCAATGACGCGAGCATGCGGAAGCGCGGCAGCCCGCTGAATTCCTCCGCCAGGGACTCAAAGCCGAGCTCCCGGAAAAGAGCGGCCATTTCCCCGCCGTACACAGGCCGGCACATATCCGCGAGGGGCGCGTCCAGCGGCACGTCCCGGCGGATGCGCGCCAGCTCCTGCGAGAGGTACGCCGACTCTTTTCCGGCGCGGATCTTCTCGCCGAGCTTTCCTTTGATCTCATCGGCATGGGCATACAGGCCGTCCAGCGACCCGTACTGACCGAGGAGCTTCACCGCCGTCTTTTCCCCCACGCCGGGAATGCCGGGGATATTGTCCGACGCGTCGCCCATGAGCGCCTTCATGTCCACCACCTGCGCCGGAAAGATGCCGTACTTCTCCTTCACCGCTTCCGGCGTCATCTCCGCCATATCCGAAATACCCCGATGCGTGAGGAGGACCGACGTGCGGTCCGTTACCAGCTGCAGCGCGTCCCTGTCCCCGGTGATCACCCGGACAGGCAGCTCCTCTTCATAGCGGGCAGCGAGCGTGCCGAGGATGTCGTCGCCTTCATATCCGGCGAGCTCATACTGGGCGATGCCCATCACGCGGAGCACATCCCGGATGAGGGCGAACTGCGGCACCAGCTCCGGCGGCGCGGGCTTTCTCGTTCCCTTGTAATCCCCGTACAGCTCCGTGCGGAAGGTGTGCTTGTCCTTATCGAACGACACGGCGATATATTCCGGATCCATCGTGCGGTACACGCCGAGGAGCATGCGCAGGAATCCGTACACCGCATTCGTATAGACTCCGTTTTTCGACAGGAGCGGCAGCGCATAAAAAGCCCGATACAGCAGGCTGTTTCCGTCAATCACGATCAGTTCCTTTTCCACAGGACACCTCCGAAGCATACAATTACTTTTATTATAACATAATGCCGCAGGCCGCTTTCCCAAAAGAAAAAGCCCCGGAAATTTCCGGGACTTCCCATTTACCGCAGCAGAAATTCCAGCGCCTCCGCCGTATCCGCCATGCGTTCCGCTCCGCGCGCCAGCAGCTCGCTTTTCGTCCGGAATCCCCAGCACACGGCGATGCACGGGATCTCCGCATTCGCCGCCGTTTCCAGATCGACTTCCGAATCGCCCACATACACCGTGCGGGTCCGATCCGCGCCGAGCGCTTCCATGGCGGCGAGCACACCGTCCGGCGCCGGTTTCCGCCGGATCCCTTCTCTTTCTCCGGTGACAAAATCAAAAAGGCCGGGAAAATAGTCCTCCGCCAGCGCCTGCACGGCATAGTCCGCCTTATTCGAGACCACCGCCGTCTTCACACCGGCGGCGCGGAGATTTTCAATGAGCGGGATGACGCCGCGGTAGGCTTTCGTATGATCGGCGCAGTGCGCCCGGTAATGCCGGTGGAATCCGCGGAGTACCCGCTCCGCCGCGTCCGGCCCGGCGCCTTCCGGCACAGCGCGCGCCGCGAGCAGGCGGTTTCCGTTCCCCACGAAACGGCGCACTTCGTCCAGCGTCCTCACGGGGAATCCTTCCTCCGCCAGAGCCGCGTTGACTGCCGCCTGCATGTCTTCCAGCGTATCCAGGATCGTCCCATCCATATCAAAAATGACCGTGCCGTACTTCATTTCTTTCTCCTCCCGTCGGCAAAATAAAAGGACACCCTTTCGGATGTCCTGCACCTTTTTTGTGGTGCGGTCGGAGAGATTTGAACTCTCACGGGTAACCCCACTACCGCCTGAAGATAGCGCGTCTGCCAGTTCCGCCACGACCGCATATGAAATTATTTGCACCACAGTTGGTAAAAATATGGTGCGGCTGGTGAGACTTGAACTCACACGACCTAACGGTCACTACCCCCTCAAAGTAGCGCGTCTGCCATTCCGCCACAGCCGCATATAATGGTGCCTCAGCACGGAATCGAACCGTGGACACAAGGATTTTCAGTCCTTTGCTCTACCAACTGAGCTACCGAGGCATATAAAATTGGCGACCCGGATCAGATTTGAACTGACGATCTCCGCCGTGACAGGGCGGCATGTTAGACCACTACACCACCGGGCCATTTTTTGGTGGGCGATAACAGGATCGAACTGCTGACATCCTGCTTGTAAGGCAGGCGCTCTCCCAGCTGAGCTAATCGCCCATAGAAATTGGTGACCTGTGGGGGATTCGAACCCCCGAACCCGCCGTGAAAGGGCGGTGTCTTAACCACTTGACGAACAGGCCATATTGGTGATCCATCCGCGACTCGAACGCGGGACACCTTGATTAAAAGTCAAGTGCTCTACCGACTGAGCTAATGGATCATTTGGCAGGGGTAGTAGGATTCGAACCTACGCATGACGGAGTCAGAGTCCGTTGCCTTACCGCTTGGCGATACCCCTATGGCTCCTGAAGTAGGACTCGAACCTACGACCGATCGGTTAACAGCCGATTGCTCTACCAACTGAGCTATTCAGGAACAGGACGTAAATAATGATAGCAGAAATACCTTTCTTTGGCAAGCGCTTTATTTCTCTGCGGTATTATTTTTTTATTAAAACCCGGACGCCGCGCTTTCCCTCCTGAAAAAGGCGCGAAAAAGCGGCGCTTCCGCACCGCCTCCGCTCATCTCCAGAGGATCACGTCTTCCGCGCTCCTCTTCGGAACGAAATAATCTCTGTCTTCATTTACATAGTACGACGTACTTCCGTCTTCCGGGAGCGGCACGATGCAGCTGGCGTGATCGGGATATCCCAGAGCGATCACCAGCCGAGGCGTCCACGTCTCAGGCAGTGCGAGCAGCTCTTTCACCCGGTCAAATTCCACCGCGCCCATGATGCAGCTCCCCACGCCGCCCTCGCAGGCGGTGAGCGTCATGGTCCGCACGGCGATGCCCAGATCAATGCCCGTCCACGGCGTATCCCTGCCTTCGGTGCAGGCGACGATGAAGGCCGTAGGCTGTTCGCCTTCTTTCGGCGTGCCGATCTCTCTGGGCAGGCTCGCCGCCCAGTGCACGAGCGGCTGCATGGCCGCCACGGTCTCCGGCGCGCACACCGCGGCATAGCGCAGGGGCTGGGCGTTTCTCGCGCTGTTGGAAATGCGGGCGTTCTCCAGCATCATGGCGATGAGTTCCTGCGGCACCGCCTCCTGCGTAAAGCGGCGGTACGTGCGGCACGCGAGGGATAATTCCGTAAGCGTCATGGTTCCTCCTTATTCTTCGTCAGCCGGGACGGCAGCCACCACTTCGATCTCGCACCGGCCGCCGGCAGGCAGCGCTTTCACGGCGAAGCAGCTCCGCGCGGGGAGGCTCACGAAATATTTCGCGTACACTTCATTAAACGCCGCGAAATCCGCCATGTCCGTGAGGAAACACGTGGTCTTCACCACGTCGCGCAGGGAAAGGCCCGCCGCGATGAGGATGGCTTCCGCGTTTCTCGCGGCCTGCTCCGCCTGCGCTTCCACGGATTCACCGGCCAGTTTCCCCGTGGCCGGATCAATGCCGAGCTGACCGGAGCAGAAGACGAGACCGCCCGCGCGGATCGCCTGGGAATACGGACCGATCGCGGCCGGGGCTCTGTCAGAATGAATGATCTCCATAAGATCTCCTCCTTTTTACAACTGCGAAATCTGCTGTCTTTACCATATCACAGCGCGGCGCTTTTGTATATTTATCCGTCTTGCGTCTCATGTAAAGAAAATATATACTACATTTATTATCATAAAAATAAGGAGGTCTTCTCATGTCTTTTGAATCTGTCAAATTCTATTTTGCTTCCCTCGGCCTGGAAGACCGCGTGATCAGCCTCGCCGACTCTTCCGCCACGGTAGCGCTCGCCGCGGAAGCCCTCGGCTGTGAAGAAGCGCGCATCGCCAAGACGATGTCCTTCCTCATCGGGGAAGAGCCGCTCATCGTAGTCACCGCAGGCGACGCGAAGGTAGACAATCACAAATTCAAAGAAACTTTCCACACGAAAGCAAAGATGATCCCCGGCGCGGACTGCGAGAAATACATCGGCCACCGTCCGGGCGGCGTGTGTCCCTTCTGCCTGCCGGAAGGCGTGCCGGTCTGGCTGGACGTCTCGCTGAAGCGCTTCGACATCGTCTATCCCGCGGCGGGGAACGACCACAGCGCGGTGCGGCTCACCCTCCCCGAACTGGAATCTTCCGCGAAGGCCCTCGGCTGGGTCGACGTGTGCAAGAACTGGGAAGCCTAGTATGGATCCGCTGAACTGGCTCTCTTTCACCGCCGCCGCGGTGCTCCTCACATTCATGCCGGGGCCGGATATCATGTACCTCCTCACAAAGAGCCTCCGCTCCGGCGCGAGACAGGGCATCACTCTCGCGGCGGGGCTCGCCTCGGGGCCCGTCTTTCACACGGCCCTCGTCGCGCTCGGTGTGGCCGCCTTCGTCCAGCATTCGCCCGCCGCTTTCCGGACGCTCACTTTTGCCGGAGCGGCATACCTGCTCTGGCTCTCGTGGGGCGCTTTCCGCGCGCCTGCGGCGCCGCTCGCTCTCTCCGCGGAGGCGGAAACGCCCGCCGGCGGCTCCCTCTACCGGCGTGGTCTCCTCATGAATGTACTCAATCCGAAAGTGCTCCTCTTCTTCCTGGCGCTTTTCCCGCAGTTCGTCGATCCCGACGGCAGCCTTCCCGCGGCGGCGCAGCTCGCCGTGCTGGGCGCGACCTTCTCCGTGCAGGCCTTTCTGTGCTTCTCGCTGGTCGCTCTCTGCGCCGGAAAAATCCGCGACCGCATTCTGGGACTCAAAAATTTCTCCCTCATCATGAACCGCGTCGAAGGGACGCTCCTTGCCGCCATCGCCGCGGGGCTCCTCTTTTTATAAAGTTTTATCTGCGCCCAAACAAAAAAGACTGTCCGAAGACAGTCTCTTTTTTATTGCGCTTTGTATTCGCCCGCCTCCACGACGACGAATCCCGACGCATAAGGCGCGACTTCATACTGCTGGAAGATAAAATAGATCTTATTATCCGCTCCCACATAAAATTCTTGCGGCCAGTCTTCCACGGTGCGCCATTTCGCCGGGAAGAGCGGAATGCCTCTCTCCGCCGCCTGTTTTTCGATCTCCCCGTTGATCTCCTCTGCCGTCCTCTGCGGGATCATCGCCAGCACATCCGCCCGCGTCACCCGGTGACCGAGCGCGTCGAAGGTCATGCCCACGGCCCGCGTCGTGGGATGGGCCGCTCTGTCAAAATAGGTCGATTCATACACGACAAGACTCACCGTCTCCCCGTCCGCGCGGCCTGCGTCCCAGCGGACCGCGCCGCTCACCGCGCCGTTCTGTCCCAGCTCGGCCAGATGATTCTCAAAGCGCCTCACTTCCGCTTCCACCGCGCTGTTCACGCGGGCCCGCTGCAAAGCCGTGCCGCCTTCCCACACGGGCGCGCGCAGATCGAAACGCTCCGCGCTGCCTGCCGCAGAAGTGGAAACGCCTGCCGCCGCATCGGACAGGCCGGGCTGCCGGGCCGACACGCCGCCGCAGAGAAGAGCCGCCGCGAGGAATGCCGCCGCAAATGTTTTTTTCATCCATTTCCCTCCGTTCTTTTACTCAGGCTCCCGCCGCTTTATCCAAAGTATATCACAGACAGCAGAGCGCCGCACTTACACGCCGGAGACCGCCGTATACCGGCCGTTCTCCACTTTCAGCAGCACCAGATCCACCTTCGGGTCACCGCTCTCGTCGAAAGTCATCTTCCCGCAGACACCGTCGAAATTCTCCATGGAAGCGAGAGCGTCCCGGACTTTTCCCGTATCCGACACAGTCTGCGCTTTCTCTACGGCAGCCGCCGCGAGATACGCCGAATCATAGGCGCAGGCCGCGAAATTATCCGGCTCATGGCCGTATTTCTCCGTGAAATTCTTCACGAATTCCTTCGTCCGCTCGCTGTCCCTGTCAGCCGACCACATGCAGGACACATACACGCCGTCCGCGGCGCTGCCGGCGATCTTGATCAGCTCCGGCGAAACGAACCCGTTGTCCCCCAGCACGGGCTGATCCATGCCCATCTCGCGCATCTTCTTCAGAATGAGCCCGCCTTCCTGATAGTATCCCGCCACGACGACCACGTCGGGATCGGCATGCTGGATCTTCGTGAGCTGCGCGGAGAAATCGCTGTCCTTATCGGCGAACGTCTCGTCGGCCACGATGGTGACGCCCGCTTCGGTGAGCGCTTTTTTGAAAATGTTGTAAGCCGACACCTGGTGTTCATTATTGTGCGAATAAAGCAGCGCCGCCGTGCGGTAGCCGAGAAGCTTCTTCGTCTTCGCCACGGTCTGCGGAATATTCTGCGACTCCGGCACGCAGTTGCGGAAGAGATAGCGCCCGCCGTCGGTCAGCCCCTCCGCCGTAGTCGCCGCACCGAGGAGCGGGATGCGGGCCGCCTCGAAAATGGGGGCGACCGCCTTATATTCGCCGGAGATCAGCGGCCCCACGACGAGCAGTTTCTTATCGGCCGTCATTTTCTGAGCCACAGCCACGGCCTGCGCCACGACGCCCTTCGTATCCGCTTCCTCCACGGAAAAATGGTACGGCCCCTTTGCGTTCAGCTCCGCAATGGCCATGTCGAAGCCTTTTTTCTCTGAGAGGCCGTACGCCGCCACGCCGCCCGACGTCCCGTTGATAAATCCGAGCTTCACCTCATTCTCCGCAGAAGCCGCCTTCTCCCCGCCGCCGCATCCGGCGAAGGCCGCGCAGGCGGCGGTCACGAGCAGCGCCGCGCCGAGTACTTTCCAATTTTTCTTCCAGTTCATGATGAAAATCCTCCTTTTGAAAATTGATCCCTATCCCAAAAGAGGGGTACAAAAAAGCCCCCGCCTGCCCAACGGCAGACAGAGGCGACATGCGCGGTACCACTCTGTACTATACTCAAGAACGAAGATCTCCCGCCGCCGGGGCCGCGCTCCGGAGCCGGATCCTTGCTCCAAAAGAAAAACCCCCGTCCGAAAGATCGGACAGAGGCGCGCACGCGGTACCACTCTGCATTATGCTCAGCGACACGGATATCCCATGTTCCGTCCGTAACGGGGACTGCCGGCCCGGCCTACTCCTTTCGGCTGGGAAGCTCCCGGGTGATTGTCCGCTGTTCATCCGCGCCGGTTTTCACCGCCCACCGGCTCTCTGCAGCTCTCATAAACAACTTCCGTCCCGCTCATCGCTTGTATCAGTATTGAGCGTATTTTACAGGAGAATATTTCCCCTGTCAAGAAATTCTCATCAAAATATTCCTTTTTCTTCTATCTTCAACATTTATATTTTATTTGGTACCTTGCATTGTATAGTACCGTGTGATATATTATTGCCAGAAACCACTGAAAAATTTTCCGTATGGATTTCCCGCAGGAAGACACAGGGAAGAAAGGCACCGCCATGAACGTACAGCTGAAGAAAGGAGTCATGGAGATCGTGGTTCTCTCCATGCTCCGCCGGAAAGAGTACTACGGATACGAGCTGGTCACGGACATCTCCCGGTACATCGAGATGTCGGAAGGCACCATCTATCCCCTGCTCAGCCGGTTCAAAAAAGACGGGCTCGTCGAGACCTATCTCGCCGAATCCCACAATGGACCGCCGCGGAAATATTACCGCATCACCCCGGCAGGACGGGATGAATATGAAGAATCCGTCCGCGAATGGAACCAATTTACGAAAGCAGTGGATCAGCTGCTTCTGGAAGGAGGAAATACGAATGAATCAAACTGAATTCATGGATCTGCTCCGCTACTATTTCCGCCGAATCAGCGAAGCGGAGCTTCAGGATATCCTGTCTGATTACGAATCGCATTTCAAGGAAGGCAAAGCCCGGGGCCTCACGGAAGAGGAGATCTGCCGCGAGCTGGGCAGCCCGAAAGCGGTCTATGAGATGTATCTCCACGAAGGGATGATCCACGAGAAGGAAGGCGTCCCGCTTCCTGACGCCGCACAGCTCGCCGGCGCCGCCGGAAAGATCGCCGGCACGGCAGGCCGCCTCGCAGGAAGCGCCGTCAATAAGGCGCAGGACGCGTGGTCCCGCTCCGGCAGCGGAGAATTCTCCGGCGCGGTCGGCGCCGCTTCCGGCCTCTTCGTGAAGCTCCTCTTCTCCGCTTGCTACGCGGCGGGCTTCCTCGTCATCGTGCTCACCCTTTTCATCGCCTACCTCTTCTCCGGCGCCTTCTTCCCGGCGCTCTCCGCGGCGACGCTCCTCTTTATGTCCGGCGCGGGGCTTTTCGCAGGGCTGGCCCTCATTTTCGCGGGGAATGAGATCCGCAGCCGCTTCGCCCCCGCCGAGCCGGAAGAGACCGATCCCCCGGATGATTCCGAACCGGAAGAAAGGACGTGACTCCCATGAAAAAGATCATTCTCTGCATGGCCCTCTCCTTCCTCTGCCTCGTAGGAGCCGTCGGCTCCTTCCTCATCACCGATTCCGCCAATTACGGCCGCGCGGCCTGGCGGCAGGTGTCTCGGGCCGCTGACCGGCTGGACGGCCGCTTCGGCTGCGATCCCCGGCCGGTACCGCCCCGTGAAAGGGGCCACCATTCGGAAGGGCGGTCGGAAAAACGGGCTCCCGTCCCGCCGCCGAAGCAGGAGCGGACCGCTCCTGCGGCTCCGGAAGCCCCCGCTGACGCCGCACCGTCTTCTCCGGAGCCCGCAGCGCCTGCTGCTCCGGCACCGTGATCTTTCATACAACTTTTTCATAAAGGAGGTTTTATCATGAAAAAGTCCATTCTCTGCCTTGCTTTCATCGCGGCGTGCGCCGCTTTCGGCCCTGCCGCTTCCGCTGCGGAACCGGCCGCTCCCGCTGCGCCGCCCGCTCCGTCTGAAGCTCCGGCGGTGAACGCCGTACCGGTCTCCCGCACCTATATGGACAGCCTTGTCCGGGCGGAAAGAGCGCAGCGTCCGTCCATGCCCGGCCCGCGCGGCCCGCAGCGTATCCGCGGCGACGCGCCGGAAAGAAAAGCGCCGCCCGCATTCCGCCACCGCCGCGGCCCGGCCATGCCGCCGGTCTCTGAAAACAGGAAGGGACCGCAGCCGATCCGGACGGAAGCGCCTGTCCCGCCGCAGGAAAATGCCGTCAGGGAATCCGCTCCCGGTCCGCGAGGCCCGCAGCGTGTCCGCGGCGACGCGCCGGAAAGAAAAGCGCCCCCTGCGTTTCGCCACCGCCGCGACGGCCGCTGGGACGGCCCGCGTCATCACCGGGATGACTGCCCGTACTATGATGAAGAATACGATGAAAACGGCTACTGCATCGCTCATCACGGCCGCCATCACAGAGGCTGGTAATCAAGCGCACAGAAAGGATCTGCACCGATGAAAAAACTCACTGCCGCACTGCTTGTTTCTCTCACAGTCTTTTCCGGAGCCGCCGCATTTGCCGACGCGCCGTCCTACAGCGGGCCCTACCCCTGCCGCTATGAGGGCCGCTGCCCCGACGGCTGGCATGACACGCACCGCCGCTGCTGGGACGCGGACAGAGACTGTGCGTATGACAGCGAAGCGTACGATGAAAACGGATACTGCGTGCCCCATCACGGCCGCCATCACAGAGACGGTCATCACGGCGGCTGGCACTGCTGACAGACCAGGAAATCCCTTCTTCCTCCGGGAGAGGGGATTTTTTATTGCTCTGATTCTGGCCTTTCGGCCTTTTTCTTCCTTCTTTCCCTGTCTTTCGCACCTTTCCCTCCTTTCCAATTTTCTTTATACTGTAATTAATCAATCAATTAATTAATGAGGTGGGAGGCAGGTATGGACAGCGAGAAAAAAGAAAAGCTGCTCCGGGCGGCGACAGAACTTTTCGCCCGGAACGGCTACGACGGCGTGAGCATCCGGGAGATCAGCGAAGCCGCCGGAGTGAACAGCGCCATGATCTCTTACTATTTCGGCGGCAAGCGCGGTCTCTACAGCGCGGCGCTCATCGCCCAGCTGGAAGAGCTTCGCGATTTTCTTTCCCTCGACGCGGAGGCTCTCGATCCGCGGGCGGTGTTCTGCCGGTACGCGGAAGCGGTCTGCGCCATTCACGAGCAAAATCCTTACCTGCTGCAATACATTTACCGGGAATTCATCGCCGCTTCCGGCAGCGCGCCCCTGCCCTTTGCCAAAGCGGTCTTCCCTGTCTACCGCATCCTCCTCCGCGCCGCGGAAAAGGGAATGGCCGAAGGGCTCTTCCTCCCGGAACTGGACGCGCCGTCCATGGTCCTCCTCTTCGCGGGGGCCGTAAATTTCCATTTCCTCAGCGCCGACATCCGCCGCCGCATGGGCGCCGCGGCCTCATTCCCCGAAGAGCGGGCATACATCCGGCAGACGCTGGATATTTTCTTCCGAGGCATCGAAAGGAGAGACGACTCATGAAAAAGAAATTCCTTTTCGCCGCTCTTTTCTGTCTCCTCGCGGCGCTCGCCGCCGGAGCCGTGTATGAATACAGGAAACAGCAGGCGGAAGCGGCGGTGCTCACGGGCACAGTGGAAGCGACGAAAGCGGACATTACGCCGAAGCAGAGCGGGTACATTGAAAAGCTCTTCGTCAAGGAGAGCGACGCCGTGACGGCCGGAGAGACCGCGGCCCTCCTATCCCGAAAAGATCTGGAAGCGGCGCTCCTCCGGGATGAAGCGGCGTACCGGGCATCCCTCGCGGCGCTGGAAAAGGCGGAGAACGGAAACAGGCCGGAAGAAATACGGAAAGCCGCCAGCGAGACTGCCGCCGCCCGCGCGGAGAGCGACCGCGCCGGACGGGACTATGCCCGCATGAAAGCCCTCCTCGAAGCGGATGCCGTCTCCCGGCAGGACTATGACGCGGCAAAAGAAGCGCGGGATTCCGCCGCCGCCCGCCTTGCCGCCGCCGAAGAATACCAGGCGCTCATGGAGAGCGGCGCGCGGGCGGAAGACATCGAATATGCCCGCCGCACGGCAGAGCAGAACCGGGCGGCCCGCGATATCGCCCGGGATGCCGTGGCCGATCTCACGGTGCGCGTCCCCGTGAGCGGCGTCATCCTCACGAAAAATTATGAAGAAGGGGAATACGTGCAGGCGGGAGCGCCCATCGCCACCGTGGCCGATCTCTCCGACTGCTGGGTGAAAGTGTACGTCTCCTCCGAAGAGCTGGGCCGCCTCCGCATCGGCCAGAAAGCCCTCGTTTCCATCGACGGCGCGCCGGGCCGGACCCGGGAGGGGTACATCAAAGAGATCAGCGAGTCGGCGGAATACACGCCCCGCCAGAGCATCACCCGCCGGGAGCGGGAAAATCTGGTCTTCGCGGTGAAAGTGGCCATTCCCAATGAAGACGGCCTCATGAAGCCGGGCATGCCTGCGGATGTGATCTTCCCATGAACAGCGCCGATCCCGTCATCCTCACACAGGGCCTCACATGCCGCTTCGGAAATTTCACCGCTGTCGATCATCTGTCTCTCTCCGTGCCCCGCGGCGCGGTATACGGATTCATCGGCTCCAACGGCAGCGGCAAATCCACAGCGATCCGCATGATCTGCGGTCTTCTCCGGCCCAGCGAAGGCCGAGCGGAAGTGCTCGGCTGCGACACGGGGAAAGAGCCGGAAAAAGTGCGGCAGCGCCTCGGCTACATGTCGCAGAAATTCAGCCTCTACCTCGATCTCACGGCGGAAGAGAATCTCCGCTTCTATGCTTCTCTCTACGGCCTCTCCGGCGCGCGCCGGGAAGAAAAAATCGAGGAAGCCCTTGCCCTGATGGACCTCACTGACCGCCGCCGCGTCCAGGCGGGCGGCTTCTCCGGCGGCCAGCGGCAGCGCCTCGCCCTGGCCTGCTCCATCCTCCACGAGCCGGAGCTCCTCATTCTCGACGAGCCCACCTCCGCCGTCGATCCCACATCGCGGCGCTTCTTCTGGAACCTCCTCGCCGGCCTCGTTTCCGGCGGCAGGACCACTGTCCTTGTGACCACCCATTTCATGGATGAAGCGGAACACTGCGACATCGTAGGATTCCTCCAGCAGGGAAAACTCATTGCCGAAGGCTCGCCGCGGGCCCTCAAAGAAGGCCTCCCCGGCACGCTCTGGTCGCTCCGCTTCCCCACGCCGGAAGAAGCGTCGGCCGCCCTGGCCGCATCCGGCGCGCCGGTCATCGAATCGTACACCTTCGGCCGCCAGTTCCGGGTGCTCTTCCCGAAAGGCTTCACCCCGCCGGACGCGCTCCGCCCCCGCCCGGAAGAGCTCACCATGGAAGACGTCTTCATCTATTACGACAAAAAACAGGGAGGTGCGCCATGATCCGTTTCCTCGCCGTCCTCAGGAAAGAAATCATCCAGATGCGCCGCGACCCGGTGACGCTCATCATCATGTTCCTCATGCCTCTCGTGCAGCTCCTCGTCTTCGGATTCGCCATCCACACCGACATCAAGCACCAATCCGCCGCCGTCTTCGACCAGTCCCTCACGGAAGAGAGCCGGGATCTCCTGGCGGGATTCACGGCGAGCGAATACTTCGACATCAATTACACGGCGCGGAGCTTCGAAGAAGTGAATGAGCTCATCGACGAAGGCCGGGCCAAAGCGGGCATCATCATTCCGCCGGACCTGGCGGAAAATCTGAAACACCTCCGCCCCACGCCCATCCAGGTCATCGTGGACGCTTCCGACTCCACCGCCTCCACTTCGGCCATCGCCGCGGCGCAGGGCATCGGCCAGCGGAAATCGGCGGAAGCGCTCCTCGCCGCTCACCCGGAGCTCTCCCCGCAGGCCCTGTCCCTCTATGACATGCGCATCCGTGCGTGGTACAACCGGGACGCCGTCACCGCCTGGTACATGCTCCCCGGCATCATGGGCATCATCCTCACCATGACCATGGTCATGATCACCTCCATGGCCATCGTCCGCGAAAGGGAGCGGGGCACCCTCGAGCAGCTCCTCGTGACGCCCCTCCGCCCGTGGGAACTTCTCCTCGGCAAGATCACGCCGTATATCTTCGTCGGCTACGCCCAGCTCACCGTGTCCCTTCTGGTAGGGCTCGCCGTCTTCGGCATCCCCGTCCGGGGCAGCCTCTCCCTTCTCTACATCCTCACCACGCTCTACATCACCGCCTCCCTCACGCTCGGCATCCTCATCTCCACCGCAGCGAAAAACCAAATGCAGGCCATGATGATGTCCTTCCTCGTCTTTCTGCCGAGCATCCTCCTCTCCGGATTCATCTTCCCCCGGGAATCCATGCCCCTTTTCTTCCGCGGCCTCTCCGCAGTCTTCCCCATGACCTACTATGTGGAGATCATCCGGGGCATTCTCCTCAAGGGGAACGGTCTCTCCGCCCTCTGGACGCAGGCGGCGGCGCTCCTCCTCTTCATCGCCCTCACCTTCGGCGGGGCGGTAAAAAAATTCTCCCGCACCATGAACTGACTGCCGAACGGACCGCCGGGCCTCCGGCGGTTTTTTCTTTGTTTATGATTTGCTCCGGGAAACTTTCAAATTCCGCCGTATCATCAAAGGCAGCGGGAAAAAGGTCCCGTGATTTACCGTCCGAAGAAATATACGCTATAATAGAAAAAGCATTTGGAAAGGAGCAAGGAATGATCTCCATCGTCACCCCTGTTTACAATGAAGAAGACAATGTGGCCTACTTCCACGATGAAGTGACGCGCGTCATGAAAGGACTCGCCATGGACTACGAGATCCTCTACATCAACGACGGCTCCGCCGACAGCACGGAAGAAAAACTCGCCGCCATCGCCGCGGCGGATCCCCATGTGCGGGCCGTCACCTTCGCGAGAAATTTCGGCCACCAGATCGCCATCACCTGCGGCATGGATCTGGCTGAAGGCGACGCGGTCATCACGATGGACGGCGATCTCCAGCATCCGCCGGCGCTCATTCCGGCGCTCATCGAAAAATGGCAGGAAGGATTCGACGTGGTGCAGACCATCCGCACCGCCACGGAAGACGCGGGCTTCGTGAAGCGCCTCACTTCGAGCGGCTATTACGCGCTCATCAATGCCATCTCCGACAGCCCCGTCCGTCCGGGGGGCTCCGATTTCCGCCTCATGAGCCGGCGGGCGCTCCTCACATTCCGCCGCTTCCGCGAGCACAGCCGCTTCATCCGGGGCATCGTGGGCAATCTGGGCTACCGCCAGACGACGGTGGAATTTGTCGCGCCGCCGCGGCACGCGGGAAAATCGAAATTTTCCATGAAGAAAATGCTCCACCTCGCCATGGACGGCATCCTCACCAATTCCACGGCGCCGCTCCGCTTCATCTTCTACGCGGGGCTCCTGTCATCGGCGGGCAGCTTCTTTCTCATCCTCTATGTGCTGGGCTGCTGGCTGGCGGACGCCACCGTCCCCGGATGGGCCACCATGACCATCCTGCTCTCCTTCTTCGGGAGCCTCCAGCTCATGAGCCTGGGCATCGCCGGGGAATACATCAGCCGCATTTTTAAAGAAACACAGAACCGGCCCCTCTACTGGGTCGCCGCGGACACCGCCCGCGCCCCGAAGGACTGCGGGCAGAAGAAATAACCGCCAGAGGAAGCACCGCGCTTCCGGAAGGGAGAATCATGGCCAATCACGATTTTTTTGACAGCGAACTGTTTCAGGAATTGGTGAGCGACCTTCACGAAGAAGCCCGCTTCACCGCCACATACCGCGTGGAAGCGGAAGATTTTACGGAAGCGAAAGAGCGGGCGAAAGAGATCGCCTACGAGCAGACCGTGGAATGCCCGCAGGAGCTCATCGCCGGGACATGGATCGAGAGCCGCGTGATCGGCCATGTCGAAGACATTAAAAAAGCCGCCCCCGGCGTGTGGTACGTATACATCTCTTACCTGCCGGAAGCGGTGGAGAGCGACTTCACGGAACTTCTGAACATGCTCTTCGGAAATATCAGCCTCCTGCCGGGCATCCGCCTCATGTCCTTCGATCTGCCGGAAGCCTTCCTCAGCACATTCAACGGGCCGAAGCTCGGCCAGGGCGGCATCCGCGAGCTCTGCGGCGTGGAGAGCGGCCCCATCCTCATGTCCGCCGTGAAGCCCCTCGGCAGGAGCTCCGAAGAACTGGCCGCCATGGTGAGCGCCCTCGCGCTGGGCGGCTGCCCCATCATCAAGGACGACCACAGCCTCTTCGACCAGAAATGGGCGCCCTTCGAAGAAAGGGTGCGTCTCTGCGCGGACGCCTGCGCCGAAGCAAATGAAAAGACCGGCGGCAGCTCCATTTTCGTCGCCAACTGCACCGGCGACGGCCTCGCCTTCCTCGACCGGGCCTACAAAGCGCAGGAACTCGGCGCGGGCGGCATCATGGCCGCCCCGGGTCTCCTCGGCTTCAGCCTCATCAAGCAGCTCGCCGACGCGCCTGACTTTCAGCTGCCCATCTTCCTGCACCCGTGCTTCACCGGGAGCATCACCATGCACGAAGACAGCGGCATCTCCCCCTTCTGCTGGTACGGCCAGATCTGCCGCCTCGCCGGGGCGGACGCGGTCATCTTCACCAGCTTCGGCGGCCGCTTCACCCACTCCGAGCAGGACTGCGCCCTCATCGCGGAGAGCCTCAATCTTCCCATGGGCCAGCTCCGGTCTCCCTTCCCCGTACCGAGCGGCGGCATGAAGCGCCAGCTCTTCCGCCGCATGCACCGCGTCTACGGCGACGGCACCATCTTCCTCGTGGGCGGCGCGCTCCAGACAGAAGGCCCGGATCTCACGGAAAATACGAAAATTTTTCTCCAGAGCCTCCGGGAAGCGTAAAAATCCCAATACAAAAGAGAGTTCCAAAAAAGGAGCTCTCTTTTTTTGTTTTTTATTCAGAATCCCCAGCGCACGCCGGCGTTCCACTGCCACGGCGTGTCGATGTCGCCGCCGAAGGTGCGCACCACATCCGCATAGAAATACGTGCTGTCCGAGAGGCGGAGATTCACGCCGAAACCCGCCTCGTACCACGTGTCGCCGATGTCCTCGCGGTAGCTGTTCTCGATGCCCGCATAGCGGAGCCACGTGTCCCCGCTCCCTGCGAAATCGTGGAGCAGAGAGAACTTCCCGTATACGCGCCCCGCGCCGAACTGTTTCCCCGCTTCGAGACCGAGTCGGCCCACCGCGCTGTCGAGGCTTTCCTGCGAGACGCGGATGCCGTTCGACGTGGTGTAGTCCTCGCTCCCGATATGGAGGAGCGTCATCTGCGCCTGCGGCGTGACGAACCATCCGTCCGCGAGCGCGATCTCCCGGCCGTACTCGCCGAAGAGGCTCACTCCCCACATGTCGTAGTCCCCGTGGGTGCGCCCCGCGTCCGTCGTGATGGTGTATTCGTTCGAGAGCTTTCCGCCCTTCAGGACAATGTCCGCGTAGTGCCCCTTGTCGCCGAGCCACGTGCCGTACAGAGAGAGGGACGTGCTGCTGTTCTCCCCGTAACCCGCGCGGTACGACGTCTCCCCGTCGTTGTAGGAGACCGCCGCGCCGTAGTGCACGGGCCGGACGCCCAGTCGTAGCCGAGCTGGTAGAAATCGTACTGGTTCTTATACTCGCCGTCGTATTGGAACTCCCCGCGGGACATGCGCGCCCAGATGCCCTGACCGCCCGCAGACCGGCGCAGGTCGCCCAGCCGCTGAGACAGCGTCGCATCCTCCTGCCGCCAGGAAAGCAGCGGCACCGCAGAGAATCCTTTCATGGCATCCATGGTCGTTGTCGTCCTTTTGCTGATTACATTCGCCACGTAACCCTGATGCCGGTCCGTATCATCAAACAGCAAATCCCCCTGCGCTTCCGGTGCGATAAGTCCTTCGCGAATCGTGACTTTCCCGGTCAGGTTCCCATCATTCGCTTCATAATAAATTTCCGAGGCGATTTCATTCAAATTTTGCAGTGCTTTTTCCGGCGTAATCGTATCGATGAAATTATCATTCTGTACGGTCATATTCAGGACAGAACCGTTTTCCGCCGCAGCAATATTCGTTCCGCCTGCATCAACATCAATATCACCGGTCTGCCGATTGTCTCCTATATCCAGCAAAATATCTCCCACTCCGGAATAGTTTTCAATCGTAATCGCTTTTAAGCCCGTATACGTCGGCCGGATAATTCCATGATCCATGGTAAGCGATGTAATCGTTGAATTAAAATGTCCATCGGTTTCCCAAACCGCCTGATTGCTCAAAGACAAATGAATTTCTCCGTTATCCGCAGCCCACGCGGTCCCTTTCAGTTCTGAATCAGGGGTATTCAAGTTAATGCTGATCTTCCCTTTATTATTTTCATCCTTTCCCCCACTCTGTAAATCGCCATAAATTACGGTCGTTTTCATCACATCTTCATCAGAATTAACGGAAATTGTGCTGCTATTCGCATAAATGGCATAAGCAGTCTTCCTCCCCTGATGGGCTTCCGCCTGAATCATGCCCCCCGAAATATCGATATCCGAACCATTATCTCCATATACGGCAAAAGAGTTGATGGCCTTTGTATTCTCGCTGTCCGCAGATGCCGTGATAGTCACATTATCTAAAGCAACAGACCTGCCGCTTGTATACAACGCATACGCTCCCGCACTCTTGCTTCCTTCTGCATCCGCTTTAAGCGCCACATCCTTCAGAATAATCGGGTTATCCGAGCCGCTGTCTGCACGTACTGCATATGCCGTTGCCTGTCCACCCCCTTCCGCAGTTGCTTCTAAATTTCCTCCGTTGATTTCAATATCAGAACCTTTCGCCCCATATACTGCCATAGCCTGAACCGTATCGCCTCCATTCGTGCCTCGGGCTGATGCACTAACTGCTACATCTTTCAATTTAATTTGAATACCTTCTACAAATGCCGTATAAGCCCTTACCTTACCGTTTCCTTCTGCAATGGCTTTCAAAGAATCGCCCGTTTTTTCATATGTTTTCCCATAAGTATCCTCCTTGAACCAATTGTATGCATATGGATCTTGTCCACTTTCATAAATGGGCTGATCCTCACTTCCCGCCGCATTCACCGTTCCATAAAAACCGCTCAAAACGAGCGAAAGCAGAATGGCCGCCTTTTTTCTGTTTTTCATGATAAAACCTCCCGCTGAAACGGCGGGAGGAGGTATACGGGAAAGGTCCTTGACCCCCCCCGCAAATTTTCCGTATTGCCATGAGTGCATAGGTTCATGCCTGTGTCTCATGCTTTGTTTTCAGTATACTATCCTGAATGATGCCCTGTCTTCCCCCAAAAAGAAAAAATATAAAAAACGCCGTACAGCACGGCGCTTTCTTTCTTTTTAATTTATTTTTATGCTTCGTCTCCCGCGGGGAGAGCGGCGCATTTGGTGCGGCGGGTGTAGAGCCACGCCGCGAGGAGCCAGGCGAGCGCGAGGAGTCCCGCGAAAAGGCGAAGGGTCGCGCCGTAGCCGCCGGTCTCGCTCTTCATGACCGAGAGGAGGAGCGGCCCGGCGAGGCCCGCCATGCCCCACGCGGTGAGGATGACGCCGTGGATAGACGAGAGATGGCGCACGCCGAAGAGGTCCGACAGGTACGCGGGCATGCACGAGAAGCCGCCGCCGTAGCAGCTGATGATGAGGAGCACCCACGCGGCGAAGGCCTCCGCATCGGACGTGCCGGCGAGCTGCCAGAAGGCGAAGGCTTCCACGGTGAAGAAGAGGAGGTACACCGCGCCGCGGCCGATCCAGTCGGAGACGGTGGACCAGAGGATGCGCCCCGCGCCGTTCACGATGCCGATGATGCCCACGAGGGACGCCGCGCCTCCGGCGGTCATACCGATCACTTCCTGCGCCATGGGCGACGCCACGGCGAGGAGACCGATGCCGCAGGTGATATTGATGAAGAAAATGAGCCAGAGCCCGTAAAATTCCGGCGTGCGGAGCGCTTCCCGCCGGGTGTACTGCTTCCGCTCCGGCAGCGGCGCGCCGGCGGCGAGTTCTTCTTTCAGCACGCCCGCCAGGTCTTCGCCGAGGTCCCCCGGGCGGGGCGGCGCGAGGTACAGCGCGGAGAGGCTCATGACAAGGGCATATGCCGCCGCCATGATGACAAAATTCCAGAAAAGGCCGTACGCCGCGGTGAGCGCCTGCATCACCGGCCCGGCGATGAAGGCGGCGAATCCGAAGCCCATGATGGCCAGGCCCGTGGCAAAGCCCCGGTTCCGGGGAAACCATTTCACGAGCGTCGCCACAGGCGTGATGTATCCCGTGCCGAGGCCGATGCCGCCGATGAATCCGTACGACAAGTAGAGCAGGCCGAGGCTCTTCGTTTCCACGGCCCATGCCGTGCCGAGGAGGCCCGCGCAGAAGAAGCCCGCCGAGAGGAGGCCGGAGCGGCGCGGCCCCATGCGCTCCACAAAGTGTCCCAGGAATCCCGCGGAGAGGCCGAGGAACAGGATGGCGATGGAAAAGGCCCATGTCGCTTCGGAGAGCGTGACGCCCATCTCCTCCATGACCGGGCGGGCGAGCACGCTCCACGCGTAGACGCTCCCGATGGAAATATGAAGCCCCACAGCGGCGAGGGCGATGAACCAGCGGTTTCTTTTCATAAAAAATCCCCCTTTGAAACGATTTCAAAGGGAGCGCCATACAGACGAAGACCGCCTGAACAGAACTCCCTGCCCAGACGGTCGGCCGATCTTCGCGCGCAGCACACGTGGTCATTTCCACTATCCGTCAGCACTGCATGCGTTTGTATTGTAGATGCAGTATAGCAGGAGCGGCCCCGGGGCGTCAAGAAATTCTTTCCGCCATTCCTCTTCATTTTTTCCTAATATTTTTCTCATATTCTCATTGACATCATTTTTTCTCCCTGTTATTTCTCCCTGTTATATTAAATAAAAATGAAACTATGTGTCGATATAATTAATATTCGGCACATGGATCGGTTCTATCTTTATTTTGTATTAATGAAGAAGGGATCTGTCATGAAAACCATTGGAAAGCTCCAGTCCGCCGGCCTCTGCGCGGCAGTTTTCTGCGCGGCGGCGCTGGCCGGCTGCGGCGGCGTATCTTCCGGCAGCGCCGAACCGGCTGTCCGTCACGCCCCGCCGGCCGGGTCTGTGCTGAAAGTCGGCACCGATCCGACGTTCCCGCCTTTTGAATACTACCAGGAGCAGACCGGTTCCTACACCGGCTTCGACCTGGATCTCATCGAAGCGGTCGCGAAGACGGCGGGCTATGAAAAAGTGGAATTTGTCAATACGCCCATGAATGAGATCCTCCGCGGGCTGAACGAGAAGAAATATGACGCCGTCATTTCCTGCCTGAGCATCACCGACGAGCGGCAGAAGGAAGCGGCCTTTACCGCGCCCTACGCGGACAGCTCCTACGTGGCCGTCACCGCCAAAGGCGTGCGTCTCTCAGGGAAAGACGAGCTGAAGGAGCGGAAGCTCTCCGTGAAATCCGGCTCCGTGGCGGAGACGATCGCCCATTCCTACACGGACAATGTCGAATCCTGCGCCACCGCCGAGGACGCGCTCCGCCGCGTGATCAGCGGCGCGTCGGATGTGTTCATTTCCGATCGGTACATGGCCGCTTTCTTTGCCGCCAACGGCTACGGCGGCAAGATCGAGATCCAGACCGGCGTCGACCTGGGCGTCCCGTCTAAGCTGGCCATCGCCGTCCGCAAAGACGATGAGGCGCTTCTCGCTCAGCTGAATGAGAGCCTCGCCACGTTCTCCCGCTCGAAGCCTTACGAGCAGATGAAAACGCTCTACTTCGGCAATTATCTCTGAAAAATATCAGCACCGCCCGCCCGGCTCCCCTCCCGCCCGGACGGGCTTTTTTCTGCCCGTTTTCCCGAAAATGCGGCGCTTGACTTTCACCGGGCTTTCAATGGTATAGTAGGAAAAATCTTTCGGGAAAGGAGGAAGCCATGAGGTTTTCCTGTTTCGCCGCCCGCCTCGCGGAAGCGGCGCTCACCATGCTCGGCGCGTCGCTGGCAGTCTTCGCACTCACCATGCTCGGCACGGACGAGCTGGCGCGGCAGATGATCACCGGCGCGGAAGAGCGGCCCGTCTCTCCGGAGGAGATCGCCGCCGTGACGGAAGCGCTCGGCCTCTCCGATCCTTTCTTCGTGCAGTTTGCCCGGTGGCTCGCCGCGGCGCTTCACGGCGATCTGGGCTGGTCCTACATGTGCCAGGCGCCCGTGACGGACGTGATCCTCGCCCGCTTCCCGGCGACGCTCGCCCTCGCCGGAGCGGCGTTCGCTCTGACGCTCCTCGTCTCCATTCCGCTGGGGCTCCTCGCGGCGCACCGCCCCGGAGGGAAAGCGGATCTCCTCATCCGGGGGCTTTCCTTCGCGGGTCTCTCCCTGCCGGGCTTCTGGCTGGGTCTTCTCCTGCTGTGGTTCTTCGGGCTGAAGCTCCGTCTTTTCCCCATCGCCGCCGGCACGGGCGGATGGGCGGCCCTCGTCCTTCCCGCGCTGGCTCTCGCCGCGGGCATGGCATCGAAATATGTGCGGCAGGTGCGGGCGGCAGCGCTGGAAGAGCTGGCGAAAGACTATGTCATGGGCGCGCATGCCCGGGGATTCTCCGACGCGCGCATCCTCTTCCGGGAAGTGCTACCCAATGCGCTCCTTCCTCTCACCGCTCTTTTCGGCCTCTCCGCGGCGAGCCTCCTCTCCGGCGCGGCGGTCATTGAAGCAGTCTTCGGCTGGCCCGGCCTGGGGTATCTGGCGGTGCAGGCCGTGGAATTCCGGGATATCCGCCTTCTGCAGGGCATCGCCGTATGGGGCGCGCTCTGCTGCACGCTTTCTCAGTTCGCCGCCGACGCGGCGCAGCGTCTTCTCGATCCCCGCCTCTCCGCGGAAAGGAGGAGCCGCCGATGAACCGCCGATTTCTCGCTCTCGCCGCCGCGGCGGCCCTTCTCTCCGCTTCGGGCTGCGCGCCCGCGCTCCCGGCGGATACGCTCCGCATGGCCCAGACGGTGATCCCCCGGAGCCTCGACCCGGCGGACAATTACGCCTCCTGGGATCTGATGCGCTTCGGCGTGGGAGAATGCCTCGCCCGCTTCGGCGAGGAAATGACGCCCCTGCCGTGGCTCGCCGAGAGCTGGAGCGCCGACCCGTCCCGAACGGTGTGGACCTTCCGCATCCGGAGCGGCGTCTTTTTCTCCAACGGCCGCCCCCTCACGGCGGAAGCCGTGAGGGCCTCCCTTCTGCGGGTCTTCGAGCGGTCGCCCCGGGCCCGTTCTTTCTTCACGCCGAAGGCCATTGAAGCGGACGGGCAGCGCCTCGTCATCCGCACGGAAGCGCCCGCGCCGAATCTTCCCGGTCTCCTGGCGGACCCGCTCTTTCTCGTGATCGACACGGAGGCTTCCGGCGATATCCGCCGCCGCGGCCCCGTCGGCACAGGCCCGTACCGGCTGGACGAGGCGGACAGCGCGGTCTTCCATTTCTCCGCCAATCCCTATCGGGCCGTTCCCTTTCGCCGCCTCGACGTGGTCTTCGTGCCCGACCCCGGCGCGTCGTCCATGGCGCTCCAGGCGGGAGAGACGGATGTCCTCCCCAATGCCGCGCCGGAGAGCCTTCCCCTCTTCCGCGGCGGGCCGTACCGCGTATCGGAAACGGCGTCCCTTCGTTCTGTGCTGGCCCGTTTCAATGCCGCTCCCGGCCGGCCTCTCGAAGACCGGCGCGTGCGGGCGGCTCTCATCTCCGCGTGCGACAGGAAGACGTGGTGCGAGATCCTTCTGGGGGGCGCCTTCATTCCCGGCGGCCCGGCGCTCCCGCCTTCCATGGACTGCGGCTTCGATGCGCTGCGTGACCCGAACGGCTATGACCCGGAACGGGCGAAGCGGCTGCTTGATGAGGCGGGCTGGACAGACACCGACGGCGACGGCATCCGTGAAAAAGACGGCCGGAAGCTGGAGCTCACCCTCATCACCTATCCCGACCGGCCCTACCTCCCGGCGCTGGCGGAAGCGGTGCAGGCAGACGCCGGAAAAGCGGGCATCCGCGTCCGCATCGAGATCGTCGATTACAGCGTCCTCGTGAGCCGCGGGAAAGACGGCTCGTGGGATCTCCTCGCCACGAGCATCCTCACGGGAAGCACGGGCGACCCCGAAGTGTACCTCGACCGGTACTGGGGCAGCGGCGGTGAAGAAGGAAATGTCACGGGGTGGCACAGTGATGCCTACGACGCTCTCGCCGCGGAACTCGCCTCCGCCATCGAGCCGGGACAGCGGCGGGCCATTGTCGTCCGCATGCAGCAGCTCCTGCTGGACGAAGCGGCGGCGCTCGTCTTCGGCTACCCGAAGGCCGCCATGGTCTCTTCCGCCCGCGTGGAAGGCGCGAAGATCACCCCCGCCGATTACTACTGGATCACCGACGCCATCCGCCCCGCGGAAAAGCCGTAATAAAGACGCATAAAAAAAGACAGACACCTGCGAATGCCTGTCTTTTCTTTTTATCTGACTTACAGGACTGCGTACGCCGCCGCGGTCTTGCCGCGGAGCAGCGCCAGCGACGTATTGATATAGAGCAGCACGCCGTCCTCCTCGGCGGTGTAGACCTTCCGCACGGCGCCGAAAAGATCCGTCGTGACCCCCAGAACGTCTCCTTTCCTGACGCGCGCCCCCTGCGTGAGCTCCGTCCGCCAGCAGCTGTCTTCCTCCGCCTCCACATAGATCACTTTCTTCACCTCTTCCGGCGGCCTTTCCGCCTCCGCGGCGAAGAGCGCCGGATTGACGAGACAGCCCACGTGCCGCAGCACCCGGAGGATATCGTCGCGGTGCGCCTTCACATCGTCATTCCCGCAGATCCCGTTCCCGCCGTGCTCCACGAGGATGGCAGGCACTCCGGAAAAGGCGGCATAATTGTACGCCCCGCCGGAAGCGAGAGACGGCACCGCATAGGGCACGCCCGCGGCGAGGGCCATCTCCCGCGACGCCCGCGACACCTCCGCCGCGCAGGCCTTGGAATAATACACGTGGGCGCAGAGATCTTCATGGATGTCGCCGCTGTGGAGATCCATGTAGAAATCCGCCCGGCTGATGAATTCCGTATTCAAAAAATACGCCAGCCGCTGCGTGGCCGTGCCGTTGGGATTGCCCGGAAATTCCCGGTTCAGATTCTTCCCGTCCTCCTCATTGAGCTCGGGGCGGCGGGACCAGAAAGCGCCGGGATTCGCCGCGTGGACGAGGGTGAGCGTCCCGGCGATATCCGCTGGGGAGAGCATGGCGGCGATCTCCATGGACGCGGCGATGCCCGGATATTCCCCGCCGTGGATGCCCGCCGTGATGAGCACCCGCGGCCCGTCCGCCGCCCCTTCGATCACCGTCACCGGCAGCACCGCATGCCCGCCGGGCACCGCCGCCATGTACTTCTTCTTCCCGTTCTTCTCTTCGATCAGCCCGAAGCGCATGATCCCCTCCTGTATTTTAGAAAACACTTTAACAAATGTAAAATTTTCAATTTGTATTATATAATATTTTTCTTTGCCTTACATTAAAATAATCTACAAATTTCCAAAGTTCAATGATATAATTTATGCATGGAATCTGCGGGAAATGAAAAGACAAGGGAAAACTTTGCATTTCCCGAGAAGGACCCCGTTCCTCAGATCCCTTCTGTTCACGGCCGCCCCGGCAGAGGAGGCCAGGCGCCCATTGTCCGCCCGCGCGGACGAAAGGAGGAATGCATTTGTACGTAAAAATTTTAGGCCGCTACCTTCTGCAGGCCCTTGTCACCCTGGTGGGGATCAGCTTCATCATGTTCTCCATCACCATGCTGGGCACGGAAGATCTGGCGCGGCAGCTCATCTCCGGCGCGGAAGACGTGGTGGTCTCTCAGGCCGAGATCGACGCCGTCACGAAAGAGCTCGGCCTCGACCAGCCCTTTTTCGTGCAGTTCGGGAATTGGCTCGCTTCCGCGGCGCAGGGCGATCTGGGATTCTCCTACATGGCGCGGAAACCGGTCATCGATAAGATCCTGGAATGCCTGCCCGCTACGATCACGCTCGCCGCGGCGTCCCTCGTCCTCATGACCTGCGTCTCGCTCCCGCTCGGCGTCGCCGCGGCCTACCACAGAAACCGCTGGATGGATTTCCTCATCCGCGATGTCACCTTTTTCGGCATCTCCATCCCGGGCTTCTGGATGGGCCTCATGCTGCTGTGGTTCTTCGGGCTGAAACTGGGACTCTTCCCCATCGTGTCGAGCACCATCGGCTGGGATACCATTTTCCTCCCGGCGCTGACGCTCGCCATCAGCATGTCGTCGAAATACACCCGCCAGGTGCGGAGCGCCGTCCTGGAAGAACTGGGCCAGGACTATGTCCTCGGCGCGCGGGCCCGCGGCATGAGCGAACTGCACATCCTCACGAAGGAAGTGTTCCCAAACGCGGTGCTCCCGCTCATCACGCTCTACGGCCTCTCCATCGGGAGCCTTCTCGGCGGCGCGGCCGTCGTGGAGATCGTCTTCGGCTGGCAGGGCCTGGGAAATCTCGCCGTGAAAGCCATCGAATACCGCGACATCCGCCTGCTCCAGGGCATCGTCGTGTGGATCGCCGGCATGTACATGATCGTCAATATCATCGTGGACTTCCTCTACGGCGTCCTTGACCCGCGGCTCGCGAAGAAAGGAGCGCGTTCATGAATTCTCTCATCATCGGGTTTAAGACCAATAAAAATTTTGCTTTCTTCTCCATCCTCGCGCTCCTGCTCCTGGCGGCGGCGGTCTTCGCGCCGCTCCTCACGTCGTACCAGCCGACGGAGGCGGATATGAAGAACGCTTTCCTCGCCCCCTCGGCAGAGCACCTTTTCGGCACAGACAAGCTCGGAAGAGACTGCTTCTCCCGCGTGCTCTACGGCGCGCGGAATTCCCTTGCCAGCGCGCTCCTCCTGGTCGTCCTCGTCTTCTCGGTCGGCACGGCGCTCGGCGTCATCTCCGGCTACATCGGCGGAAAGACCGACGCGGTCATCATGCGCTGCGCGGATATCTTCATCTCTTTCCCCGGCGTCCTCCTGGCCATCGCCATCGCGGGCATCATCGGCGGCAGCATGCTGAACGCCATCATCGCCCTCACCTGCGCGACCTGGCCGAAATACGCGCGCCTCTCGCGGAGCCTCGTGCTGAAGATCAGGCAGAATGAATACATCGCCGCCGCGTTCGTCAATGGCGGCACGCCGCTCCACATCCTCACGCGGCACATCCTTCCGAATATCCTCCCGCTCCTCGTCGTCACGGCGGCCGCCGACATGGGCGCGCTCATGCTGGAGCTGGCGGGGCTCTCCTTCCTGGGCTTCGGCACGCAGCCTCCGGCTCCGGAATGGGGCGCCATGATCAGCGAAGGACGCCAGCACATCCAGACCGCGCCGTGGCTCATGATCTTCCCGGGCCTGGCTATCTTCGTTTCCGTGGTCATCTTCAATCTCTGGGGCGACTCCCTCCGGGACGTGCTCGATCCGAGAGACGACCAGATCTGACAGAAAGGACAATTTCCATGAAAACATCCTATAAACTTCTTCTCTCTGCCGCCCTCATCGGCGCGGCCGTCCTCGGTACCGCGGGATGCGGCGGCAGCGGCAGCTCATCCAAAGCGCCGTCCGATACGCTCCGCGTAGGCGTCACCAATTTCGCGGACAGCCTCGAACCGACGGACAACTACTTCGCGTGGGTCGTCATGCGCTACGGCATCGGCGAATGCCTCGCCAAATTCGACGACAAGATGCGTCCTCAGCCGTGGCTCGCGGAAAGCTGGAGCGTCAGCGGCGACAAGCTCACGTGGACCTTCAAGATCAAGGATAACGCGAAATTCTCCAACGGCCATAAAGTGACAGCGGAAGCCGTGAAATCTTCCATCGAAAGGGTCTTTGAAAAATCAGACCGGGCGAAGACTTTCTTCGACTATGAATCCATGACCGCCGACGGCCAGACCCTCACCATCAAGACCAAAGCGCCGGTGCCGACCATGCCGGGCATGCTCGCCGATCCGCTCTTCCTCATCATCGACACGGCCGTCACTGACCGGGATTACCGCACCGAAGGGCCGATCGCGACCGGGCCGTACATGGTGAAATCCTTCCAGAAATCGAAGTGCGTCCTCGAAGCGAACCCGAATTACTGGGACGGCGCGGTGCCCTTCAAGCATCTGGAAGTGCCGTCCATTGACGACCCGAACACCCGCGCCATGTCCCTCCAGTCCGGCGAGACCGACGTCATCGTCAATGTGGCTTCCGGCGATCTGCCGCTCTTCGAAGACAAGGAAAAATACAACATCTCCGAAATGGCGTCTCTCCGTTCCGTACTGGCCCGCCTGAACGTGGCGGAAGGCCATCCGATGCACGACAAGCGCGTCCGCGATGCCCTCATCTCCGCGTGCGACCGGAAGACCTACTGCGACGTCATCCTGAAAGGCACCTTCATCCCCGGCGGCCCCGCCGTTCCGCCTTCCCTTGACTACGGCTTCGATCAGCTGAAAGACCCGAACGCCTACAATGTGGACCGCGCGAACAAGCTGCTTGACGAAGCGGGCTGGAAAGACACCGACGGCGACGGCATCCGTGAAAAAGACGGCCAGAAGCTCACCATGGACTTCGTGTACTACTCCAGCCGCGCCGAGCTCCCGATCTTCGCGGAAGCGACCCAGGCGGACGCCAAAAAAGTGGGCATCGACATCAAGCTCCAGTCCGTGGACTACAACGTGCTCGACGGCATGGCGAAACGGGGCGAATACGACCTCATCATTTCCAATATCCTCACCGCCAATACGGGCGATCCCGAAGTCTATCTGAACTGGTACTGGAAGACCAATGTAGACGGCTCGAACCCGCAGAACGGCTCCGGCTACAGCAATGCCGAATACGACGCCCTCTCCGACCAACTCGCCGCCGAATTCGATCCGGCCCGCCGCCGCGAGCTCATGATCCGCATGCAGCAGATCCTGCTGGACGACGGCGCGACCCTTATCTTCGGCTACCCGAAGACGAACATGGTCTCCAGCACCCGCGTCACGGGCGCCCGCATCTTTCCGGCAGACTACTACTGGATCACGAAAGACATTAAACCGGCGGAGGGCTGATGAAAATGACTATGATCTTGATCTGCAGGGAGGCTGCCCATGCTGCTTGAAGTCAGAGATCTCGCCATCGCCTACGGGCGGCGGGAACCTATCGTACAGGGCGTGAGCTTTGACCTGGACGACGGAGAAGTCCTCGCCATCGTGGGCGAGTCCGGCTCCGGGAAGACCACGGTCATCCGCGCCATCCAGCACATCCTGCCGGGCGGCGGGCACATCGCGGGAGGGCAGGTGCTCTTCCAGGGCGAAGACACGCAGAAACAGACGCCGGCGAAGCACCGCGCCCTCTGCGGCAGCGCCGTCTCCATGATCTTCCAGGACAGCGGCGCCATGATGAACCCCATCCGCGCCATCGGCCGCCAGTTCCGGGAATACCTCGCCGTACACGGCATCACCGACGAAAAGGAAGCCCATGATCTCATGATCTCCATGCTTGAAATGGTGCGGCTCCCCGATCCGGAACGCATCCTCCAGAGCTACACCTTCGAGCTCTCCGGCGGCATGCGGCAGCGCGTGGGCATCGCTATGGCCATGGCGCTCCGCCCGAAGCTGCTCCTCGCCGACGAGCCCACCAGCGCCCTTGATGTGACGACGCAGGCGCAGATCGTCGCGGAAATGATGCGCGTCGCGAAGACGATGAATACGGCCATCATCATCGTCACGCACAATCTGGGCGTCGCCGCCTACATGGCGGACCGCATCCTCGTCATGAAGAACGGCCGCCCCGTGGAATACGGCCCGGCGGGAGAGGTCCTGCGCCATCCGAAAGCGGACTACACGAAAATGCTCCTCGACGCCGTGCCGAAGATGGGAGGCGCTGTATGAACGAAGAGATCCTCCGCGCCGAAGGCCTCACGAAGACTTTCGCGCTCCCCGGCGGGAAAACGCTCACCGCCGTCGATCACGTGTCCTTCACCGTCCGGGCGGGCAGGACGCTCGGCATCGTCGGCGAATCGGGCTCCGGGAAATCGACGGTCGCCCGCATGCTCACCCGCCTCTATGACGTGACGGAAGGGACGGTCCTCTTCCACGGGAAAGACATCACTCATCTCAAAGGAGAAGCGCTCCGCCAGCACCGCCGCGCCATCCAGATGGTCTTCCAGGACCCGACGACCGCTTTCGATCCGAAAATGCGCGTCGCCGATATCATCTGCGAGCCGCTGCTCAATTTCGGGCTCATCAGCGCCTCCGAAGTCCGGCAGAAAGCGGGCGAAATGCTCCGCCTCGTCGACCTGCCGGAAGACTTCGCCGGCCGCTGGCCAAACAACATGTCCGGCGGACAGCGCCAGCGCGTGGCCATCGCCCGGGCGCTCACGCTCCGCCCGGAGATCATCATCTGCGACGAAGCCACCTCCGCCCTCGACGTATCCGTGCAGGCCCGCGTCATCGCCCTGCTGAAAAAGCTCCAGCATGAGCAGAATATCGCCTACCTCTTCATCTGCCACGATCTGGCCCTGGCCAATTCGTTCTGCGACGAGATCCTCGTCATGCAGCACGGCCGGGAAGTCGAGACCATTCACGACCTGACGGAAGCCCGCTCCGATTACGCCAGGAAACTGGTCGCTTCCGTCTTCACCGTGGAAGAGGGGAAAAACAAAGTGCTCCCGACGGAATGACGGCCGCAAAAGGCGGCCCCTTCGGGGGCCGTTTTTTTGTGCCTGAAACAGGCAAACAACTCCCCCGCGGCGCGGGGCACCGCGCGCCTCACTGCTTTCCGTCCCGGCGTTCCGGCGCGGAGGCCGCCGTTTCCGCGCTTTCTCTCCGGCGCGTTCTATTTTTCCCACGCAAAAAACGCCCTCCGAAGAGAGCGTTTTCCTTTGAAATGATCAGAATTTGTACACCAGCGACAGTTCCCACGCGTCATCCGGGTCGTAGCCGTCGTCATAATCATAGGCGAAGGCGTATTCCCCGTGGAGGAAAAGATTCGGCATGAACGTCACATCGCCCGTGGCGAGCCAGAAATTCCCGCTGTGTAGGAAGATGCTGTCGTCCACGTCGAGGCCCGTCATGTACTGGTGATAGAGGCCCTTCTCCACGTCGAAATAGGCGATGTCGATGCCGAAGGTGCCGGGCTTCTTCCGATTCATCTGGCCGTAGCCTACGCCCGCCGTCCAGATCTGGGGATCGCCCGGCGCGTCGGTGTCTTTATAATAATCGCCGAAAACGCGGAAGTCCCCCATCGGCACCGTGAGGTTCGCGCCGATCACATTGGCGGATGTCCGATCTCCGTATTCTGTGAAATCGGAGGTGCGGAAATAGTCCACGCCGAATTTCACGCCGGAGATATCGGTCTTCGCCTGAGCGTAGAACGCTTCCGCTTCGTTGAAAGTATCCGTCTCGGTGTCAGGGTCCGCGTCCTTGAAGCGGCCGAAACCGACCGCGAGAGACGACGCGTCGCCGAGCTTCACTTTCGCTTCCGCCCCGTCAAAGGCGCTCCCCGCGAGCCACGTAGCCTGGGTGCCCATGTCGATCTCATAGCGGCCCATCATGAGATTCACATTGTCGCCGAAGCGGTGATTCACGTTCAGCCGGTCCATCTTGACGTTCGCGTCACTGCCGCCGTTGTCAAAGCGGACGTTCCCCGTAGTGAGACGCCCCGTGACGGTGGTGGAGTCATTCACCCGGGCGTTCATGGTGATGCGGATACGGCCGTCCCATTTGCCGTCCGTCGTGCTGTGGATGTAGCGCATGCGGGAATCGCCGCTCCAGGAGATATTGCCCACTTTCTTTTCCAGATTGCTCACCCGCACGCCCAGGCTGTCCAGCTCATCCGCGTATTCCCCGGCCAGCTTGTCGATGGCCGCGCGCTGCTCCGCGCTGTACTGGTCTTCCTTCGCCATGAGGCGGCCCACGATCTGCGCCATTTCATAGCGGGTGATATTCGTCTGCCCCCTGAACGTGCCGTCGGGATACCCTTCTACGATGCCCTGATCGGACAAGTCAGCTACGGCCTGATAGGCCCAGTCCGATGCCGGCACATCGGAAAACGGGTTCGCCGCCGATGCGGAAACCCCTGCGGCGAGTGCCGCCGCTGCTGCCATTGCGAGAATTTTCCTCATATTCTTCGCTCCTTTCTGTTTCTCCTCCTGACAGAAAGCGGGGAGAGCTTCCCTGTTTCCTCTCGCTGCTTCCTGCCCCGCGGCGGGAGAGACCCGCGGCCCTTGCGGACATTTCCCTGTTCATCGCCCCGCAAAGATATATGTATTATACCTAAAATCATTTCTTTTGCCAATTTATTTTTCATTTTGAGGTCATATTTACTAATATTTTATTCATTTATTGCAAAAAGAGAATGAAGGACCAGCGAAGCATCCCCGCAAAAGAGCAGGGAAAAAGGGCAGGACCGCCTGCCCTCTTTTTTATCGTCTTTTACGCCTCCGCTTCCCGGACGGCGTCTTTCATGGCCCGCACATAGGCCCCCACATGGGACGGCGCGTCCCGTCCGAAGGTCTCGAAGAGCCGTACCACCGCCGAGCCCACGATGACGCCGTCCGCTGCCGCCGCCATCTGCCGCGCCTGATCGGGCCGGGAAATGCCGAAGCCCACGGCGCAGGGGATATCCGTATAGCGCCGGGCCGTCTCCACGATGGCCCCGATATCCGTGGTGATCTCGCTGCGCACGCCCGTCACGCCGAGGCTGGAAATGATGTAGAGGAAGCCTTCCGCCTCCGCGGCGATCTTCGCGATGCGCTTTTCCGACGTGGGCGCCACGAAGGAAATGAGATCGACGCCGCGCGCCCGGCACGCCGGGAGAAAATCTCCTTTCTCCTCATAGGGCACGTCCGGCAGGATGAGCCCGTCAATGCCCGCTTCCGCCGCGTTGGCGAGGAAACGGTCCGTGCCGTAGGAAAAGACCACGTTCGCGTAAGTCATAAAGGCGAGGGGGACGGTCACGTCCTTTCTGAGCGTTTTCACAAACTCAAAAATTTTATCCGTCGTGACGCCGCCGGAGAGAGCCCGCAGATCCGCTCCCATGATGACCGGCCCTTCCGCGGTGGGGTCGGAGAAGGGAATGCCCAGCTCGATGAGATCGGCGCCGTTTTTCACGGCTTCCCTCACGGCGGCGGCGGTCGTTTCCAGATCGGGATCGCCGCAGGTGATGAAGGGAATGAAGGCTTTCCCGTGATCGAAGGCTTTTCTGATATTACTCATGGATATCCTCCCCTCTGTAGCGGGCAATGGCCGCGCAGTCCTTGTCGCCCCGCCCCGACAGGGTGACCGCCATGATCTGATCCTTTCTCATCTTCGGCGCTTCCTTCATGGCATACGCCAGAGCGTGGGCCGACTCGATGGCGGGAATGATGCCCTCCGTCCGGGCCAGGTATTCGAAGGCCTCCACCGCTTCGTCATCGGTGACAGGCACGTATTCCGCCCGGCCGATGTCGTGGAGATAGGCGTGTTCCGGGCCGACGCCGGGATAATCGAGCCCCGCGGAAATGGAATACACCGGCGCGATCTGGCCGTAGGCGTCCTGGCAGAAATAAGATTTCATGCCGTGGAAGATGCCGGGCCGCCCCGTGGCGATGGTCGCCGCCGTCTCAAAGGTATCGACGCCCCGCCCCGCCGCTTCACACCCGACGAGCCGCACCGACGGGTCGCCGATGAAATGATAGAAACTGCCGATGGCGTTCGAGCCGCCGCCGACGCAGGCCGCCACCACGTCGGGGAGCCGCCCTTCCTTTTCCGCGAGCTGCTCTTTGATCTCCTTTGAGATAACCGCCTGGAAATCGCGGACGATCGTCGGGAAGGGATGGGGCCCCATGACGGAGCCCAGGCAGTAATGGGTGTCGCTCACGCGGCGCGTCCATTCCCGGAGCGCTTCCGACACGGCGTCTTTCAGCGTGCCCGTGCCGCTCGTGACGGGGATGACCTCCGCGCCGAGGAGGCGCATGCGGTACACATTGAGGGCCTGCCGCTCCGTGTCTTCTTTCCCCATGAAGACGACGCACTCCATGCCCATGAGGGCCGCCGCGGTGGCCGACGCCACGCCGTGCTGTCCCGCGCCGGTCTCCGCGATGAGCCGGGTCTTGCCCATCTTCTTCGCCAGCAGCGCCTGCCCGAGAACATTGTTGATCTTGTGCGCGCCCGTGTGATTCAGGTCCTCCCGCTTGAGGTAGATCTTCGCCCCGCCCAGGTCTGCCGTCATTTTCGCCGCGTAGTACAGCCGCGACGGACGGCCCGCGTAATCATTGAGGAGCGCCGTGAGCTCCCCCTGAAATGCGGGGTCGTTTTTATAATGGTCATACGCCCTTTCCAGCTCCGTCACGGCATTCATGAGCGTCTCTGGAATATACTGTCCGCCGTGCGCGCCGAAGCGTCCTTTTCTCTCTGTCATAGCCGGTCTTCCTTTCTTACTGCCTCGACAAAAGCCGCCGATCTTTCTTCTTCTGCTAGTCCCCGGAGCTCCCGGAGCTTCGCCCGCCTGTCGGCCGCTCCCATGAGCGCTTCCCCCACGAGCACCGCGTCCGCTCCCGCCGCCGCGAGAGATGCCGCGTCTTCTGCCGTGCGGACGCCGCTCTCCGCCACGAAGAGCACCTCTTCCGGCACGAGCGCCCGGAGACGGCGGCTGTTTCCCGTATCGACGGAAAAATCCCGGAGATCCCGGTTGTTCACGCCGATGATCTTCGCCCCCGCGCGGAGCGCCTTTTCGATCTCCGCCCCGTCGTGGGCTTCCACGAGAGCCGAGAGTCCCACGGAAGCCGCCGCTTCCCCGTATTCCCGGAGCTCCTCTTCGGAGAGGACGGCGCAGATGAGGAGCACCGCCGCCGCGCCGAGGGTCTTCGCTTCATAGATCATGTATTCCCCGGCAGTGAAATCCTTCCGCAGACAGGGAAGGGACACCGCCGCCGCGATCTCCCGGAGATGGCTGTCCGCGCCGAGGAAACGGGACGGCTCCGTCAGAACGGACACCGCGTCCGCCCCCGCCGCCTCATAATCTTTCGCGATACTTACACAGGGATACTCCGCCGCGATGAGCCCCCGCGAAGGGGAAGCCCGCTTGCACTCGCAGATGAAAGAGAGGCCGGGCCGCCGCAGGGCCCGCTCAAAGGGGAAATCCCCCCGCTCCATGGCCTCCGCCTCCCGCCGCACCTCGGCAAAAGGCTTCCGCCGCTCCGCTTCCCTGATCCGCTCCCGCGCGCCGGCGGTGAGTTCTTCCAGAATATTCATACCGCGCTCCTCCGGCTCAGCTCGACGAAGCGCTCCATCGCCGCCATAGCCTTTCCCGAATCGATGAGGGCCGCCGCCAGAGCGATGCCGTCCTTCACGGATTCCGCTTTCCCACCGATGTAGAGAGAAGCCCCCGCATTCATGAGCACCGCGTCCCGCTTATGGCCCTTTTCTCCGGAGAGGACCGCCCGCGTGATGGCGGCATTCTCTTCCGGCGTGCCGCCGCGGAGATCTTCCCGGCGGCACCGCTCGATGCCGAAATCCTCCGGCGCGATTTCTTCTTTCTTCACCCATCCGTCGCGGATCTCGCAGACGAGAGTCGGCGCGGATACGGAGATCTCATCGAGCTTATCCTCGCCGTACACCACCATGCCCCGGCGGACGCCCAGATCGGTGAGCACGTGGGCCAGCGTCTCCACGAGGTACCCGTCGTACACGCCGAGAAGCTGCAATGTGGGGAACGCGGGATTCGTGAGGAGCCCCAGAATATTGAAGACCGTGCGGAAGCCCAGCTCCTTCCGGATGGCGCCGACATACTTCATGGAGCTGTGGTACTTCTGGGCGAAGAAGAAACACATCCCCGCGTCCCGGAGGAGCGCGGCGCACTGTTCCGGGCTCTCATTGATCTCCGCGCCGAGCGCTTCCAGACAGTCCGCCGCGCCGCACTTCGACGCCGCCCGGTTGCCGTGCTTCGCCACCTTCATGCCTCCCGCGGCGGCGACGAAAGCGGCGGTGGTGGAAATATTGAAGCTCTGCGCGTTGTCCCCGCCGGTGCCGACGATCTCAAACACATCCATTCCCGTATCGACGCGCACCGCGTGGGCCCGCATGGCGGCGGCGCGCCCCGCGATCTCGTCCTTCGTCTCCGCGCGGGCGCTCTTCGTGGACATCGCCGCGAGAAACGCCGCGTTCTGCGTGGGGCTCGTCTCCCCGCTCATGATCTCATTCATCACCGTGTAGGCTTCGTCATAGGTGAGATCTTCCTTATTTACCAGTTTTACGATGGCTTCCTTTATCATGGTCTTTTTTCCTCTCTGAAATACGATACTGCTCAGAAAATCCCATGACGCCATCGGCGGCCTCTCCGGATCAGGCGGCGGCCGGTCCTCACTGCTTTCATGCGTTCCTCCCTGCCAATAAAAAACTCCTCCGACTTCTGTCAGAGAAGCAAATAAAAACGCCCTGACAGAAATCACTTTCCGTCAAGGACGAATCGCTTACCGCCGCGATCCGCGGTGCCACCTTGATTTCACGGCATGACCCGTGCGCTCGGCAGGATACCAACATATCCTCGGCAACTGACGTATGCCCTCACATCACGGAATACTCTGCGGCTTCCCGCATTTCCCCGCGCCCTCAGCGGTCCATTTGACAGCTTGTTTCTTACCCGGCTCTCATCCCCGCGGGCTCTCTGTGAAGTCATCACTGCCGTTACTTCCGCTTCAACGGTTTGCGTTTTTTAATTTCCAAAGGCATATCACAAAAAAATTTCTTCCGCAACGATTTCAGAAAAATTCTTTCCAGAAAAGTACAATAAAAAAAACGCCCGAAGGCGTTTCTTCATACATCGTAGGGATATTCCAGCGGGTCGAGGCCGTACTCGTTCAGCCCCGCCGTGCCCCGCGCGAAGAGCAGGTACAGGGAGAGGAAGAAATTCACCACCGGAATGAACGTGCCGATGATGACGGGCCACTCTCCGCGGCCCAGATCGTGGGCCCGCCGCGAGACGAGCGACAGGAGCGACCACAGGAGCGGGAGATAGACCACGTACAGCCAGAAGACATGCTGCGCCACGGCCCACACCGCACCCATGAGGAGCCACACGGGGAGCGCCCGGATGAAAAAGCGCATCCTGTTCAGCCTGCCGTCGAAGCAGAACCACCGCCCCTTCAGCGACCGGTCCGTAAATCCGTCGGGCTTCCCGTACGCGGCCTGCTGCACGTCCCACTGCTCCATTTTCATCATGATGCTCCCCTCCGAGGTCTGTTTTTTTCATCGTAAAAGAGCCGCGTAAAAATTTTTTATGCAGTTTGTAAAATCTGTGTCAGAAAACAGAAAAGCACGGGGGCTTCCCGTGCTTCTTTTTTTACAGATCGAGATTGGTCACGTTCTTCGCGTTCTCTTCGATGAATTTGCGCCGCGGCTCCACCTTGTCCCCCATGAGGATGGTAAAGAGCCGGTCCGCTTCCACCGCGTCGGTCACTTCCACGCGGAGCATGACACGCTGCTCCGGATTCATGGTGGTGTCCCAGAGCTGCTCCGGATTCATCTCGCCCAGCCCTTTGTAGCGCTGGATGGTGCACCCTTCGATGCCGATCTCCTTCAGGAGCTTGTCCTGTTCGTCATCGTCGTAGGTGTAGTATTTCGCGCGGCCCTTCTTCACCTGGTAGAGCGGCGGCTGCGCGATGTACACATGCCCTTCCGTGATGAGGCGCGGCATGTAGCGGTAGAAGAAGGTGAGGAGCAGCGTGCGGATGTGCGCGCCGTCCACGTCGGCATCGGTCATGATGATGATCTTGTCGTAGCGGAGCTTGTCCATATTGAAATCTTCGCCGATGCCCGTGCCGAAGGCCATGATCATGGTGCCGATGGTCTCGCTGGAGAGCACCCGGTCGATGCGGGCCTTCTCCACATTGAGGATCTTGCCGCGGAGCGGGAGGATCGCCTGGTACCGGCGGTCGCGGCCGGACTTCGCGCTGCCCCCTGCGGAGTCGCCTTCGACGATGTAGATCTCCGTGAGCTTCGGGTCGCGCTCCGTGCAGTCCGCCAGTTTCCCCGGCAGGCTGGAGATCTCGAGAGCGTCTTTTCTGCGGGCGAGGGCCTTCGCCTTCTTCGCCGCTTCCCGGGCACGCCGGGCGAGGAGGCTCTTCTCGATGATCGCCTTCGCGTCGGCGGGATTTTCCGCAAAAAATTCCTGGAGGCCTTCGCTCACGATGCCGTCCACGATGCCCTTCACTTCCGAATTGCCGAGCTTCGTCTTCGTCTGCCCTTCAAACTGCGGATTGGGCACCTTCACGCTGATGACGCACGTCAGACCTTCCCGCACGTCGTCGCCGGTGAGATTGTCTTCCGACGCCTTCAGGAGATTGTTGTTCCGGGCGTACGTATTGATGGCGCGGGTGAGGGCCGTGCGGAAGCCCACGAGGTGCATGCCCCCTTCTACCGTATTGATATCGTTGACGAAAGTATACATGTTTTCCGTATACCCGTCCTGATACTGCATGGCGATATCCACGATGACCCGGTCGCGCTCCCCTTCAAAGGAAATGACTTTCTGATTGATCAGGTCTTTCCCTTCATTCAGGTACTGCACGTACTCCGTGATGCCTCCGGCGTAATTGAAGGACGCTTCCTGTTCCCTTCCGGCGCGCCTGTCGGTGAGGGTGATGGTGAGGCCCTTATTCAGGAAAGCGAGCTCGCGCATGCGCTCTTTCAGCGTCTCGAAACTGAAATCCGTGCCTTCCTTGAAGATCTCCGGATCGGGGAGGAACGTGACGGACGTGCCCGTATCTTTCGCCTTTCCGACGATCTTCATATCTTCCGTCTTCTCCCCGCGGGAGAAAGCCATTTCATAAATATTTCCGTTCCGTCTGACCCGGACGCGGGTCCACACGGTGAGGGCGTTCACCACGGAAATGCCCACGCCGTGGAGGCCGCCGGAAATGGGATAGCCGTCGCCGCCGAATTTGCCGCCCGCGTGGAGCACCGTGAGGACGACTTCCATGGCGGGCTTGCCCGTCTCATGCATATCCGTGGGGATGCCGCGGCCGTTGTCCGTGACGGTGCAGCTCCCGTCCTCATTGATGGTCACTTCGATGTGCGTGCAGTATCCGGCCAGCGCCTCGTCGATGCTGTTGTCCACCACTTCGTACACCAGATGATGAAGGCCCCGGGCCGAGGTAGAGCCGATGTACATCCCCGGACGAAGACGCACCGCTTCCAGTCCTTCCAGCACGCGGATATCTTTCGCGCCGTAATTCTTCGCGCCCCGCTCCTCGTCCTGGTGAGACTGTATTTCATGGATCTCTTCGCTCATGTGATTCTCCTTAAAACGCAAAAAAAGAACACCGGCGCGGCGCTCCCGCCATGCCGTGCGTATCCGTATATTTATATTATTATACCATAATAGCGAAAGAAAAAAGAAACCGGATTCTCCGTCTCTTTTCCGAAGAAAGCGGGAAAATTTCCGCTGTGCTACAATAAGACAGCATGCAAAACGAGGTGTCTATGAAAAAATTGTTCCTTCTCCTCCTGCTCCTCGGAGTGGCGTGGGGATTTTATGAAGGGCGGACCGGCAGCGAAGCGGTGCAGCCTCACGGACGGGCCGCGGCGGGCGAGCTCTCTCCCCTCGACAAGGCGTCGTCTTTTTTCAACGCGCTCTTCGCGGGCCTCTCCGATCTCTCCTTTGACGCGCCATCGGTCTTTTCCGAAGAGGCGGCGCCTCCGGAAGACCCGCCGCCGCAGGATCCCGCCGGCGAAGGCTCCGTCTTCGCGCCCATTCTGGAAGTCTGGAATTTCCGGGAGTCCCTGGAGAGCCGCATTGACCGCTCGGCCTTCGTCACCGGCGATGACATCCCGCTCCTCCTGAAGCAGGCCGTCGTCGCCGCGGAAGACCGCCGTTTCTATGAGCACGGCGCCATCGATCTGATCGGCGTCATCCGCGCGGCCGCCGTGAACGCCGCTGCCGGGGAGACCGTCGAAGGTGGCAGCACCATTTCCCAGCAGACCGTGAAAAATATTTTTCTCTCCGGCGAGCGCACCATGTCCCGCAAGATACGGGAATTCTTCCTTGCCGTCCAGCTGGAGCAGAATTACACGAAAGACGAGATCCTTGAGCTCTACCTGAATACGATCTATTTCGGCCACGGCGCGTACGGCGTCGGCCCGGCGTGCCGCACCTATTTCGGAAAAGAGCCCGCCGACCTGACGCTTCAGGAATGCGCCATGATCGCCGGTCTGCCCCAGGCTCCCTCCGCCTATGACCCCATCGACCACCCGGAGGAGGCGAAGAAGCGCCAGGCCGTGGTGCTCATGCTCATGGCGCGGGAAGGATACATCACGGCGCAGCAGACGTCGGCCGCCGCGTTTCACGTCATTCTCGACGAATAAGGAGGCCCCATGCCCTCGCTCTCTCTGCTTCTCTGCGTGGCCGCCGGCGGCGCGGCAGGCGCTGTCCTCCGGTGGCTCACGGGATTTTTCCTTGCCCAGAATCTGGGGACGGACTGGCCCTACGGCACCATGGCCGTCAATCTGTCCGGCTCCTTTCTGATCGGCTTCCTCTCCGTGCTGCTCCTCCAGAAATATCCCGATCCGCGCCTCGCCGCGTTCCTCATCGCGGGCTTTCTCGGAGGGCTCACCACCTTTTCCTCTTTCATCAATGAAGGCCTCCAGTTTCTCCTCGCGGGGCGGCCGCAAACGGGCCTCCTCTACATGGCCGGAGAGACCGCGGCGGGCCTTGCCGCGGCGGCGCTCGGCGTTTTCCTCGGCCGCTTCTTCGCGTGATCCCGCTTCGGCGGGATCTTTTATTTTTCCATGAAATGCCTCCCGGGCATGGAACAGCGCGCAGCAGAAGTATTGGATATCTTCTTTCCCTTTTCCTACAATACAGACAGGAAATCAAACAGAGCGAAAGGAGAATCCATCATGAACATCAAAAAGAAAGTACTGCCGACGCTGCTCGCCGCTATCCTCACCGGCGGCCTCGCCTCCGCGGCCAATCCGGTCATTCCCGATCCGCTGCCCCTCGCCGAGACGGGCGACCTCTCCCGCGGCGCCGATAATTTCTACCGGAGCAGCGCCGTGGACGGACAGGCCGTCTCTTTCCCCAATCTGTACGGCATGAAAGTGGCGGGCAATCTCTTCACGCCGAAAGGCATGGACCGCGCCCGTCCCCATGCCGCGGTCATCGTGGGGCACCCCATGGGCGCGGTGAAGGAACAGAGCGCCAATCTGTACGCCCAGAAAATGGCGGAGCACGGCTATGTGGCCCTCTCTGTCGATCTCACCTTCTGGGGCGATTCGGAAGGGACGCCGCGGAACGCCGTCTCCCCTGATCTGTACAGCGAGACCTTCAGCGCCGCCGCGGATTATCTGGACACGCTCCCCTTTGTGGACGGAGACAAGATCGGCGTCATCGGCATCTGCGGCAGCGGCAGCTACGCCGTGAGCGAGGCGAAGATCGATCCCCGTCTCAGGGCTGTCGCCACGGTGAGCATGTACGACATGGGCGCCGCTTCCCGCGACGGCCTGCGGAACGGTCTCACTCCTGAAGCGCGGAAAGCGGTCCTTGCCGAAGCTGCGGCGCAGCGCGGCCGGGAATACGCCGGAGCGGCTCCCGCCTACACCGGCGGCACTGTGGAGCACATCGATGAGCATTCTTCCGCCGTGGAGAAAGAATTTTACGACTTCTACCGCACCCGCCGCGGCGCGTCGGGAGAGCCTCACGCCACGACGCCCCGCCTCACGAGCAATGTGAAGCTCATGAATTTCTATCCTTTCAATGACATCGAGACCATCTCGCCCCGGCCGCTTCTCTTCATCGCGGGAGAGAACGCCCACTCCATCGAATTCAGCGAAGACGCGTACCGTCTCGCCGCCGAGCCGAAGGAGCTTTACCTGGTACCGAACGCGGGCCACGTCGATCTCTATGACCGTGTGGATGTCATCCCGTGGGAGAAACTGTATTCCTTCTTCGACAAGTATCTGAAATGAGAAAGAGCCGCCTTCTCCGGGCGGCTTTTTTCATGCGGTGCTATAATAAATCTGCTCATCCTTCGGACTTTCAACCCGATATTGATGGCAGAAAGGATAGATACTTATGACAGAAAGAAAAACAGTGACCGTCGCCCTCTCCGGCGGCGTGGACTCCACGCTCACCGCGCGGCTCCTCCTGGATGCGGGCTACGGCGTTTCCGCCGCGACGATGCTCCTCTTTGACGGGCAGGACACGGAGAGCGCCGCCGCCACGGCGGATTTCCTCGGCATTCCCCACAAAGTCTTCGACCTGCGGGAGTCCTTCCGGGACACCGTCATCCGGGACTTCATCGGCGCCTACGCGAAAGGCGTCACGCCCAATCCCTGCATGATCTGCGATTTCCACATCAAATTCGGCGCTTTTTATGAAGCGGCGCTCGCCCATTTCGGCGCGGATTTCTTCGCCACAGGTCATTACGCCCGCATCCTCTGGGACGGGGAGCGGAAGAAATACGCCGTCTGGAAAGGCCTCGACGCGGCGAAAGACCAGTCCTATATGATGTACCACCTCACGCAGGCCCAGCTCGCCCGCATTCTTTTCCCGCTGGGACGCTTCACGAAGCAGGAGACGCGCCGTCTTTCCCTCGAGAAAGGGCTCCCCACCCACGACAAAGCGGAGAGCCAGGACATGTGCTTCCTCTCCGCCGGAGACAGCTACAAGGATTTCCTCGCCGCCCGCGCGCCGGACATCTTCCGGGAAGGCGACATCACCGACGGAAAGGGACGCGTCCTCGGGCGCCACAGGGGCCTTCCCCTCTACACCGTGGGCCAGCGGAAAGGCCTCGGCCTCTCGTCCCCCTTCCCGCTCTACGTGACCGGCCTCGACGCGAAGCGGAACCGGGTCATCGTCGGCAGAAATGAAGACCTCTTCCGGAACCGTCTTCTCGCGGACGCTCTCGATTTCACCGACGGCGAGCCGCCGGCCGCCTCTTTCCGGTGCGAAGCGAAGATCCGCTACGGCATGAAGGCCAGCCCCGCCTCCGTCACCGTGCAGGACGACGGACGGGCGGTCATCGCTTTCGACGCGCCCCAGCGGGCCGTCACCCCCGGCCAGTCCGCCGTCTTCTACGACGGAGACCGCCTCATCGGCGGCGGCACCATCCTGCGTCCCCTGTAACAAAAGAACGGAGCTTTCACGCTCCGTTTTCTTTATGCTCTTTTTACAGAAATTTCATGCATCCCCCACAAAAAGAAGATACACTGAAAGAAATATTGGAAAGAAGGTGGACCTATGTCTCTGGAATGCCGCATCCTCCGTTCCCTCCGGTACGGCCTGAGAAGCCGCCGCGCCGACGCGGCCATGCGCGGCGCATCCCGCCTCGGCGACTACGGCACGGTGTGGCTCATCGCCGCCTACGTCATGCTCTGCTTCCGAAGCCAGCGGCGGGCAGCGCTGGAAATGCTCCTCTCCCTCGCGGTGGAGAGCCTCTTCTGCTGCGTCCTGCTGAAGCCCTTCATCCGCCGGAAACGCCCTTTTGAGAAAACGCGGAAAGTGCGGCCCCTCATCGAGCCGCCGCAGGACCGCTCCTTCCCCTCCGGCCACACCGCTTCTTCCGCGGCCGCCGCGGCGAGCCTCTTTCTCTCCGGCTCATCCTTCCGCGTTCCCGCCCTTCTGCTGGCCCTCCTCATCGCGGCGTCCCGGCTCTACCTTGGCGTGCACTACCTCACGGACGTCCTCGGCGGGGCCGCCGCGGGCATCGCCTCCGCCTTCGCGGGCCGCCGGCTTATGAAGAAACTTTTCCCATGAAAAAGCCCTGCCCTGAGCGGAGCCTGTGCAGGATAAAAATTTTTGCCGTCCCGTTTTTACAGGAGCGGCTTTTTTATGTCCCGCGGCGTCAGCGCAGCAGAAGCAGGGCCCCGCAGAGGAGCATCACCGCGCCGCAGCCCGTGAAAATGAGGCGGCGCAGGCCCCGGCCGGCAGCGGGATGGGGCGCGCCCCGGCCGCCGCAGAGCCAGTCCCAGTCCGACGCGCCGCCGACGAAGAAAAAGAGCCCCGCCGCGAGGAGTATTTCCTCTCTGTGCGCCGCGAGAAACGCGGCGATCCTTTCTTCCATAGTTTCCCTCTCTCATAAAAAAACGCCTCTCCCGCAGGAGAGACGTCTTATTTTTCAGGAGTTTTTTCCCCGCCGGGATGCATGAAGCGGTCAAAATCTTTCCATGTGGCGATGAATTCGCCGCCCATGATGATGACCATCGCCGCCAGGTGGAACCAGATGAAGAGCACCACCAGCCCGATGAGGGAACCGTAAGTGAGGCCCATGTGGGAAATATTCAGCACGTAGTAGCTGTATCCCGCCGTCAGGAGCAGCCAGAAAGCCGTCACGATGACCGACGCCGATACGGCGCGGCTCCACTTCGTGCGGTACCGGTGCGCGGCGTACCGGTAGAAGACGGACAGCGTCAGCACCAGATTGCCGAAAGGGATCGTGTATTTCAGCCGGTCCCAGGTCTGAAGGAATACGTCGGGCAGCGTGAAATAGTAGTCCAGCGCATAGACCACGGCGTTCCCGAAGACCGTCACGCCCAGAGACAGCAGCATGGCGAAGGTGATGAGCATGGTGAAGAGAATGGATTTCGCCTTCACCGTGATCCAGCTCTGCTGATTTCTGTCATTGCTGATCGCCTTGTCCGACGCGCGGATGAAGACGTCCACGCCCTGCGCCGCCGACCAGACGGACACGGCGAGACCGGCGAAGAGCCAGATGGAGCTTCTTCCTTCGATGATGCGGTATACATTTCCTTCCAGCGCCACCGCCAGATCGTGCGGCAGGTACTGGAGCAGCTGGATGATAACGGAGATCTGGGGCGCCATGAAGAAAAGGATGGCGTTTACGACGAAGATCATGAAGGGCACGAGCGCCAGGATGAAATAATACGTGCTTTCCGCGGCGAGCGCGCCCACGTCATCGTCCATAAACCGTCTATAAAGTCCGAGCACAAAGAACTTGATGGTGCCCCATATGCCCACGCTGTCCATGAGTGCCTCCTTTTTTCCGTTCCCCGCTTCCGGGAAACGTCATTTCACAGTGCCTGCCGCTTTCCGCGGCGCGGTCTCACTGCTTGTTTTTGATGTTCGCGTTCTTGTAGCGCTGCTGGCGGGACAGCACCATCTTGCGCATGCGGATGCTCTTCGGCGTCACTTCCACCAGCTCGTCTTCGCGGATCCATTCCAGCGCCGATTCCAGCGTGAACTGGCGGCACGGAGGCAGACGGATGGCGTCGTCGGAAGCCGCGGCACGGGTATTGGTGAGGTGCTTCTTCTTGCACGGGTTCACGTCCATGTCGTTTTCACGGGCGTTCTCGCCGATGATCATGCCTTCGTAGACTTCTACGCCCGGGCCGATGAAGAGCTCGCCTCTGTCGAGGACGCTGTTCAGGCCGTACGCCGTGGTGGTGCCCGCTTCAAAAGCGACGAGGGAGCCTCTGGTGCGTTCCGGGATATCGCCCTTGTACGGCGCGTAGCCCTGGAAGACATGGTAGAGGATGCCCGTGCCGCGGGTGGTGGTGAGCATTTCATTGCGGAAGCCGATGAGTCCGCGCGCGGGGATGGAGAAATCCATCTTCATATAGCCCGCCAGTTCTTCCATGGAGATCATTTCCGCGCGGCGCGGCCCGAGGCCTTCCATGACGGCGCCCATGAATTCCTGCGGTACTTCCACGGTGAGGCGTTCGATCGGTTCGCACTTCACGCCGTCGATCTCCTTGTAGATGACCTGGGGCTTGGAAATTTCCAGCTCGAATCCTTCGCGGCGCATCATTTCGATGAGGACGGACAGATGGAGTTCACCGCGGCCCGATACGATGAAGGCGTCGGAGGAATCGCCGTCTTTCACGTGGAGGGCGACGTTCGTCTCGATCTCTTTCATAAGACGAGCCCGGATGTGGCGGCTCGTCACATAGTCCCCTTCCTTACCGGCGAAGGGACTCTTATTGACATGGAACACCATGGACAGGGTCGGTTCGTCGATGTGGATGGACGGGAGCGCCTCCGGCTGCGCCGGATCGGCCACGGTCTCGCCGATATTGATGTCCTTGAAGCCCGCCATGGCGACGATGTCGCCGGCTTTCGCTTCTTCGGCGGGAGTGCGCTTCATGCCCTGCCATACGAAGAGCTGACCCACGCGGTCGCCGCGGCTCTTTTCGCCGTCGGTGATGACTACCTGCTGGCCCACGTGCACGGTGCCGCGGGCGATGCGGCCGATGGCGACTTTGCCGAGATAGTCGTCCGCGTCGAGGGTGGTGGTCATGATCTGGAGCGGCGCGTCGGGATCGCATTCCGGCGCGGGGATGCATTTCAGGATGGTCTCGAAGAGCGGCGTCAGGTCATGGCTCTCGTCGGTCATGTGGTACTTCGCGATGCCCGCGCGGGCGGACGCGTAGATCAGCGGGAAATCAAGCTGTTCTTCATCGGCGTCAAGCTCCATGAAGAGCTCCAGGATCTCCCCTTCCACGTCGGACACGCGCTGATCGGGGCGGTCGATCTTATTGATGACCACGATCGGCTTCAGCTTGTGTTCCAGCGCCTTGCGGAGGACGTACTTCGTCTGCGGCATGGGGCCTTCGTGAGAATCGACGAGGAGCAGCACGCCGTCCACCATGTTCAGGATGCGTTCTACTTCGCCGCCGAAATCCGCGTGCCCTGGGGTATCGACGATATTGATCTTCACGCCGTCATGCATGACGGACGTATTTTTTGCGAGGATGGTGATGCCTCTTTCTCTTTCGAGAGGGTTGGAGTCCATCACGCGTTCTTCCACTTTCTGATTTTCTCTGAAAATGTGGCTCTGCTTCAGCATGGCGTCCACAAGAGTCGTCTTGCCGTGGTCGACATGAGCGATGATCGCTATATTTCTGATGTCTTCTCTTTTCATTCCTGTCTCTCCTGCATTTAAATTTGAAAACATTTACTCCTTATTATAGCAAAATGATATAGCTGAAAAAAGGCGGGAATCCGAAAAAATCGGCGGATTTCCATACTTTCTCGTCATGCCTGCGGAAGAAAAACGCATTTTTTCTGGCGGCAGGCGGCGCGGCCCCGTATAATCAGAAAAAGGAGGCCTGTTATGACGATCATTCTTTCCCCGCGTTTCAGCGAAAATCTCCGGGCGCTTTCCGCGGCGCTCCGCGAATTTGAAGCGCAGGATCCATTTATACAGAGCGGTTCCTCCGGCGGCCGCCCGGTGCGCGGTGATTATCCTTTCTGGCTGTACCGGCGGACGGCGGCGGCGTGGACTGCCCTCGCCCTCATCCTGCGCGACCAGTTCGCGTCGGGAGCGGCGGATTTTTCTCTCGCCTACGGGCTCCTGCGGCACATGCTGGAAAATTACGCCGATCTGTACAACGCCTGGGCGACGCGGGGCCGGTCTTACCTCTACTGGCGCTTTCTCCGCGAAGAGAGCGCCGGGCGGCCTTCGGACGAAGCGTTCCGCCTGCTCCGCGAGCATCTTCCTCTCTGGGCGGAGCACCGCGGCAGAGACGGAAGGACGCGCCGGTCGAACCGGCTCACCCGATATTTCCGCATGGCCCCGCTGCCTGAGACGCTCGCCCGCCAGCTGCCGGAGCTGCCTGCTCTGCATCGGGACATCCGCGCCATCGACGCGAGAGCGAGCGCCGCTTTCCACAGCAATTCCCCCGATTTTCTCCGCGACGTCCCGGCCTGCGCGGAAGAGCTCCTCCTCACGATGCACGTCATCCTCGCGTCGTCCCTCGCCGTGGTCTCTGCCGTCTACGGCGATCCCTGGAGCTACGATCTCCGGGGCCGGGTATGGACGCCGCTCCTCTCCGATATCGTCCTTCTCCGAAAAGGCCTCGCCTTCTCCGTAAAATAAGCGCAAAATATCCCGCGCCTCTCACACATGAGGCGCGGGATATTTTTACTGTCATTCTTCCCAGGAGCCCTTCTCGCCGGTCTCCTTCACTTTGTACCACGCCGCGTACAGCGCCGGCACGAAGAGGAGCCCCAGCGGCGTCGCGATGACGAGGCCGCCGATGAAGGCCGCCGACATGGGCGTCCAGAAAGGATTCGGCAGGAGCGGGATCATGCCGAGCACTTCCGCGAAGGACGTGAGCATGATGGGCCGGAAACGGAGCACCGCCGAGTCGATGATCGCTTTGTACGGCGACATGCCCTCTTCCAGATGCTGCCGGATCTGGTCGAGGAGGATGATGCTGTTCCGGATGACCATGCCCATGATGGCGAGCATGCCTACGATGGCGACGAACCCCATGGGCTCGCCCGATACGGCGAGCGTGAGGAAGCAGCCGATGAGCCCGAGCGGCCCGGAAACGGCGGCCATCGCCATGAGGGGGAGCTTCTTCAGCTCGAAGATGAGGATGGCCAGCACGGCGAAGACCATGATCGGCACGGGCGCAAGGATCTGGGCGAGGGATTTCTCACTGTCTTCCAGCGCGCCGTCCGGCTCCAGCACATACCCTTCCGGCAGGGAGCTCCGGAATTCTTTCAGCGTATTTTCATAGACGTCCCGCGCCGCGGTATCGCTCGCCGAGCCTTCCGCCGCGTCGCCGCGGAGCGTCACGCAGGGCATGGCGTCGCGCCGCCAGATGGTGCTCGTCTCATTTTCATAGGAAATGTCCGCGAAATCACCGAGCGGCACATACCGGCCGTCCCCGGCGCTCACAGGGAGCGACGCCAGATCGGCGAGGCGCACCGTATTGTCACCCGCCAGGCGGAAGGAAATGGGCACGAGCTGATCGCCCTGGTAGGATTCGGCGATCTTGTACCCGGAGAGCTTCACGTAGAGATCCTGAGCCACGGCATAATTATCGATGCCGAGAGTCCGCACCTTGTCCTGATCGATGGTGAGCCGCACGGCGGGCGTTTCCTCCGGCCAGTTCAGGCTGGCGTTCACGATCTGCGGATTCGTCTCCATAAGGGCGAGCGCTTCCGCGGCGAGAGTTTTCACCCGCTCCGGATCAGGGCCGCTGAGGCGGAGCATGACGGGATATTCCGCAGGCGGGCCGAGAGCGATGAAGCGCACATGGGCCCGCGCTTCCGGATACCGCTCCGCCATGGTGCGGAGGAGCTCCGCTTTCAGAGCGTCCCGCGCTTCCGTATCGGCGGCGGTGATGATCATCTGCCCGTGGCCGTCTTCCGGCGGGAGCGGGTCAAAGAGAAGGATGAACCGCGGCGACGAATCGCCGATATACGTCACGAAATGTTTCACCCGCCCGTCGCCGTAGAGCGTCTCTTCCACGCCCGCCATGACGCGCTGCGTCTCCTTGACAGACGCTCCGGCAGGGAGATTCACATCGAGGATGAGCTCCGGCCGGACGGAAGCGGGGAAAAATTCCTGCTTGATGAGAGGATACGTGCCGATTGCTCCGAAGAAGAAGAGGAACGTGCCGAGGATGACCGCTTTTCTGTAGTGCACCACCGCCCGGATGGCTTTATAGAAAAAAGCGTACGCCCGCACGTGGAGGCGGTGCTTCCACGGAGCCGGATGCGGATCGATGCGGATGAATTTATACCCCAGCACGGGGGAAACGAAAATGGACGCGATCCACGAGAGGATGAGCGTCGACGCGATGACCCAGAAAAGAGACTCCGTGTATTCCGACGTCTGTCCTTCCGCGAGCGCCACCGGCAGGAATCCCGCCGCTGTGATGAGCGTCCCCGCCAGCATGGGGAGCGCGCACGACTTGTACGCTCCTTCCGCCGCTTCCATGCGGCCGGCGCCGTGCTCCAGCTTCACCTGCATCATTTCTATGACGATGATCGCGTCGTCCACGAGGAGCCCCAGCGACACGATGAGCGAGCCCAGGGACACGATGTGCAGGTCGATGCCCTTCCATTTCATGAAGAGAAACGCCGCCGCCACCACCACGGGCACGCACATGGCGAGCACCAGCCCGCTCCGAAGGCCCAGCGAGAAGAAAGACACCGCCATGACGATGGCCAGCGCCTCCAGGAGGGCTTCCGTAAATTCCGCGATGGACTCATTCACCACCTTCGGCTGATCGGCCACGAGGGATATCTCCATCCCCGCGGGCAGCTCCGCCCGCGCCGCCTCGGCGGCTTTTTCCAGATTCTCGCCGAGGGCCAGATTATCCCCGCCGGGCGTCATGGAAACGCCCACGCCCACCGCGGGCTTCCCATTGAAATACATGAGCGCCGACGGCGGGTCGGTATAGGTCTGCGTCACATCCGCCACATCGCCCAGATGGAAGGAACGGTCTCCCGCGTGAATGGGGATGGCCCGCACCGCTTCCGCCGCGGGGAGCAGCCCCGTCACGCGGATCGCCACATTTCTCGTATCCGTATGGATCATGCCGGACGGCGTCATCATGCCCTGCTGCTGGATGAGGCGGAACACGTCCGTCGGACTCATGCCGAAAGAAGCGAGCTTATTCTGATCCATCTCGATGTAGATCATCTGCTCCTGCACGCCGAGGAGCTCCACCCGCTGCACATCGTCCACGCGGAGCATGCGCTGACGCAGCTTTTCCGCGAAGCTCCGCTTCTCCTCATAGGAAAAGCCGTCTCCCGTCACCGCGTAGATCGAGCCGTACACATCGTCAAAACGGTCATTGATGATCGGGCCGACCACACCAGCGGGCATCTCGCCCCACACGTCGGTCACCATGTTCCGCACGTCGTGCCACCGCTCCTGGATGATCTCCTTCGGCACGCTGTCCAGCAGATTCACATAAATGACGGTCTTCCCGTCATGAGTGAAAGACTTGATGTAATCCAGGTCCTTCGTATCCTGGAGCTTCTTCTCCAGCGGGTCCGTCACCTGCTCGGTGATCTGCTCCGCCGAAGCGCCGGGCCACGCGGCAGTCACCACCATCTGGCGGATCGTAAATTCCGGGTCTTCGCTCCGTCCCAGATGGAAATACGACCAGAAGCCGCCGATCAGGATGGAGAGGATGAAGAAATACACGATCTGCTTATGACGGATCGCCCACTCCGCCAGATTCACTTTCATGTCCTCACCTCATCCCCCGAGGAAAGGCGCTGCGTGCCCGCCGTGATCACCCGGTCGCCCTTCGAGAGGCCCGCGGTGATCTCTACCGTATCCGCGCCGTAAGCCCCCGTCTTCACGGGAACGAGCGCCGCCTTTCCCTCCTTCACGACCCATACGGCGGGTTCCTCCGACTGGGGAGCCATCGCCGAGAGCGGCACAGTGAACGACGCCTGCCCCGCGGGCTCCTCCATGACGACCTCCGCCGTCATGCCCACTGTCACTGCCTCCGGCGGATCGACGAGAGTCACCTTCACATCATACGTACCCGTCGCCGCGTCGGGAGAAGCGGCCTTCTCCCGAATGACGCCCCGCACGGAAACGCCGGGGAGCGCCCAGAAAGTCACCGTGCAGGGCATCCCCACGGAATACATCCCGTACTGCTTCTCCGTGAGGGAGATATACACATCCTTCTTCGCATCGTCCACGATGAGCACCACCGGCGTGCCCGCGGCGACCACCTGCCCCACCTCGCACAGCGTAGAGCCGATCACGCCGTCCCGGTCGGCGGTGAGCACCGTGAAAGACAGATTATTTTCCGCCCGCGCGAGAGTCGCCCTGGCCTGGGCCAGCTGCGCCGCGGCGAGCTTGTACTGATTCTCCGTCTGATCCATGGCCAGGTCGGAAATGGCATCCACCTCATGGAGCACCTGATAGCGCTTCCGCGTGGACGAAGCCAGATCGAGCTGCGCCTCCGCGGAAATCACCGCGCTCTGCGCCGCCGCGGCCTGTTCCTCCGCGTCCTTCGAGTCCACCCGGAAAAGCGCCTGCCCCGCCGACACCCGGTCTCCGGCGCTCACATAGCGCGCCGTGATCCGTCCGCCGATCTGGAAAGCGAGATTCGATTCATAATATCCGTGCACCGTACCGGAAAAACTCCGCCGCGCCGCCTGTTCCTCCGCGCCGACAGTAATCGTCTTCACCAGCGGGGCCGCCTCCGCCGCTTCCGCCTTCTTCGCGCCGCACCCGGCCAGCGCCGCCGTGAGGCCGATCATGACCGCGCACACCGCGGCAAATCTCTTTCCCTTCATTTCTCCGTCCCTCCGTCACGCGGCTCCTCCGCTTCGAGCCCCTTCATAAAAACGCTCCACATCTTCCGCATATATTCCGCGCCGTCAGGCTGCCGCTCCGGGAAAAGCACCCGCTGCGCTCCGGAAGAAAGGAAATAAAAAAGAAGCATTCCCTGCCAGCCGACGCACACGTCCTCCGGCTCCACATCCTTCCGAAAAACGCCGGTCTCCGCGCCGCGCGCCACCGCGCCGTGAAGGACTTCCGTCACCTGGGAGAACCGCTGCCGCACAAAATCATGGAAGACCTCCGAGCCGCGGATCAGTTCCCCGAAGATCAGCCGCAGCACCGCCGGTTTCTCCCGGCCGAGGCGGACGAGAAACCGCCCGTAGATCCGGAAGATCTCCTCCGGCGGCGGCTGCTTTCCCTCCACGATGCGGATGAATTCGGAAATTTCCTCCGTTCCCCGGTACAGCACATCACGGTACAGACCGGCCTTGCCGCCGAAATAATAGGAGATCGCCGCGCTGTTCACACAGGCCTCCCGCGCGATGTCCCGGATCGACACCCGGTCATAGCCCTCCGCCGCGAAGAGCCGGAGAGCCGCCGCGGCGATGCGGCTCCGCACATCCCCCTCCGGCTGCGGCGCGGGCTCTTCCGGGTAGATCTCCCGGTAGAGCGCCTCTTTATTATTGAAATAATACGAGATCAGCGAAGCGCTCATGCCCGCCCGCTCGCCGATCTCCCGCAGCGTCGCTCCGCGGAACCCTTTCTCCCGGAAGACCTCTTCCGCCGCCGCCAGCAGTTGTTTCCGCCTGTCCATGGTCTTTCTCCTTTTAATCAATCGTTTATACTGTTCGATTCATCTGTATTGTAACACAGCCGGAGAAAAAGAGCACCTCCGAAATCAGCGCAGCAAAAAAGCGGACGGTCCCCCGTCCGCTTCCGCTTTTACAGTACTTTCTTATTATCCGGACCCGGCGTCGTGACGATCACCTTTTCCGGCGTGAGGATCACCGCGCCCTTGGCGTGAAGACGGCCGCCGAATTTTTCCTCCGCCGCCCGATTCAGCGCGTCCACCACGGGCCCTTCCGTCACATAGACCGCCGCGCCTTTCACCTGGTAGCCTTCCTTCGTCTCACTGTCGAACGCGGATACCGCCGCCCGGCCGTTGGCGAGAATATTTTTCATCGTCGTCTCCATGAAGACATCCCCGATGATGAGCTTCCCGTCTTCAGAGACCGTCTTGAATCCCACAGGCACCACATTCGGCTCCCCGTCCGCGCAGGTCGCAAGCTCCCAGAGACTGCCGTTCAGTACCTTTATCACATGTTCATTCAGCATACAAAGACCTCCTTCCGCGGCTCCGCCGCTGTCTCCATTGTAGGCTCGCCGCCGCGAGGATACAAGAGCAAAAGCAGGGCCAGCGCCGCACGGACTTCATTTGCGGCGCATTGGCCTGCCGTGCGCAAACGGTGCAGGCACAGGCTCATGCTGTCCCGCCGGGAAGCTGTCGGAGCGGGCCCACATACGACGCTGTGCGCGCACAACAAAGCACGAAAAAGCTCCCGCCAGCCGTAGGCGAACGCTTTCCGCTCCTTTCGATGCAGGTACACATACGATGCTGCCGCGGGAGCTTCATTTTTCTATTTTTCTTCTATAGCATCCTGCCACATTGGAGTCTTCATTTCCTTCCTGTCCTGACAGGAAGGAAACGAAGCAAAGGAAGGAACAGCC
>OLRV01000161.1_pt1 | contig 65494 bp, 53 predicted proteins | sample 1672421 | NCBI WGS metagenome assembly OLRV01 (sample SAMEA3136684, study PRJEB25190) | human gut metagenome | biome: human gut; feature: human-associated habitat; material: faeces | place: Austria | collected 2013
ACCACGCCGAAGTGCACCGGGTCCATGCCGATGGCCGGGTTGGTCACGACCGGCAGGAGGATCGGCGTCATAATCGTAATCAGCGGCGCCATATCCATAAAGCAGCCCAGCAGCAGCAGCAGAATGTTGATGATGAGCATCAGCACGTACTTGTTGCTCGTGATGCTCAGCAGCGCCGCGGTAATCATCGCCGGGATGCGCAGCTCGGTCATCATGTAAGCGAACGCCTTCGCCGTCGCCAGCAGCGTCATCACGATGGCCAGCGTCTTGAGCGCGTTCTTAATCACCTTGCCGAAATCGCGCAGCTTCGCGTCGCGGAAGACCACATACGCGAGGAACATCGTATACACCACCGCGATTGCGGAGGATTCCGTCGCGGTGAAGACGCCCATGCCCGTGCCGACCAGAATGATCACCAGCGTCAGCATCGGCAGAATACCGCGCAGGATGACGCTCTTGCGCTGTTCCTTCGGGATGGCCACGCCCTTGGGGAAGTTATACTTCTTGCCCATGAAGAAGCACAGCGCCATCATCGCGCAGCCCAGCACAATGCCCGGCACCGCGCCCGCCATGAACAGCGAGCCGATGGAAACGCCGCCGCCCGCCGCCAGAGCATAGATGACCATGTTGTGGCTCGGCGGAATGAGCACGCCCTGACAGGCCGTCGTGACCGTCAGACCGACGGAGAAATCCTCGGTGTAGCCCTGCTGCTTCATCATCGGGATGACGACAGAGCCGAGGGAAGACACGTCCGCCACGGCAGAGCCAGAGATGCCGCCGAAGAACATGGAGCTGAGGCAGTTGACGTAAGCCAGACCGCCGCGGAAACGACCGACGGCGAGGTTCGCCAGATCAATGATCTTGTCGGAAATGCCGCCCGCGCCCATGATTTCGCCCATCAGGATAAAGAACGGGATGGAGAGCAGCGAAAAGTTGTTCACGCCGTCCACCATCTGGCGGACAAGCACGGAGAAATTCGTGCCCGTGACCAGCGCGCAGCCCAGCGTGGAGAGCAGCATCGCGAAGGACACCGGCACACGCATCAGCATCAGCGCGATAAAGCCGCCGATCAGCACGATTGCGGCGAGGGTTGCCGTCGTCATTTGTGTTCATCCTCCTTCTTTTCCATTTCCTTGAGCGCAGCCACGTCGGTGTAGTCGATTTCCTTTTCGGAATAGAGCAGGTCGTCGCGGCTGACAATGCCCGTCAGGAAAAGGAGCGAGTCAAACGTAATCACAAAGCCCGCAATCGGGATCGGCAGATACTGCCACGCGGTGGAAATACCGGTGATGGGCAGCGTGCCCGGCATGCTGAAGAGCTTCATCGTGCGCGCGCCGCCGGTGTAGAGCATGAACAGGCCGCACAGCAGCACCACCACGTCCGTCAGCACGTCGAGCGCCTTGCGCGCCTTGCCGCCGACCGGGAGCTGGTTGTACACCGCGTTGACGGCCACATGCAGGTGATCGCGCACGCCGATGGCGCAGGCGATAAAGGCGAACAGCGTCACCAGCAGGCGCGGCACTTCCTCCGCCCACGACAGGCCGGTGTTGAAGCAATAGCGAAGCACGACCGTCAGCGTGACAATCGCAACCATCGCCATCATGGAAATCTGCGCAATCAGCAGCACAATCCGATGGACAAAGTGATTCAGCGGCACAAGCACCTTGCGCAGCGCATTCTGAACGTTTTTCATATTCATCCTCCGAATTCAGAACCTTCTGTTCAGAAATCGTAAAGCTCACATTCTGTTTTCCTAACTCATACTAATTCGCAGTTAAAATGCTTAACAGAGCGCATCAGATTTTTTGTTCTGACGAAGCCAAGTGAAGTGAGGCGTACTGGAGGTACGTTGAACGGAACGAGGCAAAGTCAGAGCGAAAAAGATGGTGCGCGGATTAAGCCATTTTAACAAGAATTAGTATCAATGTTTCGATTTCGTTAAGATGACTTTGTAAAAAAGAGGGGCGACCCGAAGGGTCGTCCCCCAGAGTGCATCGCTCAGAGATTAGTACGCCTCGCCGACCTTGGTGATCGCGTCGATGACGTCCTGATACTTCGCACCGTACTTCTCGTAGAGGCTCTGGCCGCCGAGCGCGTCGCTCGGGTTGGTCATCGCGGCCTGGAACTCGGCAAAGGCTTCCGGCGTCAGCTCGACGATGGTGCAGCCCGCTTCGCGGACGATCTTCTCAGCGGATTCTTCCTTCTCGGCCCACTTCGCCTTCTCATAGGCTTCGGTCTCGATCGCGCACTGCTTGATGATCTCAACATCCGCCGGGTCGAGGCTGCTCAGCACCTCAGCAGAGGCGAGCAGGATTTCCGGAACGCGGGTGTGCTCGTCGAGCACGTAGAAGGTCGCGGCCTCGTAGTCGCCCATGTTCTGGTAGGTCGGCCAGTTGTTCTCAGCGCCGTCGATGGTGCCCTGCTTGATGGCGGAGTAAACCTCGTTCGGGCCGATGCCGGTCACGCCGGTGCCGCCCAGCACGTTGGTCATGTCAACCATCATGGCGTTGTTCTGCATGCGGATCTTGAGACCCTTCATGTCGGCGACGGAAGCGACCTTCTTGGTGGTGTAGTAGCTGCGCGCGCCGGCGTCATACCAGCACAGGCCGACCAGGCCGGAGCCGGAGGCCTCGATCTGCGCCAGCATGTCCTTGCCGATCTCGCCGTCGAGCACCGCCCACATGTGGTCGGCGTTCTTATACAGATACGGCATCTGAATCGCGTTCAGCGCCGGCACATAGCTGGCCACCGGGGAAGCGGACACGCGCGCAAACGCGATATCGCCGAGCTGGAGCGCTTCGATGGAGCCGGTCTCCTCGCCGTAGAGCTGGCCGCCGGAATACACCTCGACCTTGATGCGGCCTTCGGTCTTTTCTTCAATCAGACGCGCGAATTCCTGATCCGCCAGCGTGGTCGGATAGCCTTCCGCGTGAACCTCGCTCAGCTTGAGCGTCGTGGCGCTCGCGGCGGCAACGGACAGGGTCATCGCTGCTGCGACAGCAAGAGTAAGCAGTTTTTTCATCGTGGATATTCCTCCATTTTGTTTATTCTCCACCGCACTTTTCGCCCCGTGCGGATAGATGCGTACCCAAGTGTTCAAAAATCGCCGTTTGTTTTTGTATCAGATTAACATCATTATACACGTCCGTGCGCGTCTTTGTCAATAAACATCAGAAATATTACTACATTTCGCACATTTTTGTTCCAGCTTCTTGATAATATTTCCTGTTTTTTGTTATGCCCCGTAGCCCATCAGCAGGCGCGGCAGCAGCAGCGAAATATCCGGCACGTAGGTCACCAGCAGCAGCACGATCACCATCGTCGCGTACAGCGGCAGCATGTTCTTCGCCGTGCGCTCAATCGGGGTCTTGCCGATGGCGCAGCCGACGAACAGTGCGCTGCCGACCGGCGGGGTGCACAGGCCGACCGCGAGGTTGAAGATCAGCACCACGCCGAAGTGCACCGGGTCCATGCCGATGGCCGGGTTGGTCACGACCGGCACGAGAATCGGGGTCATAATCGTAATCAGCGGCGCCATATCCATGAAGCAGCCCAACAGGAGCAGCAGCACGTTGATAATCAGCAGCAGGATGTACTTGTTATCCGTGATGCTCAGCAGGCCGCTCGAAATCGCGGAGGGGATGCGCAGCTCGGTCATCATGTAGGCAAACGCCTTCGCCGTCGCCAGCAGAGTCATCACGATGGCCAGCGTTTTCAGGCTGTTTTTGAGAATACCGCCCACGTCGCGCAGCTTCACCGAGCGGAAGACCACCATCGACAGGAACATCGTGTACACACACGCGATGGCGGAGGCCTCCGTCGCCGTGAACACGCCCGCGCCCGTGCCGACCATAATGATAATCAGCGTCATCATCGGCAGGATGCCGCGCAGCAGAACCTTGATGCCCTCGCCCTTGGCCACGCCTTCGCCCTTGGGGAAGTTATAGCGCTTGGCCATCATCATGCACATGATAATCATGCCGCAGCCCAGCGCAATGCCCGGCAGCAGACCCGCCATGAACAGCGTGCCGATGGAAACGCCGCCCGCCGCCAAGGCGTAGATGACCATGTTGTGGCTCGGCGGGATGAGCACGCCCTGGCAGGCCGTCGTCACCGTCAGGCCGACGGAGAAATCCTCGTCATAGCCCTGCTTGACCATCATCGGGATGACGATCGTGCCCAGCGAGGAAACGTCCGCCACGGCGGAGCCGGAGATGCCGCCGAAGAACATCGAATCCAGCACGTTCACGTAGGCCAGACCGCCGCGGAAGCGGCCGACCGCCAGATTCGCCAAATCGACAATCTTTTCGGAAATGCCGCCCGCGCTCATAAATTCGCCCATCACGATGAAAAACGGAATCGAGAGCAGCGAGAAGTTGTTCGCGCCGTCCACCATCTGCCGAACGAGAACGGAGAAGTTCGTGCCCGTGACCAGCGCGCTGCCCAGCGTCGCAAGCAGCATCGCAAAGGAAATCGGCACCCGCATCAGCAGCAGGAGCACAAATCCGCCGATCAAAACCAGACCGGCCAACGTCGCGGTCGTCATTTCTTTCCCGCCTCCTTCGTCATGGCGGCAACGGCCGCTTCATCGGTAAAATCCACTTCCGGCTCGGAATAGAGCAGGTCGTCGCGGGAGATAATGCCCGTCAGGAAGAGAATCGAGTCAAAGCTCATCACAAAGCCCGCCACCGGGATCGGCAGATACTGCCACGCGGTGGAAATGCCGGTGATCGGCAGCACACCGGGCAGGCCGAACAGCTTGATCGTGCGTGCGCCGCCGCTGTAGAGCATGAACAGGCCGCACAGCAGCACCACCACGTCCGTCAGCACGTCCAGCGCTTTTCTCACCTTGCCCCCGACCGGGAATTTGTTGTAAATCGCATTCACCGCGACATGCATGTGATCGCGAACACCGATGGCGCAGGCGATGAAGGCGAACACCGTTACCAGCAGGCGCGGCACTTCCTCCGCCCACGACAGCCCCGTATTGAAGCAGTAGCGCAAAATAACCGTCAGCGTCACAATCGCGACCATCGCCAAAATGGAAGCCTGCGCAATGAACAGCACGATTTTGTGCGTAATGTGGTTGAGCTTCACCAGCTTAGCGGCCAGCCCCTTCTGGTTCATGGGCATTCCTCCTTTCCCCTTTTGACCCGTTTGCATAGCGCCTTTCCTCCTTTGTTCGGCCCTTTTCCGTTGGCCTTTCTCCATTTTATTTTATGCGAACGGGGCTTGCTTTGCCTAGCAATGTTGAGCGTTTTTGATGGGTTTCATCGGTTTTTTAACAAAAAATAAACGGCGTTTTGAATCGCGGAGGTGTGGGTTTACTCTCCTTCCGTCTGCCTTCGGCAGCCAACCTTCGGCGTTTTCATCGGCTGATTCCGCCACAGGCGGCGCCGATTTCAAACGTTCCTCAAAGAGGAAGGTCTTATTTCTTGTATAACTACTCCTTACGCGCCAAAAAAGAGCTCCCTCTTCGAGGGAGCTGTCAGCGAAGCTGACTGAAGGAGTTCATCCTCCTGCTTACTTCATAAAAATATGTCTCGGCAGGCCGTCGATATACACCGGGGTCAGCTCCGCCTGAATCAGCGGTCGCGCATATTGCAGGAACGCCGGTTCCATGTCCGTGCGATAGCTGTTCACCCACTCCAGCGGCACCTTCTTTTCGAAGTTGGCGATCTGATGGATATCGACCAGCCGCGTCGTGCACTGATACGGGTCGTTGGAAATGCGCTCAAGTGCGACCATCTCGCCCGTGTGTCCCTCAAACGCCGCCTTGGCCGCCGCGCCGCCGACCTGATAGGCCTCGGTGATGTCCGTGCGGCTGGAAACGTGCGCCGCGCAGCGCTGGAGCGTGGAGAGCTCGATGGAGCGCGTCTTGGTTTTCAGCTTGCCCGCCACCTGATTGGCCAGATAGCGCGCCGTGCCGGTCAGGCTCTTGTGACCGAATGCGTCCACGAAGTGCGCGTCATCGGAAAGCTCGCAGACATAGCGCCCGTCCGCCAGCTTCACGCCCTCGCTGACGGCGATGACGACGGATCTGCTCTCCCGCTGCATCCGCTCCACCTTGTCGATAAAATGCTCGATGCCAAACGGCACCTCCGGCAGGCAGATCATGTTCACGCCCTCGCAGTCCTCGCCGCGCGCCAGCGCCGCCGCCGCGGTCAGCCAGCCCGCGTTGCGCCCCATGATTTCCACAATGGTGACGTAGTTCGTGCCGTATACCGTCGCATCCCGGATGATTTCCTTCATCACCACGCCGATATACTTTGCCGCCGAGCCGTAGCCCGGCGTGTGGTCGGTGTGCATCAGGTCGTTGTCGATGGTCTTCGGCACGCCCATAAAGCGGATGTCGCTGCCGATGCGCTTGGCGTAATCGCTCAGCTTGCAGATCGTGTCCATGCTGTCGTTGCCGCCGATGTAGAAGAAGTAGCCGATATCCAGCTTTTTAAGGATGGCGAACAGCTTTTCATACACGTCCGGGTGCGTCAGGCTGTCCGGCAGCTTATAGCGGCAGCTTCCCAGATACGAGGACGGCGTGCGCTTGAGCAGCTCGATTTCAAGGGACGAGCCAAGCGTCGCGGTCAAATCGGTCACGCGATCGTCGAGCAGCCCCGCCACGCCGTTGAGCATGCCGTAAACGCGGTTCGCGCCGCGCATCACACAGGCTTGAAACACGCCTGCAAGGCTCGCGTTGATGACAGACGTAGGGCCGCCGCTCTGACCGACGATTGCATTATTTCCCATGTGAACCTCCAAAAAGTAAATTTTCAGGCAATAACTATGTTTATTATAGTCCAATCGCATGGGGCTTTCAAGTATTTTCGTTCGAAATTCTGCGTTTTTTCTGTACGTGATTGCCAAATGGTCTGATGATTCCGTGCATGCTAAAGGGGCTGTCAAGTCTAACTGAACATTTCAAGAAACAAATATCTAAGCATTTTTGGATATGGGGCTTTGCCCCATCGCCCCACCAAAGGGCTTTCCGAGCGTTTACGGCGCCTGTTTGGCGCATCGCCCTTTGGAAACCTTCGGGCGCAATTACCTAGTTTTATTCTTGAGATATCGGTGTTGTTAGCTTGACAGCCCCTAATCAGCTTTTTCGCTTATTCCGCGATGGTGCAGTATTCGAAGTTCGGGTGGCCGTTGGCGTTACGGGTGAAGCCCTTCACGCGCTCGGAGACCAGCGCCGTCGCGACATAGTTGTAAATCGGCATGACCGGGCACTCCTGCGCCAGCAGCGCCTCGGCTTCCTTATACAGCGCCTCGCGCTCCTCGTCGGAGATGCTGCTGCGCATCTTGTTGCAGAGCTCGAGGTAGGCCGGGCAATCCCAGCGGGTCTTGACCTTGCCGTTCTCCAGCACGGTGAACGCGGCGCTCGGCTCGGCGTAATCCAGCGTGTAGCCCATGTAGGCGATTTCGAAGTCGCCCGTCGCGCGGGTGCCCTCGTCCGCCCAGTATACGCCGCTCTCCACGGCGGTCACTTCGCAGTTCAGGCCGAGGTACTGCTTCCACATCGCGGCCATCGCCTGCGCGACGTTCTCAAGCTCGGTGCTCGGGGTATACTTGATGGAGAAGGTCGGGAAGCCCTCGCCGTTCGGATAGCCCGCCTCGGCCAGCAGCGCCTTCGCCTCCTCGATGTCCTCGTCAAACGCATTGCCGACGACGTCGCGCCAATCCTTGCTCGGGTCGAGAACGTCCTTGATGCCGTAAGGCACCCAGCCATAGAGCTGCGGCAGGGTCGGGTCCTGAAGAATTCCCTCGGTGATGATCTTGCGGTTCAGCGCCAGCGTCAGCGCGCGGCGCACGCGCGCATCGTTGAACGGCGCCTTGGAGCAGTTGAACTCATAGTAGCGGTAGCCGATGCGGTCGGAGGTGACGAGCTTATCCGTGCCGGTGTAGGCCTTCATCGCGTCGCTGTTGACGGAGGTGGCGATATCCAGCTCGCCGTTGTCAAACGCCATCCGCACCGTCTCCGGCGCGTTGAGGAAGACATACTTCACGGTGTCGATCTTCACTTCGTCCGCGTTGTAGTAGTTCGGGTTCTTGACGAAGGTGAAGCTCTCGTCCTTCTTCATGTCCGCCAGCATGAACGGGCCGTTGCAGACATAGGTTTCCGGGCTGCTCGACCAATCCTCGCCGTATTTCTCCACGTTCGCCTTGCAAACCGGCATGAACGCGGTGGAGGCCGTCAGGGTGATGAAGTAGCTGGCCGGGGCTTTCAGCTCCACCTGGAAGGTGGTGTCGTCCAGCGCGCGGATCGGCAGATCGTCTGCGGAGACGGTCTTGCTCACAAAGCACTCGTAGCCGTCCTTAATCACGCTGTAGAGCGTGTAGGCCGTCTCGCTGCCCACGTCCGGGTTGAGCACGCGCTTCCAGCTGTATTCGAAGTCGTGCGCGGTCAGCGGGCTGCCGTCGCTCCACTTGAGCCCTTCCTTCAATTTGAAGGTGTAGGTGCAGCCGTCCTCGGAGACCTCGTAGCTCTCGGCCATCGCCGGAACGAGCGCGCCGTCCGCATCATATTTATAGAGGCCGCGGAACAGGCTTTGCAGCGCGTAGGAGCCGGAGGAATAGTCGTTGACCGTCGGATCCATGCATTCCGGTTCGCCGCCCATCTGGAATGTGATGGATGCGTCCGCCATCGCGGCGGCGCAAGCGAAAACCAGCGTCAGGGCGCAAAGAGCCAGCGCAAGCAGTTTCTTCATGTTGAAATCCTCCCTTGTTTGTTTTTTCGACCCCCTGCGCGAGGCAAGCGCGGCCGAATATGTGTTAAGCATAGCAAAACTATCCGTTTTTGTCAATATGCAGCGCCCAAATACTCTGTTTTTGAATTTTCATAGATGAAATCCTTCATAAAATTCGAAGTCAGCGAAAAACATATTGAAATCCTGAGAGTTTCGCCTTATAATAATCCCATATGATTTGGGATGCGAATGATTCTGAGCGTTTTTGATGAACGCTCAAAACCGGCTTTCGCCTTCATATTTTTTTCAAAAGGGGGACGCCTCGTGGGCAAGTATATCGCCAAACGGATTTTATCTGGTGTCATCACCATTGTCATTTTGATTACCGCCTGCTTCTTTTTAATGCATGCCATTCCCGGCAGCCCGTTTGCCAAAGGCGAGCAGGGCGTGCCCGAGGCCGTCATGCAGCGCCTCAACGAGAAATACGGTCTGGATCAGCCGCTGTATAAACAGTATTTCACCTACCTCGACCAGATTCTCCACGGCGACTTCGGCATTTCCTATAAGAATTCCAGCGTGCAGGTCAACGACCTGATCGAGCGCGGCTTTCCGATTTCCGCGCGCATCGGTATTCTGGCGGTGCTGCTGTCGCTGGTGGTCGGTGTGCTGCTGGGCGTGACCTCCGCGGTCAAGCGCGGCAGCTTGTTTGACGGTATATCCATGGTGATCGCGACCATCGGCGTGTGCGTGCCGCTGTTCGTCATCTCCGTTCTGCTGCTGTATCTGTTCGCCGGCGTGCTCAAGTGGCTGCCGACCTACGGCCTGAGCACATGGAAGCACTACATCCTGCCGGTGACGTGCCTCTCCTTCTCCCCCATCGCGTACATCGCGCGCATGACCCGTTCCTCGATGCTCGAGGTCATGCAGCAGGATTATATCCGAACCGCGCGCGCCAAGGGCGTGGCCGAGCGCATGGTCATCCTCAAGCACGGCCTGCGCAACGCGATTCTGCCGGTCGTCACCTATCTGGGTACGCTCATCGCCAATCTGCTGACCGGCTCGTTCATCGTCGAGCGCCTGTTCGCGATTCCGGGGCTCGGCAAATACTTTGTGGATTCCATCACCGCGCGCGACTACAACATCATCATGGGCGTCACCATCTTCCTCGGCGTGTTCGTCGTGGCCTGCAACCTGCTGGTGGACGTGGTTTACGGCGTCATCGACCCGCGCGTGAAGCTCGACGAGTGACCGGGAGGATATTATGGAAAAAGATACCCGTTATCAGCCGCTGGACAAGGCCAGCATCTCCGCCGACCAGATTTCCCGTCCTTCCGTTTCCTATTGGAAGGACGCATGGCGGCGCTTCCGCAGGGATAAGCTGGCCGTGTTCGGTCTGGTTATGATCCTCATCGTCTCCCTGTTCGCCATCTTCGGGCCGATGTTTTGCCCGTATGCGTATGACGAGGCCGATTTTCTCTCCATCGCCCAGTGGCCTTCCAAGGCGCATTGGTTCGGCACGGACGCGCTCGGCCGCGATCTGTATGTCCGTGTGCTCTACGGCGCGCGCATCAGCCTTTCCATCGGCGTGGTCGCCGCGCTGGTCAACATGGTCATCGGCGTGCTCTACGGCGGCATCGCGGGCTATTTCGGCGGCAAGGTCGATAACGTGATGATGCGCATCGTCGATATCATCATCGCCCTGCCGTCCCTGCTGTACACCATCCTGCTGATGATGCTCATGGGCTCGAACGTCCGCTCCATCCTGATTGCGCTGTGCCTGTCCTCGTGGGTCGGCACGGCGCGCATCACCCGTTCGCAGGTCGTCAGCCTCAAGCATCAGGAATATGCCCTCGCCGCCAAGCTGGCCGGGGCGAGCGATTTCCAGATTCTGCTGCGCCATCTGCTCCCCAACGCGATGGGGCCGATCATCGTTTCGGTGATGTTCCTGATTCCGGGCGCGATCTTCTCGGAGGCGTTCCTCTCCTTCCTGGGCATCGGTATTCAAAAGCCGATGGCCTCCTGGGGCTCGCTGGCCAACGACGCCATCGGCACGCTGACCAGCGCGCCGTATCAGATGTTCTTCCCCATCGCCGCCATCAGCCTGACGATGTTCTCGCTGAATTTCATCGGCGACGGCCTGCGCGATGCGCTCGATCCGAAACTGAAAAAGTAAGAACGTTGGGACTCTGCCCCAAACCCCGGTCAGGAACTGAGTTCCCGACACCTTCCTCCTCCGCTTCGCGGCATGCCGCGAAGCATAGCAGGGAGTTTGATGGGGATTGATATCACGTGCCCGCTGTGCGGGATTCAGTGAGATATCAATCATCCCTCAAGCAGGTTTGGGCGGCAGCCCAACGTAACCCCAAAAACGACACGGGAGGCTACCATGCAACGACTCCTTGACATTGAAAACCTGCGGACGACGTTTGATATCCACGTCGGCAAGGTGCAGGCCGTTCGCGGCGTGAATCTGCATGTGGACGAGGGCGAGACCGTGGGCGTCGTCGGCGAAAGCGGCTGCGGCAAGAGCGTTTCGATGCTCTCCGTACTGCACCTTCTGCCGGACTACGCCAAAATTTCGGCGGACAAGATGATCTTTGACGGAACGGATCTGACGCAGCTCACGCCCAAAATGTTCCGCAAGATCAGCGGCGACCAGATCGGCATGATCTTTCAGGACCCCATGACCTCGCTCAACCCGCTCTTCACCGTCGGCGACCAGCTGATCGAGCCGCTGCGCATCCACAAGGGCATTTCCAAAAAGGAAGCGCGCGACCTCGTGCTCGAAAAGCTCCGGATGGTCGAGATTCCCGATCCGGAGAGCCGCATGAAGCAGTATCCGCACGAGCTTTCCGGCGGCATGCGCCAGCGCATTATGATCGCCATGGCCATCATGTGCAACCCGCGCCTGATTATCGCCGACGAGCCGACCACCGCGCTGGACGTGACGATTCAGGCGCAGATTCTCGACCTGCTGCAAAGCCTGCAAAAAAAGCTCGGCACAGCCGTCATCATGATTACCCACGACCTCGGCGTCATCGCGGGCATGTGTTCGCGCGTGCTGGTCATGTACGGCGGCGTCGTCGTGGAGGAAGGCACGGTTCGCGAGATCTTCTACGAGCCGAAGCATCCCTACACGTGGGGGCTGCTGCGCTCCATCCCGCAGAAATCCGGCGAAAAGCGCAAGCTGATTCCGATTCCGGGCTCGCCGCCCGACCTGATTGCGCCGCCGCCGGGCTGTCCGTTCGTGGCGCGCTGTCCGTATGCCATGAACATCTGCAACAGCGCCCTGCCGGAGATGACCCGGCTTTCGCAGACGCATTGCGCGCGCTGTCGACTGCTGGATGAAGGCGCGCCGCGCATCGTTTGGGAGGGAAACCGCGAATGAGCACGATTGTAGAAGCCCGCGGGCTTAAAATGTATTTTCCCGTCGGCCGCACGCTCGGCGGCAAGCCCAAAAGGCTGCTCAAGGCCGTGGACGACGTGAGCTTTTCCATCCAGAAGGGCGAAACCTTCGGCCTCGTCGGCGAGAGCGGCTGCGGCAAAACGACGGTCGGCCGGTGCCTTGTCCGCCTGTATGAGCCGACGGACGGCCGGATTTTCTTCGACGGGCAGGATATCGCCCACCTCGGCGAAAAGCCGCTGACCCCCTATCGCCGCCGCATGCAGATGATCTTCCAAGACCCCTATGCGTCGCTGAACCCGCGCATGACCGTCGCCTCGATCATCGCCGAGCCGCTCCGTTACGCGGGCGCAAGCAAGGCCTATCAGACCGAGCGGGTGCGCGAGCTGGTCGATCTCGTCGGCCTCAAGCCGGATCACCTCCAGCGCTATCCGCATGAGTTTTCCGGCGGCCAGCGCCAGCGCGTCGGCATCGCCCGCGCGCTCGCCTGCAACCCGGAGTTCATCGTCTGCGACGAGCCGATCTCCGCGCTGGACGTCTCCATTCAGGCGCAGGTCATCAACACGCTGGAATCGCTTCAGGAGAAGCTGGGGCTTTCGTATCTGTTCGTCTCCCACGACCTCTCCATGGTGCGCCACATCTCCCACAATGTCGGCGTGATGTATCTGGGCTGCATGGTCGAGCGCGCGCCGGTGCACGAGCTGTATTCCAACATGCTGCACCCATACACGCAGGCGCTGATGAGCGCCGTGCCGATTCCCGATCCGGATATCGCCGCCACCAGCAGCCGCATCCACCTCTCCGGCGACGTGCCGACCCCGATTGATCCGCCGAGCGGCTGCCGCTTCCGCGCGCGCTGCCCGTATGCAACCGAACAGTGCGCTCAGGAGCGCCCGGAGCTGCGCGAGGTTGCGCCGGATCACTTCGTCGCCTGCCACCGCATTAAATGACAGGTTCGGGCCTTTTGTTCAAAAGCGAAAAACGAAAAGACCAGAGCTGCAAGGCCGTTTCCGCCTTCGCTCTGGTCTTTATGTATGCGTTTGTTGTCTCTATGGGCTTCGGGCTTACACCACGCTCTGCAAGCCGAGCGTCTTTTCAATCAGCAGCATCACGCCCAGCGTCGCCACCATCATAATGGTCGCCAGCGCCGCGATGGTCGGGTCGAAATGATACTCGACATAGCCCATGATCTCAATCGGGAGCATGTTCACGCCGGGGCCGGTCAGGAAAGCGGACAGCGACACGTTGTTGAACGAGTTGATGACCGCCATGATGCAGGCCGAGGCAATGCCGGATTTGATGTTGGGCAGAACGATGTGGAAGAACGTGTATTGCCGCGTCGCGCCGAGGCTGCAAGCCGCCTCCTCCACCGCGAAATCGAAATTCGCGAGGCTGGAGGTAATCACGCGCATGATGTAGGGAATCGACAGCAGCGTATGGCCGATCAGCAGGCTGGGGATGACCGCCAGATCATACTGATTGACCACATAGCGCAGCATAATGAAACCGAGCACGATGCACGGAATCAGCACCGGGGAGAGGAAGATCGTCTTGATCGTATCCTTGCCCTTGAAATCGTACCGATTCAGCGCGTAAGCCGCGGGCAGGCCGAACAGCAGCGCAATCGCGGTGCCGCCCAGCGCGATGAACAGGCTCAGTCGGGCGGCCTTGGCAAAGGCGCTCATCGTAAACACCTGCTGATACCACCGCAGCGTAAAGCCCTCGCCCGGAAATTTCAGATAGTTGGTATCGCTGAAGGAGGCCGCCATGATGACCACCAGCGGCCCGATCAAAAACAGATAGACCAGTATCGTCACCAGAAACAGCAGTTTGTTCTTTTTCATCGGGGGAAAAGCCTCCTTCGCGATCCAAAGAGTTTTCGCTTACTTCACAGAGAAGATGGCGTTCCAGCTTGCAATCCAGTTCGCCTGATTGGCGGCGATCACGTTCCAGTCCGGCAGCTTGAGGTTGGCGATCATGTCCTCGCCATAGGTGAAGTTGGCAGCCTGCTCGGCGGTCAGCTCAACGTCCGGGCGAACCGGCGCGTCCACGCCGTCCAGCGCCTCGGCGAGCTGCACATCGTAGCTGAGGTAGTAGTCGATGAACGCCTCGGCCAGTTCCTTGTTCTCGCAGCCCTTGACGATGTTGAGCATGTTGTAGCCGGAGAAGGAGCCTTCGGCCGGATCGACCCAGATGTAATCCGGGTTGGCGTTCTTGGCGGTGGTGTAGCTGTAATCCAGCAGAACGGCGACGCTGATCTCGCCCTGGTTGAGCATGTTGATGGTGTCGTTGGCGCTCGTCCAGGTCTTGACGACGTTCGGCTTCAGCTCGGCCAGCTTGGCGAAGATGGCCTCGTCGTCCTTGCCCGGCTCAAGGCCGAAGGCAGCGGCAGTCGCATAGTAGAACAGCGGGCCGGAGGTCGTGGTCATTTCCGGCACGGCGATGCTGCCCGCCAGCTCCGGGTTCCACAGGTCGGCAATGCTCTTGATCTCCACGTCGCAGAACGCGCTGTCATAGACGATGCCGAGGCGGTTGAAGGTGTAGGCCGGGCCGTAACCCTCGCCCATCGGCGCGCGGGCGTTCTCGTAGATGCCGCTGATGTTGCTGAGCTTGCTGGAATCGAAGGTCTCCAGCACGCCCGCCTCGCGGAGCTGATCGACGAACATATCGCCGATGATCACCACGTCGTAATCCTCCGGGGATTCGACGATCTTGGTCACGCGCTCCGGGTTGCGGCCCGTATCCACGACGAGCTTCGCGCCGGTAGCCGCCTCGAACGGATCGTAAACGTTCTTCTGGAGCAGCTCAGCGTTGAAGCTGAAGGTGCTGATGGTCAGCGTCTGGCCGGCGAAGGGCTTTTCCTCGGCGACGGCGCAGAACGACAGGCTCGCGATCACGAGCAGGGTAACAAGCAGGGTGACAAACTTTTTCATGATTTTTCTCCTCTCCTGTTAGCCAATGAGTTTGATTTTATTCTCCGTCAGCACGAGCGTCACCGCCGTGCCGACCGGGAAGACCTGAGTTTGATCCGCGCTGACGACAAATTCGCCGATCGCGGTCTTGACGTTAAGCTGGTTGTGGCGGCCAAGGAACGTGCTGACCATCACCTCGCCGGGGATGGCGTTGTTCCCCTTCTCCCCCGCCGGTCGAACCTGCACATCCTCCGGGCGGATGCAGCCCTTGAAGCGCTCGCCCGGCTTCTGATCCGCCGCGCGGATGACCGTGCCGTCCGCCGCAATGAAATCGCCGCCCTGCGCGCGCGTGAGCTCAAAGAAGTTTTCAAAGCCGACGAACCGGGCGATGAACTCGGTGTTCGGGCTGTTGTAAATCGTGCTCGGCGCGTCCATCTGCTCGATGACGCCCTTGTTCATAATGGCCACCTTGTCGCTGATGGCGAAGCACTCCTCCTGATCGTGCGTGACGTAAATCGCCGTGAAGCCCAGCTCCTGCTGAATCCGGCGGATCTCCACGCGCATCTTGACGCGCAGCTTCGCGTCGAGGTTGGAGAGCGGCTCGTCAAAGAGCATCAGATCCGGCTTGATGACCATGGCGCGCGCAAGCGCCACGCGCTGACGCTGGCCGCCGCTCATCTCGCGCGGATAGCGGTTTTCAAACCCCTCCAGATCGACGAGCTTCAGCATCTGCATCACATCGCGCTCGATGGTCGCCTTATCCAGCTTGCGCATCTTGAGGCCGAAGGCCACGTTGTCAAACACAGTCATGTGCGGAAAGAGCGCGTAGCTCTGGAAGACAAAGCCGAAGTTGCGCTTGTGCAGCGGCACATGGGTGTAATCCCTGCCGTCAAAGCTGATCGTTCCCTGCATCGGCTCGGAAAAGCCCGCGATCAGGCGCAGGGTCGTCGTCTTGCCGCAGCCGGAGGAGCCGAGCAGGCTGACAAATTCGCCGCGCTCCACGTTCAGGTTGAAGTCGCGCAGAATCACGTTCTGGCCGTAGCCGGCGGTAATCCCTTTCAATTCAAGCAGCGCCATGTTTGCTTTTCCTCCTTACGCCATCGGGTTAATCTTTCGGCTCAGGGCGTTGAACACGCCGGAGATGATCATCGTCACCACGATCATCACAACCGCCACGACGGAGGCCTGCGCCCAGTCGCGAAGGCTCATCGCGTATTGATAGATCATCGTCGCCAGCACGCGGGTATCCGTGCCGCCGAGAAGCTGCGGGGTGGTATAGGCCGTCATGCAGCCGGTGAACACGAGCACGCTGCCCGTGACCAGGCCGGAGATGCTCAGCGGGAAAACGACGTGGAAGAACGCACCGAGCTTCGTCGCGCCGAGGCTTCCGGCCGCCTCGCTCAGGTCGTCCGGGATGTGATCCATCACGCCGATGAGCGAGAGGATCATCAGCGGCAGGAAGAGCTGCACAAAGCCGACCGTCATGGAAAACTCGTTGTACAGCAGGCTCTGCGGCTTGGCGAAAATGCCCAGCGACACCAGCGCGCTGTTGACGATGCCCTTTTTGCCGAGAATGACCATCCAGCTAAAGGAGCGGATGACCGGGCTAGTGAACATCGGGAAGACGGCCAGCGCCATCATCATGCCCTTGTGCCGGGAATGTTTGGCGATGTAATACGCCGTCGGGAAGCCGAGCAGCGCGCAGAGCGCCGTGCTCAGCAGGCTGAGCCGCAGGCTGCGGATAAACACCTGCTGGAAGTACACATCCCCAAAGAGCGAGAAATACGAGGAGAGCGAAAAGCGCTCGTCCGGGAAAAACGAGGTCAGGCAAAGCGAAAACAGCGGAACGAGCATGAAAAACACGATAAACAGCACACCGGGCAGCACCAGCGCCGCCGCAATCCAACGATTTTTTCGATTCACCGAAGGTTTCACCCTTTCCGCAGACATAATGTTCGGTAAAAATGCATTTCATTTTAACATAAAGCGCGGAATGTGTCAATTCTTCTTTCTCTCTTTTTGAGAAAATAATCATTTCGCCGCTTTATGTGTCGGAATGTTCGTGTTTTTGCTCTCGGTCGTCAAATGATGTCCGCGTATTTTGCCGCACTCTGCATAAACGGCCCCATCTGCTCCAGCAGCCGCGCCTTCGCCTCCCGCATGTCGAGCCGCGTCAGCTTTCCGCCGCGCACCAGCGTTTCGCCGGAGGCCATCACGAGGCTCACATCCGAACTGTTCGCGCCGTAAACCAGCGCCGAATAGGGGTTGTAGACCGGGAAAAGGTGCGGCGCGTCCACGCTCACCAGCACCAGATCCGCCCGCATCCCCGGCTGAAGCCGGCCGAATTCGCCCCCCGCGCGCAGCGCCTCCGCGCCGCCCCGCGTCGCCGCCCGCACGATCTCCTTCGCCGGAAAGAGCGCGCGGTCGTGGTTCGCCGTCTTGTGGCAGTCGGCAAACAGGCGCATCTGGTCAAACAGGCTCAGCGTGTTGCCGGAGGACGGCCCGTCCGTGCCCAGCCCGAAGCGAACGCCCGCGCGCGCCGCCGCCGCCATCGGCGCAACGCCCTTGCCCGCCTTCGTGTTGCTGCCGATGCAGTGGGCGATGGCTGCTTTCCCTTCCGCCAGAATCTCGATGTCCGCCTGCGTCATGTGGATGCAGTGCCCCGCCAGCAGCCGCTCGTTTACCGCGCCGATTTTTTCCAGATAGCGCGTCGGCGTTTCCCCGCGCTCCGCGAAGAACTTCATCTCGTAGTCCATTTCGCTGGCGTGCAGCGTAAACAGCGTGTCATGCTCGGCGGCCAGCTCCGCGCCCGCGCGCAGGAGCGCCTCGTCGCAGGTCGTCGTGCCGTGCGGCGCGACAATCGGGCGCACCAGCGCCTCCCCGCGCCACGTGTCAAACATCGCCTTGGCAATCGCCAGCCCGCCGCCGGGCTGGGCGCTGTCGCAGGTCGGCTGGGAGATCAGCGTTTCGCCGAGATAGCCGCGCATGCCCGTCTGTACACAGGCGCGCGCCACCTCGTCCTCAAAATAATACATGTCCGCAAACGTCGTCACGCCCGCCAGCAGCATTTCCCCGATGCCGAACACCGCGCCGCGATAGACCAGCTCGCGCGTCATCGCCTCATTTTCCAGCGGGAACAGGAAGCGCCGAAGCCTGTCCGGGCAGTCGTCGCCCATCGTGCGGAACGGCACCATCGACACATGGCAGTGCGTGTTCACAAACCCCGGCAGCAGGATGCCCCCGCGCGCGTCGATCCGCTCGTCCGCCTCGCCCGCAAAAGCCCCCTCGCCCACCTCGGCGATGTTTTTTCCGTCCGTCAGCACGTAGCCCCTGTCCAGCACGCGCATGTCGTCGTCCATCGTCAGAACGACGGCGTTTTCAATCGCTGTCCTCATGCGTCTTCCTCCATCAGCGCCATCGCCGCCGCGCAGAACACCGCAACGCTTTTGCCCAGCACGGCCTCGTCAAAGTCAAACGTGACCGTGTGCTGCGCCCCCGCCATATCGGCCATGGCGCGCATATACGCCGCCTGCCCGCCGTGCGCCTGCACCCGGTTCATCATCACGGAAACATCGTCGCTCCCCCAGTTTTTGGCGTTCTGCTCGGTGGAAAGCGTCAGCCCCGGCAGATCGCGGCGGATGACCGCGCCGATGCGCTCGATCAGCGCCAAATCGCTGTGCTGTCCCTCCGCCGTGCCCATCACGGTCAGGCTGCACGCACAGCCCTGCATCGCCGCCGCGCCCCGGCAGATTTCCTCCGTCCGCGCCATCATAAACCGGTTGATCTCCGTCGTTTCGCCGCGCACCTCCACCTGCATCAGCGCGTGATCCGGCACGACGTTTCGCCCCGAGCCCGCGCGCAGTGTGCCCACGTTGACGAAGCTCTGCCCGCCGCTGTGGCGCGGAATGGCGTGCAGCGCCAGCGCGGCGGAGGCCGCCGCCAGCAGCGCGTTTTTCCCCTGCTCCGGGAAGCCGCCCGCGTGCGCCGCGCGCCCGGTGAAGACCGCGTCGTATTTCGTCGTCGCCAGACTGCCCCATGTGCCCACCGTCACGTCGCCGTCGTCCGCCTGCCCCGTCGGCGCGATGTGCGAGGCCAGCAGCACGTCCGCGTCGTCGAGCCAGCCGTTTTCCACGATGGCATACGCGCCGCGCACGCCTTCCTCCGCCGGCTGGAAGATCAGCTTCACCGTGCCGTGCAGCGCGTCCCTGTGCGCCGCCAGAATGTGCGCGACGCCCAGACCGATGGCCGCGTGGCCGTCGTGGCCGCAGGCGTGCATCATGCCGGGGTTCACGCTCGCAAACCCCGCCCGCGTCGGCCTGTGCGTCTCCTGCGGACATTCCGCCATCGGCAGCGCGTCGATGTCAAACCGCATCGCGAGCGTCGCCCCTTCGCCGCAGCGCAGAACGGCGACCACGCCCGTGTAGCCCGCGCGGACGTCCTGCGTCAGCTCGTCCTCCGGCGCACCCTGCGCGAGCGCCCGCTCCGCGTGCGCCGCCAAGGCCGCCTCGTCCGGCAGGCCCAGCCGCGCGCCCTCCTTGCAGACCGCGCGCCCCGTGTATGTTTCATACCCCATCGCCCGAAGCGCCTTCGCCAGAATTGCCGTCGTCCGCATTTCCAGCCAGCCCGTCTCCGGGAAACGGTGCAGATCGCGGCGGATGCGCACCAGCTCCGGCTGCATCGCGTCGATTTCCCGTTGGATTTTCGCAAAGTCATTCTTCATCTGTTTCAGCCCCCTGTTTAGAGCGCCGCATCCGGCGCCCCGCCTCGCTCTCTATGCCCAAAATATATCATAATTGACGCGCGGCTTCAAGGGGCGTATACTGATATTATTCTTGTTGCCAGCGGAGGACATTATGGAAAATCAAGTGCTCGTCATCGGCTCGACCTGCGTGGACGTCATCATCCGCGTCGATCACCTTCCTCATACCGAGGAAAACCTGCATCCCGACGGCCAGCAGTTCGCCATCGGCGGCTGCGCCTATAACGCCGCCAACATTCTGGGGCGCGGCGGCGCGCCGGTCACGTTCGTCACCCCGGTCGGCCTTCAGGGCGTGTTCGGCGCTTTCGTCAAGGATCGGCTCCAAACGCTCCCCTTTGCGCAGCCCGTCTATCTGCCGGACGCGGCGAACGGCTGCTGCTACTGCCTCGTCGAGGCCGGGGGCGAGCGGACGTTTCTTTCCATCCACGGCGCGGAATACAGCTTTGATCCCGCGTGGATGGCGCGTTATGCCGCCGAGCGCTACGCCTACGGCTATGTCTGCGGGCTTGAAATCGAGGAAAAGACCGGCGGTCTGCTGGTGGATTATCTCAAAACCGCCCTGATTGATCGAATCCTGTACGCGCCGGGGCCGCGCGGCGCGCAAATCGCGCCGGAAAGGACGGCGGCGCTCTTCGCCCTGCACCCGATGCTCCATCTGAACGCCTCGGAGGCGCGCGCGCTTTCCGGGCTCTCCGATCTGGATGACGCGATGCGCGCCCTGCACCAAAGGACGCAAGCGCCGGTTATCGCCACGCTGGGCAGGCACGGCGCGCGGGTTTTGGCCGGGGACGGCGCGCTGCTCACCGTGCCGGGTCAGCCGGTCGAGCGCGTAGCGGATACCATCGGCGCGGGGGACGCGCACGCGGGCGCCGTTTTGCTGGGGCTCTCGCGCGGCCTTTCGCTTCCGGATGCGGTCGCGCTGGGCAACCGCGTCAGCGCGCAGGTGGTTCAAACCGCGGGCGCGACGCTTTCGGACGAGGCGCTTTCCCGCGCGCTGTCCTGCGCAGAACCGGCAGTCTGACCGTTTCACCGCATTTTTTCTCTTCCGCGCGCATAAATCGCCGCGCGCCGGACATCATAGAGGGCGAGGAGCTGAGCAAGCAGCTCAGACCCGAACCGTCTGTCCGCCGCCGCGAGATTCGCCGTCGTCATGGCCGCGCATCCGCCCGGAAGGAAGACCCGTCGGGCGTGATGCGCCAAGCACCGCCTCCTCTCTTTGATAAGCGGAGGGTCGCGTTATCGGCAGGATACGCGGCTCTCTGCCTTTTTTTATGAAGTCGGGGGTGTGCGTTTTCGTTTTGTCCTTTTTGAAACATGAACGTTTTTCATCTGACGCATGAAAAGTGTTGACATTCTTTTCAAAACGAGTACAATGTGTTCTATCGCCCGTTGCGGCGACCGAGAGCAACACTTTTTTCGGAGGAGAAAACCATGAAGAAATTGACGACCCTTGCCGCCGCCGCTTTGGCGCTGGCGATGACCGGCGCTGGCGCGCTGGCCGAAACGACTTTGCAGTTGGGCACCACGGTCAACGAGCAGGACAGCTTCCACGTGGCGGCCGTAAAATTCGCCGAGCTTGTGGACGAGCGCACGAACGGCGAATATAAGATTGAGATTTATCCGAACGGCACGCTGGGCGGCGAGAGCGACATGCTCGATTCCATGAGCACCGGCATGCTGGATATGGGCATCATCACCAGCGGCCCGTTCGTCAACTTTTCGGAGATGATGGGCGTTCTGGATATGCCGTACCTGTTCGCCAACAACGAGGAAGCCTATAAGGTGCTTGACGGCGAAATCGGCCGCGAGCTGCTGGATACGCTGGAGGACGCGGGGCTGAAGGGTCTGGCCTACGCCGAGCGCGGCTTCCGCAACGTGACCAACTCCGTTCGCCCGGTGACGTGCGCCGACGATCTCGCCGGCCTCAAGCTGCGCGTGATGGAAAACGAGGTTTACACCGCGACCTTCAAGGCGCTCAAGGTCAACGCCGTTCCGATGGCTTGGGCTGAGGCGCTGACCGCCATGCAGCAGGGCACCATCGAGGGCGAGGAAAACCCGATCAACGTCATCTATTCCTACAGCCTGTGGGATTACGGCCAGAAGTACGTGACCCTCGACCGCCACAGCTACTCCACCGCCATCATCACCATGAGCCTGGATGTGTTCAACAGCCTGGACGAAGCCACGCAGGCGATCTTCCTGCAGAGCGCGCAGGAAGCCGCCGAGTATGAGCGCGCCTGGGTCGCCGAGCAGGAAGCCGATCAGCTCGCGACCATCAAGAGCCACGGCGTTGAAGTCGTCGAGAACCCGGACGTCGATTCTCTCCGCGCCGCGGTGCAGAGCGTCTACGACGCTTATCCGCAGTACGCGGACTACATCGCCCGGATTCAGGCGCTGCTGGCCGAGTAATTCAGCCGCTCCCGCGTTTCCTCTCCCGCGAGGGGAGGAAACGTTTTTTTACCCTTTGAAATTACGGGAAAAAACGGAGGCACCCCCATGATACTCAAGAAAATTCTTTCGCCCGTCAGCGACGCGCTCGATCGGGTGTGCAGCGTGCTCATCGTGGTGATGCTCGGCCTGATGGTCGTCATCACCACCGCGCAGATCGTCTGCCGCACGTTCTTCACCTCCCTGAGCTGGTCGGACGAGGTGACACGCTACCTGCTCATCTGGTCCACCTTCCTGGGCGCAACCTGCGTCTATCGCCACGGCGGCAACATCGCCATCACCTTCATTCAGGATATGGTGCCCAAAAAGCTCGGCTCCGTCATGCGCATCGCGGTGCATGCGATCTGCTGCGCGCTCTTCGCCGTGCTGCTGTTTTACAGCTGCAAATACTGCGGCAAGCTGGTCAAGACGGCCACCGCGCTGCCCATCAAGATGAAATACATCTACCTGTGCATCCCCATCAGCATGGGCGTGCTGATGCTCCACGCGCTGGTCATGGCGCTGGGCGAGGTTGAAACCATGAAGGAGGTCAAGGGCTAATGGCAGTCATTCTCTTCGGCGTGTTTATCGCCCTTCTGCTGCTGGGCGTACCGGTTGCGTTTGCCATCTGCTCCGCCGCCGCGACGACGATGTTTGCGGGCTTCGGCGACGCCAAAATGATGATCGTGGTGCAGCGCATGTTCGCCAGCTGCGATTCCTTCAGCCTGATCGCCGTGCCGTTCTTCATCTTCGCGGGCGATCTGCTCGCGGGCGGCAGAATCTCCAAGGTGCTCGTCGAGTTCTGCGAGTCCCTGCTGGGCATGATTAAGGGCGGCCTGTCCGTCGTCTCCGTGCTGGCGGGCATGTTCTTCGCCGCCATCTCCGGTTCGGGCGCGGCGACCACCGCCGCCGTCGGCGCGACGCTCGTGCCCGAGCTGAAAAAGCGCGGCTACCGCGAGGATTCCGCCGCCGCGCTCGTCGCCGCCGCCGGTACGATCGGCGTCGTCATTCCGCCGTCCGTGCCGATGGTTCTCTACGCCGTCATCGCGGAGGAAAGCGTCAGCCGTCTGTTCAGCGCCGGTTTCCTGCCGGGCGTCATCATGGGCGTGATGCTTATCGCCATCGCCCTCTATCAGGCGTATCAAAACGACTATCCCAAGGGCGCGCCGTTCTCCCTCAAAAACGTGGGCAAAACCTTTTTGAAGGCCATCCCCGGCATCCTGATGCCCGCGATCATTCTGGGCGGCATCTTCTCCGGCTACTTCACCCCCTCCGAAGCGGCGGCCGTGGCCGTGGTCTACGCGCTGCTGGTGTCCACGTTCGTCTATCGCGACATGAGCCTCAAAAAGCTCTATACGACGATGCTCGGCTCCGCGAAGACCAGCGCCGTCATTATGATTATCATCGCGTGCAGCGGCCCGTTCGGCTGGGCGCTGGCCAACTGGAAGATTCCGGAAGCCATCTCCTCCGCCGTGCTGAGCGTTTCCACCAACAAATACGTCATCCTCTTCCTGATTTCCCTGATTATTCTGGTTGCGGGCGTGTTCATGGAGACGTCCTCCGCAATCATTATCCTGACCCCGGTTTTCCTGCCGCTGGTGCGTGCGCTGGGCATTTCCACCCTGCACTTCGGCATCCTCTTTGTGGTCGGCATCGCCATCGGCATGATTCCCCCGCCGGTCGCCATCAATCTGTTCGTGGCCTCGGGCATTACGGGGCTGTCGCTGGAGAAGATATCCAAGGCCGTCGTCCCCTACCTCATCGGCCTGATCGTCGTCTTCCTCGCGATTGTGTATCTGCCGCTCTTCATCCCCGGCTTCATCGGCTGATTTTCTCCGGCCTTTCGTATTCTTTCAACTCATAGAAAGGGCTATTCTCCCCTTGGGGGGAGAATAGCTTTTTTATCTACTGTCTGCGCGGGGCGTTTTTTATTTATTTCGTAATTTTTACAATTATCCAAACTTCTCTTAACTTTTGCCGAATCTGTGCTATAATAGACTGTGTATGTTTTTTCTTTTTGGGTTTTGATGTACAGGAGACGCTTATGTTTAAATCACACGCACACCGCACCATGGATATGACGGAAGGCTCCCTTCTGACCAAGGTGCTGTTTTTTTCGCTGCCGATCATGCTGTCCGGCATTTTGCAGCTCCTCTTCAACGCGGCGGATACCATCGTGGTCGGCCGCTTTGCGGGCAACGAGGCGCTGGCGGCGGTCGGCTCGGTCGGCTCGCTGAACAACATGATTATCAGCCTGTTTGTCGGCCTTTCCATCGGCGTCAACGTGCTGGTCGCGCGCTTCACCGGCGCGAAGGACGCAGAGCGCGTCTGTGAAACGGTTCACACCGCGGCGCTGCTCTCCCTCGTAGGCGGCGCGGTGCTGGCGGTCGTCGGCTTTGCGGCCGCGCGCCCGCTGCTTGAAATCATGGGTTCGCCGGAGGACGTGATCGACCTCGCCGAGCTGTATATCCGCATCATCTTTATCGGCATGCCGGTGCAGATGCTCTATAACTTCTGCGCGGCGGTGCTCCGCGCGGTCGGCGACACCAAGCGCCCGTTGTATTTCCTGACGATTGCGGGCGTCATCAACGCCGGGCTGAATCTGGTGTTCGTCATCGGGTTCAAGATGAGCGTAGCGGGCGTCGCGCTGGCGACGATCATTTCGCAGGCGGTCTCAGCCGCGCTGGTCACGCGCTCGCTGATGCTGATGGACGGCCCGACGCAGCTTCACCTCGACCGCCTCGCCATCAAGCCGCACATCATGCGCATGATTATCCAGATCGGCCTTCCGGCGGGGATTCAGAGCTGCATGTTCTCCCTCTCCAACGTCGTCATCCAGTCTTCGGTGAACAGCTTCGGCTCTATCGTCATCGCGGGCAACGCCGCGGGCGCGAACGTCGGCAACTTCGTCTATCAGGCGATGAACACGTTCCAGCAGGCCGTCACCTGCTTTGCCGGGCAGAACATCGGCGCGCGCAAGCCGCGCCGTGTGCTCAGCTCGATGTATGTCAGCCTGTTCTGGGCGCTTTCCTTCGGCGTGGTCTTCGGCGTGCTCTCCTGCGTCTTCGGCACGCAGCTTCTGGGGCTCTATTCGCCGGATCCGGCGGTGATTCAGGTCGGCCTGAACCGCATGTATATCGTCTGCGGCCCGTATTTCCTCTGCGGCATCATGGATGTGATGACCGGCGTTCTGCGTGGCGTCGGCTATTCGCTGCTGCCGATGATCGTCTCGCTGATGGGCGCGTGCGTGTTCCGCATTTTCTGGGTGATGACGATATTCGCGGCCAACCGCACGATGGATTGCCTGATGATTTCCTACCCCGTTTCGTGGGCGCTGACCTTCCTCGTGCTGGTGGTGATCTTCGCGGTGCTTTGGAAAAAGAAAATCCGGCCGCGCTATACGCCGGAGGAATTGGCGGCACGCTGAGGTCTGCAAAAGCCTCGTCAAACGCATAAGGCAAAAACCGACCGGTTGTCACATCGGTCGGTTTTTTCATAGCTATGCGCAAGTGTTTGGGCAGACGTTTCTGCTGATTGAGAATGATGCTCCCCGTGTGGAGAATACCGCGCCTTTTTATGACAAAAGGAATTGACTCGTTCGGCAAACTGGAATTTATAAAACAAAGTTCTTCTTCATTCGTGTATACAATATCTTCCTATCCTCATCCGGTAATACGTTCTCTTTTTTTAAAGCATAGTGATGCGCAAATTCTGTATCTATGTAGGAGTGATTGTTCACGACAACTGCATTTTTATATCGTGGTCTCACATGAATATGTAAATGTGGATTTGGCATAGATTCTTTGTAAAAGTGATTTAATAAACAACTCCAATTGCTTAATTCGGCTCCCAATACCTCTTTATAGATCCATTCCAATCTATCAAGAATTGTTTTTAATTCAATCCACTCAGAAATATCTAATCCAGAAAGACTGCCGCAATGTCTATTCAACACCACAATACATCTGCCGACATAATCCTGAACATCTGCCAGATAGACAGACCAATATGATGATTTATATAGCAGCCACTCATTTTCTTTATAATCACACCATTCACAGCTACTCACCACATATCCCCCACAAATTCAATAAACACCTTCACAATTCCGATTGATCGTTCATCTGTACATTCAAATTATACCATAAAGCAGGTAACGCGAAAAGCCCGAGCCTTCTTCTACCGACAGAGCGCAAAACGCCGCAGAACGCATGCCGTCCCCGCTTGGCGCTTTGAAATGCGTTCCTTCGTTTCTAAAGGAATTTGATCGGTTCGATAAACCGGAAGTTGGATTATAAAGGTCTTTGCAAATACACCATATCTACCAACTGTATTCCGCTCTCATAGATTGGGTGGTCGTAATTATCTGTAAAAAAATTGGGTATGATGTGTGAACGAACAAAACCACACTTTTCATAAAACGGGATTGAAAGCGGACTATCTCCTGTTCCCACTTGCAGAATTGCGTATTGTTCCCTGTAATTATCAATAATAAACTCAATCAAGGCTCTTGCATAGCCTTTGCCTTGATATTCTGGAACTGTAGCAATATTCTTGATTTCAAGCATGTTATTTCCTTCATCGGTTATGACACACTCGCACTTTACCCCATTATCATCAAGTACATACATCTTGCCTTTATCAAGATAACGGTCAACCATATCTTCCTGTTCATCTGCTAATAGGAGCAAATCCAGATATTGTCTTTTATTCTCTTTAACTTCAACAATTTTCATTAATCACACCTTCATATCCCGATTTATCGTTCATCTTCACATCCGAATTCTACCATAAAGCTGGAAACGCGAAAAGTCCGAACCTTCTTCTACCGACAGAGCGCAAAACGCCGCAGGGTACATGCCGTACCCGCTCGGCACTTGGAAATGCGTTCCTTCGTTTCTAAAGGAATTTGATCGGTTCGATAAGCCGGAATTTATCACTCTAAAATAAATGGGAGCGTAATCATAATAATTCCAAACAGGGCAAATGAAATACCACCAATTTTTGCGACTTTTAAGTAGAATTCAGACGGTTCATCTGCCCGATAAGATTTCCATTCTTCTGTCAATTTCCATACTAAGTCTGGCTTCAAAAAGATAAACATACCTAATGCAAAAATTATGATTCCGCCACAAATAGGCCACAACATATTCACCATCCCCTTCATCAAATTCCGATTTATCGTTCATCTACACATCCGAATTATACCATAAAGCGGGAAACGCGAAAAGCCCGAACAGTTTTCTGTCCGGACTTTTTCGCTATGCTCAAATTGATTTGATCCTTTTCGGTTTCCGGCGCTCGGCCATACGATTCGCAAGCCCTTGCCAAGGCTTATGCCAGACTGAACGCCGCGAGGAAGAAGAACAGCACGACGGTCAGCACCGTGCCCAACGACAGCGTGGTGGAAACATACTCCGCGTCGTCGCCAAGGTCGGCGAACAGCGGGATGATGAACGGCGCGGGCAGCGTATATTGCAGCATCAGCGCCAGCAGCAGCCCCTTGTCAAACGGAATCACTGCGAACAGAATTCCCGAAACCGCCGCGCAGACGACGGCCAGCACGCCCAGCCGAAGCCCCATCGTCGTCAGCACCGGGCGGAGAAGCGCGCGGCTGACGTGAAGCTGATAGCCCATGACAATCAGAATCAGCGCGGAGGTCGGCGCGGTGATAAAGCTCAGCAGCGAGGTCACGATCTCCCCCGCCGCCGTGCCGTCGATGGCCCTATGCACGCCCAGCGCGCCCAGAACGATGCCCAGCAGCATGCCGATGCAGGCTTTGTTGGTCAGCATGTTTTTGACGATGAACTGGGGCGTCATTTTCTCGCCGCCCGCCGCCTTGAGCGCCGTCAAAAAGACCGTGTAGGCGAACATCGTCTGGCCGATATCGACCATGGCGTATGTCTTGGTTTGATCCGCGCCGCAGAGCAGCGCATAGAGCGCATAGCCGAGCATGCCGCCCTCCGCGCTGGTCATCAGCAGCGGCATGAAGCGGTCATACGGCTTCACGAACCGGCGCAGGCCGTAGCCCGCCGCCAGCGCCGCGCCGTATCCGGCGAACACCAGCACGAACACCAGCAGCATCCGCCTGCCGTATTCGGCGGTGAAAAACGCCTGAAACAGCACGACCGGCAGCAGAATATCGCCGATGATGTTTTTCAGCCCCGCATGCTGGTCATCATTCAAAATGCCCTTTGTCGCGCAGATGCGGCCGAGCGCGATCATCACCAGCACGGGCAGGACCTTGGCGAGAATTTGCGTAATCATGTGTACAGTCCCTTCCTAATTAAAAGGAAAAGGCTGCAAAGCAGAATTGCCTTGCAGCCTCCTTTGTTGTAACTTTGGTGTGAATTACTTGGTGTGGATCGCGTCGGTGTAGAACTCGAACGCTTCCTTATCGGTCGCCTTCTGGTGAACGATCATGCGGATCGCCTTCGCCATCTCGACCGGGTGATTGCTCTGGAAGATGTTGCGGCCCATATCCAGACCGCGCGCGCCGCCCTGAATGGAGCGATACGCCAGCGTCAGCGCCTCATCCTCCGGGAGCTTCTTGCCGCCGGCGACGACGATCGGCACCGGGCAGGCCGCGACGACTTCCTCGAAGTTGTCGCAGTAGTAGGTCTTGACGAGCTGCACGCCCATCTCGGCCACAATGCGGGTCGCGAGCTTGAAGAAGCGGTCGGTGCGCTCCATGTCCTTGCCAACGGCCACAACACCCAGCGTCGGGATGCTGTAGCGCATGCCCGCGTTGATGCAGCGGCTCAGGTTGTCGATGGAGGAGAGCTGGCCGTCCGCGCCGATGAAGGTCTGAACCGCCATGCAGTCCGCGTTCATGCGGATCGCGTCTTCCACATCCACGGCCAGGCACTCGTGGCTCAGGTCGTCGTTAATCATGGAGGAGCCGCTGGTCACGCGCAGCGCAATGCCCTTCTTGAAGGTCGGGGACACGCAGGTGCGAATCGCGCCGCGGGTGCCCATGAACACATCCACCTGCTCCTGAAGCTTCGGGATCACCAGATCCAGACGCTCCAAACCGGCGGTCGAGCCCATGAAGTAGCCATGGTCAAACGCGAACATCACGGTGTTGCCGCTGACCGGGTCAAAGATATTGGAAAGGTGACGCTTCATGCCCCAATCCGTGTTATTCGCGCCCTTCACGTGGAAGCTGCCCTGATTGCCAAACGGAACATCCGTATGATAATCCTTCGCGACCTTCAGTCCGTCCTTATCTGCCATTGGAATCAATCTTCCTTTCTGAAAACGGTCCATTTGTGAGCTTCTAACAGAGGCGAACGCCGCGTCATGCCGCGGCCTCCACCACAAAGGGAGGAGCCCCGAAGGGTTCCTCCTTGGAGATGCCATGTTTGGGATTAGAAGTTGTAATCCGCCACGTTCTCCGCCGTGAAGACAACGCGCTCCGGCAGCAGCACGACGCCGTTGTTCTCCGCAGCAGTCTCCTGACCGGCGACGAGCGCGTCGTTGGCCAGCACTTCGACGGTGCCGATGGACGGGATGTCGATCTTATCGCCGACCTTCACGGTGTTGCCCGCGGAGATGTAAGCGGCGAGGTAGCAGCCCATCGCGCCCTGGATGCCGCAATCCCACAGACCCCAGCGGGTGCAGATGCCGTTCTCCAGGTAAGAGGTCATGCCGGACGGGGTGCAGAAGCCGGTGATGGTGATGTCCTTCGCGGTCAGACCCTTGTTCTCCGCAGCCTTGCACTGGCCCGGCAGAGCGGTGGAGTCGTTGCAGATGATCACATCGACGTCAGCATACGCGTCGAGGATGGACTCGCCAACGCTGACGGACTGAGCCGGATCCTGGTTGGAGTAGTACGGATCATGCACCGCAACCCAAGTCGGATACTTTTCCTTGATGTAAGCGTCGCCGGCGACGTACCAGGAGTTCTGGTCAGACACGGACGGGTTGGAGAAGTGCCAGACGTACTTGACTTCGCCGTTCACATCCACGCCGCGCTCCTTCAGGGAGTCAACCGCCATTTCCACCAGCATCGGGCCGAGGACGTCGGCGGTGCCCTGAGAGACCATCAGCGCACGAGCGTTCGGAGAGACGTCAGAGTCCCAGGTGCTGACATAGATGCCCGCGTCCTGAGCTTCCTGGAGCTTCTCATCCAGGCCGGTCGCATCGACGGAAGAGATGCAGATCGCGTCCACACCCTTGTCGATCGCCTGCTGGATCAGCTCCAGCTGGGTGGTGACGTCAGCGGTCGGGGCGCCGATGTAATCAACGGTCAGGCCCCACTCTTTCGCGTACTTCTGCGCGCCGTCATTCGCGGCCTCGAAGAACGAGTTGCCGGAAACCTTCGGGATGAAGGCGACGGTCATGCCGTCCACCGGGCTCTTGCCTTCGGCAAAAGCGGCGGAGCACAGCGTCAGAGCCATGCACAGCACGAGAAGCATAGACAGGATCTTTTTCATGTTTAGGTTCCTCCTACGTTTTATTTATCTCAAGAGGTGCTCGACGGCGCCCCCTGAAATGCGTGACATTCAGCCTTTCTTCCTTTTGAACAGGTGAGAAAGCATGTGCTGACCGGCGATTTCGCGTCCCAGAACGACCACAACCAGAATCAGGCCGATCGGCAGATCGAGGTTCTGCGTGCTCACGCCGAAGCAGAGCGGCAGGCCGTAGCGCAGGATGCAGATAATCAGCGACGCGAGCACCGTGCCGATGATGCTGCCCTTGCCGCCCGTGTTCAGCGTACCGCCGAGCACGACGGCGGTGATGATGGCCAGCGTATAGCCGGAGCCGAGGTCGTATTTCGCGGAGTTGACGTTCGCGGTCAGCAGCGTGCCCGCAATCGCGGCGCTCACCGCCGAGAGGACGTAGGTGCTCATAATGGTCGCGCGGGTGTTGATGCCGGAGTATTCCGCGGCCTGCGGGTTTACGCCGATCAGGAACAGGCGCTCGCCATACTTGGTGCGGTGGAGAATCCACATGCACAACAGGATGAGCACGACATAAATGACGATCTGCGTCGGAATCCCGAAGATGTTGCCCTTGCCGAGGAAACGGAAGCTGACGAATTTGCCCGCCTCGTTCTTCGCCGGGAAGCCGCCGATGCCCTGATACGCCGGGGTCGCGGACATGCCGGAGACCATCAGCGCAATGCCGGAATACAGGAAGCTGCCGCCCAAGGTGACGACCATCGGCTGAACGCCGCAGTAGGCGACGAAGAAGCCGGAGAGCGCGCCGCACAGCGCGGCGACCACCACGGCAATCGCCACAGCCGCCCAGATGTTCAGCCCCGCGTCGCTCCAGAGCACACCAATGATGATGCTGCTCAGGCCGATGATGGCGGGCGCCTGAATGTCAATGCCGCCGGTAATCATAACCATCGTGACAAACAGCGAAATGATGCAGACGCTGATGTAGTTGACGATGCTGTTCATAATGGACTGCGGACGCAGGAACTTCGGGTTGGCCGCGCCGAACACCACAAATTCCAGAATCAGGAAGATCACCAGAAACATTTCCCAGTGCTTAAAAACCTTTTTCAGCATGTCCTTCATGCCTTCGCGCCTCCTTCTTGATCCGCCGTTCTGGACAGAAGGCGCTTTCTGCGAGTCATTTCAATGGAGCGGCGCTGCGCCAGCGCGTCGATGACGACGATGACGATCAGCATCGTGCCGGTGATGGTGTTGTTGTAGGTGGACGGCAGGCCGATGAAGACCAGCAGTCGGCCGATGGAGGACATGATGACCGCGCCGATGGCCGCGCCGACCACGTTGCCCAAGCCGCCGGAGAGCGAAATGCCGCCGAGCACGCAGGCCGCGATGGCGGTCATCTCGTAGCCGTTTCCGGCCACGGTCATCACCTGACCGTACTTGGAGGCGAACACAAAGCCGCCCAGACCCGCGAACAGGCCGCAGAGCACATACGCCAGAATCTTCGTGCCCAGCACGGAGATGCCGACCAGGTTCGCGCCGCCCGCGTTGTCGCCGACCGCGATGAAATACTTGCCCTTTCGGGTCTTCGTCAGCGCCAGATGCGAAATCGCAACCAGCACCACCGCAATCGCATAGTAGAGCGTCACGCCCGCGAACACGGTCTTGTTGCCGTAGCTGGAAATCGCGCCGCCGAAGTTTTCAATCGTGCGTCCGCCGGACATGATGTAGATCAGGCCGCGAACCACGCTGTTCGTACCGAGTGTGAAAATCAGCGACGGCACGCCGAAATACGAAACGCCGACGCCGTTGACCAGACCGATGGCCGCGCCCGTCGCCAGACACAGCAGCAGCATCTTCAGGATGCTTCCGTCCTGCTGGGCGATGAGACCCGTCATACCGGCGGTCAGGCCGAGGGTTGCGCCGATGGAAACGTCGATCTCGCCCGTCATAATGACGAACGCAATGCCGACGGCCAGCAGCGTGTACATCGTCGCCGTGTTAAAGCAGGTAACGATGTTGTCGTAGGTCAGAAATCCGGGGGCCGCGATGCCGGTGATGACAAACAGCGCGATCAAAAAGATCAGGCTGGTCATCCACCGGGCTTTGAACAGGTTCTTCATTTTCCTCACACCTTCCTCTCATGCGCAATGCCGAAGGAGGCGCTGGTGAGAGCATCCTGCGTGATTTCCTCGCGGCTGAACTCGCCGTTGATCCGTCCCTGGAACACCGTAACCGCGCGGTCGGCCAGCTCGACGACCTCTTCCATGTCGGAGGAGACCATCAGCACGGCCACGCCCGCGTCCTTGAGCTGGCGAATGATGTTGTAAACGTCGCCGCGAGCCGCCGCGTCAATGCCGCGGGTCGGCTCATCGAGAATGACGACCTTCGGATTCGTGGACAGCGCGCGGGCGATGACCACCTTCTGCTGGTTGCCGCCGGAGAGGCTGCCGATCTGATCCTCGAGCGAAACGATCTTCGTTCTGAAATCCTTGACGTATTTCTGCGCGATTTCGCCCTGACGGCGGCGGTTCATGTTCACCGCGCCGACGTCCTTGCCGTTGAGCAGCGCGGAGGTCGTGTTGGAAGAAATCGAGCGGATTTTGAAAATGCCGTGGTAGTGGCGGTCTTCCGGCACGAAGTTGATGCCGGCCTCCAAAACCTTCTTGGTGGGCAGCCCCGTGATGTCGCGGCCGTCCAGAATGACCTTGCCGCCGAGCGTCTTGTCGCGGCCGAAGATGGTGCTGATGAGCTCCGTGCGGCCCGCGCCGACGACGCCCGCAATGCCGAGGATTTCGCCCGGATACAGGTCGAAGGTGATGTTGCTGAAGCCGTAGCCGCTGAAATCCTTCACCTGCATGACCGGCTTGAGGTGCGCGTAATCCACCGGCACATACGCCTTTTCCGCCTGCTGAGCGCCCTGCGCGTCGTTGGGCAGCAAACCCTGAATCAGCATCTCCTTGGTGAAGTTTCCGACCGGGCCTTCCAGCGTAATCACGCCGTCGCGCATGATGGCGACGTGGGTCGCGATTTCAAAGACCTCGGTGAGGCGGTGCGTGATATAGATGATCGCGATGCCCTTCTTTTTGAGATCCTCCACCGTCTTGAACAGGGACTGCACCTCGTTGAAGGTCAGCGAGCTGGTCGGCTCGTCCAGAATCAGAATGCGCGCGTTGCGCATCATGCCGCGCAGAAGCTCGACAAGCTGCTGCTCGGCGATGGAGAGCGTGTTCGCCTTGCGCTGGAGGTTCAAATCGAAGTTGAGCTCCTTCATGCATTCGTTCAGGCGCTTTTTCAGCTCGCCCTCGTTCTCGCTGAAGCCCATCAGAATATTTTCCAGAACCGTCATGTTCGGGAAAAGCATCGGCTCCTGCGGCACCAGATAGATGCCTTGCGCCAGAGAAGCGGCCGGCTTGCCCAGCTTGACCGCCTGACCGTCGATCAGGATGTCGCCCTCGTCGCATGTGTAAATGCCCATGATGATCTTCATCAGCGTCGATTTACCGGCGCCGTTGCCGCCGATCAGCGCGACAACCTCGCCTGCATCCACGCTCAGGTTGATCCCCTTGAGCACGGCGTTCTGCCCAAACGTTTTGCGAATCCCCCTGACCTCAAGGCGCGGGGCCGTCGTATTCTTTGTGGCCATATCATATACTCCTGCGTTTTGCGATTACAAAGGTTTGCTCGTTGCACAATCTTTTGTTGCCTCCATTGTAGACGCATCTGTGCACTTTGTCAATATATTTTTCTCGGTTTTTGAAAACGGCGCGCTTCTTTTTCAAAACCGTCGTTTATTTTGCAAAAGAATTGACATCCGCTTTGTTCGGTGCTATACTTTTTATGTGAACTTTTGTTTTGCATTTTGAAATTTGTTTCATCGTTTTTCGGTGGGAAACGGAGCAGCCATGAATAACGCCGTTCATTACGAGGATGCGCTGATGGTCAAGGCCGCATGGTATTATTACTTTGAAAATATGACCCAGCAGGCCATCGCCGACCGGCTTTCCATCAGCCGCATGCGCGTCATCAAGCTGCTGGAGACCGCCCGGCAAAGCGGCGTCATCCAGTTCCGCCTCCGGTCGGACAGCGTGGGGATGATGCAGCAGAGCCGCGAGCTGATGCAGAAATATCATCTGAACGACGTCTTCATCATTCCGGAGGCCGAGCAGGAAGGGCAGCTCAACGAATCCATCGCCCGCGCGGGCGCGATGTACGTCGCCGACCGCCTCAGCGAAAACGCCTGCATCAACGTCGGCTACGGCGACACGCTCAGCCGAACGCTGAACCATCTGGCGACGATGGTGCAAAACCCCGTCACCTGCATCTCCCTGACGGGCGGCGTTTCCTATTATCTGCCCAACGGCCGGAGCAACATCTTCAACGCGCGGCTCTATCTCATGCCCGCGCCGCTGCTCGCCTCCTCGCACGAGATGGCGGCGGCGATGCGCGCGGAGGCCTCCGTCAGCGAAATCATCCGCATGGCGGCGCTCTCCTCCTTCACGCTGGTGGGCATCGGCGCGATGCATGGAACGGCAACCATCGTCCGTTCCGGCATCATCACCCAAAACGAGCTTTTCCGGCTCAAGATGTCCGGCGCGGTCGGCGACGTGCTCTGCCACTTCGTCGATGAAAACGGTGAATTGATCCCCAGCGACATCGAGGATCGCCTGATCTCCACGCCGCTTGAAAAGCTCCGCGCGATGGATAACGTCGTCGGGCTTGCCGCGGGCGCGCAAAAGGCGGAGGCCATCCGCGCCGTGCTGCGCGGCGGCTACCTCGACGTGCTCATCACCGATGAGCCGACTGCAGCTCTGCTTCTCAAGGGCGAGTGACCGCCCCTGATATAACGACAAACCAACGCATTTGAAAGGATGATTTCAATGGCAAAAACGCTTATGGCCGTCGATGCGGGCACCGGCAGCGTCCGCGCCGTGCTGTTCAGCCTCGAGGGCGAGCAGCTCGGCTGCGTCCAGCAGGAATGGACGCACCGCGAAGACCCCCGCTACCCCGGCAGCATGGATTTTGACTGGGTGCACAACTGGGATCTCGCCCGCGGCTGCATCCGCGGCGTGATCGAGCAGACCGGCGTCGATCCGCACGACATCGCCGCCGTCTCCACCACCTGCATGCGCGAGGGCATCGTCCTCTACGACAAGGATGGTCAGGAAATCTGGGCCTGCGCCAACGTGGACGCGCGCAGCGACGACGAAGTGGCGCAGCTCGTGCACATGAACCCGGAGCTTGAAAAGCAGATCTACCGCGAATCCGGCCAGACCTACGCGCTGGGCGCGCTCCCCCGCCTCTTCTGGGTCAAGAACAAGATGCCCGAGGTCTATGAAAAGACCGCGATGTGCACCATGTTCAACGACTGGCTCATCTACAAAATGACGGGCGTGTTCTCCTCCGAGCCCTCCAACGCCTGCACCACCGGCATTTTTGACCTGAAAGCGCGCGACTGGGACGATCAGATCGCCGCTTCCATCGGCCTCAAGACGGGCATCTTCCCGAAGATTTCCGAGTGCGGCACGGTCGTCGCGCAGGTCGGCGCGAAGGGCGCCGCAGAAACCGGCCTCGCCGAGGGCACGCCGGTCGTCGCGGGCGGCGGCGACGCGCAGCTCGGCTGCGTGGGCGTCGGCGTGGTGGACGCGAATCAGGCGGCCATCTTCGGCGGCAGCTTCTGGCAGTATGAATACAACACCGACGAGGCCAAGACCGACGAGCATTGCCGCGTCCGCGTCAACTGCCACAGCGTCCCCGGCATCTGGCAGTATGAGGCGCTGGCTTTCAAGCCGGGCATGGTCATGCGCTGGTATCGCGATGCGTTCTGCCAGTACGAGAAGGAGCTTTCCAAGACCACCGGTCGCGATCCGTATGACCTGATGAACGAAAAGGCCAAGGATATCCCCGCCGGCTGCTACGGCATGATGTGCGCCTTCTCGGATGTGATGAACTACATCTCCTGGCGGCATGCCAGCCCGATGTTCATCAATTTCGATTTCGACCCGGACAAGTTCAACCGCTATACCTTCTATCGCGCCATCATGGAAAACACCGCGATGGTCACCTACGGCCACATGCAGCTCGTCCGCGAATCCACCGGCAACATTCCCAAGGAAGTCGTGTTCGCCAGCGGCGCGTCCAAGAGCGAGCTCTGGTGCCAGATTCTCTGCGACGTGCTGGGTATTCCGGTGAATGTGCCGAACGTCAAGGAGGCGACGGCGCTGGGCGCGGCCATCATGGCGGGTCACGGCGTCGGCCTGTTCCCGGATATTTCCGCGACGGCGAAAAAGCTCGTGCACATCGAGCGCCGCTTTGAGCCGAACATGGAGAACCACGCGACCTACATGAAGCTCTACGAGGACTGGCGGAAGATGTACGCGCGTGAGCTGCAAATCGCGGACGACCGCATCACCCGTTACATGTGGGCGGCGCCGGGCGTCTGACCCATATCATCAATCACACGAAAGGGAGAAAACAATATGTATATCGTAAACGAAGAAGATAAAGAGTATCGCTTTGGCGACAGCGGCCCCAAGTACCTGATGAAGGGCCCGCGCATGAACTTTGCGCTCGTGCAGTTTCAGGCCGGTCAGGATTTCAAGGCGCACTATCACAACGTCATGGAAGAGAATTTCTACATTCTCGAGGGCGAGGTGGATATCGTCGTGGACGGCGTGGTCAACCACCTGCGTCCGGGTCAGATGATCCACATCGAGCCGGGTGAGATTCACTATGTCGTCAACAACTCCGGCGCGCCGATGAAGATGATTTCTACCCTCGCGCCCTACACGAACCCGGACAAGGTGGACGTGGAGAACTACACGTACTAAGGGGAGACGTTGGGAAACGTTGGGGCGTTGCCCCAAACCCCACCAAGAACCTGAGGTTCTTGGATTTCCCACCTTTCGATTGCTACGCAATCAAAGAAGAAAAGTATTATTTACGGAAAGAAGCGGCGTTCCCGTCAAAAGGAGCGCCGCTTCTCTTACGTTTTTGATAAAAACCAATCTTCAACCGTTTCCAAACCCAAATCCGACAACCTGATTCCCATCGACCTTCAAATCGATCACTGTATAAATATCCGGCATACCGTCCCTGCGCATCTCATCCGTTGAATAAAAAGAAACCATATACGTAAGCAGCGCTTCATTCTGCGGGATATAATTGCACTGCACCCATGTGCTGCACGCATCCAGCAATTCCCGCGTCACGGGTTCTTCGCTGCCGTTATACGTCGTTTGCTGTTCAAGCAAAATCCGCTTTGCTTCTTCCACAGCTTTTTCATAGGAAAGCTCGTCGTCCTTCGGCTCTGTGATACAGTAACCGATGGCGTCGTCCTGAACGAATTTGTAATCTTCAAGGGTGCCTTTTACAAATCCGGTTTTTTCCGGCACATCCAACGTCCGTACATGAATCCAGCCGTTGTTGCAGCCCAAAATCTGCGTCCAGCCCAAGTTCGTCCGCGCGATTTCTTCGGATTGTGCGTCGCATGCCTTCATCACCCTGACCTCGCCCGTTGACGCATACGAAGTGATTCGGCCCAACAGTGTGCGGATGCCATCCTCGGTATACGCCAGAACATAGACATTCATATAACCCGTCAGACTGCCGTTGTCTTCATCTCCCACCCGCACGCGAACCCATTTCCCCTCCACATCCAAAACCTGAACGCGCACGTTGGGATAATAGGTCATGATCACGTTTCCATTCGGCTGATCCAGCAGTTCCGCCATGCCGCGCGTTGCGGCCGGGCCGACCGTCGGCGTATCATACTCCGCCGCCCAATCCGCGCGCGTCTGCGTCGGGATTGCACCCGTCCACTGTCCGGCCTGCGCCGTCTGGCTGATCATCAGGCTCACTGCCAAAACCAACAATCCGATTTTCCCTTTCATGTCTTATCCTCCTTTTTTCGGGGAATGCAAAAAGCCCTTCCCGCATCTCTACTCATAAAGACGAGCGCAGGAAGTGGAAAATTTCACTTGATTAAAAATTTTTACAAGTTTTGGAAAACCTCGCCCAGCTTTTCATGCAGCGCAAGGTTAGCGATATCATCTCTTGGCGTAACGGTCTTATTGATGAGCACAAGCCGGTTGCCTGGGTATTCGTCGAGGAACGCGGCGGCGGGGTACACCGTCAGCGACGTTCCGGCGACGATCAGCAAATCCGCGCGGCGAATCGCGTCGAGCGCCCCGCTGATCGTCAGCGGGTCAAGCCCCTCTTCATAGAGCACGACGTCCGGCTTCACCCGCCCGCCGCACTTGGGGCATTTGGGCACGTCGCCGAGCGTCAGCATCTGCGCCAGCGTATACCGCGCGCCGCACTTCTGGCAGGTGTTGCGGTGCACGCTGCCGTGCAGCTCATAGACGTTCCGGCTCCCCGCCATCTGGTGCAGCCCGTCGATGTTCTGGGTGACGACGGCCAGCAGCTTCCCGTCCCGCTCCCATTGAGCGAGCCTTTGATGGACGACATTGGGCTTTGCGTTCGGATAGAGCATGCGGTTCCGGTAAAAATCGAAGAAAATCTCAGGGTGACGCACGTAGAACGAGTGCGAAATGATGGTTTCCGGCGGATAGGCGTACCGCTGGCGATACAGCCCGTCCTCGCCGCGAAAATCCGGAATACCGCTTTCCGTGGACACACCCGCGCCGCCGAAAAACACAATCCGGCTTGATTCCTTCACCCATGTCTGCAATTTTTCCAGCTTCTGCTCATCCATACGGCTAAACTCCTTCCGTTACGGCTTCGTCGTGCCACGGGACTGTCAAACTTAACCCAAACATTCAAAAACAAATATTTAAGCATTTTTAGATATGGGGCTTTGCCCCATCGCCCCACCAAAGGGCTTTCCGGTCGCCCTTTGGAAACCTTCGGCCGCAAATACTTCGTTTTACTCTTGAAATATCGGTGTTATTCGCTTATCAGCCCCTTGCGTATTCGTCTTCTTGAAAGGCCGAAGGCGTTACAGCAGCTTCTCCGAGCGAATCTGCACGCCGAGCCGCTCCTGCGCCATCTGCCGCAGCGCCCCGAAGAGCGCATCCGAACACTCGCCCGCCTCCGAGAGCGTCTCCAGCCCGCGCCGCATGATCGCCTGTAAATAGCGCACCTCGCCGGCCGTCAGCCGAACGCCGCCGCCCGCGCCGCAGTGCTCGCAGAGCACGCCGCCCGCCTGCGCGCCGAAATATGCCGCGTAATCGTCGTCCGCCCGTCCGTCCAGCGCGATCGGCGTGCCGCATTGCGCGCATCGCCCGACCTGCGGCCTGAACCCCAGCAGCGACATCATGCCCATCAGAAACACCGCCGTCACCCGACGCGGCGCAACCGTGTCATAGCTGAGATACGCCAGCGCGCGGAGCAGCAGCAGAAACAGCCGCTCGTTCTCCTGCGCGGGCTGCACCGCCGCGCCGCAAAGCTCCAGCGCGTAAACGCCGTGCGAGAGCCGCTCGTAATCCGCCCGCAGGGGATAATAGCTATCCGCAATTTGGCAGGAGATCACCGTCGTTCTCTCCCGCGCCTGATAGAGCACATACTCCCCCGAGCAAAACAATTCGCTGGCCGCCATCAGCGGGCTTTTCTGCCGCCTGCATCCCCGGCAGAGCGCGTCAATCCGCCCCAGCGTCGGGGAAAACAGCGTGAGCATGCGGTCGTTTTCGCGGTAATCGGCGCGCCGCAGCACGATGGCGTTTGTGGTGATCTGCCCCATTTATTCCTCAGCCCTCTGCCCGTGCTTCACACGCGGGATAAACTGCGCGGCAAAATCGCCCTTGCCCTTCTCCTTGACGTAGAAATACCCGATGATGGAGAACACGACCGCGCCGAGGAAATTCACCATCAAATCCTTCATCGTGTCGATCAGACCGATATCCAGATAGCCGCCCAGCCCCAGCGCCTCCTGTGAGCCGTCGGAATGGACGATGATCACATCCGCGATATCCTTGACCGCCACAACCTTGTTGCTCCGCGTCTCATCGAGTTCGACGGTGTAAATGCTGCTGACGACCGTGTCCTTCTGCATATCCAGCTTCATCACGCGGTCGCCGGTGTATTCAAAAAACTCCCACAGCACGCCGACCGTCATCGAGAAGCAGAACGCGACAATCGCCAAATAGACCGGCGAGAGCTTGAAGGAGAAATGTTCGCTCTCGTTGAGCAAATCGACCAGTGCGAAGCCGATGGCCGCGCACAGGAAGCCGTTGATGGTATGCAGCATCGTGTCCCAATGCGGCACGCGGATATAGAAGCTGTTCAACTCGCCCAGTATTTCAGCCGCGAAGATGAACAGCAGGATAATCACTTCCAGCGTGGTGGGCAATTCGACGTTCAGCTTGCGGGAAAAGAAGCTCGGCAGAATCATCAGCACCAGCGTCAGGCTGCACATGAACACGCTCTCAAAATCACGGCGCAGCGCCGCGCGGACGAGCACGAAAATCACCAGCGCGCGGAGCACGAGATACACCGTCAGCGTCGTCTTATTTTGATAGGGGGGAATTTTCTTTTCATGTTTGATGTTTTTCTTCATTATTCATTGCGCCTCCCGTTTTTTCACATTATAGCACAATTTATGCCGCGCACGTATCTTTTTTTCGTTTCAGTCAGCCTCAAACGCCCGCGCGGCGGTTTTAACCAGTTTTTCCTGCATTTTTATTTCTTATTTCCTGCAAATTTTCGGTCGTTTTGGTTTTTCGACTGACCGCCGTGAATTTTTGGAGATACGCAAATTTTTCTTGATATTTTCAGAAAAAACAGTGTACAAATCGTCTTTTCCATGCTATAATATCCTCGATTTCAGGGCTTGGCGCACCCGTCCGAGCCGTCACAATCCTTCATGGTTTTGAATGTTTGAAAGAGAGGCAACATTATGCTGACTGTCCTTTTTGTGGTTGTTTTCCTTGCGGCTTCTGTCGGCGCGATCTCCCTGGTGGACGGTCGGCGCGCTTCTCGCGAAGTGACGAGCTACCTGCACACGGAATATCACATGGCGCGCGATTACAGCCCGACCCTCGCCCAGCTTCGTAACCTGTAAGCTTAATCCATTGTCTGCGCTCCCCTTTATGGGGAGCGTTCAGTTTTTTGGCATAAGCAAACTTGGCTTGAATCGCAAAATCAAGAAATTTAGCGATTCTTTCATTTGAGGAAAGGGCTATTCTCCCCCCTTCGGGGGGAGAATAGTTTTGCGAAAACCCGCCGGAATGGATCGGCGGGCTTCGTGACGCTGGCGTGACGACGCCGCTGCTGCTGCTGGCGGCGCGCGGCGAAAGGCGGCTCGGGGTCGCGGCGCTCAACGCGGGCGCGGATGACTTCATCCTGCCGCCGCTGTCGATGGCGGAGTTCGTCGCCAGAGCGCGCGCTGGCCAGACGAAGCGGCGGCTTTGCCGCGCAGGTGCTGACGTAGTGCGACGTGACGCTGGACACGCAGACATTTGAACTTCGGACAGCCGCCGGCCGCGTGCACTTGGGCAACCGCGAATATCAGATCATCGAGCTGCTCATGCGCGGGCGGGGGCAGCGGATCACCGCGGAGGAAATCGTCCGGCGCGTCTGGGGCGAGGAAAACGCGGGCAGCGAATTGATCTGGGTGCACATCTCCGCCCTGCGGGGAAAGCTGACTCAAATCGAGGCGCAGGCGAAAATCCGCACCTATCGCGGGCAGGGATACGCGCTGGAGGTTTAAAACCAATTATTCTGCCTTTAGAAAAAAATAACAGACCTCTTTTTCTGACAGTTTGACGATTTGCCAGCCGCCGTTCCCATCCTCGCAAGCAAATTGAAGCGGGTCGGTGGTGTTTTTCAAAAAGCGTGCTTCTCCATTCCATTTCGTTACAGGAATGAGCGTTTCATCTTCGGATAATATGCAGATTTCGCTGTCATAATGCGTCGGATTGATCGCCTTGCTTTTCAGGAAGAGGAGTTGTTCTCCGAACGGGATGACATTTTCTACAACCTCATCCATGGCAAGAGCGATTTCTGCTGTCGCCGTAAAGCTGATTTCATCTTCCTTCGCATCCCCCAGCGCAGCGGTATAGAGTTCATAGTTCAGCGTGTCTGCCTGATTTTTTTCTTGCAGAAAGAAAAGCACGCCATGGCTGACGGCAAGGTTTCCGGCACAGGACGATAAATCTGTTTTGTATTGCGCCAATTCATGCGAATCAGGCGAATAGGACAGCAGATACACCGCGCCCTGTTTTCCTTCGATTATATCATCCGCTTCATATATCATATAATAACGGTCATCAAGGTCTATACATGTCGCTCGAAGACCATACGCAAAAGGAAGCTCGATAAAGGAACCGTCCGGCACATAGGTCAGCTTGGCCGGTACATTGTGGCCTTCGCCGAAAGGCCACATTTCAAGCGTGTACGGATATTGGGAGTCTATATAGCGAAAGGCTTCCTCCGGCTGAAGAATTGAGTCGAATGACGTGAAGCATCGCTCTCCGCCAAAACTCCAGCTCTTAGAAACATACCGTTCGAAAACGTGATCCCAATAGTATTCAAAAACGATCCGATCAAAACGAACTTCGTTTTGATAGAAAAAAGCGTCCGCATCCTCTTGAAGGATATCTACTTGGAGCACGGGAAAATTCCATACGCTCTGCCCAAACGCATCAAAAACCTCAACGATACAGTTGGAAACATCCGTGTGTCCCTGTTCTAACCAGAATTCTGATGAATTCGGCGTAAAATAAACTGCTTGGTAGTAACCGTTTGGCAAAAGAAAAATATTGGGAAAACCAATCGGCGAATAGCTGAACTGTAGGGGTACTATTTCAGAAGCAAATGCGCTGGAAACGGTTAAAAGCACGAGCGCAAACATGAGGAAGAAAACCGGCTTCTTCATAATGAATTCCCTCCTTATCCGAAAATGATCTGGCTCAAATCGAGGCGCAGGCGAAAATCCTCACCTATCGCGGGCAGGGGTACGCGCTGGAGGTCTAAGGCGCTTTCATCCCCATCGCGCGATACACCGCGCCCATATCCAGCGCCTTGCGCACGCCGTCGGCCAGCAGGTCAAACTGTGTCTGCCGATATTCCGCCATCGACGTCGGGCGCGTCTCCCTGGGCGAAATGCCCTTGCGCGCGCACAACAGCTTCACCAGCGCCTGCGTCAGCTCGCCGCTGTCAAACAGGCCGTGCAGATACGTGCCGAACACATTTTTGCAGACGCAGCCCTCCGGCGTTCCGTCCGCCAGACGGCAAAACGGCTCCCCGTTCACCGCCGTCCGCCCGTTGTGGATTTCGTACCCCGTCATCCGCGCGCCCGCAAACGGCGCGCCCAGCGCGACGGCGCGCTGTTTCTCGCCATGCCGATCATCGTCGGTTCGGTGCTGTGCCCGGAGCGGCGGACTGCGTGATCCGCATCAGCAAAACATCCCGCGCAGCTTACGCTGCACGGGATGCGTCAGGCGTCTTTCTTAATCGTATACGCCCCAGAAACCGTCGGGAATTTCGGTGCTGATGGAGTAGCTTGCTCCGTCCATCGGATCGCCGCCCTCATACTTCACCCAACCAGGGAATTCCGCCATCGGCATCTGGCCGCCGGTCGCGCTCATGGTCGCATAGAGCGTCTCGGTCGGATATTCGCCGGTGGAGCACCAGACATCCAGCCAGCTGAGGTAATTCATTGCAATGCCCTTCGTATGGGTCACACCTGGCATCACATAGAATTTGCAGAAGGAATCCACCTTCTCCTGGCCATACTTTTCCACATAGCCGCGATACTGCTGAATCAACTGCCACGGGCTCATGGACATGTCGTTCCAACCCGCGAAATAGATCAGCTTGCCGTTGTTAGCGATGAAATCGTCAAACTCCGGGCTGTTCGCATCATATTCCTCCGACGCGGCCATCAGCATGTCGTAAAGCTCCTGATCCGGGTGATAATAATCGTGGTCGATAAGCACCCAATTCGGATCCTTGGTGATAAAATACTTAAATACGCCGTCGGCACGGTCGCCGTGATGCACATTGTACGTCGTATCCAGCGGCTCACGCGGGACGGGATCCGGGCCAAGATCCATCGCGCCGCCCTCCAGCGCGGAATAGCCATGATAGGCGTTCATGCCGTTAGCCATCGCGTAATCAAGGGTGTAGCCGTTTTCGTATACGTCGATCGTCTTGAGCTGCGCCTTCGTCAAGCCGTATTTTTCCGTGATCTGTTTAAGGAAACTGTCGCGATTGGCACGCGCCGCATAGATGTTGCTGACAATGCCGTCTTCAATGCCGTCCAGACCGTCGTACAAGGCGACCGCATCCGCCTGAATCGCCTTTACGGTATCCTCGTCGATGAAACCATCGGAATACGGATACTTTTCCGCGTCATAGCTCTCATAGACCGCCTGCGAAAGAATCGCGCCCCACATGCGAATGAGCACGTAATTGGAAGCCGGTTCGCAGCAGAAAATGCCGTCGTAATATTTGCCGTAGGTCGTCGCACATTCCAGCGCCTCGCGGCCGCCGGTCGAACCGCCCGCAAAGAATTTGAACACAGGCTCCTGTCCATAGAACGCGTTGGTCACATAGCACATCGCGTCATACGCCTTGATCAGGTGCAGCCGCGTATAGTTGCTCAGCGCCTCGTCGTTGGAAGCGAAGGATGCGTCCATCGAGCTTTCCGCCTGATGGCCGGAATCGTCGCCGTAAACCACGTAGCCCTTGTCAATCGCAATTTCTCCGCCAACAGAACCCGTGCCTGTCAGTTTGGGAATCGAGCCGTTGTTCGCGCCGCCGCCCAGCTGAACAGAACGTCCATTCCACTTCATCGGCAGCAGCATGCGCCACTCGATGTTCGGCGCGCTTTCATCGACAGGGTAAATGTAGCCGAACACATTGACATACTGCACCTCTGCGTCGGTTTCCGAAGTCGTGATTTCCGCAGAAATTACCTCGCCGCCCTTGGTCGTTTCCTTAAAAGCCTCAACCGGAATTTTCAGTCCAACCAACGTCTGCGCTTCCAGAACCGGGTTGATTTCCGTTTCGGAGGCCAGCGGAACGTTTTCTGCCGAAGCAACGCTCAGCATCAGCGCCATCAGCGTCGTCAGCAGTGCCAAAAACCATTTCTTCATCTCTCGCACTCCTTTTTTTCGTCAATCGTTTCCTTTGCTCAGAATCGTTCCGGACCGATTCTGTTTCCTATTTTAATTTTATTCCCGCCATGACTTTTCGTCAAATATATTTATTCAAATGGAATTCATAAGGTATTTATTATAATCACACAAAAAACCGCACTTTTTATTGTCGTACCGTTCCTTTTTGCCGCTCCATATCTTCTTTTTTGAAGATCGGCAGGCGTTCTTTTCCCCTTTTCACGTCCTTTTCCCGTATCAAAAACGCTTATCCGTTTCCAAACCATCAACCCCGGATATACGCAAAAAGCAGGCTCAAAGGCCTGCTTTTTTCATCCCCATCGCGCGATACACCGCGCCCATATCCAGCGCCTTGCGCACGCCGTCGGCCAGCAGGTCAAACTGTGTCTGCCGATATTCCGCCATCGACGTCGGGCGCGTCTCCCTGGGCGAAATGCCCTTGCGCGCGCACAACAGCTTCACCAGCGCCTGCGTCAGCTCGCCGCTGTCAAACAGGCCGTGCAGATACGTGCCGAACACATTTTTGCAGACGCAGCCCTCCGGCGTTCCGTCCGCCAGACGGCAAAACGGCTCCCCGTTCACCGCCGTCCGCCCGTTGTGGATTTCGTACCCCGTCATCCGCGCGCCCGCAAACGGCGCGCCCAGCGCGACGGCGCGCACCTGCGTGCGCCGCTTCTGCGCGTCAAACGTTGTCCACGTCGGCAGAAGCCCCAGCCCCGCGAGCGACAGGGGCTTCCCGCTCTCCGTGCCCGCCGGGTCGTCGAGCGTCTGCCCGAGCATCTGATACCCGCCGCAGACCCCGAGCACCGGCGTTTGCGCCTGCGCCAGTTTGCGCACCGCCGCTTCCAGACCGCTCTGCCGCAGCCAGAGCAAATCCTCCATCGTGTTCTTCGTGCCCGGCAGAATCACCAGATCGGGCGCGCCCAGCTCCCGCGCGCGCTGCACATAGCGAACGCCCAGCAGCTCGTGCTGCTCCAGCGGGATGAAATCCGTGAAATTGCTGATGTGCGGCAGGCGGATGACGGCCACATCCAGCGGCTTGACCGCGTCTCTGGCGTTCAGCCGCTCGGAGAGGGAATCCTCATCCTCGATTTCCACATGCAGATACGGCACAACGCCCAGCACCGGCAGCCCCGTCTTTTCCTCCAGCATCGCCAGACCGGGGCGCAGGATATCCACATCGCCGCGAAACTTGTTGATTACCAGCCCCGCGATGCGCGCGCGCTCCTCCGGCTCGAGCAGCGCGACCGTGCCGTAAAGCTGGGCGAACACGCCGCCCCGGTCGATGTCCCCGGCCAGCAGCACCGGCGCGTCCACCAGCTTGGCCAGCCCCATGTTCACGATGTCGTCCGCCTTGAGGTTGATTTCCGCCGGACTGCCCGCGCCCTCGATGACGACGATATCCGCCTCCTCGCTCAGGCTGTCAAACGCCGCGAGGATTTCGGGAATGAGATGCCGCTTCATCTTGAAATACGCCGCCGCGCTCATCTGCCCGCGCACCTCGCCGCCCACGATCACCTGACTGCCCGTGTCGCTGCTCGGCTTGAGCAGAATCGGGTTCATGCGCACGTCCGGCTCAACGCCCGCGGCCTGCGCCTGCACCACCTGCGCGCGCCCCATTTCCAGCCCGTCGCGGGTGACGAAGCTGTTGAGCGCCATGTTCTGGCTTTTGAACGGAGCGACGCGGTAGCCGTCCTGCGCGAAGATGCGGCAAAGCGCCGCGCAGAGCAGGCTCTTCCCCGCGCCGCTCATCGTCCCCTGCACCATGATGCGTTTTGCCCTGCTCATGCCAGCACCTCCCGCAGCGCGGCCAAAAGCGCGTCGTTTTCGCGCCTCGTGCGCACCGCCGTCCTATACCATGTGTCGTCCAGCCCAGGATAGTTGCCGCAGCGCCGGATGAGCGCACCGCGCGCCTCCAGCCGCTCGCCCAGCGTCTCATCCGCGCGAAAGAGCAGGTAGTTTGCCTGTCCCTCGATCACGCGAAGCCCCAGCGCCCGAAGCCCCGCCAGCAGATACGGTCTTTCCGTCTCGATCAGCGCGCGCACCTGCCGAACGTAGTCCCGCTGTGTCAGCGCCGCCAGCCCCGCCGCCTGCGCCAGAGAGGAAACCGCCCACGGCTGACCCGCGCACCGCATCCGCTCGAGCAGCGCCGCGTCCGCGCAGAGGCCGTAGCCCAGCCGAACGCCCGCCATGCCGTAGAGCTTGGTGAACGCCTTGAGGATGAACAGGCCGCCGTGCGCCGCCAGCTCCGGCTTCATCGTCAGCGCCTCGCCGTCCGGCAGAAAATCCAAAAAGCACTCGTCCACCGCCAGCAGCGCGCCGACCGCCTCGCATTTTGCCAAAATCCGCCGCATCAGCGCCCTGTCCGCCGCCTGCCCCGTCGGGTTGTTCGGCTGGCAGAGGAACACGATCCCCACCGGCGGTTGAATCGCGCCCAAAACATCCTCGGTCAGCGCAAAATCGTTTGTCTCGGTCAGCGCGTAACGGCGAACGTCGCAGCCGACCGTTTCCAGCGCCGCCTCATATTCCGCGAACGTCGGCGCGAGAACCAGCGCATGCCTCGGCCGTTTGGCCAGCGCGAGCCGGAAAATCAAATCCGCCGCGCCGTTTCCGCAGAGAATCCAATCCTTCGGAACGCCTTCCGCCTCGCCGAGCGCCGCGCAAAGCTCGCGGCAGAGCGGGTCGGGATAGCGATCCGCCCGATATGCCGCCGCGCCGATGGCCCGCGCCACCGCCTCCGGCGTCCCCAGCGGGCTGACGTTGGCCGAAAAATCCAGCGCGTCCCGCCCGTATTTCTCCCGATAGCCGACGGTATCGCCGCCATGCACCAGCTTCATCGCTTTTTCACCCCAAAATCCATCTGATTCCCGCCGCCGCCACCAGCCCCAGCACACCGGCCACGCGCATCATCCGGTTCGCCCGCAGGATGTCCTCCGGCTCAATCGGCCGCGCCGCGTCGCCGATGGTCGGCTTGTCGTAATATTGGCCGAAATACGTCGCCGGTCCGGCCAGCTGAACGCCAAGCGCCCCGGCGCAGGCGCTTTCCGTCTGCGCGCTGTTCGGGCTGGCGTGGTTGCGCCGGTCGCGCCGCCAGATTCGCCACGCGCCCTTCGCGTCGTTTCCCGTCAGCGCCGCCGCGGCCACCCACAGGAGCGCCGCGATTCGGCTGGGCAGGTAATTCGCCGCGTCGTCCAGCTTGGCCGCCGCGCGCCCGAAATGCAGATATCGCTCGTTTTTATAGCCCACCATGCTGTCCATCGTGTTGACGGCCTTGTAGGTCAGCGCCAGCGGCGCGCCGCCGAGCATCATGTAAAACAGCGGCGCAATCACGCCGTCGCTCGCGTTTTCGGCAACCGTTTCCACCGCCGCCCGGATCACGCCCTCGCGCGTCAGCGCCTCCGTGTCCCGCCCGACGATGCGGCCGACCGCCTGCTGCGCCGCGGGCAGGTCGTCCTTTTGGAGCTGGCGATAGACGTTCGTGCTCTCCTGCGCCAGCCCCGTCGCCGCCAGCGCCTGCGCGCACCACAGCAGCTCCGCGGCAAAGCCCAGCGCCGGGTGAACCGCCGCAAGCGCCCGGCAGACGCCGCCGGTCAGCAGCAGCGTGCCCACCGGCAGCACAATCGCCATCGTCAGCCCGGCCAGCCGCTCGCCGCGCGGCGTTTTGGGCAGGCGCCTTCTCAGGCCGCTTTCCAGCGCGGCGATTGCTTTGCCCATGATGACCACGGGATGCGTCAGCCAAGCCGGGTCGCCAAAAATCCAGTCGAGCGCGAAGCCGCCGAGCATCGCATACAGGATGTTCATGCCTTTTCCTCCATATAACAGACCGTTTTCACCACGCGCAGCACCCGCCGCTCCGGCCACTGCGCCGCATCCAGCACGAAGCCGCCCGCAAGCGGCGCGTTCCAGTCGTAATAATCCCGATGCGGCTCGGCAAAGCGGCTGAGCGCGGCCATCTGTGTGCCGCCGTGCGCGACGATGACCAGCCGCTTTGCCCCGCGCGCCAGCGCCTCATCGACCAGCCGCTCAAACGCGCGGCAGACCCGCGCGCAGAACGCCGCTTTGCCCTCCCCGTTCGGGCAGGCGGCCTCCCCGCCGGAAGCCAGCCACGCGCGGTAGGCCGGGTCGTCCTTCAGCTCGCCGTAGGTTTTCCCCTCGAAGTCGCCGAAATCCATCTCCCGCAGGTCGTCCTCGACCGCTTGCCGCGCGCCGGGGAAAACCGCCGCCGCCGTCTGCGCCGTTCGGCAGAGGGCGGTCACAAAGACGATGTCCGGCGCAAAATCCGCCGCTCTGAGCCGCGCCCTTCCGCGCGCCGAAAGCGGGATATCGCTTTTCCCCTGATAGCGGCGCTGCGCGTTATACGCCGTCTCCCCGTGGCGAAGCAGCACAATCAGCATGGCATTTCTCCCTTGAGCACCGTCGCAATGCCGCAAAACATCTCGATCACCGTATCCGCGCGCGCGGCCAGCAGGCAGGCCAGACGACCGGCCGCCTCCCGCGCCCGCCGCTGTTCGGCCTCGAGCGGCACAATGCCGCCGCCGATTTCCGTCGCCATCACCACGTCGTATTGCGCCGCCAGCTCATCGGCCAGCCGCTCAAGGCTCTCCGCCCCCGCCGCCAGCTCCTGCGCGTCGGCCATCTGCCGCCCGCCGAGCCTCCGCGCGAACGTCCGCTTGCCGCTGTACAGCGGCCCCGTAATGAAGATCATCCCAGCCACCTCCCGGAAAGCAGCAGCGCCGCCAGCATCCAAAGCTCCGCCCGCTGCAAAAACCAGCCCGCTAAATCCCCGGTGACGCCGCCGAACTGCTTCACCGCCACGGCGCGATACCGCCACAGCGCCGCCAGCGCCGCCAGCACGAGCAGCCCGCCGCCCATGCACGCCATTCCCCCGCCGACGCAGACGCCCATCGTCAGCAGCGCCGCCTTCACGCGCCGCCTGTCCGCCGCCGTCGCGAACGTGTGCGCCAGCCCGGTGTTCTTCGCCATCGGGAACGCGGCCACCGCATAGCCGGACAGACAGCGTTCCAAAACGAGCGCCAGCAGCCAGATCAGGCCGACGCGCGGCGTAAACCGCACGCACGCGCAGAGCGCAAAATACAGCGTGAAATAGCTGCACAGACGAATCACCGCGAACGCGCCGCAGTGCGGGTCCTTGAGGATATCGAGCTTTTTCTGGGTATCGCCATAGCTGCAAAGGGCATCGCAGGTATCGGCGTAACCATCCAGATGGATGCCGCCCGTGACCCAGATGGGAATCAGGCAAAAGCCCGCCGCCCGGAGCATATCCGGCAGCGGAAGCGCCCCGCAGACGCACCAAAGCGCGCCGATCACCGCGCCGATCAGCGGAAACGCGGCCATCGCGTAGCGCATGTTCCGCTCGTTCCAGTCGATCCGCGGCACGGGCAGCGCGGAAAACATCGCGAACGCCACGCCGATCGTTTCAAGCACGACCAAATTCGTCTCCTCCTTTGACCCATCGGGGCAGACCGCAGACCACGCGGCAGACATGATCCGCCCGCGCCGCGACGGCGTTGTTCACCCGCGCCAGCGCCAGCAGGTATCGCGCCGTGTCCCCCGCGTAATCCGCACCGCCTCGAAACACCTCGTTGGATACGACGATCAGATGCGCGCATTGCCGGTGCAGGCGCTCCACGCCGCGCACCGCCGCCTCTACCGCATCCCGCCCCGCGCCGTCCGCATCGTACAGCTCGTTGGCGACCAGATTGCCCATGTCCTCCAGCAGCGCCGTCCCCCGCGCGGGCAGAATCAGCCGGTCAAGCCCAATCGGACATTCCAGCGTGTCAAATCGCTTTTCCCGGCGCATGTCCCGGTGGCGCGCCACGCGCCTTTCGCTCTCCGTATCCCAGACGCGCATGGTCGCCACATAAAAGCGCGGCAGGCCGCTCTGCACGGCCAGACGCTCCGCAAACGCGCTCTTTCCGCTGGCCGAGCCGCCGATCACCAGCGTCAGCATTGCGGCGTATACGGCGCAATGCCGCCCTCCGCAAACGAATAGCAGCCCTGATACACCGCCAGCGCCATATCCCACAGCGGGATGGACGCGACCGCGCCCGTCCCCTCGCCCAGATGCATCCCCGCCGTAATCAGCGGGCGCTTGCCCAGCGCCTCCATCACCCGCCGCGCCGCCGGTTCGGAGGACGCATGGCTGGCAAAGATCGCCGCTTCCGCATTCGGGCAGAGGCGCACCGCGCACAGCGCCGCCACGCCGCTGATGAATCCATCCATCACAATCGGCACGCGATAGCGCGCGCCGCCCAGAAACACGCCGCAAAGCCCCGCGATGTCCAGCCCGCCGAGCTTGCCGAGCACATCGAGCGCGTCCTCCGCGTTCGGACGGTTGCGCAAAATGCCGCGCCGAATCGCGTCGAGCTTGCACCCGAGCCCCGCATCGGAAAGCCCCGCGCCGCGCCCGGTCATCCGTTCCACCGGCTCGCCCAAAAGCACCGCCGCCACCGCGCTGGATGTCGTCGTGTTGCCGATGCCCATTTCGCCCGTCGCCAGCAGCGAAAAGCCCGCTTCCCGCGCGTCCCGGACGAGCGCCATGCCGGTTTCGATGGCCAAAAGCGCCTGCTCCCGCGTCATAGCCGGCCCCTGCGTGAAATCCGCCGTGCCGTCCGCAATACGCCGATCCAGCATGCCCTCGACCTTCTCCCCCGCCATGCCGATATCCACCGGCACAACGTCGCATCGCGCGGCGGCCGCCATCCGGCAGACGCTCGTTCTGCCCGCCGCGAGATTCGCCGCCACGGCGCGCGTCACGCTTTGATCCGTCTGGCTCACGCCCTGCGCCACCACGCCGTTATCCGCGCAAAGCACCAGCGCCGCGCGCCGACTCACGTCGGGCGTTTCCCGCCCGGTCAGCGCCGCCGCGTCCTCCACCAGCGTCTCCAGCGCACCCAGCCCGCCGAGCGGCTTTGCCAGCCGCGCCCAGTGCGCGTGTGCCGCCGCCCGCGCCGCTTCGTCCGCCCCCGGCACGTCCCGAAGCGCTTCCTTTAATTCCTCTTCCGTCATTCGCCGCGCCCCTCATTCCCTGATCTTTCTGATGACGTCCAAAATAGAGCCGTCCCTGCTTTCCACCACCGCGACCACCTCGTCCTCAAACTCGACGGGGTCGGGCTTGCCCGCGATTCGGTAGGCCTCGTCGTGCAGCGCCTCGATGGTGCAAATCGGCAGACCCGAATTTTGATAGGCCTCAATCAGATCCTTCCGTCTCGGGTTGATGGCGATGCCGCAATCGGTGACCACCACGTCGATTGCCTCGCCGGGGGTCGTGACCGTCAGCACGCGATCCACAATCGTCGGGATTCGGCTTCGGATCAGCGGCGCGACGACGATGGCGCACTTGGCCCCCGCCGCCGTATCCGGATGGCCGCCGGGCGCGCCGCGAACCACGCCGTCCGACCCCGTCACGACGTTGACGTTAAAATCGACGTCCACCTCGAGCGCGCCGAGAATCACAAAATCCAGCTTGTTGACATACGCGCCCTTGTTCATCGGGTTCGCATATTCCGACGTTGAAATCTCCACATGATTTGGATTTGTCTTGATGTGCTCAATCGCCGCCGCGTCAAACACCTGCGCGTCAACGATCTTGCGGACGAAGCCCTCATCCATCAAATCGCACATCGCCTGCATGATGCCGCCGATGGCAAAGCCCATCCGAATCCCCTTCTGCTGCATATAGGGCTTGAGCATGCCGTTGACCGCGAGCGCCGCGCCGCCGCCGCCCGTCTGAAAGGAAAAGCCGTCCTTAAAATAGGGCGACTGCGCGATGATCTGGGTGCAGTATTCGGCCATCATCAGCTCGCGCACGTCCTTCGTCACGCGCACGACATTGCTGACGATCTTTTTGGGGTCGCCGATCTCGTCAACCACGCACACGTAATCCACATCCGTCATGGAAATGCTGGCGGGCGTGTTCGGGAAGGGCACGAGGCAATCCGTAATCACCACGACCCGATCCGCGTATTTGGCGTCCGCCATCGAATAGGACAGCACGCCGCAATCGCTCTTTCCGCCGACCGCCCGCGCGTTTCCGTATTCGTCCGCCGTCGGCGCGCCGATGAACGCCACGTCCAGATGGATGTCGCCCTCCTCAATCGCGCGGACACGACCGCCGTGCGAGCGAATGATCGCCAGCTTTTTGAATTTTCCCTTGGAAATGGCCTCGCCGATCTTGCCGCGAACGCCGGAGGACTGGATGCCCGCAATCACGCCCTGCTTGATAAGCGGCTCCAGCGCGTCGTGCGCCGCGCCCATCGAGGTGGCGCAGATGGTGATATCCCGGATGCCCATCCGCGCGACCTCCTGCATGACCATGTTGATCACATAATCTCCATCGCGGAAATGGTGGTGGAAGCCGAAATACATGCCGTCATGCAGCTCGCACTTTTCCAGCGCTTCGCGCAGGGATGCGCACAGCTTGCCCCGCTGCGGGTCATTCAGCGCCCTCACCGTGGGGCTCGCCTTCCGATAGGAAGCGTTGTCCCTGTCATGCAGCCCCCGATATCCGGTTTTCCCCATCCGCGCCAGAATCTCATCCGGGATCTCGCGTCCCACCTGATTTTTCATCGCCGCTCACTCCTTTGCCCGCGTGTCCGACAGCCATGTTTTCCGTTTTCAGCGAATGCCCTGATTACAGTTCCTTCATCTTAAAAGCCGCACATCTCTCGTAACGGCAGCCGTGATCGCTTCCCTTCCTATAGACCGCGCGGCTGTAATCAAACGGTTTAAGTATACCACGGCAAGGTGTTTTTCGCAAAGAGGATTGCGGATTTATAAGAAAAAACGGCGGACGCTCCCTCTCTTTCAGCCGAAAAAAACGAGCCCTGTTGGCGTTAGAGCAGGCAGGGCTCAAAAAAGTTGAAAAGCGCACAGCAAATGCCTCATCCCGGAGTTGACGGGAAAACAAGGGATTTGATACAATGACAGTATCATAATGCAGAAACCTGAGCGGCGGATTCCATGAAATCCGTGCAGCATTCGGATTTGAAAAGAGTGAAACAGATTGCCATGAACGGATATTATTCGGTTTTAACCACCATCGATCTTTTTGTTTTAAGCTTTATGGGACTCCTTACAAGGTTGAGCGAGTCCCTGAATAAGAAGCAAAAGCGGGGATTTTTTCTGGCGTTCGCGCTGATTGCCGGTATTTCTGTGATGGAAATTGTAACGCTGGCGGTAGACGGCGCACCGGCAAAATATCGTTGGCTGAACATCGCATCCAATTTTCTGGGGTTTGGCTTGTCCCCTGCGGTGGCCATCTGCCTGGTGTATGTGCAGGATCGAAAATCCGCACCCCGACAGAATCTTCGGTTTGCGGTGGGCTGCGAAATTGCCTATTTGTTGTTTCTTGCATTCTCCATTCCCTTTGGAACGGTGTTTTCCGTGAGCGCGGACAATGTATATTCCCGGGGAACGCATTTTCACATTTACATCGCGGTGTATTTTGCGGCGATTTTTTATCTGTCCCTGGCCACAATCCTGACGGCGCGGGCGTTTCAAAACCGAAGCAGAGCCCTGATCTATCCCCTGATTGTGTTCCTGACGGCGGAAACCATCGTTCAGGTCGCGCTGCCGGATTTGCACGTTACCTGGCTGTGCGTTACGTTGCTGGCAGTACTCTACTATATCTATTGCACCGAAATGTGGAATCAGTTGGATGCTCTCACCGGTCTGCTGAACCAGAGCAGCTATCTGCACCGCACGGCGGAAATGACCCGGCGAGGCGGAATGCTGGTTGTGTTCGATGTGGATCATTTCAAACACATCAACGACCGCTACGGTCATTTGCAGGGGGATGTGTGCCTTTCGGAAATTGCGGACTGCATAAAAAAAGCCTATGCCTCCTACGGTTACTGCTACCGAATTGGCGGCGACGAATTCTGCGTGCTGCTAAAAGACGCGCAGCGGGAAGCAGCCTGCGCCCGGGAATTTCTGCGGTGTCTGGAGGAACGGCGGCAGACCATCGCCTTCTTGCCCACGGTCTCCTTTGGCGCCGCTGCGCTTTCGGGAGAGAACATGGAGAAGGTCAAGGAGCAGGCGGACCGCCGAATGTATCGCTACAAAAAAAGGAGCTGAGCCCGCCTTTGCCTCCGCCGAAGTCTGCCATGCGTCAAAACCCTGCTCACGCGGGCGATTTTACGCAATTTCTCATACATTACAGTAAATGAGCGAATCCGAAATTTTGCACAAATTCCAATAACGGGCGCGCATTGCGCGCCCGCGTTTTGTGCAACATTCGCTTTTTGCTCAATAATTGTACATTATTAAAAAAGAAAGTCTGAAAACTGACGTTTTCAGACTTTCTTGGCGGAGAGTTAGGGATTCGAACCCTAGGAGGTTTGACCCTCACAGCATTTCGAGTGCTGCACCTTCGACCACTCGGACAACTCTCCACGTCGTGATTCTCTTTTTCCAGATACCTGTTTATTATAAGGCTAACAGATGAGTTCTGTCAAGCAAAATCGTTCTTTTTTCTGTTTTTTGTCGCCGATTCGCCGCTTGAAATTTAACCGCATCTTTGCTATCATGTTGGTTGATTCTATATAGCGTCTCAGCTTTTCTTTCGAAGGGAGTTCTGTTTATGGCTCATATTCCCGGCATGATCCGCGCGATGGCCGCCGTGCCGTGCGTCCATCTGGCCGATCCGCAGGCCAACGCGCAGGAAATCCTCGCGCTGCTGCGTCAGGCGGACGAGCAGCGCGCCGAGCTTTGCGTTTTTCCGGAGCTCTGTCTCTGCGGCTACACCTGCGCCGACCTGCTGCTCCATCCCCCGCTGCTGGCGGGCTGTCTGCAAGCGCTTGAAACGCTACTCCGCGCGCCGGTGCGCGCGGCGTTCGTCGTCGGGCTTCCGCTGGAAATCGGCGGCAGGCTGTATAACTGCGCGGCGGCGGTCTGCGGCGGGCGGATTCTCGGCGTAGTGCCCAAGGCGCATCTGCCAAACAGCGGCGAGTTTTATGAAAAGCGCTGGTTTGAGCCGGGGGCTTCCGCGCCGGAGAGCATGACGCTCTGCGGCCAAAGCGTCCCCGTCGGCGGGGATCTGGTCTTTGACGGCGGCCGCTTCTCCTTCGGCATCGAGCTTTGCGAGGATCTGTGGGTGCCCGCGCCGCCGTCCGCGCGGCTGTGCATGGGCGGCGCGCTGATGATCGTCAACCCCTCCGCCTCCAATGAGCTGGTCACCAAGCACCGCTACCGCTGCGAGCTGATCGCCCAGCAGAGCGCGCGCTGCCTGTGCGGCTATCTCTACGCGGGCGCGGGCTATGGCGAATCGACCACCGATCTGGTCTTTTCCGGCTATGCCGGGGTCTACGAAAACGGCCGCCTGCTCGCCGAAAACGAGCGCTTCGCCCGCCAAAGCTCCTTCGCCGTCGCGGATGTGGACGTGGAGCGCCTGCGCTTCAAGCGCCGCCAGAGCCGCACTTTCGCCGAGGACGCGCCGCAATCCCTGCGCACCGTCCGCTTTGAGCTGCCCCCGCATGCAGACGAGCGCCTGCTGCGCGCCGTCTCTCCCCTGCCCTTCGTGCCCGCCGGTGCGGAGCGGGACGCGCGCACGGAGGAAATCCTGCTGATTCAGACCACCGCCCTGCTGACCCGCATGGAGCGGGTGAACACCCGGCGCGCCGTGCTCGGCGTGAGCGGCGGCCTCGATTCGACGCTCACCCTGCTCGCCGCCGCCTATGCGTTCCGCCGCGCGGGCTATCCGATGGAGGGGCTGGTCGGCATCACCATGCCCGGCATGGGCACGGGCAGCCGCACGCTGCAAAACGCGCTTCGGCTGATGGCGCTGATCGGCTGCACGACCCGAACCATCCCCATCGTCAAGGCTGTCGAGCAGCACTTCGAGGATATCGGGCAAGATCCCGAACTTCACGACATCGCCTACGAAAATTCGCAGGCGCGCGAACGCACGCAGATCATCATGGATGTCGCCAACCAGATCGGCGGCCTCGCGCTGGGCACGGGCGATTTGAGCGAGCTGGCGCTGGGCTGGTGCACCTACAACGGCGACCAGATGAGCATGTACAACATGAGCGCCTCTGTGCCCAAAACGCTGATCCGGCATCTCGTCCGCTACGCGGGCGCAAAGCTCGGCGGCGAAATCGCCCCGGTCGTGGAGGATATCCTCGATACGCCGATCTCCCCCGAGCTGATCCCCTCCAAGGCGGGCGAGCTGACCCAGCGCACAGAGGACACCTTGGGCGCGTATGCCCTGCACGATTTCTTCCTCTATCACATGATGGACAGCGGCGCGTCCCCGCTCAAGCTCTACCCACTGGCCAAGGCCGCGTTTGACGGACAATACGCCGACGACGCGATTCTCGCCGCCTTGCGCACGTTCGTCCGCCGCTTCTTCACCCAGCAGTTCAAGCGCTCCGCCATGCCGGACGGCCCGAAGGTCGGTTCGGTCAGCCTTTCCCCTCGCGGCGATTGGCGCATGCCCTCGGACGCGCAGAGCATCCTCTGGATGCAGGAGGTCGAGCAGCTCGAACGCCAGCACCTCTGAAACCGGCGCGCGGAATTGTCGTCAGCGCCTTGCGCATTCGCCCAAAATATGCTATCATTTTCTTAATTATATAGGTCGGACGTTCGCTTTTCGTCCGGCCGCGCACAGGAGGCGTATTTTTCATGCTGCTTGAAGGAAAGAAGGCGGTCGTGACCGGCGGCACCCGTGGCATCGGCTTTGCCGTTGTGGAAACGTTCCTCAAAAACGGCGCGTCCGTCGCGCTCTTCGGCTCTCGTCAGGAGACGGTGGACAAGGCGCTGGCCAAGCTCAAGGCCGAAAACCCGGATTGGGACGTCATGGGTCTTGCGCCCGACCTGACCGATTACGCCGCGGTGGAAGCCGCCATGGCGAAGGTCACCGAGGCCTTTGGCCGCATCGACATTCTGGTGAACAACGCGGGCATTTCCGCGCGCGAGCCGCTCTACCAGTATGACCCGGCCGCGTTCAAAAACATCATGGATTTGAACGTGACGGCCGTGTTCAACGGCTGCCGCGCCGTCGCGCCGATTATGAAAGCGCAGGGCGGCGGCGCGATCATCAACACCAGCTCGATGGTCAGCATCTACGGCCAGCCCTCCGGCGTAGGCTATCCGACCAGCAAATTCGCCGTCAACGGCCTGACCCGCAGTCTCGCGCGCGAGCTGGGGCGCGACAACATCCGCGTGAACGCGGTCGCCCCCGGCGTGACCCGCACGGACATGGTTGCCAACCTGCCGGAGGACATGGTCAAGCGCATCTGCGCGCCGATTCCCCTCCAGCGCATGGGCGAGCCGCAGGAAGTCGCCAATGCGTTCCTGTTCCTCGCCAGCGATCTGGCCAGCTATGTCACGGGCGAAATTCTCTCGGTGGACGGCGCGGCGCAGACCTGATGATTTGAGGGCGCTGCCCTCATCCCCCCGCCAGAAACCTGAGGTCTCTGGATTTCCCGCATCGCTTTAACATCCGTCTCGAAAAAGGCGGATGTTTTTTCCTTATATGATTGATATTACATAAAGCAAAGTGTATAATCGTCAAAAACAAATATCCGTAAGCCAAAAGCCCCGACGTTCATCTGAATGTCGAGGCTTGTTGACATAAGCAAACTTGGCTTGAATAGCAAAATCAAGAAATTCAGCTATTCTTTCATTTGCGGAAAGGGCTATTCTCCCCCCTTCGGGGGGAGAATAGCTTTTTGTCTACAGTCTGCGACATTCATCTGAATGCCGAGGCTTTTTCAAACTCTATCTATTTTGGGTTGCGAATTCTTGCAGCTTCTGGCCGCGCAGGTTTACACCCCCGAGAACGCGCTGTATCCGCCGTCCACGGGCAGCACAATGCCGGTCACAAAGCTGGCCGCGCGCTCATCGACGAGGAAGAGCATCGCGCCGATCAGCTCCCTGAGCTCGCCATAGCGGCGCATCGGCGTGCCGTCCACGATATGCGCGCAGCGCGGGGTCGGCGTACCGTCCGGGTTGAACTGGAGCGCGTGGTTCTGCTCGGTCATAAAGAAGCCCGGCGCAATCGCGTTCACGCGAACGCCGGAACGCGCCAGATACGTCGCCAGCCACTGGGTGAAGTTGGAAACGCCCGCCTTCGCGCCGGAATAGCCGGGGATGCGCGTCAGCGGGGTGAACGCGCTCATCGAGGAGACGTTGAGCACACACGCGCCCTGCTGGCCGATCAGCAGCGGGGTCATCACCTTGCTGGGCAGCCACGTGCCGCGCATGTTCAGGTCAAATTCCTTCTGGATGTCATCCGCGCCGACGTCGAAGAACGTCTTCTCGCCCGGGTCGGCCATCTGATCCTGCGGAACCATCGCGCTCTTGACCGCGCCGCCCGCCGCGTTAATCAGGATGTTCAGCCTTCCGTATTTCTGCGCGATTTCTTCCTTCACGCGCAGCATCGCCGCCTCATCGGTCACATCGCCGGCAATCGCGTCCGCCCTTCCGCCGCCCGCGTTGATTTCGTCCGCAACCATCCGGCAGCGCTCCAGATTGCGCCCCAGCACGATCACCGTCGCGCCGCAGGCTGCCAGCGCCCGGCAGAACATGCCGCCGATGCCGCCGTTGCCGCCCGTCACCAGCGCGACGCGATCCGTCAGATCCACATGAAACGGAATATCGTAATTGTAAGCCATTTGTCCTTCCTCCATTGCGTCGTTATCCCGGTGTATATTCGGTTCGTTCCGGGAAAATTCCTGCCAAAAAAATCATCTTATCCTGGTTTCTTTTTTATCAAAGGTCTGACAACTTCAAACCACCGCCGTAAAAACCGCTGTTTTTTCTGGAGCAGAGCCCGCCCCTGCGCGCAGGCTCCGCTCGTTTTTCTTGCCAAATCGCGTAATTCATCCTATAATGTATCTGTTTTAGTTGCTCCATTTTTATTGCAGAGAAGGTGGATGTTTTTTGAAAAAACTGCTTGTTTATATTCGGGATTTCCGGCTGGAGTGTGTGCTCGCGCCGCTGTTCAAGCTGCTGGAAGCCTCCTTTGAGCTGATCGTCCCGCTGATTATGGCGGCGATCATCGACCGGGGCATCCCCTCGGGCGATACGGGCTTCATCGTGCGCATGTGCCTGTGGCTGGTCGTGCTCGGCGGCGTGGGGCTGCTCAGTTCCGTCACCGCGCAGTATTTCTCCGCCAAGGCGGCCATCGGCTTTTCCGCCAAGCTGCGCCACGTGCTCATGGCGCATATCCAGACGCTGAGCTACACCGAGCTGGATACCGTCGGCACCTCCACGCTCATCACCCGCATGAACAGCGACATCAATCAGGTGCAGACCGGCGTGAACATGTGCCTGCGCCTGCTGCTGCGTTCGCCCTTCGTCGTCTTCGGCGCGATGGTCATGGCGTTCACCATCGACACGAAATGCGCGCTGATTTTCGCGGGCGTGATCGCCGTGCTGTGCGTCATCGTGTTTTCCATCATGCTGGCGACCATCCCGATGTATCGCCGCGTGCAGGGGCAGCTGGACAGCGTGACCGCGACGACCCGCGAAAATCTGACGGGCGTTCGCGTGGTTCGCGCCTTCTGCAAGGAGGACGCGGAGCGCGCGAAGTTTGAGCGCAAGCTTCAGCTCCTCACCCGCATGCAGCTTACCGTCGGCCGCATCTCCGCGATGATGAACCCGGCGACCTACGTGGTCATCAACGCGGCGGTGATCGTGCTGATTCACACCGGCGCGGTGCGTGTGCAGATGGGCGCGCTGTCGCAGGGGCAGGTCGTCGCGCTGTATAATTACATGAGCCAGATTCTCGTCGAGCTGATTAAGATGGCGAATCTGATCATCACGCTGACGAAGGCGGCCGCCTGCGGTGACCGCGTAGCCGCCGTCCTCGCCATCCGCTCCACGCAGAAGGACGGCGAAAAGACCCCGGCCATCGACGCGCCGCGCGGCAGCGTCGTCTTCGACGGCGTTTCCATGAGCTATTCCGGCGCAGGCGCGGAATCCGTCTCCGGCGTGAGCTTCACCGCCGCGCCCGGCGCGACCATCGGCGTGATCGGCGGCACAGGCAGCGGCAAGAGCACGCTGGTCAACCTCATCCCCCGCTTTTATGACGTGACGAGCGGCCGGGTGCTGGTGGACGGCATGGACGTGCGCGACATCCGCAAGGACGAGCTGCGCCGCCGCATCGGCGTTGTGCCGCAAAAGGCCATGCTCTTCAAGGGCACGATTCGCAGCAACCTGCTCTGGGGCAATGCTGACGCCACCGAAGCCGACCTGCGCGACGCGCTCAAGGTCGCGCAGGCGCTCGACGTGGTTTCCGCCAAGTCGCAGGGGCTTGACGAGCCGGTGGAGCAGGGCGGCCGCAATTTCTCCGGCGGCCAGCGCCAGCGCCTGACGATTGCGCGCGCGCTCGTGCGCAAGCCGGAAATCCTGATTTTGGATGACAGCGCCTCCGCGCTGGATTACGCGACGGACGCCAACCTGCGCCGCGCCATCCGCCAGATGGAAAACCCGCCGACGACGTTCATCGTCTCCCAGCGCGCGGCCTCCGTGCGCTTCGCCGACCGGATCATCGTGCTGGACGACGGCCGCGTTGCGGGCATGGGCACGCACGACGAGCTGCTCGCCGCCTGCCCGGTCTATCAGGAGATCTATGCCTCCCAGTTCAAGAAGGAGGGACATTAAATGGCCAACGACAAGAAAAAACCCTCCATCGCCTCGCAGGGCGCGGTCATGCGCCGCGTGCTCCGCTACATCGGCCCGCATGTCTCGCTGGTCGTGCTCTCGCTGGCGCTGTGCCTGATCAGCGTCGCGCTGACGCTGTATGTGCCGATTCTCGTCGGCCGCGCGGTGGATTGCATCGTCGGCCCGAACGCGGTGGATTTCGCCGCGCTGAAGCCGATTCTGCTGACCATCGCCGTCTGCATCGTCGTCACGGCGGCGGCGCAGTGGCTGATGAACGCGCTGCATAACCGCATCACCTACGACACCGTGCGCGACATCCGCCGCGACGCCTTCGCGCACATCCAGAACCTTCCGCTTTCCTACCTCGACGCGCACCCGACCGGCGACACCGTCAGCCGCATGATCGCCGATGTGGACACGTTCGCGGACGGCCTGCTGATGGGCTTCACCCAGCTCTTTTCCGGCATAATGACGATTCTGGGCACACTGGGCTTCATGCTGACGTTAAGCGCGCCGATCACGCTGCTGGTCGTGCTCATCACGCCGCTCTCGCTGCTGGTCGCCAACTTCATCGCCAAGCGGACGTATGCGATGTTCCGCCTGCAATCCGTGACGCGCGGCGAGCAGACCGCGCTCATCGACGAAGCCATCGGCGAGCAGAAGCTCGTTCAGGCCTTCGGCCACGAGGCGCAGACCCTCGCCGCGTTCGACGAGGTGAACGAGCGCCTGCGCGACTGCTCGCTCAAGGCGACGTTCTTCTCCTCCCTGACCAACCCCTGCACGCGCTTCGTCAATTCGCTGGTGTATGCGGCGGTCGGCTTTGCGGGCGCGCTGGCCGCCGTCAACGGCCGCCTGACCATCGGCGGGCTGTCGAGCTTCCTCTCCTACGCCAACCAGTACACCAAGCCGTTCAACGAAATCTCCGGCGTGGTGACGGAGCTGCAAAACGCGCTGGCCTGCGCGGGGCGCGTCTTTGAATTGATCGACGAGCCCGCGCAGACGCCCGATCCGGCGGACGCGGAGCAGATCGACCGTCCCGACGGCGCGGTGTCCATCGACCACGTGTATTTCTCCTACGCCCCGGATCGTAAGCTGATCGAGGATTTCACGCTGCACGTTCAGCCCGGCCAGCGCGTCGCCATCGTCGGCCCGACCGGCTGCGGCAAGACGACGATGATTAACCTGCTGATGCGCTTTTACGACGTGGATTCCGGCGAAATCCGCGTGGACGGCCACGAGACGCGCCGCCTGACGCGCCGCAGCCTGCGCGAAAACATCGGCATGGTTTTGCAGGATACGTGGCTCTCCGCCGGAACCATCCGCGAGAACATCGCCATGGGCAAGCCGGACGCGACGGATGAGGAAATCATCGCCGCCGCCAAGGCCAGCCACGCGCACAGCTTCATCAAGCGCCTGCCGGACGGCTACAACACGGTCATCAGCGAATCGGGCGGCCAGCTCTCGCAGGGGCAGAAGCAGCTCCTGTGCATCGCCCGCGTGATGCTCTGCCTGCCGCCGATGCTGATTCTCGACGAAGCGACGTCCTCCATCGACACGCGCACCGAGCTGAAAATTCAGGAAGCCTTCGCGCGGATGATGCAGGGGCGCACGAGCTTCATCGTCGCGCACCGCCTGTCCACCATCCAGAGCGCGGATGTGATTCTGGTTATGAAGGACGGCCACGTGATCGAGCAGGGCAATCACGAATCGCTGCTCGCCAAGGGCGGCTTCTACGCGACGCTCTACCAGAGCCAGTTTGCGCAGTAACTGAAATCAAAAAAGCATGAGGATTTTCTTCCCCGTGCTTTTTCTTTATGCTATAATCGTCTCATACCATTTTCTGGAGGCCTTTATGGATAAGCATCGCAAGGCGCTGGAGCTCGCCGGTCACGCCGGCTGCATCCTGCTCAAAAACGGCGCCGAAATCTTCCGCGTGCAGGAGACGATGATCCGAATCCTCTGCGCCTACGGCGTGTCGGATCACAACGTCTACGTCATCTCCAACGGCATTTTCGCCACTGAGGGCGAGGGCACAGACCACGCGCTGAGCCTCGTGCGCCATGTGCCGCTGGGCGGCGTGAACCTGAGCCGCATCGACGCGGTGAACGCCGTCTCCCGCGAAATCTGCGCGGGCAAGTGGTCGATGGACGAGGCCGAGGCCGCGCTGACCCGCGTTGAAACGCTTACCCCCGAAAGGCCGATCACGCACATCTTCGCCTGCGCGCTGGGCGCGGCGAGCTTCTGCTATCTGTTCGGCGGGGCGCTGCTGGACAGCGTCGCGGCGTTCCCCATCGGGCTCCTGCTGCAAATCTATCTGTTCGCCGCCCAAAAGCGGCATTCCGCCTTCATGCCGTATATCTGGGGCAGTGTTCTGGTCACGCTGCTCAGCGGGCTTCTGGCGGCGTGCTTCCCGGCGCTCAATGCGTCGTGGGTCGTCATCGGCGGCATTGTGCCGATGGTGCCGGGCGTGACGTTCACCACGTCCATCCGCGAGTTTTTCAACGGCGACTATCTCTCCGGCGTGATTCACTGCATCAGCGCCGTTCTGACCGCCGTGTGCATCGCGCTGGGCGTATGCGGCGGCGCGATGCTGCTGGGCTTTATGGGAGGCATTTCGCTATGATGGGGCAAGTTCTTTCCGCGTTCCTCGGCGTGTTCTCGTTCGCCATTCTCTTTCACGCGCCGCGCAGGAGCTACCTCGCCTGCGCCGTCTGCGGCGCGGTCGCCTGGGGCTGCTATCTGCTCGCCGCGCCGATGGGGCTGTTTCTGGCGACGACGCTGGCTGCCATCGTGCTGACGCTGCTCTCGCGCATGCTGTCCATCGCGCTGAAAATGCCCTCCACCGTGTTCATCGTCACGGGCATCTTCCCGCTCGTCCCCGGCGCGGGCATCTATCACACGGCGTATGCGCTCGTCTCCCGCAACATGGAGGCGTTCACCCTGCGCGGCATGCAGACGCTCGCCCTCGCGGGCGCGATTGCGTTGGGGATTCTCATCGGCATGGGCTTTCCCAAGCTGCTCGTCGAGCTGGGCGGGCGGGCGATGGCGAAGCCGCTTTCGTCCCATCGGCAGGCGCATCCGTGACCGCGCTCGCCGCTCGTCGGTCCGACCGGCTCTAAGGCCGCACTGCGGCCTTACAGCTTGTTGACATAAGCAAACCTGGCTTGAATAGCAAAATCAAGAAATTCAGCT
>OLRV01000164.1_pt1 | contig 65123 bp, 57 predicted proteins | sample 1672421 | NCBI WGS metagenome assembly OLRV01 (sample SAMEA3136684, study PRJEB25190) | human gut metagenome | biome: human gut; feature: human-associated habitat; material: faeces | place: Austria | collected 2013
TCAGGGTCGTCTTGCCGTGGTCGACGTGGCCGATGGTGCCGATGTTAACATGCGGTTTGGTTCTTTCGTAATGTGCTTTTGCCATTTCTTTTCCTCCTAAAAAAAAGAATCTGCTTCCATTATTATACATAGGAAGTCAAGCGCTTACAAGGCGGCGCGGGGCACGAAAAAAAGCCCTCTCGGGCTTGTTTGTGGTGGCGGCTCAGAGATTTGAACTCCGGACACAGCGGGTATGAACCGCTTGCTCTAGCCAACTGAGCTAAGCCGCCATGGAGCTGATAACCAGGATTGAACTGGTGACCTTATCCTTACCAAGGATACGCTCTGCCAACTGAGCTATATCAGCATTTATATAAAATTAATTATATAACGTGGTTGCGGGGGCAGGACTTGAACCTGCGGCCTTCGGGTTATGAGCCCGACGAGCTACCAACTGCTCCACCCCGCGATATTGGTGGACGGAGTAGGATTCGAACCTACGAAGCCAATGGCGGCAGATTTACAGTCTGCTCCCTTTAACCACTCGGGAATCCGTCCATACTGGAGCTGGCAATAGGACTCGAACCTACGACCTGCTGATTACAAATCAGCTGCTCTACCAACTGAGCTATGCCAGCGGATAAGTGACGAAAATAATTATACCGTGATGCTCCGTTTCTGTCAAGCGGTTTATTTTCTTCACAGGTCTCAAAGTTTTCAGGCCTATCACGTTTATGAATTATACCACCCGTCCCCCACCTTGTCTATACCTTTTTTCAGGTTTCCGTAAAATTTTTATCACCGCCCCGCAGGAGCCGCCCCGGGACGCACGGAAAGGCAGACGGCGGCAAAGGAGACCTCCGAGAGAGGGAAAGCGCCGCAGGACTTCCCGCCGATGAATGAAAAGCGCCAACGGAAATTCCGCCGGAAAATGACGGGCGCCGCGAGAGACACTTCCGGGAAACGACCGGCCCGCGAAGCCGCCGCCCCTCCTGCTGAGCGCTGCCGCGCGGGAAGCCGCTCAGAGAAAAATGCGCAATAAAAAACCGCTCCCGAAGGAACGGTCTCGTTTCAGTCGCTCATCGTGGATTCTTCCGAGCGGGCCACAATCTGGGGCCGGTCTTTTTCCGTGTCCCGATTCAGCACTTTCTTCGCGCCTTTCAGAAATTTCGGGCGCGGGATGAGCACGATGCGCCCGCATCCGCAGCATTTCACGCGCATGTCCGCGCCGAGCTGCATCACTTCCCACGTGTCGGAGCCGCAGGGGTGCTTTTTCTTCATCTGCACGATGTCGCCGATCCGGAACTGTATGAACTGCATGGGTATCCCTCCTTATTCCACAGGCACGAAAAGGAAGCGCACCGGCAGATTCGCCGCGCCGGCCGCCATGAATTCGATGAAGATCGGCGTGCCGGGTTCCCATTCGCCCGCTTCGATGTAGTCATAGAGCGTCTCCCACCCCATGACGTGGCCGCGGAATTTCATGTCATCCGTCCGGAAGTAGCGCGGCATGAATCCCTGGGTGATCTTGAATGCGCCCATGTAGAGGCCGCCCTGGGGATTGAAGTAGATGCGGTATTTCTTCGAGCCTTCCGTGCGGACGCAGATGCGGAGAGTCGTGCCGTAGTCGCCGGTATTTTCCCGCTCCACGCCGTCCAGCTCGTCCATGCCCCGGAAGAAGGGCGCGCCGTCTTTCCCGCCGATGACGAGGGACTGCGGGCCGTCAGTATCGGTATTCCAGACTTTGTCTGTGATCCGGTAGGCCGTCATGGGATAGGTTCCGCGCATTTCGTGACTGTCCGCCGGAACGGGCTGCGCCGCGGCAAGGAGCTCATGAATATCGCCCTCCATGGGCAGCATGGCCGTGCCGAAGCGCACCGGCCCTTCCGTCTTGACTTCCACGATGCCGCTGTAGAGGTAGTCCGGCAGGAGTCCCGCCGCAGTCTCGCTGGCAATGACGGTACGCTTCCCCGCGGAGAGCTTCACCGGGAGAGGCTGCTGGCGCACCGCCACCATGTCATTGAAAGAGAGCGTCCCGCCGGTGGTGAGGTAATTCAGGCTCGGCGCGGCCTGGATGAATTTCGTGACGGTGATCTCCGTATCGGTGTCGCTCTCCGCGTAGACCACGAGGCGTTGCCGCGCGCCGGTGGAATTTACGTGGTAATAGTAGACGCGGCCGTCTCCGTTCACAGTGCCTTCCGCAAGGATCCCGTCCTGCTCCACAAATTCCGGGCAGTCGGAGAATACGAGCGTCCCCTGCCGCGAGATCTCTTTCGTCTTCATGATCTGGTACGAATAGTCAAAGACGGATGCCGCCTGCGCCGCGCCTGCGGGAACGCATCCCGCCGCGGCCGCGATGAGAAGCGCCGCCGCCCATTTCCTGATGTGTTTCATGTATGTATTCCTTATCGTGTAACTTAATTTATATTCTTTTCAGTCCGTCCCGCGCCTTCCGCCTGTTCCGCCAGGGCGGCGATCTTCCTGAACCGGTGGGCCAGCCCCGACCGGCTCACGCCGCAGAGCTCGGAGAGTTCCGCCAGAGTCGCATTGGGATGCGCCATGCGGAGCTCCATGGTCTCGGCAAGCTTTTTCGAAATGGCCTGCCTGTCAAAAAAAGCCGCCACTGTCCGGATCTGGTGCATCTGCCGCACCGCGGCATTCACGGATTTCTGGAGATTCGCGGTCTCGCAGTTCACCTGCCGGTTCACCTGATTGCGCATGTCTTTCATGACGCGCACGTTTTCAAACTCCATGTAGCTCTGCGCCGCGCCGGTGATCTGGAGGAAAGAGCCCGCTTCGTCGCCGTCCTTGATGTAGACGATGTAGTCATTCTTCCTGTCCGTCAGGCGGGGCGCCATGCGGAAAGCGTGCATGATCTCCCGGATCTCTTCGGCGAAATGGCGGGACTGAGTGACCATTTCCAGATGGTAGTCGCTCTGGGGCCGGCTGATGGAGCCGCCGCCAAGGAAGGCCCCCGCCAGGTACGCCCGCTTTTCTTCTGCTGTCCGGCAGAAGCGCACGTCATCCATGCCGCCCATGGAGAGGAAGCCGATGGACGACAGGAAATCCGTCCCCGCCCGCGACGGGGGAACAGCGAGGGTGTAGACGTTCTTTTTGCGGAGCTTCCGCCCCTGCCGCACCATGACCGTCGGGACGAGGCCGAAATCTTTTTTGAGCGCCACCAGCACTCTTCTGGCGACGGCGCTGTTCCCTGTGGAAAATTCCACGCCCCACGCGCCGCTGCCGCCCGTCACGGCGGAGCCGCTCATGCGGAGGAGCGCCAGCAGTTCCGCGCGGCGCTCGCCGGGGGTGCTCCGCGGCAGGCGGGCCAGTTCATTCTTTACATTTTCCGTAAATGACATCAGCTCTTCCTTCCCAGGTATTCTTCAAGAAGCTCCGGAGCGAGGTTCGTCTGGAGCAGGCGCTTCAGCCGGATGATCTCGCCGGAAAGGACTTCTGCGTCGTGCACCGCGCCCCGCGCCTCGCCGAGAAGATCCGCCTGCACGAGGGTGACACCGAGTTTCCGCACTTCGTCTTCATCGATGGCGACCGGCCATGCCCCCGCCGCGGCGTACCGGCGGAGCACATCCTCCGCAGGCCGTCCGTTGTTGGCGAGCACGAAATCGATGACCCCCGGCCCGATATGGTCGATAAGCGCTTTCAGGTGGTCCGCCACGGTGAAATGGTCGGTCTCGCCGGGCTGTGTCATGACGTTGCAGATGTAGACACACGGCGCCGCGCCTTCCCGAATGGCTTTCGCGATATCCGGGATGAGCAGGTTCGGCAGAATGCTCGTGTAGAGGCTCCCCGGCCCGAGCAGCACCAGATCGGCCTCCCGGATGGCTTCCGCCGCGGAGGGCACCGCCGCCGGAGCGGCGGGAATCGTAGAGAGGCGCACGATCTTCGCGGGATAGGCGGAGATCTCCGACTCTCCCACCACTGTCGCCCCGTCAGACATTACCGCGGAGAGACGCACTTTTTCTGTCGTGGATGGGATGACCTGCCCCCGCACATTGAGGATGCGGCTCGCCGCTTTCAGGGCGTTTTCCGCGTTTCCGAATTCTTCGATCAGCGCGGCGAGGAAGAGATTGCCCAGGCTGTGCCCGGCGAGCTCCCCTTTCCCGCCGAAACGGTACTGAAAGGTCTCTTCCAGCAGGGATTCTTTATCCGCCATCGCCACGAGGCAGTTCCGCAGGTCGCCCGGCGCGATGATGCCCATTTCCTCACGGAGCCGTCCCGAAGAGCCGCCGTCGTCGGCGACCGTCACCACGGCGGTGAGGTTGGACGTTTTCGTCTTCAGCCCGCGGAGAAGCATGGACAGGCCGTGACCGCCGCCGACAGCCGCCACTCTCGGCCCGTGGGACAAGATGACCCGGTTCACGATCTGCTCGGAAACACCCGATTCTTCCGGCATGAGGAGGGCGATGATGCGTTTCGCCAGCTTCCGCACTGCCACGAGCATGCACGCCGCCCCGATGAGGACGGGCACAACGCCGCACAGCGCGATGATGGCGTAATTGTACTGCCCCGTCAGCTGATAGGCAAAGAGGAATATCTTCTCTTCGATGACGCTCAGGAACTGGTAGTTCAGGATGAGCGTCATTCCGAAAATGAGCGTGACCAGCCCCGCAGAGAAGAGGAGCATCCACCGCTTGATCCGCAGTCCCGGATAGAGCCAGCGCACGAGGCGTTTCATGACTCTTCCTCCACGATGTCGTGATCGACCCGGTTCCGGTGCAGGTCGCGGTGCTCAATATTCACGTGGGCGTGGCGCTGCCGCAGATGAGCGCCGAGCTTCTCCGTGACGTACACCGACCGGTGCATGCCGCCGGTGCAGCCGATGGCGATGGAGAGCTGCGTCTTGCCGGAGGCTTTGAACTGATCTGTCATGAAGTCCATGAAATCATAGAGCTTCCCCAGAAATTCCCCTGTCACGGGCGAGCGTTCGATGTATGCCGCCACTTCTTTCACGCGGCCGCTCCAGTACTTGTATTTTTTCTCATAAAAAGGATTCGGCAGAAACCGCACGTCGATGACCATGTCCGCGTCGATGGGGATGCCGTACTTGAATCCGAAGGAAAATACGGTGATGTCCATGCTCCGCTTCTCGTCGGAAATGCCGAAATGGCTGGTCAGCATGTCCAGGAGGCGGGACGCCTTCACGCCGGTCGTGTCGATGATGAGGTCCGCCAGCGCGCGGATCGGGGCCAGGACGCGCCGCTCTTCGGCGATGCTCTCCGCGAGCCGTCCTTCCCCGGAGAGGGGATGCTTCCGCCGTGTCTCCATGTAGCGCCGCACCAGCGTCTCGTCGGACGCTTCCAGGAAGACCAGCTCATGGGGAATGCCCCGCGCCGCCAGTTCGTCCAGGGCCTGCGGCAGCACTTCAAAGAACGCCGCGCCGCCGCGGATATCCGTCACCACTGCTACATGGCGCGTCTTGGAAGCGCTCTGCCAGCACAGGTCGGCGAAACGGGCGATCAGCATGGGCGGCAGATTGTCCACGCAGTAATACCCTACTTCTTCCAGCTTCTGCATGAGGCTCGTCTTTCCCGCGCCGGACATGCCGGTGATGATGACGAATCGGAATCCCTCCGCATTATTTTCCGAGCACATATTTTGCCACCGCCTTTGCCGGGCCGTCATCATTATTGGATGCCGTCCCGTACTTTGCCGCCGCCTTTGCCGCCGCGTCCGCGTTTGCCACCGCGAAGGACCACGGCGTGAGCCGCAGCATGGATACGTCGTTCTGCGCGTTGCCCACCGTCATGAGCCGGTCAAGAGGCACGCCCCATTCCCGGCATAGCCGTTCCAGCGCCCGTCCCTTGGACGCGCCCAGCCGGTTCCATTCGAGGAAATGGCGGGATGACCGCACATGGCCGGCGCGCTTCTCAAAGAGGGGGATCGTGACCGCTTCCGCCTCTTTCATGACCGCCGGGTCGTCTTCGTAGATGAGCACCTTCACCGGCGCTTCCCGGAGCGTCCAGAAATCATCGCCCAGCACTTCCGCCCGGACGCCGCAGGTCCGCTCATAGGCCTCCGTCTTTTCATTGCGCTCCGGCACGAACAGCCCGTCGCCGATGTAGGTCTGCATGTACCATCCGTGCGCCCGGCCCACGTCGAGGATCTCCTGCGCGAGGGAGAGCTCCATCGGCTCATACGCCAGGATCTCTCCCGACTCGCACCGGGCCACCATGGAGCCCGTGTAGACCACCATGGGCACGTCGCCCAGGCCGAGCGCCATCCCCCAGGGCCGCGCCGCCTGGAACATGCGCCCCGTGGCGATGACGATGCGCACGCCTTTCGCCTGCGCTTCCGCGAGCACTTCTTTTGAATAATCGGAAATGGAGATATCGTCGCGGAGCAGCGTATCGTCCAGATCGAGGGCGATCATTTCAATGGGAGCCATAGGCGCCTCCTTCCTTCCTGCCGGAAATTCCGTTAATTCATTATAGCACGGCGGGGAAACCGCTCCTGCCGTGCGAAAAGGCCGCCTTCCGGCGGCCTCTTATCGATTATTCTTTTTCTTCTGCCTTTTCTTCCGCTTCCTGATTTTCCGAGCCCGTCGCTTCCGGCTTCATCAGCGGGAAGAGGAGCACGTCGCGGATATTCGTCTCGCCAGTCATGATCATGACGAGGCGGTCGATGCCGATGCCCAGGCCGCCTGTCGGCGGGAGGCCGTATTCCAGCGCGGTGATGAAGTCTTCATCCATCTGATGCGCTTCGTCATCGCCGTGTTTCCGTTCTTCCAGCTGCAATTCAAAGCGCTTCCGCTGGTCGATGGGGTCATTCAGTTCGGAGAAGCCGTTCGCCAGCTCGCGTCCGAAGATGTAGCCCTCGAAACGGGCGGTGAAATTCGGATCGTCGTCGCAGAGCTTGGCCAGAGGCGACACTTCGATGGGATAACGGGTAATGATGGTCGGCTGGATCAGGTGTTCTTCCACATAAGCGTCGAAGCATTCCGCGAGGATCTTGCCGATGCCGTCGTATTCGCCGTATTCCACATTCAGCCGGTCCGCGATGGCCCGCGCGTCTTTGATATCCTTGCAGGCGTCGAAATCTTCGCCGGTGTATTTCTTCACCGCTTCCGCCATGGTCATGCGGTCCCACGGCGGCGTGAGGTCGATCTCCTGGCCGGCGTAGGTGATCTTCAGCGTGCCGCAGACTTTTTCCGCGCACGCCGCGACGATATCTTCCGTTTCTTTGATGACGTCTTCCAGATCGCCGTAGGCCTGGTAGGTCTCAAGAGACGTAAATTCCGGGTTGTGCCGGTTGTCCATGCCTTCGTTGCGGAAATTGCGGTTCATTTCAAAGACCCGTTCGAATCCGCCCACCACGAGGCGCTTCAGATAGAGCTCCGGCGCGATGCGCAGGTAGAGGGGCATATCGAGGGCATTGAGATGCGTCGTGAAGGGGCGGGCGTTCGCGCCGCCGTAGAGCGCCTGCAGCATGGGAGTCTCCACTTCGAGGAAACCTCTTTCCGTCAGCCACTGGCGGATCGTATTGATGACCTGCGCCCGCTTTTCGAAAGTCTTTCTCACGTCGGGATTGACGATGAGATCGACGTATCTCTGGCGGTAGCGCTGTTCCTTATCAGTGAGGCCGTGCCATTTTTCCGGCAGCGGGCGGAGGGATTTGGAGAGGATGGTGAAATTCAGCACGCGCACCGTCACTTCGCCGGTGTGGGTGGTGAATACGTTTCCTTCGAGGCCGACGATGTCGCCGATGTCGAGGAGCTTGAAGAGCTTCCATTCCGTTTCCGTCAGCTGGTCCTTGCGGAAATAGAGCTGGATGTCGCCCGTCCGGTCGCGGAGCACGCAGAACGCGGTCTTCCCGTGGCTGCGGATGATCATGATGCGGCCCGCCATGCGGACATGCTCTTCGCTGGCTTCCAGCGCCGCCGCGGCTTCGCGGATATCCGCCGCGTGATGATCCCATTCAAAGCGCTGACCGAAGGGCGAAATGCCGAGGTCGCGGATCTGCTGGAGCTTTTCCCGGCGGATCAGCATCTGGTCATTCAGCTTTTCCGCGGGCTTCTGTACGTTCTTATTTTCCATAATATCCCCTTTATCTGACTTCAATGATCTCATATTTCAAAATGCCTGCCGGCGCGGCCACTTCCACCACGTCTCCGGCTTTCGCACCGAGGAGCGCACGGCCCACGGGGGACTCGTTGGAGATCTTCCCGTCAAAAGGATCGGCTTCCGAGCTGCCTACGATGGTCACATCTTCCACTTCGTCCGCGGCGATGTCTCTGATCTTCACGCTGGACATCATGCCCACGCGGTCGCTCTTCCCCGCCTCGATGACGACGGCGGTGCGGATCTTCGCTTCCAGTTCGAGGATCTTCCCTTCCGTGAAAGCCTGTTCATTTTTCGCGTCTACATATTCGGAGTTTTCAGAAAGGTCGCCCAGTGCGATGGCTTCCTTCAGGCGCTGAGCTACCTCCAGACGTTTCGTGGATTTCAGGTAGTCCAGTTCTTTTTTCATTTTTTCCAGGAATTCCTGGGTCACGTAGGTTTGCTGCATTTCCGCCATGCCGATCTGCTCCTTTTTATTTCATAGTAAAAATACTACCCGTTTCCTGCGGATAGCGATACGCATATAGTATAAAGCATTTGTTATATTTTGTCACGCTGAATCATATTGAGGCACTGAAAAAATCAGATTTTATCGGCGTTTGCAGAAAATATTCTTCATGTTCGGTCATAACGGCTTTCACTGAAATATACGGGGTAATTTTCAGAAATTGGGGTATAAACTGTGGTGGATTTCGCCGCGCAAAAAAGGGCCGCCGCGGCGGCCTTTCCCGGCGGTCTCCGCCTCCGCGTTTTCCGGCGCTCATTTTTCACCGCTCATTTTCCGGCGTTCCTTTTCTGGCGCCTGATTTCCGGAAAGAATTTTCCTTTTCCCCGGGACGATTCTTTTCTATAATACAGACAGCAAAAGCAGTCCGCTTTTTTCCGTTTCCCGCTGCGCGCAGCAGCAGAAAGGAGATTTTTCATGGCTCTCAAGATCGCCTGCACCGCCGCCGCTTCCCGGTACTTCACCACTGCCCGCGAGACGATTTCTCCGGACGAGACGGATTTCACCGACGTAGCCGCCGCGGTCATCACCAGCGAAGACGCGCCGCTCATCCGCCGCATCGACGCTACTTGTTTCCGTATCCCCGTTTTCCTGCTCCGCACGGACGATGAGCTCTTCGCCGATGTGGAGCCGGGCTCGGTGTACCGCATCATGGATACGGATCATTTCGACAGGAATCTCTACAGCCGCCAGATCGAGGCGGCCGCCGCCGCGTATGAGACGAATCTCCTGCCGCCTTTTTTCGGCGCTCTCAAGGCCTACGTGGAGGAAGGCAATTCCGAATTTGACTGCCCCGGCCACCAAGGCGGCCAGTATTTCCGCCGCCATCCCGCGGGCCGCCTCTTTTATGAATTTTTCGGGGAGAATCTCTTCCGCGCCGATATCTGCAACGCCGACGTGAAGCTGGGGGATCTTCTCATCCACGAAGGCTATCCCTACGCGGCGCAGCAGCACGCGGCGCATGTCTTCAACGCGGACAAGACTTACTTCGTCCTGAACGGCACGTCCACAGCCAACAAGGTCGTCACGGGAGCGCTCCTCACGCCGGGCGATCTGGTGCTCTTCGACCGGAACAATCACAAGTCCGTCCATCAGGGGGCGCTCACCCTGGCGGGGGCGCGGGCGGTGTATCTCGAGACGGCGCGGAATCCCTTCGGATTCATCGGCGGCGTGGACGATCACTGCTTCGACGAGGCGTACCTGCGGAAGCTCGCCGCCGATATCGATCCGGAGCGGGCCGCCCGTCCCCGTCCTTTCCGCCTCGCCGTGATCCAGCTCGGCACGTACGACGGCACCATCTACAACGCCCGCCAGGTGGTGGACCGCATCGGGAAGCTCTGCGACTATATTTTCTTCGACTCCGCCTGGGTGGGCTACGAGCAGTTCATCCCCATGATGAAAGACGCGAGCCCGCTCCTCCTCGAGCTCGGCCCCGACGATCCGGGCATCATCGTGACCCAGTCCGTGCACAAGCAGCAGGCGGGCTTCTCCCAGGCCTCCCAGATCCACAAGAAGGACAGCCACATCCGGGGACAGCGCCGCTACTGCGACCACAAGCATTTCAACAATTCCTACATGCTGCACGCCTCCACGAGCCCCTTCTATCCGCTCTTCGCGTCGCTCGACGTGAACGCCCGCATGCAGGAAGGCGACGCGGGACGAAAGCTTTGGATGGACTGCGTGAAGACCGCCATCGAGGCGCGGAAATCCATCCTCCGCCACTGCCGTCTCATCCGCCCCTTCATTCCGGAGCTCGTATACGGCAGGAAATGGGAGACCTATCCCACCGAAAAGATCGCCAATGACCTGTCTTTCTTCCGCTTCCGCCCGGAAGAGCGGTGGCATCTCTTTGAAGGGTACGGCCCGGATCAGTACTTCGTAGACCCGTGCAAGCTCCTCCTCACCACGCCGGGCATCAACCGCTCCAGCGGCGAATACGACGACTTCGGCATCCCCGCGGCGATTCTGGCGAGCTACCTCCGGGAGAACGGCATCATCCCGGAGAAGAGCGACCTGAATTCCATTCTTTTCCTCCTCACGCCGGCGGAGACGCGGACGAAGCTGGAAAATCTCGTCTCCCATCTGGTGCGCTTCGAGCGGGCCGTCCAGGAAGACCGTCCCCTCTCGGAGGTCCTCCCCTCCATCTACACGGCAAACCGGGACCGCTACCAGAATCACACCATCGCCATGCTCTGTCAGGAAATGCACGATTTCTACCGGGAGCACGATGTGAAGACGCTCCAGAAGCGCCTTTTCCGGCGGGATTATTTCCCGGAAGCGCGCATGACGCCGCAGGAAGCGCACTACGCTTTCATCCGCAACGAGTGCGAGCTCGTGCCGCTCTCGGAGATCCGGGGCCGCGTAGCCCTGGAAGGGGCGCTCCCCTACCCGCCGGGCATCCTCTGCGTCGTGCCGGGAGAGGTGTGGAACGAAACGGCACAGGCTTATTTCCTCACTCTCGAAGAAGGGATCAACCGCTTCCCCGGATTCGCCCCGGAGATCCAGGGCGTCTATCTGGAAGAAACGGGCGGGCGCATCACCGGATACGGCCACGTGCTGAAAGAAGGATAAAAGAAAAACGCTGTGACATGTGTCACAGCGTTTTTTGCTGTCTTATTTTTCCATGTACAGCAGCGGATAGGGCCCGCCTTCCTCATCCCGCTCCGTCCGGCGGCGTACAGTCATTCCCATGCGCTCATAGAAGCGGCGCGCCGCCGGATTCTGCTCATTCACCGTCGTCCGCCGGAGACCGTACCGCGCCTCGCCGAGCCGGAAGAGCGCCTCTCCGACGCCCTGCCCCCGCGAGTCGGGCTCGAGGAAGAGCATTTCCAGCTTTTCCCCGTCGAGCCCCATGAACCCGACGGGCTTCCCGTCCGTTTCCGCCGTCACGAGGACGGGCACGGCGCGGAGCGCCTCCGGCACATAGCCGCCGATGCGGCGGATCTCCTCTTCCGTCAGGAAATCATGGGACGCCCGCACGGAGCGCTCCCACAGCGCGGCCAGGGCGCTCACGAGCGCCGGCGTCCGCGCGGCCGCCCCCCGGCAGCTCATTTTATCTTTCATCGTCGTTTCCATCGGCCGTCTTTTCCTCTATCCGTTCGATTTTAAATACATTGATCGTATCCACATCGGGACAGCAGAAGAGCGCCGTCCCTTTCGGCTGTCCGGGCTGGGGGATCTCCCCGCCGTAGCGGAGGATATCAATGTAAGGAAATGCCACATGCATCGCCATGGGACAGAGCCTGCCCCGCTCCGTGTCAAAATCCCAGCTGTCGCCCGGCCTGTGTCCCCGGTGGCAGGGACACGGCCCCTTCCTCTCCACCAGCGTGATCCGTATCTTCGGGCGTCTTCCCATCACCGCACCTCCTCCAGACAGGCTTCCAGGGGAATGCCCCGGAAGGTATCTCCGTTGTTCCGGTTCTTCTCAATGAGCGCCGCCACGGTATCCATCGCCGCCTGTACGGCGCTTTCCAATTCTTCCCCGCGGAGGATATGGCCCAGCAGGACGGAAGAAAAGATATCCCCCGTGCCGGGGAAGCGGACGGGGATCATAGAGAAGGGCAGGAAGAACCATTCTCCCCTCGCCGCGTCATACCCCGCCACGGCGTCCCGGCCCTCCACTTTCGCGCTCGTCACCACGACCGAGCCGGGCGTCACCGCGCGGAGCGCCTCGATGAGCGCTTTCATCTCTTCCCGGCTCAGGCCCTCCGCCCGGTACGGCACGCCCGCCAGAAGCGCCGCTTCCGTATAGTTCGGCACGATCAGATCGGCCCGGCCGACGAGACGGCGCATGTGTTCCACCGTCGATTCCGGCACGCCGTTGTAGAGACGTCCCTCGTCGCCCATGATAGGATCCGCGAAGATGAACGCGCCCCGCTCTTTCAGGCGCCCGCAGTACTCGGCGATGAGCGCCGACTGCGCTTCCGAGACGATGAAGCCCACCGCCGCGGCGTCGAAGGAGAATCCCAGCGCGTCCCACACGGCGATGGTCTCCCGCATGTACTCCGTCGTCTCCATGACGGCGAATTTCCCGTAGTCCAGCGTATTGGAAACGAGCGCCGTCGGCAGGCTGTACACGCGGTGCCCGAGACGGGTCATCACGGGCATCATCGCCGCCAGCGCCACTTTGCCGTATCCCGGCAGATCATTGATAAGAAGCACGTCCTTTCCCATGGTATCTCCTTTCCCCTGTGCGAAAAAAGCCCGGATATCCGGGCTTCCCTTATACAGCGAAGAACCGCATGGCCGTGAGCGCCGCCGTCACGATGACGACCGCCGCGAATGCCGCGCCGTCCCTCGCCGTGTACATGAGCTGATGCATTTTCGTCCGGCCTTCGCCGCCGCGGTAGCACCGCGCTTCCATGGCCGTCGCCAGGTCGTCGGCGCGGCGGAACGCGGAGATGAAGAGCGGCACCAGGAGCGGCACCATGCTCTTGGCCCGCTGCCAGAGATTTCCCGTGGTGAAATCCGCGCCGCGGGAAGACTGGGCCTTCATGATGCGGTCCGTTTCTTCCAGGAGCGTCGGGATGAAGCGGAGCGCGATGGTCATCATCATGGCCAGCTCGTGCGCCGGCACGCCGATGCGGCGGAAGGGCATGAGGAGCGCCTCAATGCCGTCGGTAAGCACGATGGGGCTCGTAGTATAGGTGAGGAGCGAGGAAAAGGCGATGAGGTACACCAGGCGGAGCGTCATGAGCACGCCGTTCCGCAGGCCTTCTTCGCTGATGTAGAACCACCCCAGAGAAAATACAGGCGTCCCCGGCGTGGTGAGCACGTGGATGAGGAGCGTGAAGATGAGGATGATCCACAGGGGCTTCACCGCTTTGACCACCATCTTCAGGGGCACGCCGGACACGGCGATGGAGAGGCCGATGAAGGCCGTCACGAGAAGGTACGACCAGAAGGAGCCCGCCAGGAAAATGGCGACGATGAAGATCATGGTGCAGAGGATCTTCGCGCGCGGATCCATCCGGTGCAGGAAGGAGTCGCCCGGATAGTACTGTCCGAGGGTGATGTCTGTCAGCATGCGGCTCCCCCCTTTCTCTTTTTCTTCGTCCCGCTGAGCGTCTTATAGAGCGCCTCCGCCGCTTCTTCCGATTCGGTCGCTCTTTCCGGCACGGGGATGCCCCGTTCTTTCAGGTAGAGCAGGGTCTTCGTAAGCGGAGGCACGTCCGCGCCCGCCGCGGTCAGTTCTTCCCTGTGGTGCAGGAAGATATCCATGGGATCGCCGTCGAGCACGCACCGGCCGTGATCCATCACGAGGAGCCGCGTGGCGAGCTTGGCGATATCGTCCATATTATGGGATACGAGGATGACGGAGAACGCCCCGTCTTCATACCACTGCCGGATCTGGCTGAAGATCTCCCGCCGCCCGATGGGGTCAAGCCCCGCCGACGGTTCGTCGAGGATGAGGAAATCCGGCTTCATGGCGAGCACCCCGGCGATGGCGACGCGCCGCATCTGGCCGCCGGAGAGGCGGAAAGGCGAGCGCTGCGCGTAGGTATCGTAATCGAGGCCGACGAAGCGCATCGCTTCTTTTACCCGCGCCGCCGTGGTCTCTTCATCGCAGCCCAGATTCCGGGGACTGAAGGCGATATCCTTCTCGATGGTTTCTTCGAAGAGCTGCTGTTCCGGATATTGGAAGACCATGCCCACGGTGTGGCGCTTCGCCAGCGCCTCCTTCGTCTTCCCCGCGAGATCCACGCCGTCCACGAGGACACGGCCCTTCGTCGGATGGATGAGCCCGTTCAGGTGCTGGATCAGCGTGGATTTCCCGCTGCCTGTGTGGCCGATGATGCCCACAAATTCTCCTTTTTCGATGGTGAGATCCACATTTTCAAGGGCGGTCTTTTCATAGGGCGTCCCGCCGCCGTAGGTATAGGTTATATTTTCGACACGAATGGACATAATGCGTCTCCCAGTTCTTCATCGGTCATGCAGTCCTCCCGGACGGCAAGCCCCTTCTTATGGAGCAGATGCGCCAGCTCGGCGGGCACGGGCACATCCAGCCCGATGGCGCGGAGCTTCTCCGGCTGCGAGAAGATCTCCCGCGGCGTCCCGTCCATGACGAGGCGGCCTTTATGGATGACCAGCACCCGGTCCGCCGTGACGGCTTCTTCCATGAAATGCGTGATGAGCACCACGGAAATGCCTTCCTTTTCATTCAGCTCATGCACCGTGTCCATGACTTCCTTCCGGCCCTGCGGGTCGAGCATGGCCGTCGGCTCATCGAGGATGATGCAGTCCGGCTTCATGGCAAGCACCCCGGCGATGGCGATGCGCTGCTTCTGCCCGCCGGAGAGCATGGCCGGGGAATGATGGCGGTACTGCGTCATGCCCACCTTGGCGAGCGCCTCGTCCACGCGGCGGAGGATCTCCTCCCGGGGCACGCCGATATTCTCCGGGCCGAAGGCCACTTCTTCTTCTACGACGGCGGCAACGAGCTGGTTGTCCGGATTCTGGAAGACCATGCCCACCTTCTGGCGGATGGGCCAGATATTGTCCATATCGTTTACGGACATGCCCTCCACGAGGATATCCCCTTCCGTGGGGAGAATGAGCGCATTCAGATGGCGGGCGAGCGTCGATTTCCCGCTGCCGTTCGTGCCGATGACGGCGGTAAATTCGCCTTTCCGTATCTTGCAGGATACGTCGCAGAGCGCCGTGAATTTCTCCCCCTCTTCCGTCTCGTAGGAATGGGTGAGATGACGGACGTCAAACATTACTGGATCCATAAATTCCTTTCTTCGGGATGTACCGGACGAGCCTGGTGCTCCCCTGCCGGAGCGGCAGAAAACGCGCCCCTGTATGAAAAAGGGGCATTCTTGCGCCTTATTATACCATGAATGGCCGGATTGAGAAGGCTCCTTTTACGTTCCCAGCTTCCGCCGGAGGAAGTCCCTGATCTCTTTCCGCGCTTCTTCTGCTTTCTCCCCGTCCGTGACGATGGGGAAATCATGAGGCATTTCCGGATAGACGGAGAGCGTCACCGCCGCGTAGGAAGGGCGCGCCACTTCCGCCTGCATGTCCGGAAGCGCGGCGAGCGTGGCGTCCCTCTCCGCGTTATACCGGCGCGACGGCCCGCCGCTGTCCATCGCCGTCCACGGGGAAATGAGCACCAGCGCCGCAGGCTGCGGCTTTCCTTCCTCTTTCAGCCGCAGCGCCAGAGCGAGCGCCAGATTGCCTCCTGCCGAATCGCCGATGACGATCACATTTCCCGGCTTCTCTCCGCGGCGGAGCATCTCCTCATAGACCCGCTCCGCGTCGTCCAGCGCCGCCGGATACACATGCTCCGGCGCCGTGCGGTAGTCCGGCGTGTACACCCGCTTCGCCTCGGCGAGCGCCGCGTAATCATCGGCAAGGCCCCGGTAAAAATCATTGAGTCCCGCCGTATAGCCGCCGCCGTGCAGATGGAGCACCGCCCGCTCTTTTCCCGACGGAGCGGTGTAGACCTCCGCCGCGCCCCGTCCGCAAATGCCGCACGCCGCTTCCCCGCAGACCGCCGTCTCCGCGGAAACCGCGGCCGCAGGCTGCGGAGGCGCCAGAAACAGCGCCGCCGCGAGACACAGCCCCGCCATCCATGTTTTCTTCCTCATCGCTATCGCTCCTTTCCGAATTCGCGCCCAGTATAGCACGAAAAGCGGAAGCAGGAGAAGTCCGGCTCATGAAAAAAGGACGCCCAGAGACGTCCTTCCCGAAAAATTCACAGGCCCGCGCGGAAAATTCCGCCATCCGTTCCTGACAAGGCCCCTTTTATGAAACGCTCTCCTGTTCTCCGAAATTCCCTGTCAGGCCTCCTCTCCGCCGCTCATGCGGCTTTCCACAAAATCCCGGATCTGCCGGAAAGAATCGACGCTTTCCTGCAGCTCCGGCAGCACCAGCGCGAAATCATGGGGCATGCCCTGATAGACCGAGACCGTCACCGGCACATCGCAGTCCGCCGCCCGTTCCGCCAGAGCCAGACTCTCGTCGAGGAAGAGCTCATGGCCGCCGGTCTGAATCAGCATGGGCGGCAGGCCCGCGAGATCCGCATAGAGCGGGGAGAGACGGGGATCTTTCACATCCAGCGCCCCGCCGTAGGACGGCGAGACGACGCTGCCGTAGATCGGCGACAGCGCGAGCACCGGGTCGACGGGGATATTCTCGCTGCGTGACGGCAGATCATTGGCCAGCGTGGCCCACGGAGAGATCAGAATCAGAACGCCCGGCTGAGGTTTTCCTTCCTCTTTCAGGCGGAGCGCCAGAGCGAGCGCCAGATTGCCGCCTGCCGAATCGCCGATGACGATCACATTTTCCGGCTTCGTCCCGTCTGCCAGAATATCCTGATACACCGCTTCCGCGTCGTCCAGCGCCGCCGGATAGGTATGCTCCGGCGCGATGCGGTAATCCGCCAGGATCACCTGCGAAGCATCCGCCAGCACGGCCTGACGCACGGCAAGCATCCGGTGCCCGTCCGCAAGCGGCGCCACATAGCCGCCGCCATGGAGCTGGAGCACCACCCGTCCCGTCTTTCCGTCAGGATTCACGAGCCGCTCCGCCGCGGCACCGTTCACGGAATACCGCTCCCACGTCCAGCCGTCGGGCGGAGCGAAAGCCGCCGGTCTCGGCCCTCCTTCCCGCGGATGGAAAAAGGCTTCCATTTTTTCATTCATATAGGTCTGCCGGGTCTGCATGTCCATCCGGATGCCCGCCGCAGGAAGCGTCCATGCCTCCGCCGCCGAGACCGGCAGGACGGCGGAAGGGGCCCACGCGAGACCCGCCGCCAGCAAGGCCGCCATGACTTTCCTCTTCATTTTTCTTCTCTCCGGTCCCTCTTTGCGACCCCATGCAGGCCGGGATCGGGTTGCACATCCGCCGTCTCCGTCATTATGCCGTTCCCCTTCCGGCACTGCCGCTTTTATTCTTCGTTCTTTCATTGAGCTCCTTCCTTTCTCCTTTTTGCATTCCTTAACTGACATCTTGTCAATTTCAGAATATCATTAGAGCCGACTTCAATGTCAATGGAGGAAAGAGAAACGATCAGGACTGCCGCGCTTTTTCCGCTCTCGCTCCGGCCATGCTCCAGGAGCGGCACGGGCTTTCCTCCGGCGGGAAAAGCAGTGGAAGCGCAGATCGCCGAACTGCAGCGCTCCCTCGCCGTGATCGATCATAAGTGCCGCTGCTGCCGGGAAGCAGACGCTCTACGCGGAAAAATTCCGCCACATGGCGTCGCAAAAATAAATACAAAAAGAAAATCCTGCGTTCCTCAGCGGACGCAGGTCTTTTTTCAAAAGGGCGCAAAAAAACCGGATGATCTCATCCGGTCATTTTTATTGGTGGAGATAAGCGGGATCGAACCGCTGACCTTCTGAATGCCATTCAGACGCTCTCCCAGCTGAGCTATACCCCCGTGGAATATTTACAGAATACCAGAATCCGCGCGTTCTGTCAAACCGCTCAGATCCAGCCGAAGCGGCGGCACGCTTTCCAGATGCCGTCTTCATCGGCGCGGGCGGTGACGTATTTCGCCCTTTCCTTGAGCGCCGGTTTCGCATTCCCCATGGCGATGCTCATCCATTCGGGGCGGAACATGGAGCGGTCGTTCATGCCGTCGCCGAAGACCACGATCTGGTCGTCATGAAGGCCGAATTTGTCCATCACGTAGCGGATGCCTTTTTCTTTCGCCGTCGGCTCGAGGAGGAGCGTATCCATGGTGAGCCACACGTGGGGCAGACCGCAGAGGTCGATCTCCTTTTCTTTCCCGTACTCGCAGGCGATGAATATCTTGTGGATGGTCTCCGCATCGCGCCAGTCGAAGGCCGGATCGATTCTGGTCTCGTAATACCGGTCCTTCACCGCTTCCAGGTAGCGGGGCGTCTTCGTGATGCGGAGCCGCCGGTTGTACACTGCCGCCGCCCAGGGATGGGCTTCTTCATCGACGGTCTCAAAAAATTCCGCGCACCGGTCGAGAGGCAGCCCGTTGTGGTACTGGATCCCGCCGTCGATGGTGACGCACTCCCCGCCGTCGGACACCGCCGAGGAGAGTCCCAGCGACTGCGCCACGGCAAAGGCATCCGCCTGGATGCGCCCCGTGGCGAGGGCGACGAAATGCCCGTTCTTCTGCAGGAGGCGGAGCGCTTCCCGGGTGCTCTCCGGCACATCCTGCGTGAGCGGCTGGGTGAGCGTGCCGTCTATATCAAAAAAGAAATAACGTTTCACAGGCGTCTCCTTTCATTTCAAACCGTTTTTATCTTACTGGAAAAGCGGCGCGCCGCGCAAGGGCGGAAGGAAAGATTCCACGCAAAAAGCCGCCCCTGTCAGAGCGGCTCTTCTGTCAGATGAAATTTCTCACCAGAGTCATCATGTCCGCGATGGTGCGGGGCTCCGCGGCATGGGCGGAGTAGGCGTATCCGTCCCGGCTCCATGAAGCAAGGCTCATGCGGTTGCCGCTGCCTCTCATGCGCACATTGACGCCGTCCACGCGGATGGTCTTCACCGTTTTGTAGGCGCTGTAGTCCCCGCTGATGTCGCCGGAACCCTTCCCTTTGCGCAGGCGGAGCGCCTCTTCTCCGTTTTCCCTGTAAATGATCTCCATCATGTCGCCGGGGATCGCCCGGTACACGATATCGTCATAGGGCTCATCGGGAAGCGCCGCGTCAAAGCCCGCGCCCGCTTCGGCTTCTTCCAGGGATGCGTAATCCGTGAATGGATTGGCCGCTGCCGTCTCTGCCGCCGTTTCCTCCGGAGCCGTGCTTTCCGCAGCCGGGCCCTCCGCCGGTGCTTCCGTTTCGGGGGCCGGTGCTTCCGCTTCGGGAGCCGCCGCCTCAGGCGCGGGCGCTTCCGCCGGAGCCGTTTCCCCGCTCCGGCCTACCTGCGTCCAGCCTTCCGCGCGGAGCGACTCTCCTTCGCCCACGAGCGGCACGAAGAGTTCCGCCGGGGCGTAGGTCACGCCGCCCGCCATGTAGGGCGCCGCGTGAAGCGCCACCGTCTCTTCTTCCGTTTTTCCGTCCGCGCCGGTGCGCGTCACGGAGACCGCCGTCTCCCCGATGGTAACGGACGCCTTCACGCCGTCTTTTTCAAGGACCGTCGTCCCGTTATCCCAGGTCACCGTGTAGCCGAGCGCTTCCGCCGCCGTGCGGAGCGGGAGCATCAGGCCGCCTTCGACGGCGATCGCTTCGCCGCCGTTCACCCGAAGTGTATAGGCATTCTCTGCGCCTGCCGCGGCGGGCGTCGCCAGTACCGCTGCCAGAAGCAGCGCTGTCATCGTTCTTTTCATCATGATCTCCTTTCCGCCCTTCCGGGCGATGCCGTTTTTTTGTATCATAGCCTCCCCCGGCCCGCGCCGCAAGGGCAAAAGAAAAAGGAAACGACAGTCCGCCGTTTCCATGCGGGGCATCACCCCAAAAGAGAATGAGAGAATCTGTGCGTCGGGCTTTCCCTGTGCCCCGGCGCGCATAAAAGAGAGAAAATGGGGGAAGAAAAACTTCCTGTATGGAAATCCCCTGCGGGGATATGAAAGCATGCTCTGGAAAGAACCGGTCTTTCCATGAGTTCGAGCATGGAGAATGGTGTTTCCCTTGCACCATCCTCCGGGCATTCCTGCCTGAGGTTCCTCAACAACAGGCAGGAGGCATATTTTAAATCAATTAAAATAAATCACTGAAAAAGCCTGCACCGGGATGCAGGCTCATCGAAATCATTACGACATGCCACCATCCCCATCGCTCGTAGGTCTGCGGTGTATCCGACAGGCAGTTCTCCTGACTCTGCTTCTCCGCATCTCCTGCCTTCCCGATCGCTCAGTGGCGCATTGGGAGACGCTCCGCATTACAGTGGCGGGACCGTGCCGGTCTTTCACCGGTCTTCCCTATTAAGCCCTCGCGGGCACCTGTTCCTTATTTAATTATGCATTAATTGTAGCATTCCCGCCGTTCTCTGTCAATGCGGGAAAGAAAAAAGCCGGCGTCTGTGTCCGCCGGTCTTTTCATCATTTCCTTATTTTTTCCATGACAGCTCCCATGTGCGGGACTTTATCAGGCTGTCTGCCAACGCCCCTATCGTCTGCCCATTCAGCAGGGCCGGGCAGAACGCCGCCAGCTCTTCCGCCGTATGAAGCGCCTTTTCTTTTGCCGCCGGTGCGGGAAGGCGGAAAGTCAGCCCGTCCGCGGTCAGCGCCGCCGGGACGGCTCCGCAGGTCTCCGACCAGCGCGCGGCGGCTGCCATGAGAGAAGCCGTATCCGGCGCGCCCCGCCAGCCGCCGTAAGGGAAGCTGGCGAAGATCTCCTCTGCCTTTTCCGCGGGGATCCTGGCGAAGATCACCGGCTTCGTCGCCCCGTCCCGGAAGAGGCAGGGCCAGCCGTTCACCGCCCGGCCTCCGCCGCTCTTTCCGCTGCCGCCGAAAAGCCGGGAAAAGAAGGAACGCTTCGGGAAGAGCGCCTCCGGCCGCGGGCGTTTCGCCGCAAGGAGCGACGCCGTGCAGGCTTCCCGTCCGCCCGCCGCCTCCCAGGCGCCGCGGATGTGGGCGAGGAGCGCCTCGTCCGCCTCGATGAATACGGGAAAAGTCCCTTCTTCCACCCCGATGCGCCGGGCGTATCCCCAGGCGGCAGTGAGCCGGTCGCTGTCCGCCATGGGCGGGAAGTACTGTGTCCGGCAGCCGAGGAGCGCCATAAATGTTTCCGCAAAATCCGGCGGCGCCGACTCATCTTCCGGCGGGACATACGGGCCGGGACGGAAATGCCCGTCCTCACCGAGCGCCAGGTACGACCCGGCCGGCGCGCCGAGGATCTCCACCAGTTCCGGGCAGAGCTCGAGCGCTTCGGCCATGGTCATTTCCACGCCCCAGTCCCGCGAGCCGTACCCGCGGGACACGCCCGTAAAGAGCCGCCAGCCGCTGTCTTTCCCATGAGGCCGCTCCCGTCGGATGAACCGAACCGGCGCGCCCGCCGCCGTTTCCTTTGCCGCAAGACAGGTCATCTTTTCCCAGGATATTTCCGGCCCGGTTCCGCTGTCTTCCGGCAGGTCTCCCCGCTGCCCGTCCCGGATCTTCTGCCACGCCGCCCACCGCCGGTCGATAACGGCTTTCATCTCTCGGTAGTACGTCTCATCATAGGGAAGAAAGAGATACGCCTCGTCATCAAAGCGTTTCGAGCGGTAGTCCTCCCCGCCGAAATACGCGAGGGCATAGTCGTCAATATCAGAAGGATAATAGGGAGCCCGCCCCCATTCATAGTAGTACCGGGAAAAATCCTGTCCCTCCTGATTGAAGCAGGACCGCCGCAGCACGCCGCCCAGTTTATCCCGGATAAATTCCCGAAGCGCCGCCTTTCCCGGTGACTGCCGCACGGTTTCCGTCACGGCGGCGTATGTCTTCTCAAAATCCCCGCTCATGAGACTTTTCTCGATGCACCACCGGAGATAGACCGCCTGATGGCTGTACGCCGCGATATCTCCCACGGCAAGATGCTTTTCCCTGATGGCGCGAATGCGCCAGTCCGCCTCGTCAAGGATATCTTCCCGCGCCGCGTCGTAGGCCATGCGGTGCTGGAGCGGATGCCAGCGGTGCGGGTCAACGACGAAGCTCACGTGCTCCATCGCGTCCAGCAGCTTTTCCGCGCCATGGGTCTGCTTGTAGGCGATCTCCTCCGGGTAGAGCGGGATGAGCTGGTAAAAATTGATCTCCTCTCCGCCGGGGCGTCGGCATACGAAGCCCTCTTCTTCCACCTGCTGCGGCATGATAAGGAGCATGCCTGACAGATCGGTATCCGCCGCGAGGGGACCGCCGCAGTCGATGGTGTGCCCCCAGCCGAGCCAGGCCCCTTTCCTCACGCCCACGCGGGCCGTGGATTTCAGCTGCCGGATCGGCCAGTACCACTCATCCCCGTCATCGTTGATCTTCCAGTCTCCCGGCACCGCGATGGCCAGCTCCGCCCTTTCGAGGCGGTATTCCGCCAGCTCCGGCGGCACATCCATGCGGTGCGCGCCGAGGCCGACCGTCACGACGGTATAATAATCCTTGTCATCATGCGGCGGGATGACCGCCAGATCGAGACGCACGCCGATGGAAATGGCCTCCCTCCACACCGTCTCTATGGGGCCGAAATACGCGGCGATATGCGCTTCCGCCGCTTCCCGCTCCTCCTGCGTGTACACTTCGGCGAAAGGCCTGCCGTAATCTGCCTCGATGCCGGCGGCCAGCTCTTCCGCCCGGCGGCTGCCGCCGATCATCAGCGCCCGCTCCGCGCAGAACCAGGCGTTTTCCAGCGCGTCATCCCGGTCTTCCGCCTGCCCGGACAATGCGAAGCCGCGCCATGCCTCCGCGAGGCGGCATTGGAAATCCGCGTCCTCTCCCTGCTCCGGGAAAATCCCTTCCAGCGCGCGGATCGCCTTCTGCCATTCCCCCAGTCCCGCGTAGGCCGCGGCCAGGCGGGCCGTAAAAGCGCTGTTCCTGTCCTGCGGCGGCAGGTACAGCACGGCCTCCGCCATGGCCCGGTACTTTCCTTCCCGCTCCCACGCGTCGAGCTGCTCCAGCAGCGCCTGCTCATTCCGGCTGTCCATGATCTCCCACCTCTCTCCTCTGTCAGCGGAAAATTCCCGCCCTGCTTCCAAAGACTCCGTTTTCTCCATTGTAGCAAAATTTCCACACGCCGCGCGGTCTGCCTTTCGTATTTCTTTTCATTTCTTCCTTTTCCCAAAAGCGGGCAGCAAAAAAGCGGCGCCGAAGCGCCGCCTCTTATCTGTTTTCCGCCTGTTCCCGAAAATCGCCTGCCCGGACATAGCCGCTGCCCGTCAGGACGCCTGCCGCGCCTTTCTGCTGCAGCGCCGCTGCCGCCGCCGCTTTCAGAAACGCCTCTTTCCTCTCCGGCTCCGCGCCGCCGATGACGGTCACATCAATGCGCGCCCGGTGCGCGGGCAGCGGACAGTCTGCCTCCGCCGGGCCCTCGCTGAAGCACAGCACGGCCGTCGCCGCTTCCTGCGCGCCCATCACCGCGTCACTCCCGTCCGCTTCCGCCCGGAATCCCTCCGCCGCGAGCGCCTGAACGAGGGCCTCCTGATCCCACGCAGCCTCTCTCAGCAGCACAGCCGCATGGCAGAGGCCGGAAGTGTCCGCCGTATTCCGCCGCTCCGCTTCCGGGAAAGCGTCAAAAAATTCGTCGCCCCGATCCGGCGCGTACCGCAGGCTCACGCTGTAATCCAGCCCGATGAGGACAGCCTCCAGCAGCCCTTCCACGCCGCTGGCCCGCGTCTTTGTAAGCCACCGGCCGCTTTCCAGCCCCTCTTTCAGCCGCCGGAGCCAGCCAGGATTCAGCTTCGATAAGCCCGCCCGGTTCATCTGGAAGACCACCTGCACGGCGTGCCCGCTCATATCGAAGGTGAAGCGGCAGTAGCCCTCTTCCTTCCAGTCCTTCATGACCGGACCGAAAAGCGATTGAAATTCCCGGAAATTTTCCTCATTCACCGTGATGCAGGAAATCGAGCGGAGCTTTTCGTCTGCCGATTCGTCCAGCCCTTCCTGGAGCTTCTTATCGCATTCCGGATCGATCCAGTGATATTCCATCTCCTCGATGGACGCCCCGCGGAGGATCTCCTCCCGGAGCACCGTAAATTCGTGGTCGCCCGGCTCAAGGAAAAGCCCCCGCTCCACGGCGGCAAGCGCTCCTTCCTTATCGCCGAAGCAGCTCCGCAGCTTAGCCGCCTGCAGCCAGATCCACGGATAGTCCGGCTCTTCCTTCGTCCCCTGTTCAGCATATTTCCGCGCTTCCTCCAGACGTCCGCAGTACATGAGCGCCACCGAATAGCGGTAATACCACGTGCCGCACCCCGCGGCCCGCGCCTCCGAAGCGGGCATCCACTGCGCCGCCCGGTAATACCATTCGTAGCTGTCCAGATTGGCGCAGGCATAGGCGTACCACAGAGCGATCTCCAAGTCGCTCCGCGCCTCCTCTGCCGTGAAGCGGCCCCGGCGGACGCCATCTTCCATAAAATGCTGAAGATACTGGAACATCGCCATGAAATACCCTGCCGTCTCCCCGGTGAATCCTTCCAGCTCTTCTCTTTCCTTCTCTCCGAGAAGCGCCCTGCCCGAAGAAGAAGGCTGAGGCATCTCCGTTTTCAGGAGCCACGCCGTCCCGATGCGCCGGCGGAACGTATGGAAATAGCCCTGTCGGAATCCTTTCTCCTTGAAAAACGCTTCTGCCGCTTCCATGACAGGCTTCAGATCCCACGCGAGGATATCGAGATATCCCGTATACAGTCCGTCCGCTTCCCCGATAAAGGCCACCGCCGTTTCCCCGGCTTTTTCCGCCAGATGTCGTTTCAGCTCCTCCCGGAAACGGGCCGATGCGCCGTTCCTGTCTTCCTCGGCGAATTCATCAAGCCGCCACGCGAAAAAGCCCGGCGCGATGCCGTCCCGCCTTGCCGCGTCGTCCGGCCCGTCATTGGTCTCAAAATAGCCCCGCAGCAGCTCCGGGCAGGCCGTGCGGCCCCGCACTGTATCGATGCGCCAGTCCGCCTCCCTGTCCCGGATGGGCCGAAATGGATATGCCTCCTCCGCAGGCAGCGCTTCCGCTGTGATGTCCCACCGCTCCCGGAGCGGCAAAGGCGCGCGGAAAGACAGGTACGCCGCGCTGAACGCCGCGGCTCCGCTTCCCCCGTGAAAACAGATCACGCCCCGTCCGTCCCGGAATGCCAGCGAAAAAGCCGCATGAATCTCCGCCTCCGCCAGAAGCCGGGAAACCGCATCCCGCCCCGCGCCTTCCCCGCTTTCGGCGAGCGCATCCCGAATGCTGTCCTCCCTTTCTGTGAAGGCTTCCCAAAACGCTTCCGCGCGATTCCGGAAATTATTCCGAAAGAACGGGCACACCAAATGGTCCTCGCAGGCCCGGATAAAACGGACCGTATCCTCATCTCCGGGGCGGGCTTTCAGAGCCTCCTGAAAATACCGCATCGCCTCTCCTTCCCTGTCGAGATAGTACAGCGCGTATCCCGTGCGGAAATTCCAGCGGTAATCCCCTTTCAGCTCCGCTTCATGCGGCGCGAGCAGCGCCAGCGCCTTTTCAAACAGCGCCTGATCCTCCGGCCCGGCCAGATTGTTATAGGCCCGCGCCAGCTCGCTTTCCAGCTCCGGCGTCCGCTCCGTTTTCGGGATCGCCTCGATCATTTCCACAATTTTCCAGTATTCATCCTGTTCCGTCCATATCTGGCACTGATTGAGCGGTGTCATGGCGCATTCCTCCTGTGTATTTCTGCAAGGCCTGCCTCTTCGGCAGTCCCTGTATCGCAAGACATGTATTTTCTTCAGTATATCACAGGGACAATCCATGACCACAGCGCGCCGCCGCGCATCACCTGAAGAAAAGATCCGTCTCCGAATATTCCCTGTCCTTTGCTTTCCATCTTTCTTCAAACCCGCCCCCGCTTTCCCGCACAGCCGTGTTTCTCACTGAAAACGGGCACAAAAAAAGCAGTGCCGAAGCACTGCCTTTTCTGTAAAAATTAACCAACAACGAACAGCTGGTCGCCGCCCTGTACGGACTGACCCATGGTTACAGCGATGGACTTGATCGTGCCAGCGCACGGAGCCATGATCGGGTTGCCCATCTTCATAGCTTCCAGAACCATTACTTCGTCGCCTTCCTTAACAGCGTCGCCAACCTTCTTGGAGATGGTGGTGATCTTGCCAGGCATCGGGGAGTCAACAGCGGTTTCGCCAGCTGCAACCGGAGCTGCTGCTGCCGGAGCCGGAGCCGGTGCTGCCGCCGGAGCCGGAGCCGGAGCCGGTGCTGCTGCCGGAGCCGGAGCCGGTGCCGGAGCTGCTGCCGGAGCCGGTGCTGCTGCCGGAGCTGCTACTGCTGCGCCTTCGTTAACTTCTACATTGTAAGCTACACCATTAACCGTTACAGTAAATTTTCTCATTGTCTTTCCTCCTAAGATTTATATTTCTGACCGTCAGATCAGAAGTTCTGCTGCGCACCAGCAATGCGCGCCGCAGTAGTCCAACCATTGTTCTTCTGAGCAAGGCGAATGGAAGCTACTTCGCCGCCTTCCATGCAGGCGATAGCTGCAGCAATAGCTGCAACAACTGCGCCATTGTCAGCAGCCGGAGCCGCTGCAGGAGCTGCAGCCGGAGCCGGAGCCGCTGCACGAGCAGGAGCAGCTGCTGCGGCAGAAGTGGATCCACCTTCGGCAGGAGCGACAGCGGAACGCAGGTTCATCAACATTACGAGGCAAACTACTGCAACAATGGCGGTAAAGCCGGTAATGTAAACTAAGATATCCATCTGTCCCCATCCTTTCTAAATAATGTTGTATTCAAGCGGCCTTGATATTACAGCGGAATATTGTCGTGTTTCTTGGCCGGATGAAGTTCTCTCTTGCTTGCGAGCATAGACAGAGCATTGATGATATACGGACGGGAATCCTTCGGTTCGATGACCGCATCAACATAGCCGCGTTCAGCTGCTTTGTAAGGAGTAGCGAATTCTTCAACATATTCTTCAGTACGTTTATCCTTTTCGGGATCTTTCTTGAAGATGATGTTGGCAGCACCCGCCGGGCCCATAACAGCGATTTCTGCGGTCGGCCATGCGAATACCTGGTCAGCGCCCTGTTCACGGGAGCACATAGCGATGTAGGAACCGCCGTATGCTTTACGAACGATCAGGGTGACTTTCGGAACGGTTGCTTCGCAGTATGCGAACAGCATCTTAGCGCCGTGACGGATGACGCCTGCGTATTCCTGCTGTTTGCCGGGCAGGAAGCCAGGAACGTCGACGATGTTCAGCAGCGGGATGTTGAAGCAGTCGCAGAAGCGAATGAAGCGTGCAGCTTTATCGGAAGCATTGTAGTCGAGGCAGCCTGCCATGAAGGACGGCTGGTTCGCAATGATGCCGACGGTCTGGCCATCCATACGAGCGAAGCAGGTAATGATGTTCTTAGCCCAGTCCTTAGCTACATCATAGTATTCACCATTGTCGACAACGGATTTGATGATCTTGTACATATCGTACGGAGCATTCGGGTTGTCAGGCATAAGAGTGTTCAGAGATCCATCCGTACGGGTCGGATCATCGGTGGTCTCTACGACCGGAGCATCTTCCATGTTGTTGCTCGGCAGGAAGCTCAGGAGGTAACGGATCTGCTTAATGCAGTCTTCGTCATTCGGTGCCTGGAACTGAGCAACGCCGGAAACGGTGTTGTGGGTCTTTGCGCCGCCGAGAGCTTCAGCAGTGATGACTTCGCCGGTGACAGATTTAACGACTGCCGGGCCGGTGAGGAACATCTGGCTGGTGCCGTTGACCATGTAAATGAAGTCGGTCAGAGCCGGGGAATATACCGCGCCGCCTGCGGACGGTCCCATGATCGCGGAGATCTGCGGGATAACGCCGGAAGAAATGACGTTGTTCCAGAAGATCTTGCCGTAGCCGGACAGTGCGTCTACAGCTTCCTGAATACGAGCTCCGCCGGAGTCGTTCAGGCCTACGCACGGAGCGCCGACTTTCAGAGCCAGTTCCTGTACGTGAACGATCTTTGCAGCGTGCATTTCGCCGAGGGAGCCGCCTTCAACGGTGAAGTCCTGAGCGAATGCAAATACGAGTCTGCCGTCAACGGTGCCGTAGCCGGTGACTACGCCTTCGCCCGGGAGATCTTTCTTTTCCTGGCCGAAGTTGTGGCAGCGGGATTTAACAAATGCATCAACTTCTACAAAAGAGCCTTTGTCGAAGAGGAGATCGAGTCTTTCACGCGCGGTCAGCTTGCCTTTTTCATGCTGCTTTTCAACGCGTTTTTCCCCGCCCATAGCCTCTACGTGTGCGAGGTTCTTGTGAAGAAGTTCAATTCTTGCTTCAACAGAATACATTCTTACACCTCCAAAAAATTGGTATCCCCATTGGGGGAAGCGCCGAGCCGGAAAGCCCGGCGCTGAACTTCTAAATCATCTTGAGAAAGAACGAATTAGAAGGACGGGCCTCCCTGACGTTCGGTCAGTTCGATGAGAACGCCGGTTGCTTTCGGGTGCAGGAAAGCAATGTGGCAGCCGCCGGCACCTACGCGCCAATGTTTGTCGATCAGTGCTACGCCCTTTTCCTGGAGTTCGGTCAGAGCAGCGGTGATGTCGTCTACGCGGAGAGCGACATGCTGATAGCCGTCATGGCCGCCGTTCTTAGCGATGAAGCGAGCGATCGGGCCGTCTTCCGTGGTGGATCCCAGGAATTCCAGTTCGCATGCTTCCGTCTGAGCGGACGGTTTGAAGAAGCTGGTCGTTACGTGCTGATCTTCGACAGTTTCGTCTGCCATGGTCGGATCAAGGCCAAGAACTTCTTTCATCATTTTCTTCTTGCCTTCGAGATCGCTTACTGCGATGCCGACATGATCTACGCACAAAACTTTAAATGCCATAATAATTCCTCCTTTGAAATTATTTGAATATATCTCCCACGATGGAATCTACGACTGTGTAGGGATCTGTCTCCCGTTCATAGACGCGTTCCACGTAGTCGGCAAATTTGCCCGACGCCGTAATTTCTTCCATTACGTGGCGGGAAATACGATCATGAATCATCTCGCTCATCTCGCTCTTGACACGTTCGCGGCGTCTTTCTTCGAGAAGACCGGATTCTTCAAGATACTTGCGATGTTCATTCAGGCCGTTGACGACGTCTTCGATGCCCTTGCCTTCATTGGCGATGGTTCTCGCGATCGGAGGTCTCCAATCCTGAGCTTCGCCGAGATCGAGCATCATCTCAATTTCTACATTGAGACGATCGGCACCGTCGCGGTCGCATTTGTTGATGGCGTATACGTCGCCGATCTCCAGAATGCCCGCTTTGATCGCCTGGATGTCGTCGCCTAGTCCAGGTACGAGCACAATCAGTGTCGTATCCGCATTTTTAACAATATCAACTTCAGACTGACCGACGCCTACGGTTTCAATGAGGATGACATCCAGTCCCCAGGCATCCATCAATTTGACTGCATCAGCTGTCTTTCTGGACAAACCTCCCAGACTGCCGCGCGTACCCATGCTGCGGATATAAACACCCTGATCCAACGTCAGATCATTCATACGGATGCGGTCGCCGAGAATCGCGCCGCCGCTGAATGGACTTGTCGGGTCGATCGCACAAACGCCGACGGTTTTGCCCATCTTCCGGTAGAATTTTACGAGATTGTCTGACAGTGTGCTCTTACCCGCACCAGGCGCACCGGTAACACCGATGACCTGTGCACGACCAGTATGGTGATAGATCTCTTTCATGATCTCTTCATAGCCATCCTGCTCGTTTTCTACGATGGTTATTGCTCTCGCCAAGGCACGTCTGGAACCATTCCAAAAGTCTTTCATAGAAAATTCCATGGATGGTACCGCCTTTACATAAGAGTAAAAGTTGTGTACGGGGCCGCCTTTACGGCAGCCCCGCCGCAACTAAAAGCCTGTATCTGTCTTCCGAATCAGACGTTAGCTTTGATGAAGTCGATGATTTCTTTGGTCGGGGTGCCAGGGGTGAAGACAGCCTTCACGCCAGCAGCTTCGAGGCCGGGGATATCAGCAGCCGGGATTACGCCGCCGCCAATAACGAGGACGTCGCCCATTCCTTTTGCTTTCAGGCCTTCAACAACTTCCGGGAAAAGGGTGTTGTGAGCGCCGGAGAGCAGGGACAGAGCTACGACATCAACGTCTTCTGCGTCAGCTGCTTCAACGATCTGCGGTACGGTCTGACGAAGGCCGGTGTAAATAACTTCCATGCCTGCATCACGGAGAGCGCGAGCGACAACTTTAGCGCCGCGGTCATGTCCGTCGAGGCCCGGTTTTGCTACGAGTACTCTGATTTTCTTATCTGCCATAGTTGATTACCTCCAGAAAGTTCCCTTCAAATTAGAGAGTTACATGCGGTTTGAATTCGCCGAATACCTTGCGGAGTACGCCGCAGATTTCGCCGAGGGAGCAGTAAGCACGTACGCAGTCGAGGATGACCGGCATGAGGTTGACGGATTCATCAGCAGCTGCGGCTTCGAGTTTAGCCAGTTCTTCAGCAACCTTAGCGTTGTCGCGTTCAGCTTTAACCTTAGCGAGTTTCTTCTTCTGGAATTCACCAGCGGAAGCGTCTACGCGGAGCAGGCCTTCAACCGGTTTTTCTTCCTGCTGGAACTTGTTGACGCCGACAATGGTTCTTTCGCCGGATTCAACAGACATCTGCCAAGCGTAAGCAGCGTCCTGAATTTCTTTCTGGATGTAGCCTTTTTCGATTGCTTCGACAGCGCCGCCCATTTCGTCGATCTTCTTGATGTATTCCATTGCTTCTTTTTCGATAGCATTGGTCATAGCTTCTACATAGTAGGAGCCGCCGAGCGGATCGACTACGTCAGCCAGGCCGGATTCGTAAGCGATGATCTGCTGGGTGCGCAGAGCGATGGTTACGGATTCAGTGGTCGGCAGAGCGAGTGCTTCGTCACGGGAGTTGGTGTGCAGGGACTGGGTTCCGCCCATAACTGCTGCAGCTGCCTGGAGAGCTACACGAACGATGTTGTTGTTCGGCTGCTGAGCGGTCAGCATGGAGCCTGCGGTCTGGGTGTGGAAGCGCAGTTTCATGGACTTGGACTGTTCTGCATGGAAACGTTCCTTCAGGATACGAGCCCAAATACGACGGGATGCACGGAATTTAGCAACTTCTTCGAGTACGTTGTTGTGAGCGTTCCAGAAGAAGGACAGACGGCCAGCGAAGTCGTCGATCTTCATGCCAGCTTTCAGAGCCGCTTCGATGTAAGCGATGCCGTCAGCGATGGTGAAAGCGATTTCCTGTGCAGCGGTGGAGCCTGCTTCACGGATGTGGTAGCCGGAAATGGAGATGGTGTTCCACTTCGGTACGTTCTTGGAGCAGTATTCGAAAATGTTGGTGATCAGACGCATGGACGGTTTAACCGGGAAAATGTAGGTGCCGCGTGCGGAGTATTCTTTCAGAATATCGTTCTGAATGGTGCCGCGCAGTGCGGAAGCCGGTACGCCCTGTTTTTCAGCAACTGCGATGTACATAGCGAGCAGTACGGATGCAGAAGCGTTGATGGTCATGGAGGTGGAAACCTTGGAGAGATCGATCTGGTCGAAGAGGATTTCCATATCCTTCAGGGTGTCGATAGCTACGCCTACTTTGCCGATTTCGCCCTGAGCCATAGCATCGTCGGAGTCATAACCGATCTGGGTCGGGAGGTCGAATGCAACGGACAGGCCGGTGCCGCCGTTTTCGATCAGGTAACGATAACGCTTGTTGGATTCTTCAGCGGTAGCGAAGCCAGCGTACATACGCATGGTCCAGAAGCGAGAACGGTACATGGTCGGCTGTACGCCGCGGGTGTAAGGATATTCACCCGGGAGTCCCAGGTCGTTTTCGTAGTCGAAACCTTCAATGTCGAGAGGGGTGTAGACTTTGTTGTGTCTAAGTCCTACTCTTTCCGGGAACTTTGCTTCAGCTTTTTTGCAGTCTGCCTCGTACTTTTCGAGTTTGGCTTTCAGGGATTCATTTGCCATAAGTTCATCTTCCTCCTAAAAAGAATTGATACCGGAGCTTTTCGCCGTGCAGGAACTGCGCATTTCCTGTCTTCTAATTTCTGCATGCGCCGCTCCAAATGTTGGATCCTCAGAGGATGCCCTGCTGCGGTTTGTGCTGCCGCAGCAGTTCCTCAGGATTCTTTTATGATTAACTGCCAGCGGGCAGCGAATCAAGCAGATGGAAATAGAGCGATTATTTCGCCAGCTTCATGGTGCCGGTCTTTGCCAGGCGTTCATGGAAGGAGAATGCTTCTTCCAGGATATGCGGGGTCTGGGAGTTGCCGCAGGCCGCGCATGCTCTTTCGAAGTAATCCATGAGCAGGTCTCTGTAGTCAGGATGAGCAACGTTGTTGATGATGACTTTTGCTCTTTCCTTCGGGGTCAGGCCGCGAACATCTGCGACGCCCTGTTCGGAAATGAACACATGGGTGTCGTGTTCGGTGTGGTCGACATGAGAGCACATCGGAACAACTGCGGAGATATCGCCGTGTTTCGCGGTGCTGTGGCAGAAGAAGCAGGACAGGTAAGCGTTGCGGGCGAAGTCGCCGGAGCCGCCGATGCCGTTCATCATCTTCGTGCCGCTGGTGTGGGTGGAGTTTACATGGCCGTAAATATCCATTTCCAGAGCGGTGTTCATGCCGATAACGCCGATGCGGCGTACAACTTCACCGTTGTTGGAGATCTCTTCCGGACGAAGGATGATCTTCTGACGGTACGTGTCAATGTTCTTGTAGAAACGCTGAAGTCCTTCCGGAGACGGGGACAGGGAGGTGCCGGAGATCATGTCGATCTTGCCTGCGTCGATCAGGTCGAACATGCCGTCCTGGATGACTTCGGTGTATACGGAGAGGTTCTTGAAGTCGGAACGTACGAGGCCGTTGATGACAGCGTTCGCTACGTTGCCTACGCCGGACTGCAGCGGGAGCAGATTTTCCGGCAGTCTGCCGTGTTTGACTTCGTTGGTCAGGAATTCTACCAGGTTGTCGCCCATCTTGATCGCGTCGTCGTCGAGAGCAGCCAGAGCGCGGGTCACGTCAGGCATGTCGCACGGAACGATAGCGACGATCTTTTCCGGATCGACCGGAATGTAGGTGGTGCCGATGCGGTCGCCTGCATGGGTGATCGGAATCGGTTTGCGGAAAGGCGGATTCGGCATTTCGATGATGTCGTGCATGCCTTCGAGAGCCACCGGCTGGGTCGTATTGACTTCGATGATGACTTTCTTTGCCTGGCTGACAAATACCGGGGTATTGCCGAGCGCCGTGGTCGGAATAATGTTGCCTTCCGGAGTAATCTTGCAGGCTTCGACTACTGCAAAGTCAGGTCCGGTGACGCGTTCGCCTTTCGCGTTGCAGAAGAAGCCTTCACGGAACTGCTGAGCGGAGTGGCTGAGGTGCAGGTCGGCATAGCCGAGGGCGCCGCAGTTGATCGCTTTGCGCAGGGTAGCGTTGGTCTGGTACGGAGTGCGCAGACGCACGCCGTTCGCTTCGACCAGTTCCTGGTCGATCTGGCTGCCGGTGGATGCGCCGGACCAGATGTCTACCTTGAAGGGGGTCTCCTTCATTCTTTCAGCCAGTTCATGCATGGTGATCTTCGGATAGCCGCAGGGCGTAAAGCCGGAAATGCCGATGATGTCGCCAGGCTGAATCATGGCCGCAGCGGTTTTCGCGTCGCAGACTTTGGAAAGCAGGGACTTGTCCTCAATTCTGCTCAGAAATTCGCTGTCGTTGGTATCGATCATACTATCATCCTCCCAAAAAACTAAAAATGAATTTATTAAAAGCTGCAGGATTACCTCAGCTTTTGGAACAGGATCAGGTGTCTATACCTATTTATAAACAAATTTCCTCTCAATCTTATTGTAGTTGAGTCATTCTTTAATGTCAACTGACGGAAAATACCGGTCATTCGCCGGGCATAGGGCATACCTTTGCCTGACCTATAATATTATATCACAAAATCCCTTTCGGTCTTTACTTATTCTCGCCGGGCGGGCGCTAAATTGTCTAACAGAGGGTATAAAAATTTCTTATTGAAGTACCGGCCCCGTTTCTGCCGCAAAGCGGCGGCTGCCCCTTGACAAACCGCCGCTTCTAAAAATCTCGTTATAGTTTCTATATTTTTCTATCCTCTTCGTCCTCCTCTTCGGAGACGCAGAAAGCGCAGAGCGCCCAGAAGCAGAATGATACGGCCCGGCTGAAGAGGACATAATCTCCCAAGCCGTACACGGCCATGCCCGACGCGGCGAGCGCCCCGCCGAGGCCCGCCGCCCGTCCGAAAGCCGAAGTCCCGCGCCGCCAGAGCCTCGCCGCCGCGAATCCGTGGCCGAAGAAGAGAATGAAGTAAAAGATCCCTCCGGGCAGGCCGATCTCCGCGGGAATGGAGAGGTACATATTATGCGCGTGGTAGATGATGACGTTCGGATCGGCGATAAAATAATTGTACGCCGGATAGGCTTCAAAGTACGCGCCCCAGCCGACGCCGGTCAGGGGATGTTCCTCGATCATCATTTCCGTGCTGTCCCACAGGGCCACGCGGAGAAGGATGGATGTATCCTCTCCGGAAAAAAGGGACAGGAACCGCTCCGTGATCTGGCCGTGATACAGGAGGAGCACCGCCGGCACGGCAAGGAAGATCAGCCAGATCCGCCGGTCGTAGAGGAAGCCCAGCACGGCGGCCATGACGGCAAGGCTCACCCAGGCCCCGCGGGAATAGGTGAGAAGCAGACACAGGACGAGCGCCGCCGCGAAGCCAAGGATCATCCCCCTTTGTCCCTTATGCGTATCCAGCAGAGCAAAGGGCGTGAAGAGGCCGATCATCATGAGGAGGTAGCCTGCCAGGAGATTCGGATTTTCCAGTGTGGAATACATCCGGCGGTACAGGAGGGGGAACCGCTCCGGGTCCACCCAGTCCTGCGCGGCGATCTCCGCGGACATATGACCGATGTCGGCGAACTGCCACAGGCCGTAGGCGATCACGCACACCGCCGCCGCCGCGATGACCGCGAGCATCCTGCGCCGTTCCTTTTCCGTCCGGATATAGGAGACGATGAGCAGGTACATCGCGGCGTACATGCAGGGGAGGAAACACCAGTTGAAAAGAGAGAACGCCCGGTCCACGGAGAAAATGATGGACAGCGCGGAGCACGCAAAAAATCCCGCTGCCGCCAGCGGGAAAGGCCCCGTCCGCCATTCCCCCCGCCCGAAGCGGAGCCGCCGGTATACGGCAAGGACGGCCGCCGCCAGAAGGGGCACGTAGAGAAGGAACGCGTCGAGCGGCGTCAGGAAAACGGCCGCGTAGGTGAGATAGATGATGGCCTGCCGGGAATCGATCTTCCCCAGACTGCGAGAGGTCATGGGACGCCTCATTTCAGCAAATGTAAAGAAATGGAAAATGCTTTATCCATTATATAAGAAGGCCCTGAAAATAAGAAGGCCCTGAAGAAGAAATGCCGTGCCTGAACCCTTTGTTATTGACAGTTTCCCATAGGGGTGATACGATTTTTTCAATTACACTGATCCGTCCCGCGGGACGGCGCGGTCTTTCCGCATGGTTTTTCAAGGAGGTATGTACATGAAAAAAGCTCTGAAATGGCTCGCTCTCGCATCTGCGGGGCTTCTCGCGGCCGGCGTCATCTCCGGCTGCGGTTCTTCCGACAAGGCGGCTCCCGCCAAAGCAGACAGCGGCAAGGCGGTCACCCTCAAAGTCGGCGCGACGCCTGTGCCCCACGGCGAGATCCTCGCCGCTATCAAGGATGATCTGGCAAAGGACGGCGTCAATCTGGAAATCGTAGAATTCAACGACTACGTGCAGCCGAATCTGGCGCTGAACGACAAGGAGCTGGACGCGAACTATTTCCAGCACAAGCCGTACCTGGATGAATTCTGCAAAGACCGCGGCATCGAGCTCGTTTCCGCAGCGGGCATCCATCTGGAACCGATGTCCGTCTACTCCGCAAAGTATAAAGACCTGAAAGACCTGCCGGAAGGCGCGCACGTGGCGATCCCGAATGATCCCACCAACGGCGGCCGCGCGCTGCTGGTCCTCCAGTCCGCAGGCCTCCTGAAGCTCCGCGACGGCGCGCCCATCACGGCGACCCCGCAGGATATCGCGGAAAACCCGAAGAATCTCCAGATCTCCGAACTGGAAGCGCCGCAGCTTCCCCGCTCTCTGGAAGATACCGACGCGGCGGTCATCAACATCAATTTCGCGCTTCAGGCGAAACTGGATCCGTCTCAGGCCATCTTCACGGAAAGCAAGGATTCTCCCTATGTCAATATCGTCGCTGTCCGCAAGGGCGATGAAAATCGTCCGGAGATCCAGAAACTGGTGAAAGCGCTCGAAAGCCAGAAAGTCAAAGATTTCCTGAACGACAAGTACAAAGGCGCGATCATTGCCGCATTCTGATCCGCAGCAAAAAAAGCATCCCATCTGCAAAAGAGGGATGCTTTTTTATTGCCTTCCGTCAGTCAAATTCTTTTTCCTTCCCGGCGCTGATCGTGGTATGATCTCCCACCGGCACGGAGAAGCCCACTCTCGCCCGGCCGTCTGTGCCCTCGCCGCTTCTGTAGCGCGCGCGCAGGTCGCCGTGGATCTCGATGATGGGCTTTTTCTTTTCCTTATGCGGACCTTTCCATCCGTGAGCCGCCAGCTCCCGGCGGTAGCTCTTCGTCATTTTCCCCAGTTCTTCCCGATCGGCGTCGGTGAGATCCCGGCCGTTATCCATCAGGTCGATCATGACGCCCGCCAGTTCATACCGGCTCATGCCGGTGCGCCCTTCAAAGTACGTCGGCGGATAGCCCGGCGACTTCTCTTCGCCGCACATCCGGACGACTGCCCGGTATTCCCAGGTATTCTCTCCCGCCGCCTCGAACGAATTGGGCGCGAACACATTGTACGCCGACGCGCTCCCCGCGAAAAAGAGAAGGACGAACGCTGTCAGCGCAGCGGCTATCTTTTTCATGATCCGCACACCGTGTGCTCGATGACCCGGAGGAGCTCTTCCCGTCCGCGGTTATCCTGTGAGGAATAAGCGATGGGCGGATTTTCTCCGGGGAAAAGCTTCTGCACTTCCCGCAGATTCTTGGCGCGCTCGCCGCTGCCCAGTTTGTCCGCCTTTGTCCCGATGATCTGCAGGGGGATGCCGATCTCTCGCAGCCATTCATACGCCTTCCTGTCGATGGGAAGGCCGGGATGGCGCAGGTCCACCAGCAGGCACAGCAGGGCGAGCGAGGGAGAGGTCTTCACGTACTCCGCGATGAAATCCGACCAGGTGTCCTTATTCTGCTGCGCCGCCTTGGCGAAGCCGTACCCCGGCAGATCCACCAGGTACCAGTCCTGCCGCTCTTCTTCTCCGGCGTCATTCTTCCGGCGCGACTGGATGGAAAAATAATTGATGGTCCTCGTCTTGCCCGGCTCCCGGCTGACCAGCGCGAGGCGGCGCTGTCCGCAGAGAGAATTGATGAGCGACGATTTCCCCACATTGGAACGACCGAGAAAGGCGATCTCCGGTTTCCCGTCTCCCGCGTACTGGCTGCGCCCCACCGCGGAGCGCACATACGCCGAGGAGAAAATATGAAATTTCCCGATCTCTTTGACTTCAGCCATTTTCTTTCACCAACGCATGTTCCAATACCTGATCCATGTTTTTCACATAGACAAAATTCAATTTATCCCGCACGGATTCGGGAAGCTCGTCCAGATCCTTCTTGTTCTGCACCGGCAGGAGCACCTGCGTGATGCCGAACTGGTCGGCGGCGAGCACTTTTTCTTTCACTCCGCCGATGGGGAGCACTTCGCCGGACAGGGTGATCTCCCCGGTCATGGCGGTATCGCTCCGCACCTTCCGTTTCGTGAAAGCCGACGCCATGGCCGTCGCCATGGTGATGCCCGCCGACGGGCCGTCCTTCGGGATGGCTCCTTCCGGCAGGTGGATATGGATATCCAGCTTTTCATAGAAATCATCAGCCAGCCCCAGCGATTCCGCGCGGCTCCGCACATAGGTGTACGCTGCTTCCGCCGACTCTTTCATGACGTCGCCCAGCTGTCCCGTGAGGATCAGTTTGCCGTGGCCTTTGAGAGCCACCGCTTCCGTATCGAGCACTTCGCCGCCCGCCGCGGTCCACGCCAGCCCGTTCACCCGGCCCACCGCCGGCGGATGGCTTTCCGCCATGGGCAGGAATTTCACCGGCCCCAGGTAGTCTTCCAGCGTCTTCGCCGAGAGCGCCGGTACGGTATCGTCTTTCAAGACGATCTTCTTCGCCGATTTCCGGCAGAGCGCCGCGATGGTCCGCTCCAGTTCGCGCACCCCGGCCTCTCTCGTATAGCTGCGGATGATCCGCCGGAGGAGCGGCGCGGGAAAGCGGATATCTTCACCGGTCAGGCCGTTCCGTTCCCTCTGCCGCGGCACGAGATAGCGCTTTGCGATCTCCATTTTTTCCTCTTCCGTATAGCCGGAAAGGGAGATCACTTCCATGCGGTCCATGAGCGCCGGCGGGATCGTGGCGGCGCTGTTCGCCGTGGCGATGAAAAATACGTGGGACAGATCGAAGGGCATGTCCAGATAGTTGTCTGTAAAGGTCTTATTCTGCTCCGGATCGAGCGCCTCCAGCAGCGCCGAAGCGGGATCGCCGCGGAAATCGGACCCCACTTTGTCGATCTCGTCAAGAAGGATGACCGGATTCATGGACTTCGCCTGCGCCACTGCCTCAATGAAGCGGCCCGGCATCGCGCCGATGTAGGTGCGCCGGTGCCCGCGGATCTCCGCCTCATCGTGGATGCCGCCGAGGGCGATGCGGGCAAAGTTTCGGCCCATCGCCCGGGCGATCGACCGGGCCAGGCTCGTCTTGCCCACGCCGGGCGGTCCGATGAAGCAGAGGATGGAGCCTTTCGCGTTCGGTGCGAGGATCCGCACCGCCAGGTATTCCAGGATACGCTCCTTCACCTTTTTCAGGCCGTAATGATCCTCGTCGAGCATGCGCTGTGCTTTCGGCAGATCCAGATTGTCCTTCGTCTCCTCGCCCCAGGGCATGTCGAAGATCCAGTCCAGATAATTCCGGATCACCGCAGATTCCGCCATCATGGGAGGCATCGTCTCCAGACGGGAGATCTCCTTCTCCACCTTTTCCCGGATGTCTCCCGGAATGGCGCTCTTCTCCAGCTTCTCCCGGTACTCTTCCGCTTCTTCCTCCGACGTCATATGGTCGCCCAGCTGGTCATGGATGGTCTTGATCTTCTGGCGGAGATAGTAGTCGTGCTGCTCCTTTTCCATGCGGCGCCGCACTTCTTCATTCAGCTTCGCTTCCATCGCGCCGATCTCCACTTCCGTATCGACCAGCACTTTCACCCGCTCGAGACGCTTTGTGATGTGGTTCTCTTCCAGCACGAGCTGCCGCTCCTTCGGCGCCACGAGAAGCTGCGAAGCGATGAAATCCGCCGTCTGTCCCGCGTCTTCCATGGCCTTCAGCTGATTCATGAGTTCGTCGGGCAGATTCTGCTTCGTCTCCGAGAGCCACCGGAAGAATCCTTTCAGGATCACCCGGCGGTACGCTTCCATCTCCACGTGCGCCCCCTGGATCTCTTCCACATCCCGGACAGCCGCCTGCAGGATGCCGTCTTTCCGCTCCATGGAAACGGCTTCTACGCGGGAGATGCCCTCCGCCAGCACGCGGATGATGCCGCCCGGCAGCTGGAGCATCTGCTTGATCTTGACTACTGTGCCCGTCTGGTACAGATCCTGCGGCGCCGGCGCTTCCGTCTCTGCGTCTTTCTGCATGAACATCGCCAGATACCGGTCCGCGTCCACCGCGCGGCGCACGGCGGCGGCCGACTCCTTCCGGCCGATATCCAGATTGACTGTCATATGGGGATACACCACCACATCCCGCAGCGGGACGACCGGCAGCGTCAGCATTTCTGTATGTTGATTTTCTAATTCACTCATAATGTTCCTCCGTTGTATTTGTATTGTAACACAGCGTGAATTACATATCTATCTCTATCAATTTCCTTCAAATTCTATTAATCTTTATTCAATTCTATCATTCCAATTTAATAGGCAAGAGCCGTTTCGAAAAAATGAAGAAAAAGACTGTAATGGAATGGATCCACTACAGCCTTTTCTGAGCTTACTGCGCGGAGCTGTCTCCCGAAGAGGCTGCTTCTTCGCATTCGAGGAGCGGCTCTTTTCCGCTGAGCACGACATCCTCGGTAATTCTGCATGTCTTCACATTTTTCATGCCCGGCACTTCATACATGACCCGCTGCATGATCTTTTCAATGATCGCGCGGAGCCCGCGGGCGCCGGTATTTCTCTCGATGGCCTTCTTCGCGATGGCCCGGATCGCCGCTTCATCAAATTCCAGATCCACGTGATCCATGGAAAGCAGCTTCTTGTACTGCTTCACGAGGGCGTTCTTCGGCTCCGTCAGGATGCGGACGAGAGCGTCTTCATCGAGCGGATGCAGGCTCACCACCACGGGGAGACGTCCGATGAATTCCGGGATGAGCCCGAATTTCAGGAGGTCTTCCGGCTGCACCTGCTGAAGGATCTCGCCCATGCGGCGTTCCTCTTTCCGATGGATATCCGCGCCGAATCCGATGGTGCTCTTCGTCATGCGCCGCGCGATCACCCGGTCGATGCCGTCGAAAGCGCCGCCGCAGATAAAGAGGATATTGGACGTATCGATCTGGATCATTTCCTGATTCGGATGCTTGCGCCCGCCCTGGGGCGGAACGCTCGCCACAGTGCCCTCAAGGATCTTGAGGAGCGCCTGCTGCACGCCTTCGCCGGATACGTCTCTCGTGATGGAGGGATTGTCCGATTTGCGGGCGATCTTATCGATCTCATCGATATAGATGATGCCCCGCTCCGCTTTCTCAATATCGTAATCCGCCGCCTGGATGAGCCGGAGGAGGATATTCTCCACATCCTCGCCCACATAGCCCGCTTCCGTAAGGCTCGTCGCGTCGGAAATGGCGAAGGGCACATCGAGAAAGCGCGCCAGCGTCTGCGCGAGGAGGGTCTTGCCGCTCCCCGTCGGCCCGAGCATGACGATATTCGATTTCTGGAGCTCCACATCGTCGCCGGAATTTTCCGACTGGATGCGTTTGTAATGATTGTATACCGCCACGGCAAGGGCGATCTTCGCGTCGTCCTGGCCGATGACGTACTGATCGAGATGCGCTTTGATCTCAGACGGCACGGGCAGTTCAAATTTCACTGCCTGCCGACGGGGATCATTCTTCATCTCTTCTTTCAGGATGTTCTGGCAGACTTCAATGCACTCATTGCAGATATAGACGCCCGGGCCGGCGATGAGTTTCTCCACTTCGTCGCCGGAGCGGCCGCAGAAGCTGCACACCGGAGGCATGCCGCGGTTATTATTTTCCACTGCTCCTCCTTATGCTTTCGCCAATTCATTGCGGGTCAGGATCTTGTCGATGAGCCCGTAGTCGAGCGCCTGCTGCGCTGTCATGAAGTTATCTCTCTCCGTATCCTGCTGGATCTTTTCGACCGGCTGGCCGCTGTGCGCGGAGAGGATGCCGTTCAGTTCTTCCCGGAGACGGAGGATCTCTCTCGCGTGGATCTCGATCTCCGTCGCCTGGCCCTGCACGCCTCCGAGAGGCTGATGGATCATCACATTGGCATGGGGCAGAGCGTAGCGCTTGCCCGCCGCGCCGCTCGTGAGGAGCACCGCCGCCATGCTCGCGCAGGAACCGATACAGATGGTGGATACATCCGGCCGGATATACTGCATCGTATCGTAGATCGCCATACCGGCGGTCACGACGCCGCCGGGGCTGTTGATATACAAATGAATGTCCTTATCCGGATTCTCCGCTTCCAGGAAAAGGAGCTGCGCGATGATCACATTTGCGGAGTGATCGTCGATCGGCCCGTCCAGGAAGATGATCCGGTCTTTCAGAAGACGGGAGTAAATGTCGTAGGAGCGTTCTCCGCGGGCCGTCTGTTCAACAACAATCGGTACATAAGCCATGAGATCAACCCCTTTCGCCTGAGGCTTATTCCTTATCGGCTTCTGCCGCTTCCGTCTCTTCCTTTTCGGCTTTCTTCGCCGCGGTCTTCTTCGCCGGAGCTTTTCTCGTTCTCTTCGGCTTTTCCGCCGGCGCTTCTTCCGCAGCCGGTGCTTCTTCCGCCGGAGCCGCTGCCGGAGCTTCTTCAGCCTTGTCAGCCGCTTCTTCTTCTCTCTTTGCCGCGCCGTAAATGAAAGCCGCCGCTTTCTTGCGGGTAACGGATGCGATCAGCATGCCTACACGGTTTTCTTCTTTGATGATCTTGACGACGTCCTTCGGGTCAGCGCCGAACTGCTGCGCCATGCTGTATACTTCCATGGACAGGTCCTGGTCGGTGACTTTCAGATCTTCCTTCTCTGCGATAGCGGAGAGGACGAGGCTCTGACGGACGGTCTCCTTCGCGGTCGCTTCATAATCTTTGCGAAGATCCGCTTCGGTCTTATTGATGGTCTTCAGGTAATCTTCAAAAGTGGATTTATTCGCTTCGATATTCAGCTTCATTTCCTGAATCATTTCGTCGATACGCTGTTCCACCATTTCCTGCGGGATATCGACTTCCGCGTTTGCTACGGCCTGATCGACCAGCGCGTTGTGGTACGCTTCTTCCGCGTCCTGGAATGCGCGGAGCTGCATCTGCTGCTTCAGGCTCGCTTTCAGTTCATCCAGCGTGTCGTACTTGCTCACGGATTTCGCGAATTCGTCGTTCAGTTCGGGAATGACCTTGCGCTTCACGTCGTTGATATGTACGGAGAATTCCGCTTCCTTGCCTGCCAGGTCTTTCACGAAGTAGTCCGCCGGGAAGGTGACCTTCACGAGGACGTCTTCGCCCGCCTTGTGGCCGACGAGCTGGTCTTCAAATCCCGGGATAAAGCTCTGGGAGCCGATCTCCAGCGGGTAGGTCTTGCCTTCGCCGCCCGCGAAAGGCTGACCGTCGATCTTGCCCTGGAAGTCGATGATCGCGTAGTCGCCCTTTTCGAGTTCCGCGCCTTCCTTCACTTCGAGGCGCGCGCCCTGTTCAGCGGCTCTCTTGAGCTGCGCTTCCACGGCTTCATCGGGGATCTCCGGATGCGCGTGATGCGCGGTGAGGCCCTTGTATTCGCCGAGCTTGACTTCCGGCTGCTTCACGAATTCAGCAGTGAAAACGGCGCCTTCCGTTTCGGAGAAAGAAACGGTATTGACTTCCGGAGTGGTGACCGGCACGAGCTTCTGTTCTCTCAGCGCTTCATTCATCGCCTGATTGGCGACGATGTCTTCCGCTTCGCTCGCCACGCCTTCCTTGCCGATGTACATTTCCAGCACCTTGCGCGGAGCCTTGCCCTTACGGAAGCCTTTCAGACGGATCTGATCCGCAATGCGGGCCACCGCCTGCTTGAATCCCTTCTGTACATCTTCCGCGGTGACTTCGATGGTCAATTTCACCTTGTGCTGATCCAGTGCTTCTGCCTTTACGTTCATAAAATACTATTCCTCCTTAAGTCAGCTGCGCCGACAAATTTCATGGCATGGATCCTTTTCATCAGGATACAAACTGCAAGATAAATTTTATCATAAAAGGCTGAAAAGTACAAATTTCCCCGCGCTTTCCCGGCCTTTTCCCTCATGAAAAAAGACGCCCCGAAGAGCGTCTCTTTTGATCTGTCATTCGATCTCCTGGCCCTTTGTGTCCTTGACGAAGAGGAGCACATTGAGCGCCGCCGCCAGGTATACGCCGGAGAGGAGCAGGAACGCCGTGCCGAAGCCTTCGTTCTGCGCGATCGTGCCGATGATGACCGGAGCGAAACCGCCTACTGCGCGGCCCGTATTGAAGATAAAATTCTGCGCCGTGGAGCGCGCGTCTGTGGTGTAATTCTCGGAAAGGAGCGTGCCGTAGCCGGCCATCATGCCGTTGCAGAAGAAGCCGAGGAACGCGCCGCCGAAGAGGAGCGCCATGGGCGTGCCCAGATTGACATACACATAGACCATCGCCGCGGAGCACACATAGAAGAGCAGGTACGGCTTCTTGCGGCCCAGGCGGTCGGAGAGCCAGCCGAATACGTAGATGCCGGCGATCATGCCGATGACGGTGACGATCATCCAGCCCGCCATGGAATTGGTGGTGAGGCCGTGTTCCTTCAGAAGGATCATCGGGAGCCACACCATGATGCCGTAATAGCCGAAGTTCTGCACGCTCGTCATGATGGTGAGCGCCACCGTGGTGATGATGCGGGACGGGCTGTTGAAGAGAAGGATCAGCGGGAATTTATGAGTCGCTTCCAGGGTCTCCATTTCCTTTTCCGTGAGCGTCTCGCCTCTGTCAAAGCGTTCTTTCAGCTCTTTCTTGAGAGCCTTGCGCTTCAGCCACATCGGAGGTTCCTGGATGCCCTTTCTGGACCATGCCGCGAGCAGCGCCGGAGCCACGCCCACAAGGAAGAGGCCGCGCCAGCCGTAAGAAGGCATGATCGCCGCCGCCAGCACCGCCGCCAGCACCGCGCCGGCCTGCCAGCCCATGGCCACGCCTGCCGTCGCGCGGGCACGCTTCGCCGCAGGCCAGGTCTCCGCGACGAGGGTCATGCCGATGCCGTATTCGCCGCCCAGGCCGAGCCCAGCGAGGAAGCGGAAGATCTCAAGATGCGACGCCGAGTCCGCGAAGGCGCACGCCCCGGTAAAGATAGAGAAAAGAACGATCGTGACGGCGAAGGTGTGGACGCGGCCCACATAATCCGCCATGATGCCGAACAAATACCCGCCCAGGACCGTGCCGATCAGCGTATACGTGGCAATGAGGCCGCCTTCGCCGAGAGACAGCCCGAATTCGGCGACGATCGCCGCCATGGCGAAAGAAAGGATCAGTACGTCGAGCCCGTCCATCGCGTACCCGATGATCGAAGCCCACATGATCTTCCAGCGTTCTTTGTGCGTGACGCCGGTTTCTTCAAATTCCAGTTCTTCCAGAGTCTTTTCTGCCATCTGTTTCCCTCCCCTTAAAAACCCGCGCCGCGGCGCGGGAATGCACACACTGTCATTTATTCTAATATAAATACAGCCCATTGCAAGAGTTTAATAAAATTTTTATTTTGGCGCTTTCCTTCTGGGGAAAAGCGCGTTCCCCTCCGCGGGCGCATAAAAAAGAGCCCCGCTCCGGAGCTCTCAGTGTCTTTTCTTTTTCAGGAAACCGCCCTGCACTTCCCTCACGTCGAAGACGGAAAGGAACGCCTGCGGATCGATGTCGTGGGTGATGAATTTGAGGCGCGTCACTTCGAGACGGGAAATGACGCAGTAGAGGATATTCTTATCGTTTCGAAGATAACCCCCTTCACCGTGGATGAATGTCACCGCGCGGTGCATCTGGTTCATGATGGCGTCGCCCACTTCGTCGGACTTCTCCGTGACGATGAAGACACCCTTCGATTCATCGAGGCCCGCGGAGACGATATCGATCATCTTCGAGCAGATGAAGTACGCCACGAGGGAATACATGGCGCTGTTCCAGCTGAAAACGAAGCCCGCGCTGCCGAGGATGAAAATATTGCAGAACATGACGATCTCCCCCACGGAGAAAGCCGACCGCCGGTCGAGCCAGATCGCCATGATCTCCGTGCCGTCCAGCGAGCCGCCGCTCCGAATGACGATGCCCACGCCGATCCCGATGATGACTCCGCCGAAGATGGTCGCCAGGAAGGGGTCCGTCGTGAATGGCGGCATCTCCTCAAAAATGGGGCTCCAGAAGGAGAGGATGAGGACGGCCGCCGTGGCGTACGCCGCGAGGCTCGCTCCCACTTTCCGGTATCCCAGGATGAAAAAGGGGATATTCAGCAGCACCACCCACACGCTGAAAGGGATGCCGGTGAGCTCCGTCGCGATCAGCCCCACGCCGACCACGCCGCCGTCGATGATCTGATTCGGCACGAGGAAAAGATTCAGCCCGGCGGAATAGATCATGGCCCCCACAAAGAGGCCCACCAGATGCTCCAGAATGCTCTTCACCGAAGGAAGCGCTCTGCCCGCAATAGTCATGCTCCACCTCCCATACAGAAAAGCGCTGCTTCTCCGCAGCGCCCTCACATATAAATTGGCGGAAGGGATGGGATTCGAACCCATGAACCTCTCACGAAGTTAACGGTTTTCAAGACCGCCTCCTTCAACCGCTCGGACACCCTTCCATAACAGTAACATTTTATATAATCCTTTTTTTATTGTCAATCCGCCTTTCCCGCTGCTCTGCGCCGCTGTGCTACAATAAAAGGAAAAACAGAAAGGAGATCTGCCATGCGCCTCTTGTCCCTCTTCCTCGCCGCTGCGCTCCTCGCGCCGTGTCTTACCGCTTCCGCCTGGACGGAAAACGCCGCGCCCCCGCCGCCCTTCGGCGAAGACCGTCCCGTGCCCGCCCTCCTCAAAAACGGGGATTACACGAGAAGCCGCGAAAGCGGCGGCGACACCGGCTGGCTCCGGAAAGACGGCGCTGTCTTCTTCGCGGAAGGCTCCGCGGACGATCCCCTCCCGCCGTACACCGTCGGGAAAGGCCGGCTCCGCATCATTCTCTGGCTGCGGCCGGGCGAGCCCCTTCCCGGAGGCCTCTCCGTCGGCTCGCCCGCGGCGGATGTGATCCGCCGTTTCGGAAAAGTCTATCCCTACAGCCGCGCCGACATTTACCAAAATGAACCGGACACGGGCATGTACACGGAGAATACCTTCAGAGCTCCCGGCGGAAAGGAATTCCGCTGCTGGACGCTCACCTACTTCGATAAAAACGGCCGCTGGGTGCAGTTCCTCATCGACAGGGACACGAAAAAGATCGCCCTCTGCGCCGCCTGGGAAGGCAGCTCGCTCCGCTGCCCCGGCACGGCCGCGGCGGACGCGCTCTCCGCATGGGGACTCTGGCGCCTCATTCTCGGGACGGACAAAGCGGGCGGCGAGCTCCGCTTCTGACCGCCTTGCGCCGCTCTTTTCCCCGCTATATAATAAAACGATTCTATTCCCCTTGTTTGAGGATACAAGCCGCCTTCCGGCGCAAAGAAAGGAATTCCCATGGACATCCTCCATATCCTTGTCAATGACATCCTGCCCCTCTTCCTCTTCATCGCGGCGGGATACTTTCTGGATTCGAAATTCACCCTTGATCTGAATACATACAACAAGCTCGTCATCTGGGTCATCCTGCCCAGCTTCATTCTTTACAGCATGGTGCAGTACAGGCCGGACATGTCATCGCTCATCCTCATCCCGGCCTTCATCATCCTGCTTCTTCTCATGCTCCTCATCGCCCGCGCGACAGCCCCTCATTTTACACCCAATGCAACGGCCACAAGGCACCTTTCTCATGCTCCTCATCGCCCGCGCGACAGCCCCTCTCCTCGGCGTTACCGGGGAACGGCGCGCCGTCTACCAGGCGGTATCCGCCTATTCCAATGCCGGCAACATCGGCATCGTCCTCATCGTCTTCATCTACAGCCACGCCCCCTTCCTGTCCGGCGGGGAAGCGCCCTTTCTCGATGAAGCGCGGAGCAGTGTCGTGCTCATCCTCATCCTCATGAATATCGCCGTGAATCTTTTCGGCGCGTGCCAGATCCGCGCGGCCATGCCCTCGGCGGGCGCCTTCCTGTCCTACCTGTTCCGCATGCCAGCGCTCTACGCCGCGCTTCTCGGTTCCTTCATCGAATACACGGGCTTCCCGCTCCAGAGCACCTTCCTCTGGCCGGCGCTCCACCACTTCTCCGGCGCGTACATCGTCATGATCACCGTCATCGTCGGCGCGCAGCTCCACCGGTCGAAACTTCACCGCCCCACGGCGGCGGTCCTCGCGGCGGCGGCGCAGAAGCTCCTCCTCGCGCCCTTCCTGGCATGGTGCATCATCGAGGCGGCAGGCTGCTTCACCCCCGTGCAGGCGCAGGTCTTCCTCATCACCGCGTCCATCCCGCCGAGCTTCACCATCGTCATGTACGCGGCGGAATACAAAAATCACTCCTGGTTCGCGGCGCAGTCCGTTCTCGCCTCGACCTTCCTCGGCGTCATCACCATGACCGCTGTGATCTTCGCGGCGCAGATTCTCTACCCGGCGGGCATGTAAGGAGGCAGCCATGGCATTTCTCAGCATCATCACCGACAATATCCTGCCGCTCATCCTCTTCGTGGTCATCGGCTACTTCATGGACCGGCGCTTCCAGCTCGCCGTCGCCTCCCTGACGAAGCTCACCTTCTTCATCGTCCTGCCGTGCTTCATTTTCTACAGCATCTACTGTGCGAAGCTCGATATGAATCTGGCCAATGTCTTCCTCTTCTGCTGCGTCCAGATGGCCGTCCTCGGCGCGCTCGGCGCGTTCATCGGAAAGCTCCGCAGATTCGCGCCGGGCAAGACGGAAGCCTTCAAAAACGGCACCATGTTCTCCAACAACGGCAATATCGGCGTCGCCCTGGTGGCGCTCATCTTCACGAACGCCCCCTACATCTCCGCCGACGGCACGACGCCCTACCTGGCGGAAGCCCTCGCGGCGAGCACCATGACCCTCGTCCAGATGAATCTCACCCTGAATACGCTCGGTCTCTACCAGGCGGGCAAAGGACGGCTCTCCCCGCGCGACACCATCCGGGTCATCCTCCATATGCCCGTGCTCTATACGCTCTGCGCTGTTTTCACCATAAAGATCATCGGATTCGACATGACGGCGACCCCCATCTGGCCGGTCTTTGAAAACTGCGCGAACGCCCTCGTAGCCATCGTCATGATGGCGCTCGGCATGCAGATCCACCGGAGCCGCATTTCCTTCGGAGACGCCGATGCCTGGCTGGGCTGCTTCGTCCGGCTCGTCGTGGGCCCCGCCCTCTCGTGGGCGCTCATCGTCCTGTGGAATACTTTCGGCACGGGCTTCTCCGCCGTCACCAGCCAGGTCATCCTCATCATGTCCTGCGTTCCCTCGGCGGTCAATTCCGTGCTCTATGCCGTGGAATTTCACAATTACGAAGACTTCGCGACGGAGCTCGTCATGATGAGCACCTTCCTTTCCTGCGCCACCATGACCGTCGTCATCTATGCCGCCCGCGTTCTCTTCCCCATCGGATGACCGCCATACAAAAAGCCGCTTCCCCCAAAAGGGAAACGGCTTTTTTTCGCTCCTTCCGGAGCGTTTTTTTATTGTCCCGCTCAGCCCATAGTGAGAGCCATGACCGCCTTCTGCGTGTGGAGACGGTTCTCCGCTTCGTCGAAAATGACGTGAGCGTATCCTTCCAGCACCTCTTCCGTGATCTCCTTGCCGCGGTACGCCGGGAGGCAGTGGAGGACGATTGCCTCCTTGTCGGCCAGCGCCAGGAGCTCCCGGTTGATCTGGTAGCCCCGGAAGACCTTTTCCCGCACTTCCTTCTCCGCTTCCTCGCCCATGCTCGTCCAGGTGTCGGTGGCGAGCACATCCGCGTCCTTTGCCGCTTCCGCCGGATCTTCCACCACCTTCAGCACCGCGCCGGTCGCCTTCGCGTCTTCCAGCGCCTTCGCCAGCACGTCTTTATTCGGCTCGTACCCCTTCGGGCAGGCAATGGTGCAGTGGATGCCCGCCTTCGCACAGCCGTAGAGATAGGAATTGGCCATATTGTTCCCGTCTCCTATGTAGGCGAAATGAAGTCCCTTCAGGTTTTTGCCCTTATACTCCTGCATGGTGAGGAGATCCGTCAGCACCTGGCAGGGATGGAGCAGATCAGTGAGCGCGTTGATGACCGGCACGTCCGCGTATTGCGCAAACTCCTCCACCTCGCTCTGGGCGTACGTGCGGATCATGATGCCGTCCACATAGCGGGCGAGCACCCTTGCCGTGTCCTTCACCGGCTCGCCCCGGCCCAGCTGGATATCCCGCGTGGAGAGGAATATCCCCTGCCCGCCGAGCTGGAAGATTCCCGTCTCGAAAGAAACGCGCGTCCTCGTGGATGACTTCTCGAAGATCATGGCGAGCGTCTTCCCCTTCAGCAGCGGATGGGGGATCCCCGCCTTCTGTTCCGCCTTGAGCTTCGCCGCGGTCTCCAGGATCTCCTGTACGTCTTCTTCCGATAAATCATGAATGCTGAGCAGATCTTTTCCTTTAAGCATATGTTCCTCCTGAAAGTTTTTGTTGTATATGTGTGTAATTATACGACGTATAGAATATTTATTCAACCCCAAAATTTGCTTTTCCTCTGAAAATATTCTATTTTTCAAAGTTTTGTCTGCTCCGGCAAAGAAAAAAGATGAATATTTTTTGCATAAGCCGAATGATCTGCTTCCAGGCGGCGGACGGAGAGAACGCCGCGCCGGCCGAAAAAAAGCGCAGCAAAAAAACGCCCCTCCGCGAAGGAGAGACGTTCTGTACAGCGTATTTTATTTCAGACGGGAGAGCGCGCCGTCCACCGCGGCGGCGACGGCATCCGCGTCCGCTTCCGTAATGATGAGCGGCGGAACGAAACGGAGCACATTCCCCATGGTGCAGTTGATGATGACGCCGTGGGCCATGCAGTCCGCCACGATGTCCGCGCCGGGCTTTGTGAGTTCCATGCCGAGGAGGAGCCCCTGCCCGCGCACCTCTTTCACGAGCGCCGGATATTTCGCGGCGATGCCTTCCAGCTTTGCCCGGAAATAGGAGGCGATCTCCTTCACATGGGCGAGAAAATCCGGCTGGGAGACCGTGTCGATGACGACATTCGCCGCGGCGCAGGCAAGAGGATTGCCCCCGAAAGTGGTGCCGTGATCGCCGGGACGGAAGGCTTTCGCCACCTCGTCGGTGCAGAGGAAAGCCCCGATGGGCACGCCGCCTGCGAGGCCCTTGGCGAGCGTCACGATGTCCGGCCTGATGCCGTAGGTGTCATAGGCGAAGAACGTGCCGCTCCGACCCATGCCGGCCTGTACCTCGTCCAGAATGAGGAGCGCGCCGTATTTGTCGCAGAGGGCGCGCACCTTTTTGAGATAGTCTCCCTTCGGCGGGTACACGCCGCCTTCGCCCTGGATCGTTTCGAGCATGACCGCGCAGGTCTTTTCGCTCATCATCCCTTCGAGCTCTTCGATATCGTTGTAATGGACGTAGTCGAAGCCCGCCGGGAGCGGCCCGCAGCCCTCCTGATAATGGGGCTGGCCCGTGGCGGTGAGAGTCGCCAGCGTCCGGCCGTGGAAACTGTTCCACGCCGTGATGATCTGCGACTTCTCCGGATCGGTCATATGGGCGTACTTCCGCGCCGCCTTGATGGCCCCTTCATTTGCTTCCGCGCCGGAATTGGCGAAGAACGCCTTCCCGAGGCCGGAGAGCGCCACCAGTTTGGCCGCCGCGTCGGCCTGAGCCTGCGTATAGAAAAGATTGGAGCAGTGGATCATCCGCGCCGCCTGCCGCGAGACCGCTTCCACCAGCGGCCCGTACCCGTGGCCGAGGACATTCACGGCGATGCCGCCGAGGAAATCGATGTATTCCTTCCCGTCATTGTCCCAGACCCGGACGCCCTCTCCGTGATCGAGGACGATGCCGTAGCGCCCGCCGTAGACGGGGAGATAATCTTTCTGATCCTTCGCGAGGATCTGCTGTGTCGTTTCTTTCATGATGACGCCCTCCTTACCGAATGACCTGCGTGCCCACGCCTTCAGCGGTGAACATTTCCAGAATGAGCGAATGCGGGAGCCGCCCGTCGATGATGTGCGCCTTCACCACGCCTTCCTCCATGGCGGTGAGGCACGCTTCGATCTTCGGGATCATGCCGCCCTTGATGACGCCGCTGCGGATGTAGTCCCGCGCTTTCGCCGCGGGAAGGATGGAAATGAAAGAGTCCTTATCTTCGAAATTCTCATAGACCCCTTCCACATCGGTGAGGAGGATGAGCCGCTCCGCCTTGAGCGCGCCCGCCACCTTCGCCGCCACATAGTCCGCGTTGATATTGTAATTGCCGCCGTCCACGCCGACGCCGATGGGCGCGATGACCGGCACATAATCATTGTCGATGAGCGTGCGGAGGATATCCGTATTGATGGCCGCCACTTCGCCCACATAGCCGATATCCACTTCCTTCGGCGCGCCGGCCTCGTCCTCATAGACCTGGGCGAGCTTCTTCCGGGCGCGGATGAGATTCGCGTCCTCCCCGGAGAGGCCCACGGCCCGCACGCCGCGGCGGTTCATGCGCTTCACGATCTCCGAATTGATCTTGCCGTCCAGCACCATCTCCGCCACTTCCGCCGTCTCCGCGTCGGTCACGCGCAGACCGGAGACGAAAGAGCTCTCCTTGCCGAGCTTCTTGAGGAAACGGGTGATCTCCGGCCCGCCGCCGTGGACGATCACCGGATGGATGCCCACGAAACGCATGAGGGCGATGTCCTCCATGACCTTTTCCTTCAGCCGGTCGTTCACCATGGCGTTGCCGCCGTACTTCACCACCACCGTCTTGCCGTAGAAATCCTCGATATACGGCAGCGCTTCCATGAGGATGTCCGCCGTGACAGAGCGGAAATTCTTATTCTTCTCTTCCATTACGTATGATACTCCCCATTGATCTTCACATAATCATACGAGAAATCGCAGGTCCACACCGTGGCCTCCTCGCTTCCCAGACCCATGTCGATGTCCACTTCGATATCGTGCGCCTTCATGACCTTCTTCATGGCCGCCTCATCGAAAGGCACGGGCAGCCCCGCCGCGTACACCGGGATGCCGCCGAAAGCGACGCGGGTCTTCTCCGGCACCATGGGCGCCTCCGAATAGCCCACCGCCGCCACCACGCGGCCCCAGTTCGGGTCCTCCCCGAAGAAAGCCGTCTTCGCGAGAGGCGACCGGGCCACGCTCATGCCCACCTGCTTCGCGTCGGCAAAAGTCTCCGCTCCCGTCACACGGATGGTGATGAATTTCGTCGCCCCCTCGCCGTCGGCGGCGATCTTCTTCGCCATTTCCCGGCAGAGATGGAAGAGCGCTTCATAAAAAGCGTCGTAATCCGCGTCCTTCTCCGTGATCTCCGGATTGCCCGCGAGACCGCTCGCCAGCGCGACGCACATGTCGTTCGTGCTCATGTCGCCGTCCACGGAGATCATATTGAACGAATACGACACCGCCTGATGGAGCGCCTCATTCAGAAGCGCCGGAGCGATGGCCGCGTCGGTCGTGAGGAAACACAGCATGGTCGCCATATTCGGCCGGATCATGCCGGAGCCCTTCGCGATGACGCCGAAACGCACCGTCTTCCCGCCGATCTCCGCTTCCCCCGCGGCGGACTTCGTCACCGTGTCCGTCGTGAGGATCGCCCGGCTCGCCGATTCGCTCCCGTCGTCAGAGAGCGCCTGGCGGCACATCTCGATGCCCCCTTCGATCTTCTCCATATCGAGGAGCGCCCCGATGACGCCGGTAGACGCCACCACCACATCGCCTGCCGGGCAGGAGAGCGCCGCCCCCGCGGCCTCCGCCATGTGGCGGGCATCCTTCATGCCCTGCTCGCCCGTGCAGGCATTGGCGCAGCCCGAATTGACGATCACCGCCTGCGCGTGCCCGTCGGCGAGGATCTCCTTCGACACCCACACCGGCGCGGCGGCCACCGCATTCTGCGTGAAAGTCCCCGCCGCGGCGCAGCGGCAGTCCGCCGCGATCATCGCCATATCGAGCTTCCCGCTCTTCTTCAGCCCGGCCCGGACCCCGCAGGCCCGGAATCCCTTCGGATACGTCACGCCCAGCGCGCCGTCCATTTCCTTAAACATCGTCATTCCCCCTCTTACGGATACAGCGGCGCCATCATGAGACCTTCCGTCTCATCGAAACCGCAGGCAATATTGAAATTCTGCACCGCCTGACCGGCAGCGCCCTTCACCAGATTATCGATCGCCGAGAGCACGATCACCCGGCCCGTCCGCTCATCGATGTGCCAGCCGAGATCGCAGAAATTCGAGCCCCGCACATACTTCGTCTCCGGGTACGCCCCGCGCCCCAGGAGCCGGATGAAAGGCTCCCCGCCGTAGCGCGCCTCAAAAGCGGCGTCCACATCCTCCGCCGTGGCCCCCGCGCGGAGCTCCGCGTAGCACGTGGACAGGATGCCCCTGGCCATCGGCACCAGATGAGGCGTGAAATTCAGCGTCACCGTCTCCCCGGACAGATCGGACAGCGCCTGCTCGATCTCCGGCGTGTGGCGGTGATGCGCCACATTGTAAGCCTTGAAATTATCGTAGAGCTCCGGGAAATGATTACCGATCTTCGGCGACCGCCCCGCCCCGGACACGCCCGACGCGGCGTCGCAGATGATGCTGTCCATGCGGATCAGATGACGCTCCGCCAGCGGCGCCATTGCGAGAATGCTCGCCGTGGTGAAGCATCCCGCGTTCCCGATGATCTTCGCCTTCCGGATCTCCTCCCGGTACAACTCCGCCAGCCCGTACGCCCGGTCCGCCTCCGGATCGGTGTGGGCCTGATGATACCACGCCTCATACACCGACGTATCGCGGAAACGGTAATCCGCGCCCAGGTCGATGATCCGCACCGGCAGATCCCGCAGCGCCTTCCCGATCTCCATGGCGTGCCCCGCGGGCATGCCGATGAAAATAAAATCGCTTTCCGCCCCGATTCGCGGCAGATCGTCCAGACTCTCCAGCGTCAAGTCGTAAAATCCCCGCAGCTGCGGAAAAAACTCCTGGATCTTCTCGCCTCTGTGGCTCTCCGAAGTGACGTGGATCACCTCCGCTTCGGGATGTCCCGCGAGCAGCCGGAGCAGCTCCGAACCGGTATAGCCCGTCGCGCCGAGAATACTGACTTTCACATCCATGCCCCCCTTTGCCGGCAGCCCGCGCCCTACGTCCGCTGCCGGTTCTTATAAGATTTTGTAATTATACATTTCCATGCATAACTTTGCAATACCGAACAAAAGAAAAAGACACGCGCCCTCTCGAGAACGCCCGGCCCGTTCGGCCCAATCCATGAAAAGGTTCCGCCGCTCTCTGAAAGAGCGGGAAGCAGGGCTTCCGCCCGCCGTGTCTCGATAAAAACTGTGTCTCAGATACTTTGCTTATTCTTTTGTGCTGAAAAAATTATACCATACTTCTCCCTGCGCGCAAGACGCAGATCCGCTTTTCTCATAAAAAAGCAGCCGCTTATCCCCATTTCCCGTCCATCAAGCGCGCCTCATCCCCCGTATTCCTTTCATTTTCCGCCGCTTCTGAAAATACAGCTCCTCATTTCCCGGCACTGCGCCTTTTCCTGCTTTCCATTTTTCCGCTCAAAAAAAATACCGCTTCCCCGTGAAAAGGGAAACGGTATTTTTTGTTTATTTTACGCCCGCCGCGCGAAGGGGCGGTTTTTCCAGAGCCAGCGGAACCATGAGGAGACGGGGTATTTTTCGAAGAAGAGGAAGACGATGGGGATGACGAGGAGGGTGAAGACGGTGGATGTGAGGAGGCCGCCGATGATGACCCACGACATGGAGCTTCTCGTCTCCGAGCCGGCCGTCACGGCAAGCGCCGTCGGCAGCATGCCCACGATCATGGTGAAGGTGGTCATGAGGATCGGGCGGAGACGTTCCCGCCCCGCTTCCATGACGGCTTCTTTCGCGGACATGCCGTGCTGGTGCATGAGGGTCAGCGTGTAGTCCAGGAGGAGGGTGCCGTTCTTCGCCACCACGCCGTCCATGACGATGATGCCGATCATGGAGTAGAGGTTGATGGTCTGGTTCATGAGGAAGAGGAAGAGCAGCGAGCCGATGAGGCCGAAGGGCAGGGAGAACATGCGGATGAAGGAGGTCTTCGCCGATTCGTAGAGGACGGAGAGGATCATGTACACGAGGAGCATGCCCATGAGGAGGGCCGACAGGAGCTCGATGAAGGTCTCCGTCATGTTGTCGGCCTGCCCGGAGAAGCGGAAGCTCACGGAGGGCGGCAGGTCGGCTTCATTGAGCGCCGCCGTCACATCCTGGATGATGTTGTTGAGGGGCCGCCCCGCCGGGTTCCCGCCGATGGTGATGGTGCGCTGCTTGTCCGTGCGGTTGATGGTGATCGGCCCGAGGTCGTCGCGGATCTCCGCCACGTCGGACACGCGCACCGTACCGTCGGCGCTGCGCAGCGGGATGGCGGCGATGTCGGACTTCTTGTAGGACTCCCCTTCCCGGAAGTAGACGTTGATGTCCGTGTCGTTGCCGTCATTCAGGGGGTCATTGGGGAGCACCCCCGCGCCCGCGCCGCTGATGGCGGAGGAGAAGGTGTCGTAGAGGTCGCCCACGGAGACGCCGTAGTGGCGGAGTTTTTCCCGGTCGGGAATGAGGGAGAGCTCCGGCAGGCCTTCCTGGTAGGTGCTGTTGATGTCGGTGAGGCCGTAGTCGCCCCGCTTCAGCATGTCTTCCACCTGGACGGATGCGGCGATGAGTTCTTCCATGTTGTTGCCGCGGAGCTCGAGGCGGAAGGCGCCGCCGCCGAGGCCGAGTCCGCCGCCGGAGGTGCCGGAGACGCTCGCCTGGTCTTCCCGGATGCGCACGTCTCCGTCCTTGATATGCTGCGCTGTCCAGGCGCGCATTTCATTGGTGATGTCCCAGATGGAGCGGTCCCGGTCCTGCCGGTCAACGAGGGAGACCCGGATGCGGCCGGAATTGACGCCGTTCCCGCCGCCGGCCATGGCCATGTAGTTCTCCACTTCGGGGATGTCCGCGATGTACGCTTCCAGCTGGCGCGTCACCGCGTCGGTGCGCTCGATGGAGGCATCCGTGGGGAGCTGGATCTGCACGTTGAAGCCGCTCTCATCGGTCTTCGGCATGTATTCGGTGCCGATGAGGCCGAGCGGCACGAGGCCCACCGTGATGAGGAAGGCCGCCGTGACGCCGGCGAAGAGTTTTTTCTGGTGGCGGAAGCTCCACGCGAGGGCGATGTCGTATTCATCCTGCAATTTCCGCTCCCACCGGTCGATGGCGCGCCACAGTTTCCTGTCGGGGATATGGAGGCCGCCGCGGAAGAGTTTCGACGCCAGCATGGGCGTGAGGGTGAAGGAAATGAAGAGGGAGAAGAGCGACGCGAAGACAATGGTCAGGCCGAACTGCTTGAAGAACTGCCCGGTCATGCTGTTCATGAAGGCGATGGGCAGGAAGACCACCACGTCGCACAGCGTGATGGCGATGGCCGCCATGCCGATCTCCATGCGCCCCTGTATGGATGCGGATTCCGCGTCTTCCCCTTTCGACAGGTGGCGGTGGATATTTTCCAGCACCACGATGGAGTCGTCCACGAGGATGCCGATACAGAGCGTCATGCCCATGAGGGACATCATGTTGAAGGTGAAGCCCGAAATGTACATGGCAAAGAAAGTGGAGATGAGCGACGTGGGAATGGCCACGATGACCGCCGCGGTGGAGCGCCAGCCCCTCAAAAAGAGGAAAAGCACCATGCCGGTGGTGAAGAGTCCCTCGATGAGCGTGCCCAGCGTGCTGTGGAGGGCGGTGCGCACGTAGTCGGCGGAGTCATTGACCACGACGAACTGGTAGTCCGGGTATTCCTGACGCATCGTCTCCAGCACGGCCATGACGTTGTCCGCCGTGGAGACCAGATTGGATTCGCTGTTTTTGTAGATGGAAATGCCGATGGCGTCCTGCCCGTTGATGCGGGCGTAGCGGGAGACTTTCGCGTCCTGCCGCACCACGTCGCCCACGGCGGTGATGGGGATCTCGCTGCCGCTTGCCGTAGTGAGGTGGATCTTTTTGATGTCGTCCACGTCTTCATACTGGGCGGACAGGCGGATCTGGGTCTGCCGCCGGTCGGTGTAGGACGAGCCCGCCGGAGCGAGCTTGTTTTCCCGCTTCAGCGTGTCGATGATGTCCTTCATGGTGATGCCGTAGTAGGAGAGCTTGTCCCGGTCCACCTTGACGGCGATCTCCTTGTCCCGCCCGCCGGAGAGTTCTACGTCGGACACGCCTGCCGCCTTGGTAAATTCATTGGTGAACGTATTGTCCGCCATGGAATACATCTCGTCCAGGGGATGATTGGACATGATGGCCAGGTCGATGATGGGGGCGGCGTCCATGTCGCGCTTCTGCACCACCGGATCGTCCGCGTCGTCCGGAAGCTGGCGGCGGATGGCATTCACCTTCTGGAGGGCGTCGATGGCCGCCGCGTCGGCGTCAGCGTCGAAATTCAGCTCGAGAGTCACCCGGGAGCGGCCCGTGGTGGAGCGGGAGGTGATGTGTTTCACATCGGATACCGCGGAGAGCGCGTCTTCCACGGGCTTCGTGATCTGCTGCTCCACCGATTCCGCGTCGGCGCCGTCGTAATTCACGCTGATGACCACATAGGGCGTATTGATATTCGGATAGAGCTCCACGCCGATGCTCCAGTAGCTGTAGAGCCCCAGCACCACGAAGAAGAGCACGATCATGAAGATGCCCACGGGGTGCGTCACGGAGTAATGGGTCAGATTGAACTGCTTCATTCCGCTCCTCCGCTCACGATCTCCGCTTCCGCGCCGTCACGGAGACGGGAAATATTCGTCACCGCCACGCGGTCTCCCTCAGACACACCGGAGAGGATCTCCATAGAGTCGTCATTGATAAGTCCCAGCTGCACGTAAACTTTTCTCGCCTTCCCCGCCTCGTCGATGAGGAAGACGTATTTCTTTCCGTTGTCATCGCCCACGGCCTCTTTCGGCACATAGAGCGTATTTTTTCTCTGCACAGAGGTCACGTCCGTCCGGGCGAACATGCCGCCGAGGATCTTTCCGTCCGTTCCGTCGAGAGTGAGCCGCACCAGGTAGGAATGGGTGGCGCTGTCCATGGAGGGGCTGATGTAGGTGATCTTACCGGGACAGGTGATGCCCAGCGAATCGATGGACACGGAGAGGACCATGCCCTCCCGGAGGATGCCCACATCCTGCTCCGCCACATCGCAGTCCACATAGAGGAGACTGTTATCCACCACAGTGAGGAGCTTCTGCCCCGCCGTAGCCCATTCGCCTTCCTCGGCTTTCCGGTAGCCGATGACGCCGTCCCGGGGCGCGGTGATAGACATATCATCCTGCTGCTGCCGCAGCGCTTCCACGGTATACTGCGCCTGAAGCGACGCCGCTTCCTTTGCCGCCACCACCGCCGGCATGTCGCCCATCTGCTGATTCTCCAGCCCGTCCAGAATGGCTTTCGCCTCCATCATGGCGCGGTACTTGTCGTCCCGCTCCTGCAGAGCCACAGCGTCCTGCTCATAGAGCGCCTGATACCGCTGGTACGTGGCAAGGGCATTATTATAATCGCTCTGCGCCTTCATCCGGTCCGCGCCGTACTGGGAGCGGCTCTCCACGGCCTCCGCCAGCGCCTGATCGCTGCTGGCGCTGTTCTGAAGGATGGAAATGGAAAGATCCTTCGTATCCTGCTGGATGAGGAGATCCCCCGCCTTCACCCGGTCGCCCAGATCGACGGCCACCTTCGCGATGCGGCCCGCGTACTTCGGAGAAATATCCACCTCCGCCCGGGGCACCGTCGCGCCGGAGAGCACCACCCGCTTCATCATGTCCTGCCGGGTCATCGTCTCCACTGCCACCGCCGGACGGACCGCGCTGGTCTTCGCGCTCTTCACGGAAGAATGGGTGTACCAGTACACGCCGCCCATGAGGAGCACCATCACCGCCGTCCAGACGATGTACTTGAACCGCCTGCTGTGAAGAAATTCTCTGTCCATATCATCACCCCGTGTATCTGCCCGGAAATTTTTCGTCTTCTTTCAGTTATACCCATTATACCCTTCCGGCGGAAGCTTTTTGTATTTCCCTTTTAAATATATCCATAATTTAAAAATTCCCGCCGGAGATCAGCTGCGTCTTCAAATAGTCCCCCTCTTCCCCTGAGCCGCCGCACATCCCGCCAGGGAATGAACGCTCCCGCGCAGGAAACGCTCAAATACCGCTCGCCGGACAATAAGCGGCGCACAGCCGGAAGCGCCGCAGGAATGAACTCAGGAAAATGAACGGCGCTCACCGGGAAAGCCATGACGCTGCCTGTCCGCTGCTCCCGCCCCGCCGCCGGCTCCGGCCCGCTCATCCCCTGCAAACCGCCTGTTTCCCAAAGCCTCGGCTCTTTATTTTTACTCTTTTCTCCCGCTGTCTTTTCTCCCTGCTGCGAAGCGGTCTGCCATTTTTTCTCCGCTCTTTATTTCTTTCGCGCGCCTCTCCCCGCAGCACGCTTTCCGCGCGGGAATCCGGCGTACTTTTTCCCGCTCGAAGCAAAACGCCCCTCCGCTCCCTGCTTCGCCCCGGCTGTTCTTTTTCCTTTCTCCTCAATCCCGGCCTGTCCGTTGTCATATCCTGTCCGTTTTCCTTTTGCCTCTCCCCGCTCGCTCTTCCGCCTTTCGCCTCAATGCCATCCTGTCCGTCGTCACTTTTCCTCTTCACGTTACCTTCCCCTGCTCGCGCTTCCGCCTTTCTCCCCAATCCCGGCCGACTGTTGTCACCTCCCTCTTCCCCTTGGCCTTTCCCGCCTGTGCTTTTCTTTTCCCCAATCCTGTCTTTACCGCCGGAAAAAGGCAGCAAAAAAAGCCCTTCCCTTACGGAAAAGGCTTCCTGCCTTCGGCTTTTCCCGATCCGACCAATAAAAAAACCTTCTCAGAGAGAACTCTGAAAAGGTTTCCTTTCAAAATGGATCAGACCAATTCGATGATGACGCGGAGAGCTGCGTCGCCCTTGCGGGGTTCGAGCTTCATGATACGGGTATAACCGCCGTTGCGGCCTTCGTATTTCTTCGCGATTTCATCAAAAAGATTTTTAGTGACCGTTTCGTCCATAACGAAGCCGAGCACCTGACGGCGTGCGTGCAGATCGCCGCGCTTTGCGAGGGTGATCATTTTCGCCGCGCTGCGAGCCAGTTCCTTTGCCTTCGTTTCAGTGGTTTCAATGCGGCCATGTCTAAAAAGTTCAGTGGTCAGGCTGCGAAGCAGAGCTTTGCGCGCGCCGCTGACTCTTCTTAATTTGCTGTGAACCATGTATTTCCTCCTAAATCACTGTCAATCTCTGGGTTCTTTCAGATGAAGTCCGAGACCTTTATACTGTCCCAGCTTGATCTTGATTTCGTCGACAGATTTCTTACCAAGATTGCGTACGCGAGTCAATTCGTCTTCCGTCTTGTCTGTGAGCTGGGCGATCATATTGATGTCCGCTCTTTTCAGGCAGTTGAACGCACGAACGGAAAGATCCAGTTCTTCTACCGGAATCTGGGTAAGATCGGGAGCGTCGCTTCCGTCTCTGACGAGCGTTTCGTCTTCCACAGTTTCTTCCGGCTGCGCCACGGGGATCGGCGAAGAAGCAAGCTGACGGAAATTCTCAAAGCATCCGATGAGGATCACTGCCGCTTTGGCAATGGCATCGGGAGCGCTGATCGAGCCATCCGTTTCCAGATCGATAGTCAGCTTGTCATAGTTCATTTCATTGCCGACACGCGTATCTGTTACTTCATAATTGCATTTGACCACAGGAGAATAGATGGAGTCGATCGGAATGACACCGATCATGTCATCGTCTTTCTTATTCTTGGTGAAGGGCACATAGCCGTGGCCCTGGTCAATGCAGATTTCCATTCCGAGATGCGCATCCTTATCCAGGCTGCACAGCACCAGATCTTTGTTCAGCACGTCGATTTCGGACGGCAGATTCAGATCTCCTGCACAGAACGGTCCTTCTTTGGTGATGTCTACACGAACTGTAATCGGGAACTCTGCTTCTTCGTGAGCGATGAAACGGATCTTCTTCAGGTTCAGAATAATGTCGGTGACATCTTCCCGGACACCGGGAATGGTGGAAAATTCATGGAGCACTCCGTCGATCTTGATAGAGGTAATTGCCACCCCGTCAAGAGAGGAGAGCAGCACGCGTCTCAGGCTGTTGCCGAGGGTGATGCCGTAGCCTCTTTCGAGCGGTTCGCATTCAAATCTGCCATGGCGATCATTGTTTTCCAGTGTCACTGTCTTTATCGTGAAGCTTCTGTTTTCGATCATCCGGATTTCCTCCTTTCGGCCGACTGTGCCAAAATCCTGCAAAAGTTCAGATTAGACTCTTCTGCGTTTTGGCGGACGGCAGCCGTTGTGCGGAATCGGAGTGACGTCTTTAATGCTGCTGACTTCAATGCCAGCTGCCTGCAATGCGCGGATAGCGGCTTCACGGCCTGCGCCCGGACCTTTTACGAATACGTCTGCAGAACGCATTCCCTGGTCAATTGCAGCTTTGGCAGCCTGTTCCGCTGCCATCTGTGCTGCAAACGGGGTGCTCTTGCGGGAGCCTTTAAATCCCAGTCCGCCGGCAGATGCCCAGGAAATGGTATTTCCGTTGGTATCTGTGATCGTTACGATCGTATTGTTGAATGTGGAACGAATATGTGCGGCACCGGTCTCTACATGTTTCTTTTCTTTTCTCTTGCTTTTTACTTTTACTGTAGCCATGTTATCCCTCCTTCAACATTATTTTTTGGTCGCAGTCTTTTTGCCTGCGATGGTTTTCTTCGGGCCTTTGCGGGTGCGCGCATTGGTCTTGGTGCGCTGTCCGCGTACCGGCAGTCCTGCGCGATGGCGTTTGCCGCGGTAGGATCCGATTTCGACCAGTCTCTTAATGTTGAGGGATTCTTCTCTGCGAAGATCGCCTTCTACTTTGTATTCATCCAGCGCATTGCGGATTTTCGCAACGTCATCTTCCGTCAGGTCTTTGACTCTGACATCCGGATTGATTCCGGTATCTTTCAGAATTTTCTTGGAAAGAGTGAGGCCAATTCCATAAATATAAGTTAAGCCGATCTCAACGCGCTTATCACGGGGTAAGTCTACACCAGCTATACGTGCCATCTACTCTGAACCTCCTTTTAATTAACCTTGTCTCTGTTTATGTTTCGGATTTTCACAAATGACCATTACGCGGCCTTTGCGCTTAATGATCTTGCACTTGTCACACATCTTTTTGACAGACGGTCTGACCTTCATCTTGGTTCCTCCTTATTTACTTGAAACGATAGGTAATCCTGCCATGATCGAGGTCGTAGGCTGTCAGTTCCAATGTGACCCGGTCGCCAGGCAGTATACGGATAAAATTCATACGCATTTTGCCGGAAATATGCGCCAGGACGATGTGTCCGTTTTCCAGTTTGACGCGGAACATGGCGTTCGGCAGTTTTTCCACTACCTTGCCTTCCACTTCAATGACGTCGTCTTTGCTCATGGGAGCCTCCTTCAGCTTATGGTTTCCTTTATGTTGTGAATTATGACCTGAGTGTCAGGATTCTCGGGCCGTCTTTTGTAACGACTACGGTGTGTTCAATGTGCGCAGCCGGTTTTCCGTCTGCCGTCACAACGCCCCAGCCGTCCCGAAGAGTCAGGATCTCTGCGCTTCCCATCGTAATCATCGGTTCGATGCAGATCACCATACCTTCTTCCAGGCGAGGTCCGTGCCCCGGCGTACCGTAATTCGGTATTTCCGGGTCTTCATGCATATCGGTTCCAATCCCATGTCCGACATATTCCCGCAGAACGCCGTAGCCGTAAGGCTTTACGGTCTTTTCTACTGCGTATCCGATATCCCCTACATGGTTCCCCGGCACTGCCTGCTTTATGCCGGCAAAAAGAGCCTGTTCCGTCACTTCGATAAGCTGAAGATTCTTCTTATTCGTGTGACCAACAGGAATAGTAATGCAGGAATCACCCATGTAACCATTTAATTCTACCACAAGATCGATAGAAATGATATCTCCTTTGCGAAGAATTTTTTTCGCGGAAGGAATTCCATGGACGACCATATCGTTTACAGACGTACAAAGGGATGCGGGGTATCCCTCATAGCCTTTGCAGCTGGGGATACCTCCGTGCGCCCTGATGTATTCTTCTGCAATACGGTCCAGTTCAAGTGTCGAAATTCCCGGCTTGACTGTTTTTTCCAGAAGGGAGAGAGTATCCGCCGTCAGCTTTGATGCCTGCGCGATCTTCTCGATCTCTTCCGGAGTCCGTATCGTGATCATTTTGCCGCCTTCTCCAGTGCGGCCACGATCTGATCATGCACCGCTTCCATGGACTGATTGCCGTCGATGTCGTACAGGCATCCGCTGGCTTTGTAGTAATCAATGAGCGGCTTGGTAGACGTTTCATAGACTGCAAGTCTCTGGCTCACGGTCTCCGCTTTGTCATCATCTCTCTGATAGAGCTCTCCGCCGCAGTTGTCGCAGACGCCTGCTGTCTTCGGCGGGCGGAATTCCTTGTGGAAGGAAGCACCGCACTGACGGCAGACGAAGCGGCCGCTGATCCGTTTTACGAGATCGTCTTTGTCCGCGGAGATGTTGAGCACAGCAGTCAGGCTGATGCCCATGTCATGAAGGATGGCGTCGAGCGCTGCAGCCTGGGCCGTGGTCCGCGGGAATCCGTCAAGGATCCAGCCTTTCTTGCAGTCGTCCTGCCCGAGTCTTTCTTTTACTATGCCTACGGTGACGCTGTCGGGGACAAGGGCTCCCCTGTCCATATAGCTTTTGGCTTCTTTGCCCAGAGCTGTTCCGGATTTGACTGCCGCGCGGAACATGTCGCCGGTGGAAATCTGCGGGATGCCGTATTCACTGATCAGACGTTCCGCCTGGGTGCCTTTGCCGGCGCCGGGCGGTCCCATTAACAAGATATACATATCCCTACTCCTTATTTAATAAAGCCCTGATAATGGCGGTTGACCATGAGGGACTGCGCCTGTCTCATCGTATCGAGGGCCACCCCCACGATGATGAGGAGTGCCGTGCCGCCGAAATATACGCCCTGGATGCCGGTCAGATTTCCGATGAAATTCGGAAGGATCGCGATGACCGCGAGGAAGATCGCACCCGTCAGCGTGATTCTTGTAAGCACCTTATCCACATAGCTCATTGTCGGCTTGCCCGGACGGATGCCGGGAATGAACCCGCCGTATTTTTTCATATTTTCCGCCAGGTCCTGGACGTTGACAGTGATCGCTGTGTAGAAATAGGTAAATACAATAATCAGAAACGCATAGCAAATGGTATTCGCCCATGTACCCCAGCTGAAGAAGTTCGCTACGGCCTGGATCCATCCGACGTGGATGAACTGGGCAAGCGTAACGGGCATCATGAGGATAGAGGAGGCGAAAATGATCGGAATGAC